>Ga0065720_1003332_pt1 | contig 32127 bp, 27 predicted proteins | sample Thericmetagenome_FD_59107 | JGI IMG/M metagenome (GOLD analysis project Ga0065720, IMG submission 59107) | Thermophilic microbial communities from the Joint Bioenergy Institute, California, USA of rice/straw/compost enrichment - eDNA_2 v2... | ecosystem: Engineered > Solid waste > Grass >... | reverse complement strand
GGCCGCCTGCCGGATGCCGGCCAGCGGGGCGCGCAGGTTGCGCTCCACGTCGGCGGCAAGTGCCTTGAGCGGGCTGACGTAGAGGACCCGGCAGCCCTGGCTCGTCGCTTGGTTGGGTCCTGGCTTGCCTTCCGGCCCCGGCCTCGCCGCGTCGCCCGGCCCCGCCGCGTCGCCCGGCCCCGCCGCGTCGCCCGGCCCCGTCGCGTTGCCCGGCCTCGCCGCGTCGCCCGGCGCCTGCCCCTGCTCGCGGGCGAGGCGGTCCAGCGCCCACAGGAACGCCGCCAGCGTCTTGCCCGAGCCGGTCGGGGCGACGACCAGCGCGTGCTTGCCGGCGCTGATCGCCGACCAGGCGCCTGCCTGCGCGGGGGTCGGCTCGGCGAAGGCGGCCGTGAACCAGGCTCGGGTCGCCTCCCCGAACCGCGCCAGCACGCCCTCGGTCACCCACCCATCCTGCCCCCGACCCCCGACATTCCCGGCCTCCCCGCCCCTCGGGAGGTTCCCAGGGTCACCCGGGTGTCAGGAAGGACGCCTTCCTGACGTCGCATGTCAGGAAGGCAATCCTTGGTAGGCACTTCGGCTTGGTAGGCACCTCGGCTTGGTAGGCACTCGGCGTGGTAGGCACTTCGGGCGGCTGGGCGGGGGCGACGGGCACGGAGTGCCATTCGGGTCAGGAGGGCGTCCTTCCTGACACCGGCCTGACAGCGCGACCTGACCCTGGAGCTACTGCGGGCGGGCCACGATGTCGTCGTACTGGGGGTTCTTGGTGAGCCAGGATTGGAGGAACGGGCACAGCACCACGGCGCGCCGGCCGCGGGCGCGTACGTCGTCCATCGCGAACCGGGCCAGCGCGCTGGCGACCCCTCGACCCTGGAAACCCTCGAGCGTCTCGGTGTGGATGAGGACGATCTCCTCGTCCCGCTCCCGGTAGTCCAGGTAGCCGGCGAGCCGGTCGTCGAGGTGTGCCTCGTAGCGGTGGTGCGCGTCGTCACGACGGACCACTACGTCGCCCTGCTGCGTCGTCATGCCCCCCAACATTCCACCTCGGGGCCAGGATGCCCAGCAGACAGCGGACTTTCCTGTTCCGGGTAGCCAGGATGGTCAGCCGAGCGAGGCGGTCGCCAGGCGTACGCCGAAGCCGACGAAGATGGCGCCCACGCCGGCGGTGAGCCCGGCCGACAGCCGACGGCGCCGGCGGAACTGGGTCGCCAGGTAGGTGCCGCTGAAGATCAGCACGCTCAGGTAGAGCCCGCTGCAGATCTGCACGATGCCGGCGAGCAGTAGGAAGGACAGGGCGGGGTAGGGGTACGTCGGGTCGAGGAACTGCACAAAGAACGAAATAAAGAAAAGTATCGCCTTCGGGTTCAGCAGCGAGATCACCGCGGCCCGGCGGAAGGGCCTGGGCGTGGGTTCGTCGGGCAGCGGGACGGGCGGCTCGGCGCCGGAGGTGCCGGCCGGTCCCGCTCCGGCGAACTGCGCCGAGGTACCCGCAGATTCCGCAGGCTGAGCGGAGGTACTCGCAGGTTCCGCTCCGGCAGGCTGCGCGGAATTCTCGGCCACCCGCTGACGGACGCGCCGGATGGCGTTGACCGCCATCGTGGCCCCGACCCAGGTGAGGTAGGCCGCGCCGGCGTACTTGACCACCATGAACAGCGGCGGGTACGCCCGCAGCAGCGACGCGGCGCCGAGGGCGGCGGCGAGCATGAGCACACTGTCGCCGAGGAACACACCGGCCGCCGCCCGGTAGCCGGCCCGTACGCCGTAGCGGGCCGCCGTCGTCAGGACGAACAGCGAGTTCGGGCCGGGCAGCAGGATGATCGCGACGGTGCCGAGGATGTACGTCGGTAGGTCGGTGACACCGAGCATGCGGATCATCCTTACGTTTGCGGTCGGGCCAGTGGTAGGTGGTTTTCCACGGCGTGGGCGCCAAGTGACCAGAATCGCATCACGCGACGCCCCCACTCGGGGCCGGACGGGGTTCAGGTGGTCGGCGTGTACAGGGCGATGACCACCTCGGCGGAGCCGTAGAGGCCGACGTGGTCCTTGGCCTCGAGTCGGATCGTGATGCTCGGACCCGACCCACCCGCGGGTTGGTGAAGGTGCGGTGGAACTCGGCGCAGTCAGTCACGACGACGATGCCACCGGGCGGTGGCGGCGGGCCGAAGTCCGAGCCGGAGCAGAGCACCGTCGACTGACCACCCTCGATGGCCGCGGTGGGCTGCCTGCCGACGGCGGTGGGCTGCCTGCCGACGGCGGTGGGCTACCTCCCGGCGGCCGTGGGCTCCTGGCGGCGGTCGGCTCCGTCCCGGTGGCTCCGGCCTGCCTCAGCGAACGGCAGGTAGGGCGGTATGGGCGCGCGTACGCCGTTGTCGGGCTGGGGTCGGCCCGGGGTCAGCCGGAGCGGGATCACGCCGGCCCAGTAGGGCAGGGCCAGGTCCTCCTCGTCGTCGGCGACCCCGCCGAGGCGGGCCTTGACGGACGCCTCGCGCAGGGTGATCGCGAGCACCGCCACCTCGGCGAGCTCCTTCGGCGTGGGCGGGCGGGAGTCGGCCGAGCGACCGTACCCGACCTTGTCCACCAGCGCGGCCAACGCCCGCCACTTCTCGTCCTCGTTGGTCACCAGGTGGGCCACGCCGTGCACGATCACCGAGCGGTAGTTGGCGCTGTGGTGGGTCCACGACCGGGCGAGCACCAGCGCGTCGAGGTGGGTCACGGTCACGCACACCCGCAGCCCCGCCCCGCGGGCCGCGAGCATCGGGCCGGAGCCGGTCGACCCATGCAGATACAAGGTGTCGTCGATGCGGGCGTGGAGCGTGGGGAGGATCCGCGGCTCGCCGTCGACCACGAAGCCCAGGTGGCAGTACAGGGCTTCGTCGATGATCGCGGCCGCCGTCGCGCGCTGGTAGGTGACCCGGTCCCGCTTGCGGTGCGGGGTGGTCCGGGGCGTCGCGGGGAACGTCTCGGTTGTCATGGGGCCGCCCTCTTGTCTCGGCAACTTTGTACTAGTACAATCTTGTGATTGTGCCAGTACGTTATCAGATCGCCGGGCGGAGCGCTGCCGACATAGCGGCCAGCGTCGAGGCGGGGGTACGGTCCGGGGCGCTGGGGCCGGGTCACCTCCTGCCGCCGGTGCGTGCGCTGGCCCAGAGCCTCGGGGTCGCCCCGGCCACGGTGGCCGCCGCCTATCGGGCGTTGCGCGAGCGTGGCGTGGTGGAGACCGCCGGGCGCAAGGGCACCCGGGTGCGCCCGGCCCCGCCGGTGGCGACCCGGATCGTCCGGCCCGTGGCGGCCCCACCGGGCACCCTCGATCTCTCGTTGGGCGAGCCCGACCGTCGCCTGCTGCCGGCGCTCGGCCCGCTCCTGCGTCGCCTGGCCACGCAGGCGGGTGAGCCGCTCGGCTACGGCTACGGTCCGCTGCCCGAGCTGGTCGAGGCGGCGACCCAGCGGTTCGCGGCCGACGGCGTGCCGGTCGGGGACGACGCCGCGATCGCCGTCACCTCCGGGGCGTCGGATGCCATCGAGCGCCTGCTGGCCAGCCGGCTGCGGATGGGCGACCGGGTCGGGATCGAGGACCCGTGCTGGGCCAACGTCATCGACCTCGTGGCGGCGCTCGGGCTGCAGGCCGTGCCTATCCCGGTGGACGACGAAGGGCCCACAGTGGACGGTCTGCGTCGGGCGCTCGTCGCGGGCGTGTCGACGGTCGTGCTGACCAGCCGCGCGCACAACCCCACGGGTGCGTCCGTGTCGGCCGAGCGTGCGGCCCGGTTGCGCCGAGTCCTGGACGGGGCCCCGGATGTGCTGGTCATCGAGGATGATCACGCCGCCGAGCTGGCTGAGGTGCCGCTGTCCACAGTGGCCAGTAAGGGCCGGCCCTGGGCCTTCGTCCGGTCACTGTCCAAACCGTACGGTCCGGACCTGCGTGTCGCCGTCGTGGCCGGCGACACGGCGACCATCGCCCGCCTCCAGGGGCGGCAGCAGCTGGGGTCGCGGTGGGTCTCCACCCTGCTCCAACGACTGGCCGTGCAGCTGTGGAGCGACGACCGGGTCGCCGCGACGGTCGACCGGGCCCGCCAGGAGTACGCCCGCCGCCGCACGGCCCTGGTGGCGGCCCTGGCCCAGCGAGGCGTACCGGCACGCGGTCATGCGGGCATCAACGTCTGGGTTCCGGTCGAGGACGAGGCCGGGGCGGTGGCGGCCCTGCGTGACCTCGGGTACGCGGTCACCCCCGGATCGCTGTTCCGTCTCCACACGCCGCCCGGCCTGCGGATCAGCATCGGCCCCCTCGATCTGTCCGAAGTGGACCGACTCGCCGACGCCGTGGCCACCGCCGTGGCCGCGCCTCCGACCCGGGCCACCGTGTGAGGTGTCCTTTCGCGCGGTCCTCGTGTCAGGAAGGANGCCTTCTTGACGTTTCTTGCCCAGGAGGGCGTCCTTCCTGACACAAAAAGGCGGGGGGGCGGTGACGGGGTGTGTGGAGAATGGGCCGATGAGCACGACCGTCGAGCAGGAGGTCACGGCCGGGGTCGACCCGACCACGGTGGCCCGACTGCAGCGCCGAACCCTGCTTGTTCTGGCCACCACCCAGGTCGTCGGCGGCGCCGGCATCGCGGTCGGCCTGACCGTCGGCGCCCTGCTCGCGGCGCGGATGGCCGGCACGGGCCTGTCCGGCCTGGCCCAGAGCGCGGCCGTCGTCGGCGCGGCCCTGTTCGCCGTTCCGGTCACCCGGGTCATGACCCTGCACGGCCGGCGCCCCGGGATCGGCCTGGCGTACGGCATCGCGGCCGTCGGTGCCGTGCTCGTCCTGATCGCCGCCGCGTGGGGCAGCCTGCCGCTGCTGTTGGCCGGCCTGTTCCTGTTCGGCGCGGGCAGCACCGCGAACATGCAGGCCCGGTACGCGGCGGCGGATCTCGCCGACCCGGCTCGCCGGGGACGCCAGCTGTCCCTGGTGGTGTGGGCGACCGCCATCGGCTCGATCGCCGGACCCAATCTCGCCCCGCTCGTCGACGGGGCGTGGCAACGGTGGGGCCAGATTGAGTACGCCGGGCCCTTCCTGGCCGGCGCGGTGGCGTTCGTGGTGGCCGTACTCGTCGTGATGGTCGCCCTGCGGCCCGACCCGTTGCTGACCGCGCGGGCCCTGGACTCGGCCCGGGCCGGTGCGCGGGCCGCTGCTGCTCGTTCGGCCGACGGGCCCGCTGGCGCCGAGACCGCCAGCGCCGAGACTCCGGGGGCCGAGGCCGAGGTGGCCGAGACTCCGGGAGTCGAGACCGGGGGGACGGGCCCGGCGCGGCGTCCGAACGCCCGCGGCGTACGGGCTGCGGTGCGCGAGGTCGCTGCCTCGCCGCCGGCCCGGCTCGGCCTGGCCGCCATGACGGTCGGGCATGTCGTCATGATCAGCGTGATGACCATGACCCCGGTGCACATCGACCACCAGGGCCATCCCGACTCGCTGCGCATCATCGGGTGGGTGATCAGCGTCCACATCGCCGGGATGTACCTGCTCGCGCCGGTGGTCGGCTGGCTGACCGACCGGGTCGGGCGGCGCGCGGTGATCCTCGGCGGCATCGGGCTGCTCGTGGCCGCGTGTACCGTGGCCGGGCTGTCCGGACATCACACGGGTGGGCTGACCGTGGGACTCGGTCTGCTCGGCATGGGGTGGTCGGCCACGATGGTGTCCGGCTCCACCCTGCTCACCGAGTCGGTCGGGCTGGCCAACCGGGCCTCAATCCAAGGGCTGGCCGACCTGGTCATGGGGCTCGGTGGGGCCGCCGCGGGCGCGTTGGCCGGCGTGGTCGTGGCCTGGTCGTCCTACGCGACCCTGACCATGGTCGCGGGGCTGGTGACCGTGCCGCTGCTCGCCGCCGCGCTTCGGCCCGCTGTCCACTTCGGGAGGGTTGCGTGAGACTGACCGATTTCTGGAGCCGGCTGGAGGAGACCTTCGGGCCGGCCTACGCCGCGAGCGTGGCCCATGACCAGGTGCTGTCCCAGCTCGGTGGCCGGACCATCGAACAGGCGCTCGCCGACCACGTCGAGGTGCACGAAATCTGGCGGGCCGTCGTGGCCGCCTACCCCGATCGGGTGCCCGCGCGGCTGCGTTAGCGCAGGTGACACGCAGTGCGCGTGTCGGTCGTTGCTGTCGTACGTCTGTACGTCTAGGGTGAAAACCACGCGGTTGTCCACAGGCTCGACAGGCCAGTTGTCCACAGATTCGGCGCGCATCCTCGAATCTGTCGGTCCCTGGGCCTAGCGTGAGCCGGCGACGCGGTGACCTACGGACCGGGAGTTGGCAGACATGGCGGCACAGACGGCCGACAAGGAGAAGGCGCTGGGACTCGCCCTCGCGCAGATCGACAAGCAGTTCGGCAAGGGCTCCGTGATGCGCCTGGGCGAGCGCCCCGACATGCCGATGGCGGTGATCCCGACGGGGTCCATCGCCCTCGATGTCGCTCTGGGCATCGGCGGGCTGCCCCGCGGGCGGATCGTGGAGATCTTCGGCCCCGAGTCGTCCGGCAAGACCACGGTCGCCCTGCACGCCGTGGCCAACGCGCAGCGGCTCGGTGGCATCGCGGCCTTCATCGACGCGGAGCATGCGCTCGACCCCGACTACGCCCAGGCGCTCGGGGTCGACACCGACGCGCTGCTCGTGTCCCAGCCCGACACCGGCGAGCAGGCGCTGGAGATCGCCGACATGCTGATCCGCTCGGGCGCGCTGGACATCATCGTCATCGACTCGGTGGCCGCGCTGGTGCCGAAGGCCGAGATCGAGGGCGAGATGGGCGACAGCCACGTCGGTCTGCAGGCCCGGCTGATGAGCCAGGCCCTGCGCAAGATCACGGGCGCGCTCAACAGCTCCAACACGACGGCGATCTTCATCAACCAGCTGCGGGAGAAGATCGGCGTGATGTTCGGCAGCCCGGAGACGACGACCGGTGGGCGGGCGCTCAAGTTCTACGCGTCCGTGCGCCTGGACGTGCGCCGGGTGGAGAGCCTCAAGGACGGCTCGGAGGTCGTCGGTAACCGCACCCGGGTCAAGGTGGTGAAGAACAAGCTCGCCGCCCCCTTCAAGCAGGCGGAGTTCGACATCCTCTACGGCCAGGGCATCTCGCGCGAGGGCTCGCTCATCGACGTCGGCGTGGAGCAGGGGATCATCCGCAAGTCGGGCGCCTGGTACACGTACGACGGCGACCAGCTCGGGCAGGGCAAGGAGAACGCGCGCAACTTCCTCAAGGCCAATCCGGATGTCGCGGCCGAGATCGAGAAGAAGATCCTCGAGAAGCTCGGCGTCGGCCAGCCCGCAGACTCTGCGGGGCTCCCGCCGGTCGACTTCTGACGGGCGGTGACGCCGGGACGAGGGGCGGTACGGATCGATGGCCGGGCGACGACGGGGCCGGACCGGGCGGGGTTGGGACGCGGCCCCGCCCCGTGCCGGCTCGGCCGGGCCGGGCGAGCCCGAGTCCGGGTCGATCGAGCCCGGCGCCTCGACCCGGCGATCCCGGCGGGCTGGTCGATCAGGCCGGCCGGGCGGCGAGGCGGCGAGCGCTGAACCGGCCGACCCGGCGGAGCGGGCGCGGCAGATCTGCCTGCGGCTGCTCGCGGTGCGGCCTCGCACCCGGTCCGAGCTCGCCACCGCGCTGCGGCGGCGGGGCATCGACGCGCAGGTCGCGGAGGAGGTGCTCCAGCGGTACGGCGAGGTCGGCATGGTCGACGACGAGGCGTTCGCCCGGGCCTGGGTGACCAGCCGTCACCACAGCCGGGGCCTGGCCCGCCGGGCGCTCGCGGCCGAGCTGCGCCAGCGGGGCATCGACTCCGATACGGTCGGCCGGGCGCTGATGGAACTGGACTCCGACACCGAGGTCGCCACCGCGCGCGCTCTGGTCGACCGTAAGCTCCGCCTCGAGCCGCCCCTGCGGCCACCCCGGCGGCGCGGCGGGCCCGGCCGCGCCCAACCCGATCAGTCCGATGACGATCAGCCCGATGACGACCAGCCCGGCGGCGATCGGGCTGACGCCGGGTGGAGCGACGCCGACCGGCGGGCCGCCACCGAGGCGCTGGCCCGGCGGCTGGTCGGGATGCTCGCCCGCAAGGGCTACTCGCCGGGTCTGGCCATCCGGGTCGTCCGTGATGCCCTGGCCGAGTGGCCGGGCGCCCGTGACCTTGATCCGGACACGGAGTGGGACGCGGCCCTGATGGGTGACGACGTCTGAGCCCTGACCGGCTACCGGTGCGCCGACGCGGAGACCGCCGCTGGGGCCGGCCGGACAGCGCCGGGCCGGCCGGACAGCGCCGGGCAGACTGGATGTTGCTGACCCGACCGGTCTACCGCTGAAGCCCGGCTCCGGCGAGCCGAACCGGGGCCGACCCTCTGACGGCAGCGGCGGCCGGGGTCGCTATGGTGTCTGATCGATCGCGTATCGGTCACGAGAATGCAACGCTCGTACGCCCGGGTTGTGGCTTTCGTCGGTTCAGTCCATCTTGACCGGGCCGGCTGAGGGGCCTAGCCTCGGCTGTACCGGGAGTTCACCAACCCTTCGCGGGGCAACCGCACAACATAGAACGTGTAACGAAATAACATCAATCGGCGCTACCGGGACCGCTGAGCGGCCTGGCAGCACCGCTGAAACGACACAACAAGCGCAAGTCGCGCATCGCCGCCGGCGCTGCCCGACGACGCACCACCGACGACGCTCGCGGTCCGCGGGCCTTCGCCGTTTGGTTCGCGCCACACCCGGCGTGACTGTGCGACGTGCTCTGCTTTGAGGGTGGTCGACTACTCCCGCACGACCTGACAGGACCGCGTCCGGGGAGCCCTCCGATTCCCGGCACGCAATCGGGAGGAGGCCGCCGTGACGCTCGAGACAGTGCTGGCCATCGCCGTGCTGATCCTGGGCGTCATCGTGGCGGCCGGGTTCGTGATCGTCATCAGCCTCCTGCGTCAGACCGGGGCCACCCTCCGTCCGTCCCTGCGCGCCGGGCGCCCCGCCGCCTCCGCTGAGACCAGCGACGTGGCGGCCGCTCACAGTGACGTCGCCGCGGCCCGCACCGACGCGGCGGCGGCCCGGGCCGAGGCCAAGGCGGCTCGGAGCGAGGCGCGCCGCATCATCGACGCCGCCCGCGAGGAGGCCAACGGCATCATCGAGCGGGCGCACCGGCAGGCCGATCACGACGCCGAGCAGATCAGGGTGGCGGCCCGCCGGACCGCCGAGCGGGAGGTCGAGACCCTGACCCGGGTGGTCCGGCAGCAGTCCAGCGATGCGGAGCGCCGCCAGCAGCGTCTCGACGAGCTGGAGCGTCTGCTCGCGCAGGAGGCGGAGCGGCTGGCCGAGCGGGACCGCCGCGCCATCTCGGCCGAGGCGGAGCTGGCCCAGCGGGAGGCCGCCCTGGCCGAGCGGGAGGCGCAGCTGGCCCTGGCCGTTGAGGGGCACCGCCGGGAGCTGGAGCGCATCGCCGGGCTCACCGCCGAGGCCGCGCGGGCGGAGCTCATCGAGCAGATCGAGGCCCAGGCCAAGCGCGACGCCGTCCTGCTCATCCGCGACATCGAGAACGAGGCCCGGGCGACCGCGGAGAGCCGGGCCCGGGCGGTGGTGGTCGATGCCATCCAGCGGGTGGCGAGCGAGCAGACCGCCGAGAGCGTGGTCAGCGTGCTGCACCTGCCGTCAGACGAGATGAAGGGCCGCATCATCGGCCGGGAGGGCCGCAACATCCGGGCCTTCGAGTCGGTGACCGGCGTCAACCTGATCATCGACGACACGCCCGAGGCCGTGCTGCTGTCCTGCTTCGATCCGGTGCGGCGCGAGGTGGGCCGGCTCACACTGGAGAAGCTGGTCCTCGACGGGCGCATCCACCCGCATCGCATCGAAGAGGTCTATGAGTCGGCGCGCGGCGAGGTGGAGCGGCTGTGCCAGCGGGCCGCCGAGGACGCGCTTGTGCAGGTCGGCATCACCGACCTGCACCCCGAGCTGGTCACGCTCGTCGGGCGGTTGCGCTACCGCACCTCGTACGGTCAGAACGTCCTCAAGCACCTTGTGGAGACCGCCCACATCGCCGGGATCATGGCCGCCGAGCTCGGGCTGGACGTCGCCCTGGTCAAGCGGTGCGCGTTCCTGCACGACATTGGCAAGGCGCTCACCCACGAGGTGGAGGGCAGCCACGCGATCATCGGCGCCGACCTCGCCCGCCGGTACGGCGAGAGCGAGGAGGTTGTGCATGCCATCGAAGCGCATCACAACGAGGTGGCGCCGCAGACGGTGGAGGCCGTGCTGACGCAGGCCGCCGACGCCTGCTCGGGCGGCCGGCCGGGGGCGCGACGGGAGAGCCTGGAGGCGTACGTCAAGCGGCTGGAGCGCATCGAGGAGATCGCGGCCGGCAAGCCCGGCGTGGAGCGGGTCTTCGCGATGCAGGCGGGTCGGGAGATCCGGATCATGGTCCGTCCCGAGGACGTCGACGACATCGGCGCCGCCGTCCTGGCCCGCGACGTGGCCAAGCAGATCGAGGAGGAGCTCACCTACCCCGGCCAGATCCGCGTCACCGTGGTCCGCGAGTCGCGGGCCACCGAGGTCGCCCGCTGATCGTTTTCGTCCGGCGCACAGTGGTCGCTGCGCTCCCATGCGACGGATCACACCAACCCGGGTGGAGTCGGCCGACCACGAGGACGGTGGCCAGGACGGGCCACCGACCAGCGTCACCCGAGTCCACTGTGTACCTCCGCGGCGTACGGGCTCCTATCTCGTGGTCCGGCCGTTCGAAAGGTTCAGATTGCGTCGTACGTGACTCGAGACTCATCTCGTCAGATGACGAAGTCACCTATCGGCGAGAGCAGGCACGTTCACGTCGGGATCGCGATCCGCCAGCACGCTGACTCGATCTCGGAACAACGACCATCCGGCGTCCACAGCGGCAACAAGCGCGGCGAACCTAACTGTGCTCAGCTCGTCATGCAGGCCAGCCCCTTCCCCGGACGTGCGTTCTTCACGTGAGCGGCACGCGGCCGAGCCATCCACCCATGGCCGGCAATCTCCTGGTTCGATGCCGCCGGCCGGATCAACCTGGCTGGATCAACCGGCTGGTTCAACCTGGCTGGTTCGACCTGGCTGGGTCAGGCGGCGACTCGGCGGTCGGGCCACAGGCCGGGGCCCGGGCAGGCCCAGAACCGCAGGGCCGGGCCCCGTCCGGCTCGGGTCCAGCCGCCGGACCGTGGCTCGGCTCCGGCGCGGGGCCAGGAGGCGACCGCCTCGTTGAAGGCGGTGTAGATGGGGCTGTCGCGGGTCGGGTCGAGGATCGCGAAGACGACCCGGTCGAAGCCCGGCACCTCCGTCAGAGCGTGGCGGAAGGCCTCGGCCACGATCTCGGGCGGGTTACGGAACACGCCGCAGCCCCACGCCCCGAGCACGATCTGCCGGTGGCCGTGCGCCCGCGCGATCCGCAGCACCCGCTCGGCCCGCCGCTTGAAGACCGCGGGCACGGTGCCCGCGAGATCCGGCTGGTTCTTGAGGATCGCGCCGAGGTTGGGGGCCGCGGCCACCAGGAACGACAGACCGTACGGCTCCTCCAGCAGGCTCCCGTCGCCGTCGCGGAACACCGGCACGTCGGGGCAGTAGATGACCCGGTCGGTGTAGCGCGGGTCGCGGTGGGCGCGGTGGTAGACGTAGTAGTCCCCCGCCGTGAGCAGGCACTCGTACAGGGCGGAGGCCCGGGCGACGTCCTCCTCCTGGGCCTTGGCCCCGGACAGGAAACCACCGCCGGGGTTGCGGGCCGAGGCGAAGACCAGGGCCGCTGTGCCGGGGCCGAGCCGGCGCCCGGCCGCCAGGGTCGACTCCCGGGTGACCTCGACGACCAGCGGCTTCTGCGGCTCGTCGAACTCCGGCAACTCGTCGTTCGGCAGGTACAGGCGTGTCCCGCCGACGGCCCGCGCCACGTCCTCGCCGATCGAGACGAGCGTGCCGTCCGGGGTGCGGTACTTCCCGTCGCGGACGATCTGGACGGTCTGCCGCGCCAGGGCGGCCAGCTGCGCGCTCATCGAAGCTCCTCACCACGGGTGAGCCGCTCACGGACCTCCATGAGGGCGAAACCGAGCAGGTTGCGGCCCCGCCAGCGGCTCGGCGTGCCGACGTTCGGGTGATCCCGGCCCAGGCCGACGCCCCAGATGCGGTCGTACGGGCTCGCCTCGACCAGCACGCGCCGGCCCGTACGCAGGAGGAAGTCGCGCAGGTCGTCGTGCTGGCTGAACTTCGCCAGGTTGCCGCGGACCACGATGTCGTAGCGCGCCTCGGCCCAGCGGGCCTCGTCGAAGCCCCGGACCTGACGGCCCAGCGCCTTCGCCGCGCCCGGGCTCGGGGCGGCCATGATCGCCGCCAGAGCGGCCTCGTCGCCAAAGAGCCGGGCCTTGCCGGCCATCATCCAGTGCTCGGCGGTCGGATAACGGTCACCGTCCACAGTGAACGGGCTCGGCCACCACTGACTCAGGCAGCCGGCCCCCACGGACCCGTCCCGGTTGGGCCGGTGTCCCCAGAAGGCGAGGGTGTCGATCGGCTCGTGCGCGGACTCGGCCGCGATGAGGGCGGCGAGTCGCTCGGCGGGGGTGGGGTACATGGCCACCATCATACTCATGATGAGTTGTGACGCAACAGTCTTTGAGTTTGTACACGACTCTACTCGATCTGTGATGGGTCTTGTTATGAGCCATGTAATGCACTAGTTTGAGTTGCAAAAGGACTCGGTCTGAGCAATGATCGGCTGGTGAGCGAGAATCCCGGCGATCTGGCCGCCCCACCGCCGCTGACGGATGAGGACCGGGCCTTCCTGGCGACGTACGATCCGCGCAAATACCCATCGGTCGCCGTCACCGTCGACATCGTGATCTTGACTATCCATCGCGGCGAGCTGTCGGTGCTCCTCGTGCGGCGCGGCGTCCCGCCGTACCGGGGGCTGTGGGCGCTGCCGGGCGGGTACGTCCGCCCGGATGAGGACCTCGGCACGGCGGCGGCGCGCGAGCTGCACGAGGAGACCGGCGTCGCGATGACCGAGTCCCCGGCAGCGGACGCCCGGGACGGGCGGGCCGAGTCCGGGTCGGGCGGCGCCTACCTGGAGCAGCTACGGACGTACGGTGCCCCGGGCCGCGACCCCCGGATGCGGACGGTGTCGGTCGCCTACCTGGCCCTGGTCGCCGACGTCGGCGAGCCCAAGGGCGGCGACGACGCGGCCGAGGCCTGGCTGTGGCCAGTGGCCGGCATCGAGCAGGGCCGGCCGCGGCTCGCCTTCGACCACGCCCAGATCATCCGCGACGCCGTGGAGCGGGCCCGCAGCAAGCTGGAGTACACGAGCCTGGCCACCAGCCTGCTCCCGGAGCCGTTCACGATCGGGGATCTCCGCCGGGTCTACGAGGCGGTCTGGGGCGTGCGGCTGCACCCGGCCAACTTCCGGCGCAAGGTGCTCGCCACCCCCGGCTTCGTCGTGCCCACCGGCCAGCGCGTCTCCACCGGCCGGGGCTGGACCGAGCTCTACCGGCGTGGCGCCACCACCACCCTGCACCCGGCGCTGCTGCGGCGGTCGCAACTGACTACGGAGGACGGCGACGAGCCGGATACGCTGTAGCGCGATGCTCCCACCGATCGCCACCGATCAGCCGCTCGGGCCGACCAGCCAGGACGAGGCGCGCCCCGAGCGGGCGCGGACGTACGAGGTGCGCACGTACGGCTGCCAGATGAACGCGCACGACTCCGAGCGCATCTCCGGGCTGCTGGAGGAGGCCGGGTACGTGCGGGCGGCCGAGGGCGAGGACGCCGACGTCGTGGTCTTCAACACGTGCGCGGTGCGGGAGAACGCCGACAACCGCCTCTACGGCAACCTGGGGCACCTGCGGCCGGTCAAGGAGCGGCGGCCCGGGATGCAGATCGCCGTCGGGGGCTGCCTGGCGCAGAAGGACCGTGGCGAGATCGTGCGCCGCGCCCCGTGGGTGGACGTCGTCTTCGGCACGCACAACATCGGGTCGCTGCCGGTGCTGCTCGAGCGGGCCCGGCACAACGCCCGAGCCCAGGTGGAGATCCTCGAATCCCTGGAGGTCTTCCCGTCGACCCTGCCGACCCGGCGGGAGTCGACGTACGCCGGCTGGGTGTCGATCTCGGTGGGGTGCAACAACACCTGCACCTTCTGCATCGTGCCGTCCCTGCGCGGGAAGGAGATGGACCGCCGGCCGGGCGAGATCCTGGCCGAGATCCGGGCCCTGGTCGCCGAGGGCGTGCTTGAGGTGACCCTGCTGGGGCAGAACGTCAACTCGTACGGCGTGCAGTTCGGCGACCGGTACGCGTTCGGCAAGCTGCTGCGCGCCTGCGGGGAAATCGAGGGATTGGAACGGGTGCGGTTCACCAGCCCGCACCCGAAGGACTTCACCCCCGACGTCATCGCGGCCATGGCTGAGACGCCGAACGTGTGCCACAGCCTGCACATGCCGCTGCAGTCGGGGTCGGACGCGATCCTCAAGGCGATGCGGCGCTCGTACCGGGCGGAGAAGTACCTGAACATCCTCGAGCAGGTCCGGGCCGCGATGCCGGACGCGGCGATCACCACGGACATCATCGTCGGCTTCCCCGGCGAGACCGAGGCCGACTTCCAGGCCACCCTCGACGTCGTACGCGAGGCCCGGTTCGCCTCGGCGTTCACGTTCCAGTACTCCAAGCGCCCAGGCACCCCGGCCGCCACCATGGAGAACCAGGTGCCCAAAGAGGTGGTGCAGGAGCGGTACGACCGGCTGGTGGCGCTGCTGGAGGAGATCACCTGGGCCGAGAACAAGAAGCTGGTCGGGTCCACTGTGGAGGTTCTTGTCGCGGTGGGCGAGGGGCGTAAGGACGCCGCCACGGGGCGCATGTCCGGACGGGCCCGCGACGGTCGGCTCGTGCATTTCTCGGCCGGGGCGCTCGACGTGCGGCCGGGCGATGTCGTGGAAGCGACGATCACCTATGCGGCCCCGCACCACCTCAACGCCGACGGACCCCTGGTCTCGCACCGGCGTACGCGGGCCGGTGACGCCTGGGCCGCCGGGCAGGCGCCCCGGACCCGGGGTGTCCTGGTGGGCATGCCCACCATCGGCGCCCCGGCCTGACGCGGGCCGGGAGACCAGAGCGCTCGAGGTCCTCGGGCGGTTTGTCGGGTCATCCGTTCGGCGGAGCGTGTACTGCCCGATCGGGCCGTATCAGTTCGTGCCACCCCGTCCTCTCGTTCGGCAGCGATGTCGAACGAGAGGACCAGGCATGGAATCCAGGGGCGACTTTCCGGCGGTCGGCGAGGTCACGACGCGGCAGTCGAACAAGACGCGGCAGCCGGAAGTGCTGCTGGTGCACCTCGTGATCGAGGCCTACAGGCTGCTCCGCGCTCTCCAGGTTAAGGACTCGAAGAAGTCGATCCAGGCTGCGGAGAAGGTTCGGGAGGCGTATCGCAACGCACGGGCAGTGAACGGCGGCAACGACGTGCTCAAGCTCCTCAGGCTGAGGTACGTCGCCGCGATCCTTGCGGCCAAGGTGCTCGACGCGGACGGGGTGCTCGACGAGGCCAGGGTGGACAACGCGGTCAATGCGCTCAAGCGGGCCATCGCGCGCGATGAGGCCGGGGAGATCGACGGAAAGACGAGGACGGATGCGAAGCTTGTCGTCAGGCTGGCCGCGTTCATCGCTCCTGTAAGCGCGCTGCTGGAACTCTACCAACACACCTCTGGGGTCCTCGAACCGCTGCTTTCTGCGCTGGCCAGGCTGCAGGTCGGCAGGGAAGAGTGGACGGACCAGTGGGAGGTTAAGGAGAAGAAGCACATTCGGCGGCTCCAGGACTGCTGCAAGTTCTGTGCCAAGGCAGGGGACGTCGTGGTCCTGCCGAATCAGCTGGGGACGAAGCTGCAGGCGACCGCTGGCGGAGAGACCAGGACGGTCGACGTGAGGTACGCCCGTCACGTCGCCGGTCAGGTTCTTGAAGCCGCCGCGACTTCGGTCGGCCAACGGGTGAACGTTACCTTCGACAAGCTGTGTCGGTGGTGCTGGATGCAGGTTCTGCTCCTGCTTATGGACTATCCCGCCATGTCGATCAGGCTGTACCAAGCTGATAAGAAGAAGGCGTCTAAACAGAAGTCCAAGAAGGCGTCCGTCCAGGAGTCCCAAAAGGTGTCAACCCAGGAGTCCGCACGGGACTCCGCCAAGTACCCGCTTCTCGATGTTCCAACCACCGAGGAACTTATATTCTTGGTCCCGCTAGAAGAAGTTGGTCGAATCGGAGCGGTGGACACCTTTCGAGCATTAGCGCAGAGCGTGCGTGCAGAGAAAAGGTGTCCTGGCTGTGGTCTTACGGAAGAGGATTTGGTCAGAGCGGCTCCATCTGATGCGAAAGTCTGGGGCGGTGGGGCACATTCGGTTATTGCTCGAAAGACTCTCGAGATGGCCTTCCTGTACGGAATGTGCGAGTTCTACTGTGTGGGATCCCCGCACATCGGGGTGCGCGATTGGCGGAGCGTCGTAGGCGAGAGCATGGCAGACGTGGGTAAAATTACCACTGGTAAATCCCGCGGGATAGTCGCGAGTAAATCCAGCGAGATCGTCGCGAGTGAATCCCATGAGATTATCGAGGAGCTCGCTTCCCTCGACAAGACGTATATGGAATACACCTCCAAGTCCGCGCTGTCCGATGAGGAGTGCGTCGAGTTCATTGACCTTGTCCGTCGAGACATGCATGACATGCTCGTCAGGATCGTAAGGCTGCCGGAAGGCGCCGGCGGCCGGCGCGCATTGATCGCCGCGCTGTGTGCGAGCTATCGGCATCTTCTGCTGACGGTATTGGCCAATCAGCAGGTACTCCGGCTCGGAGACGACGACAGGTACGTTGCCGATCTAGCGTTGGTTTCGTGTGGCGAGGATCGCTACAACGTATGGATGTTAGGCGACGAGTGGAAGTCCAAGAAGTTGCCCGTGCCCTTCGCCGTCAGCGTGGTACAGAGTGTCGTTCCTGAATGGAAGGGTGTCTCCCAGGTCGAATTCAGTCATCAGTGCACGGTATGCGAGGAGACGCAGGGTGCGTTCGACCTCAGCTGGCGGTACGTTCAGTATTTGCTGGGTGCCGCCCCGAAAGAAATGGTCGGCGTGGCCTTCTTCAAGAACCTCAAATTTCTGAACGACTGGTCAGGGGTGACTCCATGGGGGCTGACTCGGGCAGTGATGTGTAGCGCGATATCGCGCTTTTGGGCGAAGGCTGCGCGTTGGCATCCAAGCAAGAAAGAATTTTCCGATTGCTGCGATGCCTTGGTTGGCCGGATTGGCGCGGCGCCGTACTTGTTCATCGCCTACATGGAGGCGCTGGTACTCCAACTCATTCACGGCGCGTACCGCGACAACCATAATTGCATGCTCGTAAGGATGCTCGAGTGGCGATCCCCATCGTCGACCGCCACGACCCCGAATCCTTTCCCGGCACAGCGTGGTACAGGGGAGGACAAGCGGAACGGATAGTTGGCCGGCAGTCGTCGTCCGTGGGCAACGGTCGCGGCGGCTCACGGCCGACTACGAGCGGCGGACGGTCGTCCACGACAGCAGGCCGAGCCAGGTCCAGTCGACGATGATCATCATTCGCTGGATCAGCCCGGTCTGCGGATGATCGGCCTCCCAGGCCGCACCGAACACCACCAGCAGCGCGATGCCAGCCAGGCCGGTGGCGAGCGAGTACAGCAGCCAGCCCACCCGGGCGGGCCGGCGCGCGAACCGGCGGGCCAGGACGAAGCAGGCCAGCGGCACACAGAGGAACACCACCGCGCCCAGGTTGTCGTGCACGACGTGGTGCCAGCTCGGCGTGCCGGGGGCGCCCGAGGGCGGGCCGGGCGGGTAGCCCCGCATCGGGTCCATGACGAAGGCCCCTGAGGCCACCAGGCTAAGCCCGAAGATCCCGATCAGCAGCGGGCCGGCGACGGCGGCGGGGCCGGGCCGCAGGTGGCGACGCAGCCCCACGGCGAAGGCCACCATGAGGGCGCCGGTGACGACGAAGTTGGCGATCTGCAGCCAACCGCGCTCGCCCAGGCTCAACGCGCTGACCGGATGGTACGTGGGGTCGTAGCCGGGCCGCGTGGCTCCATCGACGAGGAACACCACCACGAAGCCGATGGCTCCGATGGCCCCGCCGGCGAGCAGCCGCCGGGTCGTCGGGTCGGCTGGGGTCGGGTCGGCTGGGGTCGGACCAACTGGGGTCGGACCAACTGGGGTGGGGCCAGATGAGGTCGGAGAGGTGTGGGCCATGACGCGATCGTGGGAGCCGTACCGGCGCCGCCGCATCTGTCCACCGGCCACGGCGCCTGGCCGCCCGGATAGTTCCGGGCAGCCGGCGGACAGAGGCGCAACCGTCCGGTCCGCCGTAGGCTCGCGCCATGCCCGCCCAGCCACACCGTCGCGGTGTGCTTGCCTCGCAACGCCGGACGGCCCGGGACTGGGGTGTCGACGCGCTGCTTTTCGGCTTCGCCGTCGTCGTCTGGTTGGTCGGCTGGCTGGACAGCCCACCCCACTACGCCGACGCGGTGCCGGCCTGGGCCTTGTCGGTCGACCCCTGGGTCGGCGCGGTGGCCTGCCTCGCGCTCTGGTGGCGCCGACGCTTCCCCCTCACGCTGGCGCTGGCCATGGTGGCCGTGCTCGCGGTCGCCGGCACCGCCCTCGGCGCGGCCCTCGTAGCGGTGTTGACGGTGGCCGTGCACCGCGGGTGGCTGGCCGCCACCATCGCCACCGGCCTGCACCTTCTCGCCGCCGTGCCGTTCGGGTTCCAGTACCCGCCGCCGGGCGTGACCCCCGGGGCGTACGTCATGATCATCGTCCTGATGTACCTGGTCCCGCTCGGGTTCGGCATGGCCGTCCGGGCGCGGCGGCAGCTGCTGGCCAACCAGCGTCGGGCGGCCGAGCGGGAGCGCGTCGAGCAGGAACGCGCCGCCCGGCGCGCGGAACGGGAGCGCATCGCCCAGGAGATGCATGACGTGCTCGGCCACCGGATCTCCCTGGCGTCGGTCCACGCCGGCGCGCTGGCGTACCGCATGGCGCAGGCCGACGCCGGCCGCGGTGAACCGCTGGATCCCGCCGAGGTGAGGCGGGCCGTGGGCGTCATCAACGACACCGTCCGGCTGGCCATGGTGGAGCTGAGCGAGGTGCTGGCGGTGCTGCGCAGCGACGAGGGTACGGTCCGGGGCCGGCCCCAGCCCGGACTGGCCGACCTCGAGGCGTTGGTCGCCGAGGCGCAGGCCGCCGGGCAACAGGTCACGCTGGAGGCCGACCTGCCGGCGTCTGCGGCTGCCCGGCTGCGGCCGAGCGGGCAGCGCACGGTGTACCGGGTTGTCCAGGAGGGACTGACCAACGCGCGCAAGCACGCCCCGGCCGCCCCCGTCGCCGTGGCCGTCCGGGCCTCGGATGACGGCCTGCTGGTCACCGTCACCAACCCGGTCGCGCCCTCGGCCGCGACGGCCCCGGGCGCCCGGTCAGGCCTGGCCGGACTCAGCGAGCGGGTCGCGCTCGACGGCGGCACCCTGGAGCACGGGGTGGTCGATGGGACGTTCCGTCTGGTGGCGCGACTACCGTGGCCGTCATGAGCGAGACCGCGCCGATCCGGATCCTGCTCGTCGACGACGACCCGCTGGTCCGGACGGGCCTGCGGCTGATGCTCGGCGGCGAGCCGGATCTGGAGGTGGTGGGCGAGTCGGCCGACGGCAGCCAGGTCGCCGACGCCATCAACCGGCTGCGCCCGGATGTGGTCCTCATGGACATACGGATGCCCGTCCTGGACGGGATCTCCGCCACGCGCGCGGTCGCCGCCGCTCAGGGCCGCCCGCCGGCGATCATCGTATTGACAACATTCGACGACGATGCGACCGTGCTCGCCGCCCTGCGGGCCGGCGCGGCCGGCTTCCTGGTCAAGCACACGCCGCCGGAGCAGATCGTCGACCTGGTCCGGCGCGCCGCGGCCGGGGAGCCCGTGCTCTCGCCCTCGGTGGTCCGGACCCTCATCCAGCACGCGACCGGGTCCGGTGACGCCCGGGCCGAACGCCACCGGGCAGCGCGCCAGCGGCTGGCGCAGCTCACCGAACGCGAGCGGGACGTGGCCCGCGCGGTCGCCGATGGACTGTCCAATGGGGAGATTGCCGAGCGTCTGTTCATGTCCGTCGGCACCGTCAAGGCGCACATCTCCAGCGCGCTGGCCAAGCTCGGCCTGTCCAGCCGGATCCAGTTGGCCCTGCTCGCGCACGACGCCCAGGACGACGGCTGAGATCACGGCCCGCGCGATCGCCCGGCCGACCGGCGCGCTGCCTCCGTGAATGCCGCCCGGTCAGAGGGTGTCGAGGGAGGCGCGGCGGCGACTCTCGGCTTCGAAGATCTTCAACAGCGCCGCGGCCAGCCCGGCGTAGGCGACCCCCACGCCCAGTTCCGCCGCCAGCGAAGCGACGCTGTCGCCCAGCGAACCCCCGGCGACGAGGCGACGGGCCGCCTCGGCCGCGTGGGTGATCGGCACGATCGAGCCGACGGTGCGGATCCAGCCCGGAAGGGCGGCCGCGGGCACGTTCACCCCGGTCAGCAGCAGCATGAGGGCGACGGCCACGTTGGAGATCAGCCACACGTCGCGCAACCGCAGGCCGACCGCGCCGAGGGCCAGACCGAAGAACGCGCACGACACCGACGCGATGGTGAAGGCGAACAGCAGGCCCGGCAGGGCCGACCCGGGCACGTGCAGGCCCAGCACGAGGACGCCGCCCAGCAGCGTGGTGCCCGCGATGAGCAGCCCGTTGGCGGCGTACGGCAGGGCGCGCCCCAGGAAGATGGCGGTCCGGCTGCGGGGCGAGAGCAGCACGTGCCCGAGCGTGCCGAACCGGCGTTCGTTCGCCACGGCCATCACGCCGCCGAAGACGCCGGCGCCCGAGGAGGCGAGCACCGCGTTGCCGACGATGTAGAAGCCGTCGCTGCCGACCGCGAGTTGCCGGCCGAGGAAGGCGAAGAACAGCAACTGGAACACCGGCCCCACCAGCAGGGTGCCGATGAACATCGCCGGGGTCGTCCAGTTGAACAGGGCCCGGTAGGCGATCACGCCGCCCACGCCGACCAGTCGAAGCATCGTCACTCCTCACGCCAGGTCCAGGGTCGCCGCCGCCCGGGCCCGCCGCTCCACATAGGACAGGGTCAGCGCGCCGAGGGCCAGGCAGGCGAGGCTGATCGCCAGGCACACCACCAGCGGTCCCCAGACCTCGCCCCCGGTCGCGGCGGCCCGCACCGCGCGCGACCCCCAGGTCGTCGGCAGCACCGCGGCGAGCGGGCCGGTCCACCCGGGCAGGGCCGTGATCGGAATCAGCATCCCGGACAGCAGCCAGATCGGGTACTCGAGCGTGTTGGCCAGCGCATTGGCGTTGCGCATCAGCACGAACGTGGAGGCGAGCAGCAGCCCGAACATCCCCAGGCTCAGAATGCAGACCGGGACGGCGGCGACGAACCCGAGCGGATCGGCAAAGCTGAGCCGGATGCCGTACAGCAGCCGGCCCCAGAGCAACGTCGCCACCATCGAGTACGTGCCGGTGACCGCGGTGGCGATGGTGAACGGCAGGATCACCAGGGCGGGCCGGCGGGGCGCCAGCATGAGCACCTCCAGCGTGCCCTCCCAGCGGTGCCGCTGGATGGCCCCGCCTGATCCGAACAGGACGGACGACCAGACCCCCATCAGCCCGGCCCCGACCGCGGCCCCGAGCAGCGCCTGCGGCTGCGGACTGGCCCGGAACAGGTACACGGCGAGCGTCGCCTGCACCAATGGGATCAGGACGGATGTGGCGATCTCGAGCGGGGAGCGACTGAGCTGCTTGACGTGCAGCCAGGTGCCGATCGCGAGCAACCGGACCAGGTTCACGACGTCACCCCGGCCGCGGCCGCGTGCGCAACGGGGGCAGAAGGCTCGTCCGATTGGTCCACATCGGACGCTGGTCCGGACCGCTCGCTGACGATGGCGACGTACGCGTCCTCCAGCGTGGGCTCCCGGACGGCGACCCGGCCCAGCCGAAGCCCGGCGAGCACGCGCAGCACATCCGGTTGCGCGTCGCGTCCCGCGTCGGATTGCACCGTCAGCACCTGGGCGGCGCCGCGCTCCTCGACGGTGCAGTCGCGAACCCCGGGGATGCGGCGGATCGCCGCGAGATGGTCGTCGGCCACGCCGTACGCCTCGACCTCCAGGACCCGACGGCCCTCCGCGTGCCGCCGCAGCTCGGCCGGCGTGCCGAGCGCCCGGATGCGGCCCCCGGCGATCACGGCGATGCGGTCGCACAGCTCGTCGGCCTCGGCCATGTAGTGCGTGGTGAGCAGGACGGTGGTGCCGGTCGCGGCCAGGTTCGCCACCGTCGCGCGCAGCTCCCGGGCGCCGACCGGATCGACTCCGATCGACGGCTCGTCCAGGAAGAGCAGGTCTGGCGAGTGCAGCAGGCCCCGGGCGATGTGCAGCCGCTGCCGCATGCCGCGGGAGTAGCCCTCGACCCGCTCGCGTTCCCGCCCGGTCAGCCCGACCAGCTCGAGCAGCTCGCCGATGCGCCGGCGCTGGTCGCGGGCCGGCACGCCGTACAGCTCGGCGAAGTAGCGCAGGTTGTCCAGCCCGGACAGCCGGTCGTAGAGCCCACGGTCGCCGCCGAAGACGTAGCCGATCCGGCGCCGCACCTGCATCGTCTCCCGAACCACGTCGAAGCCGCAGACCCGGGCCGTGCCGGCGGTCGGGATCAGCAACGTATTCAGCATTTTGATCGTCGTGGTCTTGCCCGCCCCGTTCGGCCCGAGCAGCCCGAACAGCTCCCCGCGCCGGACGGTGAGGTCCACGCCCCGGACGGCCTCCACGTGCGTCCGCCGGGGCCTTAGCCACCCCGTGCGGCTGCGGTAGACCCGGCGCAGCCCGGTCGCCTCGATCGCCAGCTCGGCGCCGGTGCGCCCTCGCGCCCGGCCCGGCACACCCTCCCCGCTCTTCGTCACGCGCCGACCGTACGGTCCGGAAGCCCGGCCGGAAATCGATTCGGTGATCGCCGAATCTCCACCAGTGATCCGTCAGGCCGAGGGGGAGTCCGTCAGGCCGGAGGGGGAGTCGTCAGGTTGAGGGGGAGTCCGTCAGGGGGAAGTGGGAGTTCGCCAGGGAGGTGGGAGTTCGCCAGGCCAGGCGGGCGGCAGGCGGGGTGGGGAGCGTCAGGCGGAGCGGACCGGCGGCGCGGAGCCCGGTGCCGCACCGAGCAGCGACACGAGGGCGACGCCCGCCGGCTCGAGTCCGTACAGCACGCGTCGCCCTACCCGGCGGCGGTGGACCACGCCAGCGGCGGTCAGCGCGGCGAGGTGTTCCGAGACGGTGCTCGGGGCCAACCCGAGCTCGCTGGCGAGCCCGGCCGTCGTGGCCGAGCGCCGCAGGGCCCGCAGCACGGCCGCCCGCCCTCGCCCGACGAGGATCTCCAACCCGTCCGGCTCGGGCCGCACCTCGCGCGAATTGTCGGCGAGCACCACCGCCCCGCGGGCCTGGTAGGAGACCGCCACCACGTGGGGGTCGTCGGTCGAGCAGGTCAGCGCGCCCCGCGAGAAGATCAGCGGCACCAGCAGCAGCCGCTTGTCCCACGCTTGGAAGGAGTGCTCCAGCGACTTGACCAGCGTGAGTACCGGCCGCTCCCATCGGATCCGGTCGTGCAGGTTCGCCAGCAGCGCATCCGGCCCGTCCGTGGCCAGCGCCCGCGCGCGGTGCAACACCTCCTCCTCCAGCGCCGCCCGCATGGCCGGCCACCAGGGCCCGATCGCCGCCCGGTGGTAGGCGAGCAGGTCGTCGGCGAGCGCCGCCAGCGACTCCTCGCGCCGGTCGACGAAGCGCCGGAACCGGTCGTGGTCCGGCAGGTCCGCGTAGCCCGGCAGCTGGGCCCGGATCACCTCGGCCGGTGTGGCCCGCAGCACCGCCAGCTCCTCCTCGATCGTCGGCGCGGAGGCGGGCGGGATGGGCATGAGGAAGTCCGGATACCGGCTGGTGCCGAGGTAGACCCGGATCGGGGCATCGGGTGGGAAGCCGGCCAGCACGGCTCGGGCGTGGCGGGCCCACGCGTCGTACGGCCAGGGCGCGGTCTCGCCGTGCCGAGCGAGCAGGAAGATGCTGGTGACGGTCTCCCACAGTGGACTGATCGCGATCCGGGTGCGGGCGAGCGTGGGCTCATCCAGCTCGATCCGGATCACCGGCCACGCTCCACGGTGGAGGATGCGGCCGCGACCCGGCGGGTGGCCTTCTCGCGCAGCCTCGCCGGCAGTTGCGGGGCGTCGAGCAGGCGGGGGAGCAGCTCCGGCTCCAGGGTCAGGGCCCGGAAGGTCAGGCCGATCGTGACGCCGTGGTCGGGCCGGTGCACGACCTCGATCGCGTCGCCGGCGCGGACCGAGCCAGGGGTCAGCACGCGCAGGTAGGTGCCGGGGTGAGCGCGGGCCGTGAAGCGTTTGATGAGGTCCGGCACGTCCCAGAACCCGGCGAAGACCTTGCACGGGATCCGGGGCCGGCTGACCTCCAGCAGGGCCGTCCCGACCGCCCACCGCTCACCGATGACGCACTCGGTCAGATCGATGCCGACGGTGGTCAGGTTCTCCCCGAAGTTGCCCGGGTGCAGCGTGCGCCCCAGCGACTCGGACCACCACGCCGCGTCCTCCGACGCGTAGGCGTAGACGGCCTGGTCGACCCCGCCGTGCACCCGCTGGTCGATCACGTGATCGCCCTCGACCCCCAGCGTGTCGAGCCGCACGGGTCCGGCGACCGGACGCTTGTCGATGCCCGTGGCGCGGTCCTCGCCGACCCAGTCCGCCCAGGTGGGCTGGCCGATATTGACACTCAGGATGGATGCGCTCACGTCGCAACGGTACGCGAACAGCTCACCGGTACCATCTGCGCCATGTCACGCTTCCTGGCCTCACTTCCGCGCGGCGAACGGGTCGGCATCGCCTTCTCCGGTGGCTTGGACACCTCGGCCTCGGTCGCCTGGATGCGCGCCGGTGGGGCGATCCCCTACGCGTACACGGCCAACCTGGGGCAGTACGACGAGCCGGACATCGCCGACATCCCGTCGCGGGCGCTGCAGTACGGCGCCGAGAAGGCCCGCCTCATCGACTGCCGGGCCGAGTTGGTGCGCGAGGGGCTGTACGCCCTGCAGTGTGGGGCGTTCCACATCAGCACGGCCGGAAAGACGTACTTCAACACCACTCCGTTGGGGCGGGCCGTCACCGGGACGATGCTGGTGCGGGCCATGGCCGAGGACGGCGTGGAGATCTGGGGCGACGGCAGCACCTACAAGGGCAACGACATCGAACGGTTCTACCGGTACGCGGTGCTGGTAAACCCGTCGATCCGCATCTACAAGCCGTGGCTGGACCCGGCGTTCGTGGCCGACCTCGGCGGGCGGGCCGAGATGAGCGCCTTCCTGGCCGCGCGCAACCTGCCCTACCGGGACCCGGCCGAGAAGGCGTACTCCACGGACGCGAACATCTGGGGCGCCACGCACGAGGCGAAGCACCTGGAGCAGCTCTCGGTCAGCGCCGAGATCGTCAAGCCGATCATGGGCGTGGCCCACTGGGACCCGTCGGTGTCGATCGAGCCGGAGGACGTCCGGATCGCGTTCGCCGAGGGCTGGCCGGTGGCGATCAACGGCAAGACGTTCGACAACGACATCGATCTCGTCATGGAGGCGAACGAGATCGGTGGCCGGCACGGGCTGGGCCTGTCCGACAACATCGAGAACCGGGTCATCGAGGCCAAGAGCCGGGGCATCTACGAGGCGCCCGGCATGGCCCTGCTGCACATCGCGTACGAGCGGCTCGTCACGGCGATCCACAACGAGGCGACGATCGACAACTACCGCACGATGGGGCGCCGGCTCGGGCGGCTGCTCTACGAGGGGCGCTGGTTCGACCCGCAGAGCCTGATGCTGCGGGACTCCCTCGTGCGCTGGGTCGGCTCCGCCATCACGGGCGAGGTGACGCTGCGTCTGCGCCGGGGCGACGACTACACGATCCTCGACACGGTCGGCGAGAACCTGGCCTACCAGCCGGACCGCCTGTCGATGGAGCGTGTCGAGGACGCCGCCTTCGGCCCGACCGACCGCATCGGCCAGCTCACCATGCGGGAGCTCGACATCGCCGACAGCCGCGCCCGGCTCGTCGCCTACGGCCGTAGCGGGGTGCTCCCCTCGGGCGAGCTCGCCGCGATCGCCGGGACGTCCGGCGACCCGGCCGCCGTCGAGGCGAGCGCGGTGGCCGAGGCCGCCGAGGCGGCCGACGCGGGCGGGTTCGCCACCGACCCGAAGTTCGCCGTGGGGGACTGCGACCCGCCGGAGGAGTGATCCGACGGGTCGGTCGCCAGCATCGTCGTCCCGGCGCCGACGGCGAGGACCAGCAACGCCGCCCACGCGCTGCGTCCGCGTGGGCGGCGGATGGTCAGCTCGGGCGTTCGGCGAGTTCGAGGAACTTGCGCTTGACGTCGAGCGCCTGCTGGGCCTGACGGATGCGCCGCGGGTCCCCGGAGGCCTGGGCGCGCTCCAGCCGGGCCTCGGCCTCGGCGACCTGCTCGCGCATCTGGGCCAGCAGCGGGTTGTCGTCGGGGGTCGTCCGCCGCCAGGCGGAGTCCATCGCCGCCCGGACCTTCTCCTCGACCGCGCGCAGCCGGCGCTCCAGACCAGCGGCGACCTCGCGGGGCAGGCGGCCGGTCTCATGCCAGCGGGCCTGGATCTCCCGCAGGCGCTGCTGGGCGGCCTGCGGGTCCGCGTCGATGTCCAGCGCCTCCGCCTCGGCGAGCAGGGCCTGCCGCTTCTCCAGGGCCTGCCGCTGCTCGGCGTCGCGGGCCGCGAAGACCTCGCTGCGCCGGGTGAAGAAGGCGTCCTGGGCGGCCCGGAACCTCTCCCAGAGCCGCTGCTCGACCTCCTTGCTGGCCCGCGGCGCGGCCTTCCACTCCGCCATGAGCTCCTTGAGCCGCGCGGCCGTCGGCGCCCAGTCGGTCGAGTCCTTGAGGGCCTCGGCCTCGGCGACCAACTCCTCCTTGCGGGCGGTGGCCTGCTTGCGCTGGGCGTCCAGGCTGGCGAAGTGGGCGCCGCGGCGGCGGGTGAACGAGTCACGGGCGGCCGAGTAGCGCTTCCACAGCTCGCTGTCGGTCTTCTTGTCGATCCCCTTGATGGTCTTCCATTCCTCGAGGATCTCCCGCAGCCGGTCGCCGGCCGCCTTCCACTGGGTGGAGGTGGCCGCGATCTGCTCGGCCTCCTCGGCCAGCGCGGTCTTGCGGGCCAGCGCCTCGGCCCGGGCCGCCTCGCGGGCCGCCCGGTGCTCGGCCGCCCGCTGCTCGGCGGTGGCCGTCAGCTTCTCCACCCGCTCGGCCAGACCGACCAGGTCGCCGATCACGGCCGCCTCGTCGAGCGAGACCCGGATCTGGCGCAGCCGGTTGATGGTGTGCGCGGCGTCGGCGGCGCCCGTGTTGAGGCGCGTCTCGATGAGATCGACTTCGGTCACGATGTCGGCGAACCGCCGGGCGTAGTGGGCCAGGCCCTCCTCGACCGTGCCCGCGTGCCACGAGCCGATGACCCGTTCCCCCGTGGCCGTCTTGACGTAGACCGTGCCGTCCGAGTCGATCCGGCCGTAACTCGTGTGGTCCATGCCCGTGTCCGCCCTCTTGTGCCCGGCCGCCCCGGCCCTGTCGCCGGTGACGCCGCCCGATGCGCTGCCTCCCGCCCCGACGGGCGCATCTCTGCGCGTCGCTGGGACGGAGTGACGCGGCGCTTGCGAACATCATGTATCGCGGGCGCCGTTCTTCGCTATTCTCACAGGTCACGTGGGGTCCCCGTCGAGCGGCTGAATGGTCAGTGCAGCCGAACCGTGACCTTCTGCCACCTTGGGAGCGTTTCCAGATGTCCACAGCGGCCGTGAGGGGGGCAGGCGTACCGCGCGTCGCGGCCGCCTCGCCGGTCGTGGCCGTCGTCGGGCCGACCGCCGCCGGCAAGTCCGCGCTCGCCGTGGAACTGGCGCTCCGGCTGAACGGCGAGGTGGTCAACGCCGACTCGATGCAGCTCTACCGCGGCATGGACATCGGCACCGCCAAGCTGCGCCCCGAGGAACGCTGCGGCGTCCCCCACCACGTGCTCGACATCTGGGACGTGACCGAGCCGGCCAGCGTGGTCGCCTACCAGGAGGTGGCCCGGGCGGCGATCGACGACATCTACGCGCGCGGCCGGGTGCCGCTGCTGGTGGGCGGGTCGGGGCTGTACGTCCGCGCGGTACTGGAACAGTTCGACTTTCCGGGCACCGATCCCGCCCTGCGGGCGTCCCTGGAGGCCGAGCTGGCCAGGGTCGGGCCGGCCGCCCTGCACGCGCGGCTCGCCGAGCGCGCCCCCGAGGCGGCGGCCCGCATCCTGCCGACCAACGGGCGGCGCATCGTACGGGCGCTGGAGGTCGTGACGCTGACCGGGACGTTCGTGGCCTCCCTGCCGGAGCCGACCCCGTACTACCCGGCCGTCCACATCGGAGTCGACCGCGACCCGGACGAGTTGGACACCCTGATCGCGGCCCGGGTGGATCGGATGTTCGCCGACGGGCTGGTCGACGAGGTGCGGGCGCTGGAGGCGCGCGGCCTGCGGGACGGCCGTACGGCGTCGCGGGCGCTCGGCTACCAGCAGGTGCTGCGGTACCTCGCGGGCGAGTGCACGCTGGCCGAGGCCCGCGACGAGACCGTGCAGGCGACCCGGCGGTTCGTCCGGCGGCAGCGCTCCTGGTTCCGGCGCGATCCGGCCGTGGTGTGGCTCGACGGCGGCTCGCCGACGCTGGTCGATGACGCGCTCGCGATCTGCGCCGCGGCCCCGGTCGGCCGCAACGGGCACGCCTCCGCCCCGTTCGGCGTGCGGTCGTCCGGGCCGTAGCCCGCTCGGACCCGGCGGGTCCTGCGGTCTGGGATTCCCGCGAATGCCGTCATAGGGCGCAGAAGGCACGTTCCGGGCTCGGTTGGCCTGGTCGGGGTGCCCGGACGGTGACCTTCCCGGGTCTTTCGGGCCCACGGGTTGACACAATGGCCAGGATGTCGACGGACCCAGGCGCGGGCCTCCCGGATCGCGCGCTCATCACGGACGGCGTGCCCTTCGCGAAGGGGCACGGGACCGGTAATGACTTCGTCATCGTGCCGGATCCGGACGGCCGGCTCGCCCTGCCGGCCGCCCAGGTGGCCGCGCTCTGCGACCGGCGGCGGGGGATCGGGGCGGACGGCCTGCTGCGCGTCGTCCGTACGGTCCACGCGCCCGACGTGGTCCGTGCGGTGTACGGGTCGGCCGGTGCTGGTGAGGCACCCGAATGGTTCATGGACTACCGCAATGCGGACGGGTCGCTCGCCGAGATGTGCGGCAACGGGGCGCGGGTCTTCGCGCGGTACCTCGTCGAGACCGGGCTGGCCGGCGGCTCGCGAGTGGAGTTCCTGACCCGGGCCGGGGTCGTGACCGCGACCGTGGGCGCGTCCGACGTCTCGGTCACGATGCCGCCCGTGGTGGTCGGTGGGCCGGGCGTGGTGCGCGTGTCCGGGATGGAGCTCAAGGGCACCACGGCGACCTGCGGCAACCCGAACCTGGTCTGCCTGGTGTCCAGCGTGGACGACCTGGATCTGCGGGATCCGCCCGCGCTGGACCCCGACCAGTTCCCGGCGGGCGCCAATGTCGAGTTCGTGGTGCCGGTGGCGACCGGACACGTGCGGATGCGCGTGGTGGAGCGGGGCGTGGGCGAGACGCTGTCGTGCGGTTCGGGCGCCTGCGCGGTGGCCGGCGTCGTCCTCAATGGAGGGTCAGGCACGGTGACCGTCGAAGTCCCGGGCGGCCGGTTGACGGTGGCCATCGGCGACGACGGATCGTGCGTGCTCACTGGCCCGGCCGTGCTCGTGGCTACCGGAACCGTCGCGCTCACCTGACGAGAGGGCGTGCTCCGTCCGGTCACTGGACGAGGCGGCGGGCGACCCACCAGACGGCGGCGCCCACGAGCACCGCCAGACCGGCGACGGCCAGGCCGTACCCGAGCCACTCCGCCATCGTCAGCGTCGGATCAGCCGTGACCGTGGCCAGCGCGGTCGGTTCGCCGAAGTCACTGGCCGGGGCGGTGGGGCGCGGGTAGCGGAGTAACTGCGTGGGACCGGCCACATCGGAGATTGTCAGCAGGTTCTGGCCGTCCACTGTGTACGCAACGGCCTCGCCCTGCGGCTCGTTGGCCAGCAGCATCATGCGCGGGGTGGTCGTGGTGATGGCCTTTACCACGTCCCAGTCCGGCACGTCCCACTCGTAGACGGCGGTGTAGGTGCGCAGCGCCACCCGGGAGCGGTCCGGGCTGGTCGCGGCGCCGGTCACCATCGACTCCAGCAGTTGGAAGAGGTCGGTCGGGCCGCCCGTGACGACCGGATGGAACTCGCCGACCAGTCGCAGGGGCACGCCCTCGGCGGTCCCGGGCTCCAACGGCCGGGTGGCCTGGTAGACGTACGCGGTGTTGCCCAGTTCCTTGGTGATGATCACCGGGCTGCCGTCGGCGGCGAAGAGCAACGCCTCGGCGTCGTGCGGCCCATCGGGGTAGGTGAGTCGGTGGATGACCGGCGGGCCGCCCTCGGGCGGGATGCGCCACAGGGCGATGGTCTGGCGTCGCTGCGGAGCGTTGGCGTTGTCGCCGATATCGGCCACCCAGATCGCCCCATCGGGAGCGACGGCGAGGTCCTCAGGGTCGCGCGGCGGGGTGGGGTAGCGCAGCGTACGGACGACCTGGCACGCCTGGTCCAGGTACACGATGACGACCTGATCGGTGTCGAACTGGCTGTCGACGATCGACACGTATCCGTCGGTGGTCGCGACGAGGCCGGATAGATCGATGGCTCGCGGATCATCCACAGTGCACACGGGCTCACCCGCGACCGGCGCCGGCGTCCGTGGCTCGGCGGACGCGGCGTGGGCCGGTGCGGCGCGGTTGTGCGCGGTGCTCCTTTGCTCTGCTGCGTTGGACGCAACGGCCTCTGCTGCGCTGGACGCAACGGTTGGTGGCCCGGCTACGCCGTACGTACTCCCCATTTGCTCTGCTGCACCGGACGCAACACCCGGCGCGGCTGTCCCCAGGAACAGGGCGAGGGTGGTCAGGGCCGCCGCGAGTCGCACCGGGACAGTCTGCCATCCGGCCTGTTCCCCGGTGCCGGACGTGGACAACCGTGATCTTGGAAGTTGGGTCCCCCTATAGGGGGGAAAACCTCCAAGGTCACCGTGAGCCGGCCACGATTACGTGGGTGCGGCGGGGACGTTTGCGTGGCACCATGGAAACCAATGATCGACAAACCGACGAACGTATCCGACATCGAAGCCGAGGACTTCGAGTCGTCTGACCGTAATGCGCTGCGCCGCGTCCCTGGGCTGAGCACGGAGCTCACGGACGTCAGCGAGGTCGAGTACCGCCAGCTTCGGCTGGAGCGGGTGGTGCTCGTGGGCGTGTGGACCGAGGGCACGGCCGAGGACGCGGAGAATTCGCTGATCGAGCTGGCCGAGTTGGCCCGCACCGCCGGTTCCCAGGTGCTCGACGGGCTGATTCAGCGGCGGCAGACGCCGGACCCCGCGACGTTCATTGGCCGAGGCAAGGTCGACGAGCTGCGCTCGGTGGTGGTGAGCACCGGCGCCGACACGGTGATCTGCGACGGCGAGCTGTCGCCCGGCCAGCTGCGCACGCTCGAGGACCAGGTTAAGGTCAAGGTCATCGACCGGACCGCCCTGATCCTCGACATCTTCGCGCAGCACGCCAAGAGCAAGGAAGGTAAGGCCCAGGTCGAGCTGGCCCAGCTGCAGTACTTCTTGCCCCGGCTGCGCGGTTGGGGTGAGGCCCTGTCCCGGCAGGCCGGCGGTAGCGCCCGTGGCGGCGGGGGTGGCGTGGGCCTGCGCGGTCCCGGTGAGACGAAGATCGAGACCGACCGGCGGCGGATCCGGGCGCGGATCGCCAGGCTCAAGCGCGAGATCGCCGCGATGCGCACGATCCGGGAGACGAAGCGCTCCAGCCGGCGTCGGCACAAGGTGCCGAGCGTGGTGATCGCCGGTTACACCAACGCGGGCAAGTCCTCCCTGCTCAACCGGCTCACCGGGGCCCGGGCGCTGGTCGAGGACGCGCTGTT
>Ga0065720_1019222_pt1 | contig 32172 bp, 27 predicted proteins | sample Thericmetagenome_FD_59107 | JGI IMG/M metagenome (GOLD analysis project Ga0065720, IMG submission 59107) | Thermophilic microbial communities from the Joint Bioenergy Institute, California, USA of rice/straw/compost enrichment - eDNA_2 v2... | ecosystem: Engineered > Solid waste > Grass >... | reverse complement strand
AGGATCCATACAATAAAAGGTTCACATAAGGATAATACAATACAAGACTGGCTTGGCGTCGAACCCGTTTAAGAGAGTCCCAACTTTGTTCTTCTCCAGTGTCTTCTCTTGAAGTTATATCTAGGAAGAGTTCAGGATGATGAATAAAAAATTGAATTACCTGATTTTGTTGTCAGTCTTATATCTGAACCAGTTAGGCAAAGGTCTGTTTTGCTTTTGCTTCTTGGCCAAAGATTTCTTGATTCTCAAGGATTTATGGGATCCCTAAAACACATGAATATGACTTTGACAATAACATTACCATTTATTGGATTGATGCTTTAATTACCTTGCTTTTATACGAATTAATTCACAGAGAAATAAACGTGAATCCAATTCTAGTCATATACTCTTCTCAATATCCTAACTCCTCAGGTTTAATACTATTCGACTAGACATAGAAACAGCATGAATAATTATGAACATCAGAAGTATCAGCTCGAGGATAGAAAGCTTGCTTTAATAATGATCCCCTTTGATAAAGTCACTTTGATAATAAAGCGATCCATCGAATCGCAGGAATATGAAAAAGTCATAACCTCTCTGAGAAATATATACAAACTATTTTTTCTTTTTTTTTTCATGAAGAAATTCTCTATCGAGATTACCCCTTATTTTGGTATTAGATCAGCTATGATATAAAGACGAATTGAGTATTTCATGAATAACCAAGGTAACAATTAAGAGGGTTACTTATTGGTGAATAAGAGTATATTTATGAAATATTATACAAATCTTAAAACATGGTTAAGGTTTCCATTCAATAACCCAGATAGTCTCATCAATGTATGAATGTAAGAACTCGTAATTTTTATCCGCTTTAAGCTCTCTTAGCTTAGGAAGGAACTTCTTGGCCATCTCTCTTCCCTCAGGCTCTTCAGCAATGTATGCAATTAACTCGATAATATTAGCCAAGATGTTCTCAGACTTCTCTTCGAGCATACTCAAAATCTTATCAAAAGCTTTATTCTCAAGAATCTACAATTTAGGAACAAATCTTTTAACTTTACCTCAACTTTAGTCTCCTTTAATTGTCCTAAGCTACAGAGAGCCAAGCTAGCAGCTTCTCTGACTCTAGAAGATTGGTCCTCAAGTCTGTTGAAGAGTGGCATTACGCATTTTAATTCCTGAACTTTGGCTTTCCCGTCTTCTGGGAAACTAATACTAGCCAAATTTAAGGCAGCATATTCTCTAATCTATGGTTTGAGTGATAATATACAAGTGTCTTACAACTTCGTTTTCCTTGTCAAGTAATCCTGTCAGTCTGACAATACCCTGAGTTTTGAGCATTCTTGGTACTGCCCCTTCTCCGTGAAGAAGTCTTTTGATAAGTTGGAGAATTAGATAGAGGATGTCTTCTTCTTTTTCTTCAATGAGTTTGTCGACACAGAGCTCAAGAATATCATTTGCCAGACAAGCATCTGTGCCATCAACATGTTCTGAAAGATTGAACAAACTCTTATAACAATTCCATCTGATCTTGGCAATGTTGTCGTCTGAAAGCTTAGAAATCTTCTTAATATAGTCATTAGAAATGATAAGTTCTCTGCCTCTCATCACATAGCACACTTCTGTCATACTTTGACTGGCTAGAAGGCGGATTTCATCATGAGTGTTGTCCAAATGATGAACCAGGACATGGACAACATCACTGGTGTTCATGGCCCTGATAATCTTAGTCATATCTCTCAAGTCTTCGTTTAAATCTCTCAATACTTTTAGTTTTAAGATATCATCGGCATATTTTAGCTCATTGGCCATCTTTTCGAAACGTCCATCCTCATAAGCAAATCTCAAAGTGTTCTCGGGTGGGTCCTGGTAGTCCATCTTGGCCCTTCTAAAGGCAATTTGGCGATCTAAGCTAAGTCCTTCCTCCATAATATTAACTAAAGTTTATTTATTAATGTTCGTTGCATTTTCAATAGAAAAATTCCTATGAAGGAGGACATCAGAAAGTCCAATGCTACAATAGACAGAGGCTATAGAGGTAGATGATGAAAGTGCCCAAATTTGAAGTTATGGAGATTTATCAGTTTTATAGAGCATGAGCACGAATTGATCCTGTCTAAATATAAATTTCAAGAAATAAAAGAATTTAAACAGAAAAATGGATAAGAAAGAAGGTATTGCGGGAAAGTACATGAAAGGAAACACTATTGACAGCGAGGACACAGAAGTTCCTTCAGCTTCACATTCTTTTGATATATCAGCAAGAGAAGAGCATGAACAAATTGAAAAGCGACCAGGCTTAAAAAAAGGAAGACATTTTGGTGCTCATTTCGTATTCTGGTGGGTAAATGGCGAACCGTATCTCACAATTGGACCTCACTGTATCATTTTGAATGAATAGTTGATTAACTTTTAAATAGGGCCTTTCTTTATCTGCATGTGGAGTGTATTAATGATTGTTGGCATCTTTATCAACCTTTACGTTGTTTCTAGAAAGAGTGCCGAAGTTAGATTCTTGGCATTTTTAGTGACTTTCTGGGAAGGCTTTATCTATCTATTCACCGCTTTGAAAAACCCCGGAATTGCAACTGCTAAAAATCCCCACGACCCTGATCTTGAGAAATATATTGACTATCCCAAGTAACTAAACTACTGCTATAGTTGCTAATTTTATTAGTTTTTGCAATGCCTGCAAGGTTCTTAGAGAAGAAGAAACATATCACTGCTTTGACTGCGATGTCTGCATTAAAGGATATGACCATCATTGTCCCTGGACTGGTAAATGCATTGGACAGGGTAATCTTATCCCATTCTACACCTTCCTATTTTCTACAGTTGCATATATCGTCTTTTGTATTTTGATGACTGTTGATGCATTCTAGGAAGACGATGTGTAATTTAAGCATAATTCATACATATTTTCCTTGTGATTATAACTAGCCTATCTTTTCAAACTAAGCTCTTTTTCTAGTTTCTAAATCTATACTTATTGAATTTGTAAATTTAGATGAGCAATAAAGATAAAAGAGATGTATATTAGTCTTTTGTAGCCCTCTAACAGTACTTAGCGATATCGAGATGATAGAGATGATAGAGGTTCCTATCGTGAATCAGAAAAGTCATATTTGACAGCTCCCAAGGCCTTTGTTAAGGGAGGGAAGATAGATCCGACCTCAGTACTTGAATATTTTTCTAGTTTTAATGTGAAGAAAACAGTGGAAGAAAAGGACAAGGGAGATTATTATATTCCTGCAGGAGCAGTATAAGAACGATGCTATTTAGATAATGAATTAGAAAGTCTTTGAAGATAAAAAATATCCATCAAATTCATTTGAAAATTATCAATCGCAGAGAAGCACAGCGCCTTCCTCTCCTGGGTCAGCTAAATCCTATTCATCATCAGGATGTATTTACAAATTATTTGGATAGTAAATAGCTAGCTACTACTAAAACAAGCAATCTTGAGAAGTTGGTTCAAGAAGTCAAGGCAAAAAAACAGAATGATCATGTATATTGTAGCTTACCTAAGATAATTTTTAGAAACCTCCTGAGAAGATGCCAGAAAAAACCCAAAAAGAAATGCGTATATTTTGAAGTTTTTTATAGCTTAAAATCAGCAAGAGAACCCCTGCGTTTGAAGGGCAGCAAATTTTCAGACACATTGCCACAAAAGAAAGAGCAGTAATAACATATAAACTTATGTATAAGCATTATAGACCTCCTGTGAAGGGAGATTATGCTGGAAGTGTTGAGGAAGTAGCTGCCCTTTTTGACTCCTTCCAAAAATATAGTCTACATAGATATATAGACAAGCCATGCTTATCTATTGTGATTCGTAAGGAAAGAATTGCTCTGGTTTAAAGAAATAGCTAAACTACCTGATAATGTCAATGAAGATGAACTGAAAGGACTATTAAGTGAATATGGAAAAGTAGAAAAGCTCCTAATAGCGAGCTTAAAACCTGAACCAGATCAAGTTTTTCTGCCTTCGAAAACATATGTTGACGTTAAAAGCCTCCTAGACTTGTTGCATTCGTGAAGTATTCGAAAGAAGAGGAAGCAATAGCAGCCAAAGATGGACTAAGAAAGAGGACAATCAATGGAGTGCCTCTTCATACAAGGTAATAACGTTAATTCTTGTTTCAATATCTATAGATGGGGAACTAATGATGCATCGATAAAGAGCATAAAGGTATATGAAATTGCTTTTTTTATTAATACTGTTAGGAAGATCCAAGGTAATCTTCAAAATCTAGAATTGACACATCAGCTCTATTCAAAACAAGGTGTTTGTGAGATTCCCTGAGAACAACTTAGTGAGAAAGATAATTGACAGATTTGCAAAATATGTTGCTCAAGTATATTTTTTTGCAAACTTTTCTAATCAATCAGGAAGGGAGCATTATTGAGCAGGCAGTAATGGAAAGGGAGAGATCAAATCCTGAATTTTCATTCCTATTTTTGGTACTAATAAATATGGTCATTATAATTGTATAGAGGGATTCAGATGAGCATCATTATTATCGTTGGAGAGTATATTCATACGCTCATGGAGACAATGAGAAAGATTGGAGAACTGAGGCTTTCCAAATATATACTGGAGGTCCAACTTGGTACCCACCTCCTATGATTAATCAGAGGTATTTTTTCGACAACAAATATCACAAAATTTAGTGAAAAAGATAAAAAGAAATTACCCACAGGAGCTCAGAGACTAGGAGATGAGGATAGAGAGCAATTTGAGGATATATTAAGGGACTTAACTACAGAAAGAAAATCAATAAAAGATGCCATGGCATTTTGTCTTGACCACTCTGAAAATTCTGCTGAAATCACATATATTATCGCCCAAAGTCTAGATCTCCTTGATACACCCCTACAGAAAAAACTGGCTAGAATGTATCTGATAAACGATATTCTCTATAACAGCTCCTTACTTACAGTGCCGGCTGCATGGTCTTACAGAAAATATTTTGAGGCCAAATTGCCTGAAATGGTGGAAAACCTAAACAGAACCTATCTAGAGACTACTTCTGCTGCTAATGAGGCTGCAAAAGAAAAGATCCTTAAGCTCCTTAAACTTTGGAATGACTGGTCGGTTTATGAGCAAAGGTTCCTGGCCGGCCTACAAGCGATCTTCCTTAAAAAGAAGAATCATTTTGGAATAGACCCATTAATTATAAACCCAAATGGCCCTACATCTTTTATTCGGGAAAGCTCCCCACTCGGAGTAAAACTAAAAATTCTAGAAGATGAATTAAATCAATCCTCAATAAAAGACCTCGAGAAATTTTGTAGAACTTATGGGCTTTCCACAAGGGGCACTAAGAGAGATATGATCGAAAGAGGTTTGATCATGAGGGAATACGATCTTAAATATAATAAAGAATCTCTCATGGAAGGAATTTCTATACGATCTGAACCCCAAGAAAAGAAGAAAAAAACCGAGATAACAGTCGACCTCATAAAACAATATAACAGTAAATACCTGACCATGAAGCAGCCACAAAATCTTGGACTTCATGAAATCGAGAAAATCATATCAGATGGAACGGAACTTCTGAATTTTATCCAAAAAAGAAATGAAGCTATAAATGAAAAGGACCCCAATGGAGTCCCTCTGGATGAGCTGGATTTTGCATTGTACGACCTCCCAACTGAAGATACATTCGAGGGTAAACCTTCATATTCTGATTTAATTGTGATAGGCGAGGAGATCCAAGAAACAGATATTCCAAACGAAATGGACTTTGATGGGGAACCTCTTACGGAAAACGAGCTTTTAGAGTTATCCAAGATGAATCTAGTATTTATCATCTTAAGCATAAATTAAAATGATTTATAGGAGCCTTTAATTTTCGAGAGAAAAACTCAAGGTAGTGGTAGTAGTGAAAAGGAGAAAAAGCGAGAAGAGAAGTCAAAGGATCGGGAAAGAGAGAAAGAAAGGGATAAAGATCGCGAGAGGGGAAAAGAGAAAGATAGAGAAAGAGATAAATATAGAGAAAAGGAAAGAGAGAGATATAGGGATGATGATAGGAAGAAAAAGAAGTATCATAGGAGATCATCCTCTTCCTCATCAAGTTCCAGGTCTAGGTCTAGGTCAAGATCACGATCTAGATCCTCTTCAGGATCAAGAAAGGTAAAACTCTAAGTTTTTTGTTAATTTTTTAGAAATCCAATAAATCCTATAAAAGGAGGTGATGATAGAATTATTTGTATCTATTTACTCGTAGTTTAAATACTCCACACTTTAAGTATGAGTCTTGAAAAAACATACAAATAAAGTGAAATTATGTAAAATGTGGGACTAAACAGACAAAGTTTAACTTACTCAACAAAGAGTATTTCATCATAGTAAACCATGTGGTTAAAGTTGAAGAATGGCATTCAAAGATCTTTGAATATCAACTCCTGGGCTGACATTAAAAGGTGTTATAACTTTTCTGTCTTCTTCTATGTCGCTCCTCTCAACAATTTTTCCATCTTGGAAAGTAATAGCAAATCTTCTACATCTAAGGCCAAATCCATACTCGCTCAGGTCTGCTTCAACATTTAAAGCCTTTGTAAGCTCTGCTGAGCCATCAGCTATAAAGTCTAGGTATTCACGGGCTCCAAGCTTCTTAGCAAAAGCTTGAAGAACATAAGGGTCATTAACACTCATGGCGTAGAACTTGACGCCTTCTTTCTTCAGTTCCTTGGCCTTCTTGATGAATTCAGGAAGGATGAAGTTTTCGCAAGCAGGATTGTAGGCTCCAGTAAACCCAAATAGCACACTTTTTCCTGCTGAGAACAATGATGTTGTGGAAGCATATGTTTTCATATATTGGCCATTCCTATATTCTATAAGGGTCAAATTGAGATTGGGGACTTTCTGTCCGACTGTCATAAAGCGCTTAAAGGAGTTGGTAAGAGTCTGGGTAAAGAGGGGTTTCTTAAGTCCTTGCATTCTTTTTTTGAGATATGTTTTCGATTATAAGAATTCTTTTCTTAGGGATATTTATATGTTTCATAAAGTGATTGCGTAATTGAAGATGATAATGACATAATATCTGTATGATCTAATCAGGAAAGTTTAAGGTTGTAATTTAAGTTTTATAATTTTTTTTATAATTAAACTCGTAATCGAAGTTTTCTATTCGGTTCCATACGCTTGACCTCGAAGAGAAACATTCAAAATGACAATTGGAAAAGGTGTCTTATTCCTTCTTGTAGAGGAAAGTCAATGAAAAATACTGTTTCAAATGAATTTTGTCTTAAACAAACCTATTAATTTGACCTTTTTGCCTTAAATATCACCTTAGGGTGTTAGTTAGATCGGACCATAAATTGACATCAAAAAGTACACGAGACAGGTGGAGACTCGTTTAGCGCCATTTTTTCATTTTAGAACCCGAATTAAGTCTTTTGGACTCTCGAAAGATGTCTAAGAAATTCGAATTCATAAAGTTCTTTCAGATATTTTTCACAAAATCATTCAGAATCTTTGGAAGTTTCTAGCATTTGTAGAAGAGAAGTTATTCTTTTAAAGAGGAATGCAGTTAAGTTGGGCTAACTCAGTACTTTTTCAGCATAAATAGAATAGAATTTGCTACACCATTGTATATTCAAATCGCCTTTATTCTCATTGGTGAAAAAAATATAAGGCTTCCAGAAACTGTCTTTTATACTTGACTTAATTTTACTCAAAAATTAGGAGATATTACTTGAAAGTAACTTTTAGGGTTAGTTTTTTTATTATCGTTCATGGAGTAAAAATACTACTCAGAAGTAAACAAATCTCTAGGGCAAATCCTCATAGATCCCTTTATGGAAGAAGCCAACTTGATATGAGAAGGAGCCACACAGTTTTCATAGATGAATTACTCAGTTGCTCATAATATATTCATCTAAAAATAGATACATCAAAAAGTAAAGATTCACTAATGAACATATCTCTATTTGTTTATTTTAAACCTCCTATCTGGACGGCCGCCCTTTGTTAAATAAGGATTAATTCTATTCGCTTTATATCTCATATCTGGAGTCCCATCTTTTTTTAAAGGTCCCCCAGAAGTATAACTTACATTCGTTAGATTATGACTTGCATAGGAGCCTGAACTCAAGAAGCTCGAATTTTGAGGTAAGATGCTATTTGCATAGCTGCTTGAAGATGAAAAGAATCCTGAAGTATTTGAAGAGGATTTGTTACTTATCATTGCATTGAATGTTTTATCAAGACTGTCCAACGCCTTTTGATACGTTTTTAGGGATTCTTGCAATGACTTCTGATATTTCTCTTCTATCTCAGTCATTTTCTTTTTATATTCATTTTCAAGTTCAGCTTTGATCTTAACTTTCAGCTCTTCTTCTTTCTTTTTTTCTTCCATCTTCTTCTTTTCCTCTTCTTGAAACTGAATATACTGCTTGAAGTAAATCTCTTTTCTAAACACATCAAAGTTTTCTTCTTTGTAAGGCTCCACTTCTTTTAACTTAGATTTTATTGCCTCTAACCCACGACTTGTCAGTTTTGCCTTCGCATCCAGGATAATAATTGGAAATCCTAAACCCTTCTCATCAATCATCTTAGAAAGCTCTTGCACTGCATCTTGCTGTAATTCAGTCCAGGATTTGGATATCTTATTCACAACAATTATAAGAGATTTAAGGGCATCCTCTCCCAAAGATTTGGTCAGGGTATCTAACATTTCATCGAGTCTAAACCTTAAGGTTAGATTAGGATTCCAGACTAAGAATATTGCTGCAATGTGAGCCTTATGCTGTAATTCCTCACTAACTTTCTTAATGATATCATTCATAATTTTGTCATTTTTCATTTCTTTTCTTGTATCGAAAAAACCCGGGGTATCAACGAGATGGACTGATGCTGACTTAGCCTCGAAGACTTCAACTTCTGATGTTTGAGACTTTATGCCTTTCCCTTCTATTGCCACAGATGCTTCGCAGATATGATTCACTATACTACTCTTACCCTGACCAGTTTCACCCACGATAAGCCAAACCTCAGTGCCAAATTTCGGTAGAGAGTGACGCTCTTTACCCTCAATTTGCTTTGTGGGTTCTGGAAATTGAATTTTCTATCCAAATGCTCAAAAATCTGTGTTTTGGTTATTTCTTTTGAACTATGAAATTGAAAGAGCTCCTTTATCACGTCATCTAAATCTAATTGCAATTTTCCTGAGTACTCTTTCGCATATGAATACAGTTCGTTGAAGTTGAAATGGTCCTTGTTTGTTTCCATAGAAAAATGTTGGTTTAATATTTATTTCTGAATTGTTTGCAGATATAATTTCCTATTTTCCGAAAATAAAAAAATTGAACAGTGCAGCTTTCTCTTCTAAATACTTCGAGATTATTATCATATTCTTGTATTTTCTAAAGTCTTAAAATTTTTATCTCAATAGGCATTCAACAATTCTCTAGTTGACAATTAATAAAAAAAGTTCACGACTCAATCTATCATTCATTCTTGTGTGATAGAGCGAATTTAAATGATTTGTTTTGGGGTTTCGCAGGCATTAGGACTGTTTATTAACGAAAAAATTTATGAAATTGACAAAATAAAGTTTAAAATAATATGCATGGAAGGGATCCCAATTAAGCACTATTCTACAAAAGAATCTCAAATTGACGAGACCGAAAGAAAGCAGAAGCTCTGGAGAGCAGCCACGAAATTTTATTTCAAATTACTATTCAAGAAAACCATTTCTTCTCTCAAAAATCTTCAATATTGTGAATATAAGGCTTTTTGGTTTAACCAGTTGGTTAAAGTTCACTTTGAGTATAAGTGTAAGGAAGACATCCTGAGGGAATATAATAACAAACTTATTGAGAAGACCGCCTTGGATAATTGGGTTGAAGCCTATAGAAAATGTCAAAAGATGAAGACTTTCGTATTTATTTTAAATGAATTCAGGGAGATAACCCTTCAAAAAGCAGGATTTCAGGCCCTGTTACAAGATTACCATATGAAAGTCAGGCTTGCCAAGTTATTAAAAAAGAAGGCAGCCAGAAAAAAAAAAGCATATCTTGATCTCTGGAGAAAATACATTGAAGAGAAGACTCTGAGAAAATTAAAGAAGGGGAAAGCCTATGAGTACCAGTATATAAGCATTTTAAGAAAAGTCTTTGATAATTGGGAAAAAGGTTGTGAAGGGCTTAGGGAAGAAGAAAGGAATAAACAACTTTTGAAAAAATATTTTGGCTATTTGAAAGAAGTAGTTAATTTTGTAGAGTCAAAAAAGAAGAAGCTATCTGTCTTATTCAGAGAACTAATTTTACTGAGAGTATTCTTCAGAAGTTTTAAAGAGAGAGCATGGGTTTCCAAGAGAAATAAGATTGCTACCAGATTTCTTAAATACCAGCTTTTTACTGCTTGGAATATTGTTATCACTAAGTTAAAGCATAAGAAGGAACTCAAAACCAGAGCGGAGAAATTCTATAAAATAACAAAGAAGAAGAAATACTTTGAAAGATTATGGGAACATTATGCCAGAGCTAGAAAGATAGCGAAAGAGAAGGCTCAAAAATTAGCCTTGTTCCAACAAAAGAGGAGCAGGAATATTAAGCATCGCTATTTTACAATATTGAAACAGCATATTGTAATAAATTATGTCAGTGATCTTTTCAGAGAAAAAGTCTTGACAAAATGTTTCACAGCCTGGTACAAGTGTGTCCACGAGGCCGTTCTTCTCAAGAAAAGAAGAAAAGAGTTCAAAAAACTTAGGACTATGAGGCAAATGTATAATTGCTTTGGTGTGTTCAAGCATATGTGGCTCTTTGAGAAAAGAAAAGAATTGATAGCTGATCAATGTTACAAGCTCGGAAGATTGAAAAGAGGGCTTATTGGTCTTTATGAGGCAAAGAAACAAGCTCAAAGGGAAAAAGAGGAAAAGGCCGTGAACCACTACATAATGACAACAAAAGAAAAAATATTTTACACAATGTTCTATCATAAGCTCCAGTCCAAGCAGGAAAAGAAAAGGGAAGAGAAGCTGGACTGGTTTATTGAGAAAAAGATTCGCAAAGTGGCTACAAGAGTCCTCAGGAATCTGAAACTTTGGGCGATAGCGAATAAGAAGTATAATACTTATATGCTTTCACTTGTTCATCAAGTCTTTTACAAGATGAAACTTCAAATGAAGCTTCAAAGGCTTCAATAATTTCTTTGTACTTTTATTATTCTTCTGCCTTTCTATGGAATAGGTGATTTTAGTATTTTTATTTTTGCTGATTTAGAAACTATACAATTTCATAGATTCGGCATCAACAAAGAATACAGCTTAGGACTAAATTAGGATAAACATCTATACTAAAAATCTTTGAAATCTCCTTTGAATCTTCTATACTGACTGATTTCATAGTTATCAAATCCATTTTTAATAGCTTGTTGCAAGTACTTGTCAATAAAGGGCTCACATATTTCCTTTATGTATTTATCACTATACCAATAGTATGCTGTGGTTCCAGATCCGGCAAAGAAGAGCCCATAGTAAACATGAGAATAAGAATCGATCCACTCGTCAATTTTAGAGAAATGTCTGAGCCCATACTTTCTTAAGAGCAAGCCAACCAAGCAACCACCTCCTACCGCACCTAGCATGCCCAAGACAAACTCATAGTTTGATTTCACAATCTTTTCTTGATCTTCTTTATCAAAATGGACAAATTTTCTGACTTTATTGAACTTGTAGTAGACTTTGGTGTCATAGGGGAGTTCTTCGTAGTTTGGCCCGTAAGGATTCTTGGGATCCGTTTCTGCCATGAAAGGATTAACTTCTTCATTATGAAGTTTCTTTAGCTTTGAAGTCATAGATTTACAATAAATTTATCTTTTGATTTTTTTAGAAATCTTTCATGTTCATATCACGAAAATGTAAAAAATCAGGTTCTTGCTTAAATCCTTACCATATAAGTAATTTTGAGTATATTGTACTCAAATCACTCTCTAGTATTACCCCATAACATTTCAAATTATATTTGCAAGACAAACCTAAATTTAAAGGGTTACACAAAAGCCTTAGATCACAAGGGCAACCACAGAACGGATCTGATCCTCCTTTTATAATCTCGTAGAAAATCAATTTCTAAGTTCGAGTTGTATTTTCCGAAATAAAATTTATACATGAGCATCTTTCTAGTAAAACAAAGTACATTGGATCTAGAAGCTGATCCAATTGATATGAGATGGTCAATTGATGGTTCTAATCCAGACCTACTATATGCATGTGATTGGGAAGGTAAACTAAATTGCTGGCAACTGAAAAGCAAATTTGAGATGAGACTAAGACCTAAATTTGAGTTTTCTCATCCAGAGAAGCATTTCTTTTTAAGCATTGAAGAGCTCGATCAGAATCATTTGATTCTCAGTTGCAGTGACAGAGTGATTTACATATTTGACCTTCAACAACAGAAATTAGTGCATCGTTTTGTTTCAAATGAAGCCTCTTTCAAAATCTTCTACAGAAAGGAACAAAACCTGGTCTATTCGATGAACTTCAACAGAGAACTGCAACTTCATGATATCAGAACAAACCAATATATATATAAGCACACCTTCCGGTCTCCAATTATTGCGGGAGAATATCAAGATCCTTATGTTGCAATTGCAACTGGCAACGACAATATCTCTCTTTTTGACATCAGAAACTTCGAAATAGGAAGTACTTTTGTTGAATATCCCATTGGACTAAATTCATCGACAAGCTGTCTCGGCCTAAATAATGATAAGCTGATTGCCGTAGGCAAAAATAATGGAGAGGTTGTTGTCTTAAATAGCAAACAGGAGGGAAGATATGCCTTTGACATGAAGAGACATTCTACCTTAATTAACACAAGTGATAGTGTTAAATTACATCTACAGTCACATTCTCGAAATATTGTCTATGAAGGAGAAAATCAAAAAGTTCTATTTCCAATCCATACTGCAAAGTTCCATCCAAAGATTTCTAGTATTCTGTTTACCACAGGAGGGGATGGTACGATTCGAATGATAGACGTTGAGAGTGAGATATCTTCTAAATACATTAAAGAAGATCCTTTTCCAATTACACATTTGAGTTTCCATCAAGGAGGTGAACTAGTTGCTATAGTTCAAGGTGATGACATGTACGAATACATCTCCTATACGACCCCACAAGCGACACCAAAGATCAAAATTCTCAAAATTAACTTTGATCAAGGTAAATCTATGTCCCTATGAATAACATCCAAGGTGCAGAGAAAGAACTCCCAATTCAAGACACTAAACCTACCTCTTTCAGGACTGGGATGATCAATGCATCGCATTCTGAATCCAATGGAGTGGTCTTTGATAAGCAGATGTCATCAGGAAGCAGCAACATCATGAATGGATTTCATACAACTAATGAATTACTAAAAAATGTAAGATTATATTTCAAACTTCATCTTTTAGAATACTGAGTCTGAAACTTCTTCACTATCAAATACCTCGGGAAATACCAAAGCCAATTTGATTCACTTGTTAAGGGAACTTTCTGAGGAAAACTATGAAGTAAATAAAGTGGAAATCTTAAATTTAGTGGTCACAGAGTAAAGGTTCTCTTTAGAGGGTTCATTTTTCTAGCAAAATAGCCACTGAGTTCTCTAAAATGGTTGTAGATGAGATTATACGTATGCCAACTCAAGAAAAAGCAACCAGAGAAAAAGTAGTGGTGAAACTAATTAAATTTTTGGCAAAGTCTGATCTTATTGAGAAGTCAGGTCCAAACCACCATAATGTATCGCTTCCTGTTACTTTGTTAATACATTTTAAGTGTTTCCTTCATGGAGTCCACAGAATGCTTGAGACACTATTTACAGATTATCGAAAAAAAGATTTCATAGATAAGTATCATTTAGGCTCAAGAGAAATCCTGATAAGATGTAATTTATCATTTGTTTCTTAACTTGGAAGCTACCAAATTTCTTGCTACTGTCTATCAGCACAAGCTAATAGCGACTGCTGTTGTCTGTGCAGTAATAAAATATTTATTGCAAGATTTCTTGTGTTTACACAGAGACTTTCAATTAAATCGCCTCAAGAGTCAACAAGATCTTGAAGATATAATTGAAGCTCTAGCTATTTTGTACGATGAAGTTGGGGAAAAACTTCAAGAAAAAGAAGTCGGTCGTATCGATTATAACTGTTAAAGTGCTCTATACAAAAATCTCTGACATAACTTGTAGTAGAAAGTAAAGGATCATTCTTTAGTAATTTGCCTAATCATGATAACTTTGAAAAATAAAAGCCAAGAAAGCATATGCTGGAGGACGTTATGCAAAAATAAAAGTCTAATAAGGAGTTATGCTCGTTAGGCCTTGAATTTTAACTTTGGCAGGATTTTTATTAGATTTGTTTTAATTTTTGAGAATGTCTCTATTCGTCCATCCAAGAGAACTACAAATTAAAGTAAATGGCAGTGATTTATTAATCAATCACAAGCAATCAGTTAGGAAATCAGAAAAGCTTGCAGAGGACTTTGAAGCCATTTTCTATTCTGAAGAAGGACCTGTGGAAATGAATTTTAAAAAAGAAGACCAGTTTTCCGTTGAACATATCTACAGACTGTAAGAGCTTTTGAGTTTGAATAATACTTAGATTCGATACAATCACGAGCAGCATAAAGTTGAACAGCGAAATACACAAAACAATAATCAATTCCAAAAAGAAGTTAAAAAACTCTAACTGGGGTCGAGCTAACTAAAGTATTTATATTGGACCTTATATACTTCTTTTAATGCTTCACACGTTTAATTATATCCTCATTTGACATTATCGAACTGTAATAAAAGACAGTCTTTCAGAAATCTAATGCCCTAATATATAAAAATTTCCTTAATATTTTGAATAATAATTTCAAAAGTACTTTTATTAGAATTGTATGAGATTAATATTTTCAAGTGGATTCTAAAGAGGGCACTTAATACACTTACAGGTTAGAGAATATTTGAGAAAAATGAGCCAAAAATTCTCATAATTTAATATTTTCTTCGAATGGGATTAGCTAACCCTAAGGAAAATTCCATATTCCATAAATTTAATGATACAAAACCAAGACAAACTTAGCTTCTTTTGATTGAAACTGATGTTTTAAGCCCTATTCAATACCTCTCTAAAGTTGGTCTAAGCTACTAAAATAATTAGTTTTGGAACCGGTTATAAAATAGAATGTATGAAATGATTGCCTCTGGGAGTGAAATTCTTCCAGTCTTGGGCCTTGGCTCCATCTATTTTGAGTCAGTTGCTTGTTTACCTGAACATGTTATTGTTGAATTTGACCTATTGAATTCCGCTATATTTTTCATATTGTTATTAGCATGAATATAATCTTTTTGGATAAGAATTAAATTCAGAAGAAAGGTATGTTGAACGCAATTCTCGAAAAGGACCTGATAAAAAGACTAAATCAGTGGAGTGCAAAGGCCTGTGAGAATAAGAACTACGTTCTTGCATATTTTTACGCCAGACAAGCTACGCTTCTCAATGAACATGATATGGATGCTTTGGAGATATTTATCTTCGCCTTATATTATCTTGGGGACTATGAAACCCTAATCCAGCTGGCTGATAAATGGATTAAAAACTCCAGAATAAATGACCCAGACAAAAGAGGCAAACTGTATCATATTTTGGGAACTGCTCAACTCGAAGTTGGTCAATACGACAAAGCTCACGATACCTTACAGAGAGCCCTCAGCTATTACACACAGAGTAAAAATCAGGATAAGATTAGCCAAGTTCAGAAGATGATACAAGAGGAATTACCTGAGAAAAAAAACGAGCCTCCAGTATAATCCTCCATTCGTCTTTTTAACGTTGTAGAAAAAGGACTCAGAAGCCAAAAGAGAAGAGTGTAATATGGTTAAGAAATATCTTGAAGCTGCTGAACTACCAGATGCCGTTGGCAAGATGGTTTATATTTTGCCGGCGGATTGGCTTGCAAAATGGAAAGAGTATAATAACTATTACGAGTACGCTGGAGACGGTGACCACAAGAACTTCATGGACGAAGAAAAAGAAAAGATAAACTATCTTGGGCCCATAATGCCCCATAGTATACTGGATACTGGATTTTCCTTAGTCGATCCCTCCTCCCAAGAACTATATAGCAACTTCCAGCTTAAGGCTGGCCTCACCGAAAACAAAGATTTCTTAATTATTAATGAAGAGCTCTGGAATTACCTCTATAAAAGATATGGAGGTGTTCCTTTACCAAGATACACATACAGAAAAACTGAGACTGATTTAGCCATTTCTGTCGAAGTCTGGCTCCAACAGGTAAATCTCTGAGGTTTCTGAATAACTGGTTAGCTCAATATTATTTTCCTCCCCATCCCACACAAAACACAGCCAAGCGGGTTGGAGAAATCCGACACTTTATACATTAGTAAGAGAGCCACAATTAAGGATGTGTTGAATAAACTAACCAGAATTTATTCTGACTATTTCCCTAACTCCGCCCTCGACAGAAAAGAGAGCAGGCTTTGGAAAATTGACCCCCGATTTGACTATGATAGAGCCTGGGATAGATGGACCAATGCTGAATCCCACTTCCACATTCAAGGTTCAGTTCTTAAGGCAGAGGATACTATCGAGGATAGCGAACTCAGTAACGAGGATAAAGTTATTATTGAGTACCATATCCTTTCTCATGACTGGCTCATTGCCTCAGAGGATAGCCGACTAAAGAAGAAAAAGTATGATGATGATGACAAAAGGATGGATTATAGTCTTGAAGATCCAAGAAAACTTCCTTCTTCCTCAAAGAAGGGACTGACTGGTCTTCAAAACTTAGGAAATACCTGTTTTATGAATTCAGCCCTTCAGTGCCTTAGTAACACATTTGAATTGACTTCCTACTTCTTAACCAGAGAATTCGAAAAGGATATCAATAAAGATAATCCTCTTGGAGCAGGTAATTTTCAAATTCAATATTATATAAAATCTAAGGTGGGAAACTTGCCTATGCATACGCTGACTTGATGAAAGAAATGTGGCTTGGACATTCTTCTTATGTTTCACCTTGGGATCTCAAGAAGACAATTGGTAGATTGGCCTCTCAAGTATAAAAATTTCTACACAAGGATAATTTCTTAGTTCATGGGATATGGCCAACAGGACTCTCAGGAGCTTCTTTCCTATTTGCTTGATGGTCTCCACGAAGATCTCAATCGAGTCAAGAAGAAGCCTATTGTTGAAACAAAGGACTCCGATAACAGACCTGACGAAATCGTTGCAGCTGAAGCCTGGGAGAACCATCTTAAGAGAAATAGATCCAAGATTCAAGAGCTCATGCATGGTCAATTCAAGTCTACTCTTGACTGCCCTGACTGCAAGAGAATTTCTATCACCTTTGATCCTTTCATGATGCTCTCTGTTCCTATCCCCAACATTGAATATTCCAAGTTCTTCGCTTATTTCATCTACGCAAACAACAAAAAGCTCCCCAGTAAAGTGAATTTGGTCATGCCAAGCAACGCCACCGCTACTGAAGTTGCTGCCAAGCTCTCACAACTTACCAAGGTCCCTGCCAACCACATTGTCATGGGTCTTGTGAAGGAGCACCGTCTTGTAGAATTCGTTGAAAAAGACGCCACAGCCCATTATATTAAAGAGCACCCCGGAATTCTTTTCTGCTATGAGATCCCTGGGTTAGCTACAAATGAAGGAGGAATGGCTATTGAAGACAAGAAGAACTTCCTTATTAAGGTTTATATTAGCGCAGAACCAAAGGCTTTCTACGAGAGTGAAAAGACCATCTCATACACCAGATTGATCACTGTGGAGCCGCTTGACACATTGAGAACTGTTTATATTAAAATCTTTGAGAAATTAAGACCCCAATTCAATAATTACTTTGTTAAACAAAACCTCCCAAGTCAGGTCGATTTGGACAATAGAGACTGGCAAACAATAGAAAAGGAGTACGACAAATTATTCAGTGAAGAAAATGAATCTAAATGGCTATACAAGCTCTTCTTCAGGGACGAGAACCCACAGAGCAAGGCTAAATCCAAGCCCTGCAACGTGCTTGATGAAAATGAAAAATTCTCTACTTTTGTACAAAAGAATGGAAGCACCGAACAATACATGACTTTCGAGGTTAAGATTAGCAAAAATACCAAGACAGAGCTTCTCGGTCTCAACCAATGCACAGAACTTCCAACCGGAGATGGAGACGAGCCTGACCCAAGCAGAGGATACACTATTTATGATTGCCTTGATTTGTTCACAAGAAAGGAGAAGTTAGAAAAGGGCAATGAGTGGTACTGTAACAAGTGTAAGGAGCACAAGCAAGCCGCAAAGAAAATGGAGATTTATAAGGCTCCTCAAATTTTAATTCTTCATCTAAAAAGATTCAAGACTTCAAAGGTGAGTAATATTGGATCTTTCTACTTCAGTCACGGTAGCAAGAAGATAACCTCTTTGGTTGAGTTCCCTCTTGAAAACCTAGACTTGAGAAGATATGTCCTCGGAGAAGGAAAAGAAGATGCTATTTATGATCTTTATGCTGTTTCAAATCATTATGGTGGTCTAGGTGGAGGGCATTATACTGCTTATGCAAAGAATCCTTTTGATCATAAATGGTACGATTTCAATGATTCTAGTGTCCATTCTGCTTCTAATAAGGAAATTGTATCACCAGCCGCCTATGTTTTATTCTATAAAAAGAGAGAAAATAAAAAGGCATAAAAAAGAGAGCTCATGTTTGATTTGGTATTTGATATTTGTTTGTCTAGATTATATACCTCGTAAGGTTTAAATCTCTGTTCTGATACATTCATATGTTTCATAGACAAAGTATTAATAAAAACACCCGATTAATTAACATACAGACAGAGGAGCGATTACAATAAATAAATATTTATTTTTGACGCCATTAACTCAAGCAAATGGAACCAATCGATCGTCGTGCCCTCAAGGTGAAAGCTTGTGAGAGCTGTAAAAAGGAATTTACACTGTATAAAATCCCATTCTTTTCCATAACTTTCTAGGACTCGTATTAGACATACTTGTAAGAGATGTTATAGAATCATTTGTGGAGACTGTGGTAAAGCCAGAATCAAGGTATATTTAAATCTAATATTGTCTCAATATTAGATTGTCACTTATGACCTGAAAACTCCCCACAAAGTGTGCCCATTCTGTGAGAAGGAAAATATTTATCAAATCAATTTCAGAACAACAGTACCTCAATTTCAATCTAACTGACCTTAAGAACCAATCTTTCTGGTGTAAGACATCTCGTGTTGGACAGAAATGGCTTGAAAAGCTGAACCCTGAAGCGTAAATTTCTTTTCAAAAATTTTAATTTCAAGTGTTCTTTCAACATCTCCTAACGACACCTATGAAGAATACCTTAAACAGGCTAAGGACCCTCAGACTTACAATGAACACTTCGCTGCAATTGAACGGGATGTAGCAGATGTATAGTTTATCTAATAAAGTCTTATTGTTTAGGGAAGAAGTGATAGAACCGTTTTCAATTATTCTATGCAAGAATTTCTCTACTACAATCAAGAAAAATCTACATTAGAGAAAATAAGGGAATCAACTCGCGACCTTCTTAAATGTTTTGTTTTAAGACATCCCAACATCGGATACTGTCAGGTACTGTTCATTTAAATTGATTTGACCATTTTAGGGAATGATTTACATTGCAAATTTCTTGCTAGGTCTCCTCGATGAGCCCTCAGCCTTCTGGATCCTATGCTATCTAGTCACCAAGATTCTTCCACCAGATTTTTATGGTGAGTCCAGCCATGGTGTTCCCTTATATGGTTACCAAGTCGAAAAACATGTTATTGCTGACTTAGCTAAATATTTATTAAAACTTGATGACAAGACAACTGAGAAAGTTTTATTATTCCTTGAAGCAAATGCTCCCTCAATGCTCCTACCCTTGTTGACCACCTATTGTAATTTTGAAGTGGCCTTCGAAACTTTCAATAAGCTGATCCTTGATCAGGATGTATTAAAATTCTCTACATAATCCTAATTTCTTCTAGCCAACTGTTTTGAGACAGGTCATTCTCAAAATTATTGAAATATTTATTGAATATATCAAGGTTTCACCCTTGACCGATCCTACTGAGATCGAAGCTCTTGTCTGCAAAAATATTAATGCTACTGAATTCAAGAGTGCCATCAAAATTGGCATTATTCCTGAAGAAGTCAACAAGCTTATTGAGACTTACAGGGCTGATATTGCCAAAAAATGGGTTTCTAAGACTGAAAATATGATCAATACAATCCAAAGAATTGCCCAATTTACCAAGCAGGAACTCACGCTAATGGTGAATGAGTATAACGCCTATGTCGCAGCTGAAAAGAAGAAGAACAAGAAGGCGACTCCTGAGGCTGATGGTCTTGACAAAGACACTTTTACAAGAATTCTTGGAGTTGTTCTTTCCAAGGACCCTAACAAACAAAAGGGATTCGAGGCCGTTGACATGCAGAAGTTCTTCGATACTTTCGACTCTGATAAAAATGGAAGACTCGATTTCAAGTAACTTAAAAAATCAGTTTCATTATTTTATAGGGAATTCTTGTGCATTATGACCCTCTTAATCAGTGGTAGTTTTGATGAGAAAATGCAATTTATCTTCCAATTTCTTGACTCTAACAACAAGTCCTATTTAAGCGGACCAGAATATGAAACTTTCCTTGACGCTATTATGACTGTGGCTCTTATTTGTAACTCTGGAGATTTGAGTGCATTCTTCAATCACGATAGCAAAAGATTCTTTGATAGAATGAGAAACACTCCCAAGAACAAGGATAAGGTCAAGTATTCAGATATTCAAAAGGAACTTCTCACTAGTTCCTTCTTGAAATATTGTGGTGATGAGGACAGAAAATTGACCAGAGCAAAGACTTTGCAAAGAATTCAATCCTTTATGGAAGGTGAGAAAAATATCAGAACTCAGAACTCATCTACCTTCCATGAAGAATCCACTTTGGATGGAACCTTGGCCGAACAAGGAGAAATCACCAAGGAGCATGCTTTAGACAGACTCGAATCTCTCGAAGAAAGCAAGTTGGAACACCAACATATCCAGGGCCATACAACTTTATCATCATCTCAAATCGCAGAAGATCCTCACGAAAATGATCAAGAAACTCCTAAGGCCCAACAAGAAGAATCAAAAGCTGAAGATACACCTAAAAATACTGAAGAGCCTGTTAATGAAGAACTTGTCGAGGAACAAAAGCCTACTGAGCAAGCCCCCGCCTATGAACCTCCTAAGCAAGAAACTCAAAACGAAGAATCCTCTAGTCCTCAAAACAAGAAGGAAGTGGTCCTAGAAGATGAGCCAACCGATGTTGAAGGTCATAACGAGCCAGTCTTGTACGAATTTGGGCCCGATTCTAAGACCAGAGCCAAAGTAGAGATTGGGCAAAAGCCTCTCCAGACTACAGTTGAGGAACCACAGAAGCAAGAAGAGATTATCTTCGAAAACTTGGCGAATTTCTTCCCACTTTTAGCTGATACCCCTGAAAGCATTCCAGCTAAACTTGGCGAAGCTGATAACTCTTTCTTATCCAAGATGGATAAACCATTATTGAGCTTAGCCCCTGCAGAAATTTTGCAGATCCTCAAGAAACCAGTCACTGGAACTCCAGTCTCTCCTCTTTCAAGCTCTGACTCCCATCCTAAGGATGCTTTCAATTTCCTTGATAGCCAAGCTCTATTCGAAAAACTCACTCCCACTCCTCAAGCTTCTTCAATGGTTCCTACCTTGAAGCCTATTAGAAGACCTTTTGCAGGAGGTTCACAACCTGCCCCTATCCAGAAAGATGAGAGAGTTGAAGATGATGCCCCTGTTCTTAGTCTTCCTGAAACAAAAGAGCAATACCTTGTACCCCAGGAACCCTCAGATTTGGTTGCTGTTGCGAACCCAATCGGAAAGGCTCTCTTCGAAAATGCTGTTAACCACTTGGCAATCCCACCTCGTGACCACAGACCCCAAGAATTCTCAGAATTGGAGCATAATATCTTCGGAAAGCCCTCCATGTTCAAGCCTATGCATGAACCTGTTGTGGCTAGCACTTCAGTTCCTAAGCTCGAAAAGCAAATCTTCGACAATTTTGTTGCTCCTCAACAGAAGGATGAAATCACTCTCGTCAACTTTGCTGAGATTTCCTTCTTTGAAAACCACGATGCTGCTCAATTACACCACGGAAATGTCTCTTATTCCATCCCAGGTCAACCCATTGGAAAGAAACTCTATGAAAACTTTGTTCAGCCATTCGAGCTTGATCAAAGACCAACCCTCCATCATCTCAGCGACGAGATTTTCAAGAATGATGTCTCTCACAAAGAACATCATTCTGTTGAACTCTGTCCTCCAGGACTTGCTGCTGAGAAGAAGTTTTATGAGAATAGTGTCCTTCCACTGGAACTTGATACAAGAATCACTTTGCCAATTCTTACTGAGGACATCTTCAAACCAGAAATTCATCAACATGCTGAGCATTCAGCTGTTAATCTCAACGCACCTGGATTAGCCATTGGCAAGAAGTTCTATGAAAACAATGTCCAAGAATTGGAACTTGATAACAGAGCTTCTCATCACGTATTCTCTGACATTTTCAAGACTGATCACTTGAGACAGCCTCAAGAGCCTGTCTTGACCCTGCCCCCAGGTCTAGCTATCAAGAAGCAGATCTTTGAGAATAATGCTGACTTTGTCCATCCCGACACTCCCGCTGATTCTCATATTTTAACTGATGAGATTTTCAGAGTAGATCATGCTCTCCAAGAACAAGTTCCTTCTGAAAATTGCCCTCCAGGAATGGCAATTGGAAAGAAGTTCTTTGAGAACCCAGTTCATCATGCTGAACTTGACAAGTTGCACCCACTTCCTCTTCATGAAGTTACCTTCCATGTTGATACCCACCCTCAGCACAGCCACGAACAAGTCCTTCCCTCTGCTCCTCTTCAAGCACTTCAAAAGAAGATCTTTGAAAATCTTGCCGTCAATATCTCTGTCAGTGAACCATCTGAAGGACATCTTTTTGATTCCAATATCTTTACCTCTGATGTTCAACCTCAAATCCATCACAAAGATCATATCTCAACTCCTGTTCATCCTATTGGCAAGAAAGTCTTCACCAATCACATCGAAGCGTACCATTTAAGTGAGAGAGCTCATCCTCATGAGCTTAAAGAATCAATTTTCCATGTTGACAGCCACCCTTCCTTGTCTCATGAGCATGTCAACCCTAGCCCTCAAGTCGCAAAGCTTGGAGTTAAAATTTATCAAAATGCTGTCCCTTCCTTACAACCAGACACTCCAGATACCACTTTCTTCAAGTCTGAAGCTATCTTTGCTACTCATGACACTCCAGTTCAGAGCCAAGTTCCCATAAGTAAGCCTATTTTCGACAGACCTACTAAGGTCGAAGCTCCAGCTAAGAAGGAGGAATTTGCTATTGAGGAGCCCAAAGAAGAAAAGCCTCTAATGGCTGCTCCTCATACCGAGGAACTTGCAACTCAAGAAGCTGAGCCCTTGGTCCAAGAAGTAAAGGCTCATGAAACTGAACAACCTCATGAAGAACCCAAGGAACAACTAGAAGCTAATGTAACCATTCCTGTTGTTGAGGATGTTCAAGAAACAATCACAGTTCAAGTTGAAGTTCAGCAGCCTGTAATTGAAGAAAATCAACAGCATAATTCAGTTGTTCATCAAGAAGTCTCAGAGATTAAGCATGAACCAGTCCATGTTCAAGTGGAGACAACTGCAGAAATCAAGGCCTCTATTGAAGTGGAAACTCATGAAGAGCCTAAGATTGAAGTATCAGTCAATGTTCACCAGGAAGAAGCCGTTGAAAAGCATGAGCAGCCTGATCATCCTGAGGAAAGAAAGGAGGAACCTGTCCAAGAAGAATATGAAAAATTCCTTCAACCTGAAGAGAAGCCTCCTAGAGAGTATGAAGATGTTATCGTCTTGGGAGAAACTCATGAGAATGAGACTCTTTTATCAAGTCCATCTCAAAATATTCAGTATGAATCCCCTCAGAGATCAACTAATCCTTGCAATGATTCAGAAATTGTTGATGATCCTGATGCCTGGAAAAATGCCACTTTCATCAACGCTGACGAAATCAATGACTCTCCCACAATGTTCAATCCTATTGCTACAGATATGAAGGAAAGGCCTTCCCCTGAAGTTCTGAGCAAGAGAAAGAAGGAAGCTGAAATGGATTTGCAGCTCCAGAAGAAGGGAGGTGAAAATTGCAAGGTCTGCAGCATCTTCTAACATGATTTTATGTATATACTCCGCAAAGAGTTAAGTTGTGTATATTGAAATAATGAAACCTGAAAATTTGAGATAATCTTATTCTGATAAATCCTCATAAGTATAGTTTAGATTCAAAACCTGACCCTAAATAAAATTAATTCTCGTCTGTGCAATGCGTAAGTCTTTACAGCAAAAGCTCAGCAGAAAGTTCAAAGCCGAGCCGCTCGAGCTGATAGTTCACGGATTAAACGGCAACGAATGGTTAGAATCCTCATCCCTGTCTGTCGGATTCCTTTCCAAGAAGATTAAGAATAATATTGAATCTGCAAAGGCCACTGCCAACTTGCTTGGACTTTACAGCTTGGCAGCTAATCAGGTTGCACTTGAGCATAGTTTCTTCATTATTGCATCCAAATTGAAAGATGGTATCTGGATGGATAGGAACTTATCAAAGGCATTGGATTACGATGTTTACATCAATCCAATAATTTTGGGAGTCTCACCAGTAAGGATCTGCATGCCTTATTATATTATTGTTAGCTTCAAGAATATGGCTGGGAATATTGTGCCAGTTTCCCAAATCTTAGAGCCAACATAAAAAGATTCTCTAAGATAAAAGTTAGCTACTTTGATTCTGAAATGGAAGAAAAAGAAGAGGAGTTAGAAGGATTTAGAGCTAGAGTGTTCCAGCATGAATTGGATCATCTTAGAGGAAAGCATATATTAAGTTGGGATGTTTCAGAGGGTGAAGTTGAAGTGCTCCCAGGAATACAAACAGAGTTTCCTAACTTCCAAAAGGTAAATAGGTTGATATATTAGTGAAGTTAGTAGGCTCTGGAAGAATATAAAACCTTTATTGCTAAGAAGAAGAAGGACTTCCCTGAATTATTCAAGAAGGATCTTGAGAGCATCAATATTCTAACAGAAGATAAAGACCCCGATTATTGGAAAAAATGGACTAAAAAGAATGTTCAGCTTTCTGAAGAAGAACTTATGAATGAAAAACTCATGGAAGCTCTTGAAAGAGATATCCAAATGATGCAAGTAAGAATACCTTGCAATGAAAATTATACATTTTAGGAAAAGGAGAAAAACTCAAATGAGAGGCAAGACCCTAACAAGATCTTTTAATTCTCATGTTGATATATTCACTATTAGTGTATTATATATGATCGCTTGTACTTAATAATAAAGACAAGATCTGTCTAATTAACTGAAAACAAAAAGATTTTTCATTGAGCAGCCAGCTGGGTAATGTCTAGGTTACTAAATTTCATACGAATCCCACTATGATGGATGAATTTACTCGATAAAATTCTTTATTCAAAAAGAAACTCAAATTACTTATACCTTCAATATTTGCAAAGTCTTTCCAAAACTAATTCCAAGCCATTCATACTGGAGCAAAGACCAGCTCAAACTAGTAATCTCCCCTTCAGCTCTATATTCCAACAAGGGTTCGGTCAATTCGGGTCTGGTCTCACCAATGTCCCAAATAAGGGCTTGGCAATCATCACCAACAGTACAAATATGAGAAGAGCTTTGAGGTGCCCAAGCGATAGCATTGACACAATCTTTGTGGTTGGTGAGTTTTGTGAGGACTTTCATAGGTTGTCTAATGTCCAAAATTGTGACATATGTATGGTCCATACCAAATACAGCCAAATAGTTGGGATCAATTTTATTCCAAGCCAATCTAAGAAGTGGCTTTCCATCCTCGGTTTCGTGCAAGACTGTTGAGTGTTCCAAGTTTCTCAAATCGAACTGTCTGGCACTTCCATCAGCTCCGACTGAGGCAAAGATATTCTCTTCGGGAGAAAAACTGATATCATAGACTTCCTTATCATGAGCAATCAATTGAGTGTATACGACTCCTTTCTCAATATTCCAAATGGTACAGGTTGTATCAATACTTGAGGTACCAATGAGTGCCATATTCGATGGGTACCAGTCGAAAGAGGTCAAAGGAGCAGAGAACTCGATCTGTTTGTTATTCACTAAATCGCTTCTGAGTTCGACATCTTTTTCGTTTATTTGCCAAATCTTGAGGGTTTCACCTGATGTGGCCATAATATCAGCATATGCACCTTCTAAATCTGGGATGAACATGAGCTTAGTGGGTGGATATTTATGATTGAATGAATTACGGACCACAAAGTTCTCAAGATTGTCATCAAGTTGAATGATCTCGATCTTGTTTTCAATGTCCTCTAAGAAACTACCTATTCCAATTCTGTACTTTTGGTCTGGGCGGCAAGAGAATCCTAGGGAATATATGGTCCAAGGAGCTGTATAAGTGTAGACTTGACTCTCCTTTCTGTCCAACATGTCTTGATATCCAGCCTGTTGGTATTGGGCTGCAAGCATGTCTTTTTGTTCGTAGAGGGATTCATCTTTGTTGGCACTCTCTCCTTGGGTTGGAAGATTTTCTTGAGACCTGACTGGAGATGCATCTTTCCCGTTCTTATTTTGATCTTTAGGAACCGAGTCGTTCATTTTTTTTCAGAGATATAAATTTTATTTTTCCTTCTAATTTGAAATTTTCTGAGAATAAGTATTGCACAAAATCTAATATTCAACCTTGATCAGTACAACCCTCTCTCAGCATATCAGATATGTCTAGATGGTAACAGACTCCATAACAGCAGCTAGACATTCTTTTTTTCTCTGCCTTAAACTGCTGATTATTTAGGTACAAGACATAATAGAATTTCTGTTTTGCCTAATCATTAGAATTTTTAGATGCTACGAGGATTTATATGAGGGAAGTTATAGGGGTTTTAATTTACTGTATAAAAGAAGTTAAATATAGGTCTAAACGAATATCTTAATGTCCCTTTTTTGTCTGATAGTGACTAAGTGTTCGGTAAATCAGATTAAATTACAAAATAAACAATATCGAATATTTAAATAGCACATTCATATGGCTAGGTTTATTCGTCGTATTGGTACAAAGGCCTTCAAATTCCAAGCTGAAGCTTTTATCGAGAAGGTTGAGGTCAATATCAAATTCCCTTGTCAAATCTCCATTTTATGGAAGCGAGGTTGGAAAAGATTTTCTTAAATTGATAATTCTAGGTAACCACAAAAATGAGACCAGAAAGGTCGACATGGATACATCTACAGGGACTGCAACATTTATGGAAAAATTAACTCTACTCTCCACTTTGTATTATGATACAAACAAAAAGAAATATCAGGAGAAGAAAGTAACTGAGTCTAATTTGAGACTAATGAGAATAGTGTAGTTTTACAGTACTGATCCACACTGCTAAGGGAACCAAGGTGGCAGGAGCTGCCGAATTCAATCTTTCAGCATTACCCAATGGAGATATTAAGAGTAATAGATTTGAAAATTATAAAGTCATTTCAAATAGAAAAGAGAGAAGAATTGGCACTGAAAAAATGTCCTGATCCGAATGCTAAATTATCGGTAGAACTCGAATTACAACTTTTGTCTGAAGTCCAAGAAAATGAGAGGTAAAAGGAGAGATAATCATGAATTACAGGTTAGTGTGAATAGTGGAGTGACAGAACAGGATTCCTTTGGTGATGAAGACTATATGGAAAAGACCGAGGAATCGAATCGCTCAACGACTAGAGACAATGACCCAAGCAATATAAATAACATGCTTTCAAGCATTGCCACAAGAAATCAACTTCAAAGGGGAGTAGAGCAGGCTGCTTTTAGACAACAACCAGGACATGAGAATAAAAATACTGGACTAGAGGTCATCAATAGTGAAGGAGAGTCCTCTGAGACATATTCTTCACCTGTCCAGAAGACTGAAAAATTGAGAAAATTAGGCTCAAATGAGAATAATATGATGGAATCCACAGAAAGCTCTAGATCCAACAAAGAAAATTCTGAGATCACATCCTCAAGATTGGTCGCTTCAAACCGAAGTGAGACTGCAGGGCAAGGGCCTCTCGCAATGAAAATCAAATCTCAATTAGAATCCTCAGCTCCTAAAGAGAAACTAACTTTCAACAAATTGTTTGAGAATAAGCCAATTAAGCCCACCCCTAAGTTTATTTCCGAGACAAAAGTCATTAAGCAGCAATCTCAAGAAGTGATTGAGGAGCCTAAACAAGAGGCCTTAACATTTAGACCCAGAGAAAATATCTCTCCTCAGAGGTCTCAAGTTCCAAGCCAATCGGAAGTGAACACTGGAAGTACTATGAGTGTCCAGCAAATGAAAGAGCTCGAGGAAAGTAAGCGAATGATTAAGGCAATGCAAGCAAAATTGGAGCAATATGAAAATCAAGGAAGTTCTAAAGATAAAGAAATTGAAAGATTGCGTTATGAATTGACCCAAAAGGTTAAAGTATTGGAAAGTCTGAAACAGGAAAATGAAACTCTGCTAGCCGAAAAAAGATCAATATCCTCAGAAATGAGTAATTCACCTACTATGAACGCACAGCAAATGAGAGAACTAGAGGAAAGCAAGAGAATGGTTAAGTTAATGCAAGCAAAATTGGATCAGTATGAAAAGGATGGAGAATCGCGAGAGAAAGAACTCGAGAGAGTGCGCTACGAATTGAACCTAAAGACTGCTGAAAATGCAAAAATGAAGACTCTTTTAGAAAACTTAAGACAGGAAAATGAAAGTCTTCAAGCTGAGAAGAGATCAGCTAAGGGGCCGTCTAGTGATGAAGTTGTCCTGCTCAGGATGACACTTACTGAGAAGGATGATGAGATCTCGGGACTGAATCGCCGCATTGAAGAACTCCAAAAGGAAATTGAGCCCCTAAAGCAAAATCTTGACAAACTCAAAAAGGACAAGGCAAATGACGCTCAACTTTACTACACTACTATCGAAAAGGCAAAGGCTGAGATCGCAAACAGAGACACTCATATCATGAATTTGACCAATCAGACAAAGGCCCAGCAAAAAGAATTGGAAGATCTGAGACAAACTGTAAACAAACTCACTCAAGAAAAATCCGAAGATAATAGAAATCTTATCATGGCCATTGAGAATTATAAAACTGACTTGAAGGACTTGCAGGATAGAAATGCTGAACTTGAGAAGTCAAATGCTGAGATGCACAAAGAAATTATAAGTCTCGAAAGTCAACTCAATAATGTAAGTCGGAGCTAATATGAAACTAATCTTTTAGCTTCAAATTGAGAATAACAATATTAAGAAGGAGCATGCTGCTACTACTAGTCAATTTGAAGCTCTGAAGCATGAAACAGGACAATTGATAGCTTCTAGTCAAGCGGTATTTGATTAGTTTTTAGAAATCATTGTGTAGTTTGGTCAAGAACTTCAAAGATACAGAGAGAAGAGCAAAAAGTTGGAGGAAGAATTAGAAAAGCAAAGATCTCAGATGGCTGCAATTGAGACTGAGAAAACAAAACTTCAAAATTCCTTGACAGAAAAGAGCACAGAGTTCGAAATCAAGACCAAGGAATTTGAAGAAGAAAGAGCTAGACTGCAGGAACGCTTGAAAGAAATCGATAATGCGCATAAGGAATATGTCAAAGCCAGCGAAGCTCAAATAGCAGAGCTCAAGAAACGAGCAAAGGAAGTTGAATTAGGAAAGGAAGATAGCCTTGCCAAGCAGAATCAGATGGCATTGGAGCTCCAAGCCCTCAAGGCCTCAGTAAAAATAACTCTATTTAAAATAACTATTAGTATGAAAAATTAGCAGCTGAAAAAGACTCATATACAGAGGGCCAAGAAGCTAAAATCAGGGAGCTAGAAAAGGCCCTAGAATTAGCTAAAGGAGAAGCTAGTGTCTACAAAGAGAAGAATGCAGAGTTACTTCAAGTGGAAGAAAAGCTTCGAATGAGAGAATCAGAGCTTAGTGATCAAATTGAGGAGCTTAAGAGACAGACCAAGGAAACTCTGGAGAAAAATCAAAGTTTGGTCAGAGATGTTGACCTTTTGAATGAAAGAGTGAGACAATTAGAACAAGAAAATGTCCTCTTCAATACCAAGGCCAAATCTGAATTGAGTTCCTTCAAGGCTAATTATGAATCTGATTTAGAATTGGCCAACAAGAAGATTCAGCTTAGAGATGAGAGGATTACTGAACTTGAAGGTGTTAAGCAAAGTTACGAATCACAAATTCAACAATTGTCTAAGAATATTGCCACTAGAGATCAAAAGATTGGAGAATTGGAAGATTCTAATATCAGATACGAGAATCAACTCAAGGAGATTGCTAAGAGCATGAGCCAGAAAGACCAAAAGATAACTGAGTTAGATGGACAAAATGTAGCTCTTATTGAAGAAAATGAGGAATTGAGAAACAAGATCGCTGACTTAGAACAAAAAATAAAAGAGGGAAATCCTGAACTTGAGTCTGAATTGAATGACCTTAGAAAGAAATTGAAGGAAACTGAAAGAAACTATGAATCGAAATTAGACGAACTTAGAGATGAAGTTGAGAGGTTAAAGACAGATTTGGCTGTTGCCAAAATGGCTAGTGCTGGAGCTAAGACTTTGGAAGATCATCTTGCAAGTGCCAGCATTGAAAATGAGGAGCTAAGGAAACAAGTTAATGAATTGAAGGCCAAACAGAAATCTTTGGAGGCCAACCATGAAGAAACTTTGGCGAATATGAAGAAAGAGACTGACAAATTAAAGCAAGAAATTGACAGATTGACACAAGAGCTCACAGCTGCACAGAAGCAAGGCTCAAACAATCAAGTATTGGAAGAAAAGATTGCCAACCTTATAACTAAGATTGAAGCTTTTGAGAAGCAGGAATCACAACTGAAGGAAAGGATTCAGGAACTTGAAGACACTTTGCAGGAAAAGATTGCTGATATTTCAAGTCTCAATGAAGAAAATAAGAGACTTCGAGAGGAAGTCAATACAGGAGCCAGGTACAAAGCTGGAAATGATGAACTAGAAGAGCAGTTAGCAGCTCTCAGTTTGGAAAATGAAAACTTGAAGAAGCACGTTAATGAATTAAAAGCTAAGCAGAAATCTTTAGAGGCAAGCAATGAAGAAAAATTAGCAAACAATAAAAAGGAGGCAGAAAAATTAAAACAAGAAATTGACAGATTGAAGGAAGAACTCTCTGAGGCTCAAAAGCAGAATTCAGATAATCAGGTTTCTGAGTCAGAAATCGCCGGCCTTAAGCTCGAAATTGACACACAAAAGAAACAGGAAGCTAAATTGAGAAAGCAAATCCAGGAACTTGAGGATACTGTACAGGAGAAGAACGCTGACATTGCAAGCCTCAATGAAGAAAATGAAAGACTTAGAGAAAAGGCAAACTCAAGCCCCAAAATTGGTACTGGAAATGATGAGTTAGAGGAACAATTAGCTGCTCTCAGCCTGGAAAATGAAACTTTGAAAAAGCAAATCAAGGATCTCAAGGCTAACTCCGCTCCTACCTCTAAGCTCTCAAGTGTTAATCAAATTACAAAAGAAAATGAAGAATTAAAGAAGTCTATCAAGGAGTTGCAGGCCAAGCTCAAGAAGGTCCAAGAAGAACTTGATCAAACTAATGTATGTATTTCATGATGTTATTATAATGGTTTAGGAACAATTCGAAAAGATGGTTAAGGAGAAAGAGAATTTCAATGCAACTCTCAGAAAAGAAAAGGATAAGCTACTTAAAGTTCAAGATACTCTGAGTGTGATGGAAGCTGAACTTGTTAAATCTAAGCAAACGCTTGGAGAGGTGATGAATGTTGCCATGGAAAATGGAGGAACTGAACTTATTGAGAAGATTTATGCTGCAATGAATTTGGCTGCTCATTAGGAATATCTTAGAAACTAGGATCATTTGTTGAATTGTTTTTCTTTTTGTATTTTATTGAAACAAAGAAAGAATATACTTTTGATATTAACTTATTTGTTCTGCCGTAGATTGAATTTGTATAAAGTGCATATTGCTACTCTTCTGATTCTTTGTTCTGAAATCATTATTTTCTCCTTAGGTTTTTTTTTTTTTTTTTTTTTTTTTTTT
>Ga0065720_1002979_pt1 | contig 32188 bp, 27 predicted proteins | sample Thericmetagenome_FD_59107 | JGI IMG/M metagenome (GOLD analysis project Ga0065720, IMG submission 59107) | Thermophilic microbial communities from the Joint Bioenergy Institute, California, USA of rice/straw/compost enrichment - eDNA_2 v2... | ecosystem: Engineered > Solid waste > Grass >... | reverse complement strand
CCCGGCCCGGCTCGCCGCCACCCGCCGGGCTCTGCTGCGCAAGCGGGCCGGGGAGGCGGCGAAGGCGTGGCCCCTGCTCGCCGCCGCACACGGTGCGGCGTGGCCCGCGGTGTTCGCCGAGCACTGCGCCGGACGCCCGCCCGCGGGGCCGCTGCGCGACGGCTGGGACGTCGCCCGCGCCCTGCGCGCGGGCGGCCGGCTGCCAGAGGCGGCCGTCACAGAGCTGGCCGAGCGGGAGGCCGCGCTGCACTACGACGGCACCTCCGCCCCCACCCCGCGGCGGTGGCGTCGGTTACGCCGCCGGTTCTTCGGCCTCCGTCGTGCATAAACTCCGCGGGGACTGTGCGCCGGGGCATCGGGCCCCGGCCGGCTGGCTGATCACGGGAGGCCGACAGCTGTGGGGCGCTTGACCAAGGTCCTGGTGGCGAACCGGGGAGAGATCGCCGTCCGGGTCATCCGGGCCTGCCGGGACGCGGGGTTGGCCAGCGTCGCGGTCTACGCTGACCCCGACCGGGACGCGCCGTTCGTCCGGCTCGCCGACGAGGCCTTCGCCCTCGGCGGGACCACCGCCGCCGAGTCGTACCTCGACATCGCGAAGGTGATCGACGCGGCGGAGAAGGCGGGCGCCGACGGCATCCACCCCGGCTACGGCTTCCTGTCGGAGAACGCCGACTTCGCCCAGGCCGTGATCGACGCCGGCATCACCTGGATCGGCCCGTCGCCGCAGTCGATCCGTGACCTCGGTGACAAGGTCACCGCCCGGCACATCGCCATGCGCGCCGGCGCCCCGCTGGTGCCCGGCACCGCCGACCCCGTCTCGGGCGCCGACGAGGTGGTCGCCTTCGCCGAGGAGCACGGCCTGCCGGTCGCGATCAAGGCGGCGTTCGGCGGCGGCGGGCGCGGCATGAAGGTCGCGCGCGAGGAGAAGGAGATCGTCGAGCTCTACGAGTCGGCGGTGCGCGAGGCCACCGCGGCCTTCGGCCGCGGCGAGTGCTTCGTGGAGCGCTACCTCGACAAGCCGCGCCACGTCGAGACCCAGGTGCTCGCCGACCAGCACGGCAACGTGATCGTCGTCGGCACGCGCGACTGCTCGCTGCAGCGGCGGTTCCAGAAGCTCGTCGAGGAGGCACCCGCACCGTTCCTGACCGAGGAGCAGCGCACCACCCTCTACGAGGCCTCCAAGGCGATCGTGAAGGAGGCCGGCTACTACGGCGCCGGCACCGTCGAGTTCCTCATCGGCCAGGACGGGCTCATCACGTTCCTCGAGGTGAACACCCGCCTGCAGGTCGAGCACCCGGTCTCGGAGGAGACCAGCGGCATCGACCTGGTGCGCGAGATGTTCCGCATCGCCCAGGGCGAGCCGCTGTCGATCCTGGAGGACCCGCAGCCGCGCGGGCACTCGATCGAGTTCCGCATCAACGGCGAGGACGCCGGTCGCGGCTTCCTGCCCGCCCCCGGCACGGTCACCTCGCTCACGCTCCCGTCCGGCCCCGGTGTGCGCGTCGACTCCGGTGTGGAGACCGGCTCGGTGATCGGCGGGCAGTTCGACTCGCTGCTGGCCAAGCTGATCGTCACCGGCTCGGACCGCACGCAGGCGCTGGAGCGCGCCCGCCGTGCGCTGGCCGAGTTCCAGGTGGAGGGCATGGCCACCGTGCTGCCGTTCCACCGGCTGATCGTGGACGACCCGGCGTTCACCGCGACCAGCGCCGAGTCGTTCGCCGTGCACACCCGCTGGATCGAGACCGAGTGGAACAACACGGTCGAGCCGTTCACCGGCGGCGCGGAGGCCGAGGACGAGCAGGCGCCCCGGCAGAACGTCGTCGTCGAGGTGGGCGGACGGCGCCTGGAGGTGTCGCTGCCGGGCGACTTCGCCATCGGCACCGGCGGCGGTGCAGCGCTCGCCGCGAAGAAGCCGCGCAAGCGCTCCGGCGGCCGGGCCGCGGCCGCCGTCTCGGGTGACGCGGTCACCGCGCCCATGCAGGGCACCGTCATCAAGGTCGCCGTCTCCGACGGCGACGTGGTCGAGCCGGGCCAGCTCATCGTCGTGCTCGAGGCGATGAAGATGGAGAACCCGGTCACCGCGCACAAGGCGGGCACCGTCACCGGGCTGTCGGTGGAGCAGGGCGCATCCGTGTCGCAGGGCACGGTGTTCTGCGAGATCAAGGACTGATCGACCGCGCCCGGCTCCGCGACGGCGGAGTCGGGCGCAGATCAGGCCAGGACCTCGTCGAGCACACCCCACTCCGGGATCCGGCCCATCCCCGACGGCTCCCGCACGTTCTTCGTCCGCGTGAACTCCAGCAGGCTCTCCACCGCGTGCTCGCGCCCGTAGCCGGAGTCCTTGAACCCGCCGAAGGGCGTGCCGAGCAGGGCCCGGTTGAAGTTGTTGATCAGCACGACGCCGGCCTCGATCCGCCGGGCGACGCGGCGGGCGCGCGGATGGTCAGCGGTGTAGACGGCGGCGAGCAGGCCGTACGGGGTGTCGTTGGCCAGCGCGACAGCCTCGTCCTCGTCCGCGAACGCAAGCACGGCGGTGACCGGTCCGAACACCTCGTCGCGGGCGATCGCCATGTCCGGGGTGACGTCGGTGAGCAGCGTCGGCGCCACCCAGTAGCCGCCGGCGAGCGCGGGATCCTCGGGCACCGACGCGGTCGCCGCCACGTTCGCCCCGGCGGCGACCGCCGCGTCCACGTGGGCCTGCACCCGGTCGCGGTGCGCGGCGGTGACCATCGGTCCCACGTGCGTGCCCGCGGCCATCCCGGGTCCGACGCGCAGCCGCCGCACCGCCCCGGCCACCTGTTCGACGAACGCGTCGTGCACCCGCTCGTGCACCAGCAGCCGCGACGCGGCCGTGCAGGCCTCGCCGCCGTTGAAGAACGCCCCTTCGACGGCGCCGCGCACGGCCGCGCCGAGATCGGCGTCGTCGAACACGATCAGCGGGTTCTTGCCGCCCAGCTCCAGCACCGCGGGGGTCAGCGCGTCGGCGGCGAGCTTGAGCACCGCGCGCCCGGTCGCCGTGGAGCCGGTGAACGACAGGTGCTCGACGAGCGGGTGCCCGGCCAGCGCCGCACCGGTCTCGGGGCCCGGCCCGGGCACGACCTGCAGCACGCCGTCCGGCAGCACGGTCTGCAGCAGCTCGACCATCCGCAGGATCGTGAGCGGGTCCTGCTCCGGCGGCTTGAGCAGCACGCAGTTGCCGGCGGCGAGCGCGGGCGCGGCCTTGCCGGCGGTGTGGATCGGCGGCCAGTTGAACGGGATGATCCCGGCGACCACCCCGTACGGCTCGCGCACCGTGTGCGCGGTGACCGGGCCGAGGTCGATCGCGTCCCCGTGCACCTTGTCGGCGAGCCCGCCGAAGAACGCGAACGACGACACCGCGAACGCCACGTCGAAGTCCCGGGAGATGTGCAGTGGCTTGCCCATCTCCCGGGTCTCCAGCTCGGCCAGCTCGTCGGCGTGCGCAGCGATCACCCGCGAGCACTCGGCCAGCAGCGCGCCGCGCTCCCGGGCACCGACGTGCCGCCACAGCTCGTCGTAGGCGGCCCGGGCACGCCGGACGGCGGCGTCGACCTGCGCCGCGCCGCCGCCGCGCACCACCGCGATCTCCGCCCCGGTCGCCGGGTCGTGCACGGCGAACGCGTGCTCCGGGCCACCCGACCAGGGACCGCTGAGCGCCGGCAGCCTCACGCCCGCAGCCCGAGGGCGTCGAGGATCTTCGTGCGGGCCTGCTGGAACGCGTCCAGCGCCGCCGGGTTCGCCAGGCTGTCGCGGCTCGCGACGGTGTCCGGGTCGGCGCCCATGAGCAACCGCTTCACCGGGACCTCCAGGATCTTGCCGGTGAGCGTGCGCGGCAGCTCGGCCACGGCGAACACCCGGTCGGGGACGTGCCGCGGCGAGCACTCGCGCCGGACCACGTCCTTGATCCGCGCGACCAGCTCGTCGTCCAGCTCGACGCCGTCAGCGAGCGTGACGAACATCGGCACCTGCCCCGGCCCGTTCTCCTCGGGCAGGTCGACCACCAGCGCCTCGGTCACCTCAGGCAGGGTCAGCACCGCGCGGTACAGCTCGGCCGAGCCGATCCGCACCCCGCCGCGGTTGATCGTCGCGTCGCTGCGGCCGTAGAGCACGCCGCCGCCGTGCTCGGTGATCTCCAGCCAGTCGCCGTGCCGCCACACGCCCGGGTACGTCGTGAAGTACGCCTCGCGGTAGCGGCTGCGGTCGGGATCACCCCAGAACGACACCGGCATCGACGGCATCGGCTCGGTGATCACCAGCTCGCCGGTCTCGCCGACCAGCGGGCGGCCCTGCGGGTCCCACGCCTCGACCGCGACGCCGAGGATCGGGGCCTGCAGCTCCGAGCGGTACACCGGCAGCCACGGCACCGGCCCGAGGAACGGCCCGGCGACGTCGGTGCCGCCGCTGATCGAACCGAGCCAGATGTCCGGTCCCAGCTCGCCGTAGACCCAGTCGAACCCTTCCGGTGAGAGCGCCGATCCGGTCGAGCCGAGCGCGGTGAGGGCCGCCAGCTCCCGGCCCTCCCGCGGGCGGATGCCGGCCTTCATGCACGACTGGATGTAGCTCGCGCTGGTGCCGAACATCGTCATGCCGGTGTCCTCGGCGAGGTCCCACAGGACGCCGAGGTCCGGGTGGCCGGGACTGCCGTCGTAGATGATGATCGACGCCTCGGTGAGCAGCACCCCGACCATCACGTTCCACATCACCCAGCCCGTGGTGGTGAACCAGAACATCCGGTCGCCGCGATGGGCGTCGAGGTGGAACGCCGAGGCCTTCAGCTGGTCGACGAGCATCCCGACGTGGGAGTGCACGATCGGCTTGGGCAGCCCGGTCGTGCCGGAGGAGTAGACGATCCACAGGGGGTGCTCGCCGGGCACCCGCGTGAACTGGAGCGGGGCGCCGGGCCGGCCGAACTCCTCCCACTGCACCGGATCGCGCAGGCCGGACAGATCGGCGTCCGGGTCGAGCGCCCGCAGCACCACGGTCGTGCGGACCGTCGGCAGCGCGTCCTGCAGCGCCCGCACCTCGGCGCGGCGGTCGAACGGCTTGCCGCTGTAGGTGTAGCCGTCGACGGCGAGCAGCACGGTCGGCTCGATCTGGGCGAACCGGTCGACGACGCTGCGCACCCCGAAGTCGGGCGAGCAGGCCGACCAGATCGCGCCGATGCTCATGCAGGCCAGGCCTGCGGCCAGCGTCTCCGGCACGTTCGGCAGGTAGGCGGCCACCCGGTCGCCGACGCCGACGCCCGCCTCGCGCAGCCCGGCCGCCAGTGCCGCGGTCCGCTCCCGCAGCGTGCCCCACGTCCACGACCGGGCGGGCACGCCCTCGGCCGCGTACTGCACGGCGAGGGCGTCGTCGGCCTTGCCGCGGAAGACGTGCTCTGCGTAGTTCAACCGGGCGCCGGGGAACCACTGCGCACCGGGCATCTCCCGGCGGCCGAGCACTCGGTCGTAGCCGGAGTCGGAGGTGATGTCGAAGTACTCCCACAGCGAGGCGTAGAAGGCGTCGAGGTGCTCCACCGACCACCGGTGCAGTGCCCGGTAGTCGTACTCGGGCAGCTCGAGGCCGCGGTGCTCGGCGAGCCAGTGCGCGTAGCGGGTGAGGTTGGCGCGGGCCCGCCGGGCGTCCGACGGCGTCCAGAGCAGATCGCGCTGCGTCGTCATCGCGGTGGTCGGGTCAGCGGAAGGCCGGGATCACCTTCTCGCCGAACAGCCGGATCGACTCCATCGCCTTCTCGTGCGACGGCCCGGTGGGGTGGCGGAAGCGCATCACGAAGTAGTCCGCGCCCAGCTCCTGGTGCCAGCGCTCGATCTCGTCGATGACGTGCTCGGGCGAGCCGATGATGAACCGGTCCGGCGCCACCTTGTCGAAGGTGAACTCGTCGACCGAGGACAGGTCCGCGATCCACGGGTCGGCGAGGGGGCTGTAGCCACCGGCCTGGTAGTAGAACCGGTGCGACATCATCAGGTGCTCGGCGTACTCCTCGATCGCCTGCTCGGTGGTGGGCGCGACCCAGCATTCGCGCAGCACCGCCACCCGCGGGATCCGCCCGTGCTTCGCCGCCGACTTCGCGTAGATCTCGTTGAACGTCTTGAAGGTCCCGATCGTGTTGATCACGTCGGTGACCCACGCGTCGCCGAGCCGGCCCGCCCGGCGCAGACCCTGCGGCGTCCACGCCCCCAGCCACACCGGCGGCCGCGGCTGCTGCACCGGCTTCGGGGTGATCCGCATGTTCTGGAAGTGGAAGACCTCGCCGTCGAAGTCGAGGTCGTCGTGCGTCCAGGCCTCCTGCAGGAACCGGACGGTGTCCTCCATGAGCGCGCCGCGCTGGCTCGGGTCCACGTCGAACGCAGCCAGGTCCTCGCTCACGTAGCTCGCACCCAGTCCGAGGATCAGCCTGCCGTTCGAGATCACGTCGAGCAGAGCGGCGTCCTCGGTGAGCCGGATGGGGTTGTACAGCGGCGCCAGCGCCACGCAGCTGCCGACCTTCAGCGTGGTCGTCTCGCGGGCCACCCCCGCCGAGACCATCAACGGGTTCGGGAAGTAGCCGTCGGCCTGCTGGTGGTGCTCGGTGATCAGGCACGAGTCGAAACCGACCGACTCGGCCATCTTCGCCTCGGCGACGATCTCGTCGTAGACGCGGGCCATGTCGGCGCCGTCCGGCCAGTCCTCGGTGATGGGGAAGATGCCGAACTGGATCCTGGCCATGGCGTCTCCTTCTGCAGCATCGCAGGGGGGAAGGGGCAGATCGGGACGTTAGGCCCGTGTGAGCTGCCTCTCAATGGGCCCGGCACAGGCTTGGTGCAACAAGTGTTGTGACCGCCCACAAGGGAACGGCTACAGGCCGAGCAGCCGAGCCGCGGTGGCGCCCAGGACCTGCTCGGCCGCGTCCGTCGGCAGCGCCTCGCGGATCAGCTCGACGACGTGCTCGTCGCCCATGTCGTACGGGTAGTCGGTGCCGACGACGACGTGGTCGGCACCCATCTGCTGCACCAGGAACCGCAGGTGGGCGGCGTCGTAGACGAGCGCATCGACGTAACAGCGGCGCAGGTACTCCGACGGCGGGCGGTTCGGGATGCAGCGGCGGCCCTCCGGCCGGTGCGCCCACGCGTGGTCCATGCGGGAGCTGTAGAACGGCAGGTAGCCGCCGCCGTGGACGAACACGAGCGCGAGGTCCGGCAGCTCCTCCAGCAACCCGGAGTGGATCATCCGGGTGGCCGCGACCGTGGTGTCGAGCGGATTGCCGACGACGTTGGTCAGGTAGTACTCGGTGAGCCGGTCGCCGCCGGTGAACCCGTGCGGGTGCAGCAGCACCGGCACGCCCAGCTCCGCGGCGGCCGCGAAGAACGGCCGGAAGCGGCGGTCGTCGAGATCGAGGCCGTTGACGTTCGTGCAGATCTCCACCCCGCGCATGCCCAGCTCGCGCACGCCGTGGTGCAGCTCGGCGACCGCGGCCTCGACGTCCTGCAGCGGCACCGTGGCGAGCGCGACGAACCGGTCCGGGCGGTCGCGGGCGAACTCGGCGAGGTGCTCGTTCTGCATCCGGGCCAGCCGGCGGCCGAGCGCCGGGTCAGCCCAGTAGTAGAACTGCGGCGGCGCCGCGGAGATCGCCTGCACGTCGATGCCGGTGCGGTCCATGTCGGCGATGCGCTGCGCCGGATCGGTCAACTTCCCGGCGAGCGCCGCGAACTGGGTGGCGTTGTAGGCGGCCGTCTCCGGACCGCTGAACCGGGTGAACGGGTCGAGCCACGCCGGGGCAGGACCGTCGAGCAGCTTCTCGCACGCCGGGGTGGAGACGTGGGCGTGCAGGTCGATCACCCGCGTCACGTGCCCGCACCCAGCACGTCGTCGACGACGAAAGCGAGCTGGATGCGCAGCAGGGCCTGCGGATCGTGCAGGTCCACGCCCAGGATCTCCTCGATGCGGTGCAGCCGGTAGCTGATCGTGTTGGGGTGCACGATCAGCGCCTCCGCGGTGACGGTGGCGTTGCAGCCGCAGCGCATGAACGCGCGCAGCGTCTCGACGAGCGTGGTGTCTCGGCGGCGGTCGTAGCTGCGCAGCGGATCGAGGATCTGCTGCATGAACTCGATCAGCTCGTCGGGCCGCTCCACCTGCAGCAGCAGCCGGTAGATACCCAGGTCACCGAGGGCGACGACGCGATCGGTGCCGCCCGCGCGCTGGGTCAGGTTGAGCGCGCCGACGGCGAGCCGGTAGGCGTCGGCGTACTCGGTGACGTTCTCGCAGGCCCGGCCGAGGCCCACCGACACCGTGCCCGGGCTGCACGAGGTGCAGTGCCCGCGCAGCCGCTCGGCGATGTCCCGGGCGTCGGGCAGACCGGGCCGGTGCGGCCACAGCACGATGACATCGCCGCCGCGGGCCGCGACCAGCGCCTCGGCGGCCGTGGCGTTGACGACGTGCTGGACCTGGGTGAGCAGCGAACGGTTGCCGTTCGACGCCTGGTCGACGCCGGGATCGGGACGCACGACCAGCAGCGTGTGCGGCAGGGCGAGGTCGACGCCGAAGTGCCGGGCCCGGCTCACCGCGGCGGGCGGATCGACGGCGGGGGCGGTGAGCAGCTCGTCGAGGAACTCCCGCGACAACCGCCACTCCACCTCCTGCGCGGTGCGCATCTTCGAGACGGCCAGCGCCACCACGCTCGCTCCGCGTTCCAGCACGCGCCGCTGCCAGGCCGCGCCGGGGTCCTGCAGGTCGAACACCCACACCCGCCCAGCCAGCTCCCCGGCCAGCACGATCGGCGCGACCAGCCCGTTCTCCCCGTCGATCGGCACGGCGCGGTACTCGTCGCTCGCGCGGTGGGCCGGCGGGGCCGCCCCGGCCGGGCAGTGGCGGTCGGCGGTGGCGGCGAGCCGGTTGCCGTCCGCGTCCTCGACCACGACGTCGGCGCCGAGCTCGCGCGCGAGGTGCTCGATGACGCGGGCCAGCGGTTCCCCGGCGAGCAGCAGCCGCAGCAGCGCCCGGTGCACGCGCTCGGCGCGCTCCTCGACGCGGTGGCGCTCCTCCAGCTCGGCGACCCGGGCGCGCAGCCGGGCGTTCTCGGTGCGGCCGCGCTCGCGCCGGATCGCGGCCTCCATCGTCAGCGCCACCTGGTTGGCGAAGGTCTCCATGAGGACGACCTCGTCGGCGGGGACGTCGCGCGGCGGGCGGCTGTAGCAGCTGATCACGCCCAGCACCCCGCCGACGCCGGTCAGCGGCAGTGCGAGGATCGCCCGGTAGCCCTCCTGGGCGGCCGCCGCCTCCCACTCGCTGCAGGTGGGATCGGCGCAGATGTCGACGAGCGCGACGGGCCGCTGCGAGCGGTACGCGCGGCTGGTCGGGCCCTCCGCGGTCGCGCCGGGGGTGATGCGCGGCGGGCGCTCGGCGTTCACCCGGGTCACGTACTCGACGGACAGTCCGTACGAGCCGAGGATGACCAGGTGCCGGCCGGTCTCGTCCGGCACGAACAGCGAGCAGAAGTCGTACCCGGTCAGGTGCACGACGGTGCCGGCGGCGAGGCTCGCGACCTCGGCCGGGCCGAGCCCGCGGTTGACCGCCCTGGCCAGCTCGGCGGCGGCGTCGAGCCACGCGCGCAGGTCATGGGCCGAGCCGACGGCTCGATCGTTCGTCAGAGCTGTCATCCGACCCCACCCTCATCGGTGCGTGGCCAGCAGAAGTGTAGGGGCGATGTCGAGGCCGCGGGCTGTGCTCGCCCACAAGCGGAGCGGCCGACGGTTGCCGCCGAACCCATGGAAAGGCCCGGGAAGCCGCTCCTATCCTCGCCCGACGCCGACAAGCCCCCACGCGACGACAAGGGAGTCCGCCGTGGTCAAGGTTCTGCTCCAGCTGTATCCGGTCATCCCCGCCACGCGGGCGGAGCGCGAGGCGCAGCGGCCGATGGGCCGCAACCGCGAGCGCTACCAGGAGCTGCTCGGTGGCTGGCACGACATCGTCCGGGCCGCCGACCGGCTGGGCGTGTGGGGCGTGGCCACCGTCGAGCACCACTTCCACTCCGAGGGCTACGAGGTCGGGCCCAACCCCGGTGTGCTCGACGCGTACTGGGCGGCGATCACCGAGAACGTGCGCGTGGGCCAGCTCGGGTACGTGATGAGCGCGCAGAACCCGATCCGGGTCGCCGAGGAGACCGCGATCCTGTCGCACCTGGCCGAGGGCCGGATCTTCGTCGGCTTCGCCCGCGGCTACCAGTCCCGCTGGACGAACATCCTCGGCCAGCACCTCGGCGCCCGCGCGACGCTCTCGCCCACCGGCACGCCCGCGGAGAAGATGGCGCTGCTGTCGGACGAGGAGAAGCAGCAGCGCTTCGCCGACGACAAACTCAACCGGGAGATCTTCGAGGAGCAGGTCGATCTCGTCCTCAAGGCCTGGGACAACGACGCCATCGAGGCCAAGGGCCGCTGGCAGATCCCGTACCCGTACGAGGAGGGGATCGACTGGACGATGACCGCGACGAAGGAGATCGGCGCGGTCGGCGAGATGGACGACGACAACAGGATCCGCCGGGTCAGCGTCGTCCCCGCCCCGTACTCACGGGAGCATCCACCGATCTTCATCTCCTCGAACGCCAGCCGGGAGACCATCGAGTACTGCGGCCCGCGCGGATTCATCCCGACGTACTTCTCCAAGATCGAGCGCGCCGCCGAGTACGGGCGGGCCTACGTCGATGCGGCGAAGGCGGCTGGTCGCCACTACGCGCTCGGCCAGAACCAGGCGCTGGTGCGCTGGGGCAACATCGCCCCGACGATGGAGCAGGCGCGTGCCAACGTCGAGGCGTGGGACGTCGACATCTTCCGTGATCTCTACGGCGGCACCACGCCGATGATGTTCGACCCGGCCAACCCCGTCGACTCCGTTCTGAACAGCGGGCTGTGGGTGATCGGCTCGCCGGACGAGGTGCGCGATCAGTACGTGGAGCAGTGGCGGAAGCTGCCCGCCGAGTACGTCGTACTGATCTACCACTTCGCGCAGCAGCCGGCCGAGAGCGTCATCGAGAACGTCGAGATGTTCATGCAGCACGTCAAGCCGGCACTGGACGAGATCACCTCGTCCTACGAGGGGTGAGTGCGATGACCACCGTGAACCCGGACGTCGAGCGGGCGAGCACCGGACGCGCGTACCGCGGGCAGGACCTGATCGAGGACTACATCCGCCGGTTCTCCAACTGGGGCCGCTGGGGCGAGGACGACCAGCTCGGCACCCTGAACTTCGTCGGCCCCGAGGAGATCCAGGCCGCGGCCGCGCTCGTGCGGCAGGGGAAGGTGATCTCGATGGCTCTGCCCTACGACGGGTTCGGGCCGCAGACCGGCGGGTTCCGCGCCAACCCGCTCAACATGATGACCGCGACCGGCACCGACCACGTGCAGGGCCACCAGGACCCGCTGCCCGGCAAATGGGGCCCGGCGCACGGCTTCGGGTTCGCCGACGACGTCGTCGTGATGCCGAACCAGGCCGGGACGCAGTGGGACGGGCTGTCGCACATCTTCTTCGAGGGGAAGATGTACAACGGCGCCGACGCGAGCCTGGTGACCGCGAAGGGCGCCAAGCGCTGCGGCATCGAGACACTGAAGAACCAGCTGGTCATGCGCGGGGTGCTGCTCGACGTCGCCCGCTACAAGGGGGTCGATGCGCTCGAGCCCGGCTACGCCATCGGCCCCGACGATCTCGACGGCACCGCCGAGGCGCAGGGTGTCCAGATCCGCCGCGGCGACTGCATCATCATCCGCACCGGCATGCTCGGCGAACGCCGCGGCCGCTGGGGGGACTACGCCGGCGGGGACGCGCCCGGCATGTCGCTGTTCAGCGCGCCGTGGTTGTACGAACACGAGATCGCGGCGATGGCCGCCGACACCTGGGGGCTGGAGGTGCGGCCCAACCAGGTCGAGCTGTTCCAGCCGCTGCACGTCATCGCGCTGGTGCACATGGGCATGCCGTTCGGCGAGGTGTGGGACCTGGAGGCGATCGCGGCCGACTGCGCGGCCGACGGCGTCTACGAGTTCCTGCTCTCGGCCACCGCCCTGCCGATCACCGGTGCGTGCGGGACCCCCCTCAACCCCGTCGCGATCAAGTAGGGGGTGCGGTGGAGTACCGGCTCACCGATGAGCAGCGGGAGTGGCGGGAGCGGGCGCGGGCCTTCGCTCTGGAGGAGGTGGCGCCGCGGGCGGCGGAGCTGGACGCGAAGGTCGACCCGGCTGAGGCGTTCTCCTGGGAGATCGTCGAAGCCGCCGACGCGCGCGGCCTGCGCCTTGCCCCGTTGCCGGCGGAGTACGGCGGCGGGGGCACCGACTTCCTGACCAACGCCGTCATGCTGGAGGAGATCGCGGCGGCCGACATGGGCGTCGCGGTGGTCCTGGCGCAGACCTGGAAGTTCGCCCAGCTGCTGATGGAGCTGGGCACCGCCGACCAGCGGGAGCGGTGGCTGCCGCGGCTGGCGGAGAACCCGCGCGGGCTCATGGCGGCGTCGTTCACCGAGCCCGGCTACGGCTCGGACAACGTGCTCACCTACGCCGGCGTCGACGGCGGGATGCAGTCGACCGCGACCAAGGTCGAGGGCGGCTGGGTGCTGCGCGGCGAGAAGCACTACATCTCCAACTCCAACCGCGCCGACATCATCCTCGCACTGATGCGCACCGACCCGACCGTGCCGGTGAAGGACGGGTGCAGCGCGTTCATCGTGCCCGCCGATCATCCGCACGTCCGGTTCGGCGTGGTGCACGACAAGATGGGCGAGCGGCTGGCGAACAACTCGGAGATCTTCTACGAGGACGCGTTCGTCCCGGCCGAGGACCTGCTCGGGGCGGAGAACGCGATCCTCTCCGACGTCGCGCGGCTGCTGCGCGGCTCGAACGCCTACGCCGGGATCTGCACGATCGGCGTCGCCCGTACCGCGCTGACCAGGGCGATCAAGCGGGCGAAGGTCCGGGTGCAGGGTGGGAGACCGATCATCGGGCACAGCGTGATCGCAGCCGAGCTCGGTGATCTGTGGGCGCGGCTGGAGGCCGCGCGCACGTACGTCTACCGGGCGGCGTGGGCGGCCGACCACGCCGACGCGTTCGACCCGAAGATGGCCGCCGCGCCCAAGCTCGTCGCGTCGGAGACGGCGTTCGAGGTGACCCGGCACGCGCTGGAGATCTTCGGCGGCTCCGGGGTGATGCGCGAGGTCGGCATGGAGAAGCTGCTGCGCGACGCCACGATCTTCCTGCACTCCGACGGCACCAACACGATCATGCGCCGGAAGATCGCGGCCGATTTCGCGGCACGGACCGACGAGCAGCTCGACCGCATGTGGGACTGGTGATGCGGGCAGCCCTCCTCGACGCGTTCGACGGTGATGTCCGCATCGTCGAGGTGCCGACGCCGCGGCCTGGACCCGGCGAGGTCCTCGTCGACGTCGCCGCCTGCGGGGTGGGCCTGACGCTCGAGCGGGCCCGCACGGGCGCGCTCGGCGGTTCGACCCCGCGGGTGGTGGGGCACGAGATCGGCGGTGTGATCGCTGATCTGGGGTCCGGGGTGACCGGGTGGGCGGTCGGCGACCGCGTCACGACGTCGTTCTACCTGCTCTGCGGGCGGTGCACGTGGTGCGCGGGCGGCCGCGAGACGCTCTGCGCGAACTGGGGCGGGTTCGTCGGGGTGCACGTCGACGGCGGGCTGGCCGAGCAGGTGGTGCTGCCCGCGCACGGGCTGGTCGCCGTGCCCGGTGACGTCTCGCTCGCCGCCGCGGCGATCGCCGCCGACGCGATCGCGACGCCGTACCACGCGCTGACCGCGCGGGCGCCGGTGCGGGCGGGCTCGACCGTCGCCGTCATCGGAGCCGGCGGCGGGGTCGGGGTGCACACCGTCGGGATGGCCCGCGCGCTCGGCGCCCGCGTGGTCGGGATCGAGGCCGAGCCGGGCAAGGCGGAGCGGCTGCTGGAACTCGGCTGCGACCTCGTCACCGGACCCGAGGACGCGACCGACCTGCCGTGGCCGATCGACGTGTGCGTCGACACCGTGGCGTCGCGGGACACGCTCGCGGCCGCGGTGGGGATGCTCGGCCGGGCCGGCACCGTCGTGGTGGTGGGTTTCCAGGCCGGGTCAGCGTTCGAGCTGGACCCGCGGCCGCTCGTGCTCGACGAGGTGGTGATCACCGGGTCCCGGTACGCGACGCGCGCGGAGATCGCCGCGGCCCTCGACCTGGTGGCGCACGGGAAGGTCCCGCCGGTGATCGGGGCGCGGTTCCCGTTGGCCGAGGTGGCCCAGGCGTACCGGGCGATGCAGGACAACGCGGTGTTCGGGCGGATCGTGGTGGAGGTGGACCCGGCCTGAGGGCGGCCGCTCCTGTCCGGTCCTGCCGAGCAGCCGCCCCAGCTCCGCCACCGGTTGCGGATCTCGCCGGCGTGAGCGGCGAAGCCGTACTCGGCCCCGGCCGCGGCGCGGCGGTCCCGCACTGTGGCGAGCGGGGCGGCGACCGCCCGGCGGCGGGAGTCGGTGTGCTCCAGCTCCTCCTCGACCCTCCTCGACGGCCGGCTCGCAGGGGTCGGCTGCTGCCCGGGGCCAGCGTCTGCGCGGATGCGCGCTGCCCGGTGCACCCCTCAACGCGTCAACCAGGACTCGAAGCGCGTCGGTCCGGTGATGTCCGCCGTGCCGGCCGGCACCAGCGACTCCGCCGCGACCTTCGCACCGAAGAAGCGGGCATCGTCGCTGGTCACGACGGTGCGGGAGGCGTTCTGAGCAGCGAGCGCCTCGATCACGAACTCGGCCAGGGGACGGCGGTCCGGCCCGGCCATGTCGAGGATGCGGTTCGCCGGCTCGCCGGTCGCGATGCGGGCGAGCGCGGCCTGCACGTCGGCGACCGCCACCGGCTGCAGCTGCGCGTCGGGCAGCGTCACGGTGTCACCCGCGGTGCAGGAGTCGGCGATCGTCGTGAGGAACTCGTAGAACTGGGTGGCCCGCAGGATCGTGAACGGCACGCCCGACTCGCGCACCAGCTGCTCCGCGGCGGCCTTGGCGGTCAAGTGACCGTTGTCCGGCAGGCCGTCGGCCCCGACGACCGAGACCAGGACGTGGTGGCGCACGCCCGCGGTCCGCTCGGCGGCCAGCAGGTTCGTGGTGGCGGTCGTGAAGAACCGCAGCATCTCGGCGGGATCGTGGGTCGGCGCGTTGGTGGCGTCCACGACGGTGTGTGCGCCGACGAGGGCCGCGGCCACCCCCTCGCCCGTGACGGCGTCGACGCCGCTCGAGCGGGACGCGGCGACCACCTCGTACCCGGCCGCGGTGAGCCGCTCCACCAGCCCGCGCCCGACCAGCCCGCTGCTCCCGACCACGACGACCTTCATCTCGCACCCCCAAACTCGGACAACTTCTGTCCGAGAACATTACTCGGACTCATCATGTCCGAGTCAAGTAGCCTGAGCCCGTGAAGCTGTCCGGCGGCGTGGAGTGGGCCCTGCACTGCTGCGTCGTGCTCACCGTCGCGCGCGCCCCCGTGCCCGCTGCCCGGCTCGCCGAGCTGCACGACGTCTCCCCGACCTACCTGGCGAAACAGCTGCAGGCGCTCTCCCGAGCCGGCCTCGTGAGGTCCGTGCAGGGCAAGGCGGGCGGCTACGTGCTCACGCGCCCGGCGTCGTCGATCACGGTGCTGGACGTCGTCGAGGCCATCGACGGCCCAGATCCGTCGTTCGTCTGCACGGAGATCCGCCAGCGCGGCCCGCTCGCCGCCCCGCCGCAGCGGTGCACCGCGCCGTGCTCGATCGCCCGGGTGATGCACGAAGCCGATCGCGCCTGGCGGGAGTCGCTGCGCCGGGTCACGATCGCCGAGATCGCGGACGACGTCGCGGTGACGTCGGGGCCGGACACGCTGCCGACGGTCGCGAAGTGGCTGGACGAGGCCTGACGCGAGTCCCCCGTTCCGCCCGCGCGAGTCCCGCATGCCGGCGCGCGAGTCGCGCGTTCAGACAGGCGAGTCCCCCGTTCCGCCCGCGCGAGTCCCGTGCTCGGGCGCGCGAGTGTCTCACGCGGTCGGTCGAGACCGGCATCTCGGCCGACGAGCTGTCCCCAGCACGGCCCGCTGTCCACATGTCGATCTTCGCGTCTCCTCGGACCGCCCTGGGCACGGGACAGTACCGGCATGCCCACGGTCCCCGACGGCCTGCACGGCGCGCATCTGCGGTCCGCACTCGTCGCGGCGCACGGCAAGGCCTGGCTCAGGAACGCGCTCGACAGCGGCGGGCTGCGCCCGATGTGGCGCGGCGTGGTCGTCGAGACCGCGCGGCTGACGGACGTCTGGACGCGGGCCGCCGCGGCGCTGCTCACCACCGATCCGCGGGCGGTGATCACGCTGGAGACCGCGGCCGCCCTCCACGGCTGCACGGCGGTCGACACCTCGAAGACGCACGTCCTGCTCCCCTACGGATGCGGGACGCAACAGCCGGGACGGCCTGGTGGTGCACCACGGCGGCTACTACGAGGACGACGTCGTCGACCGCGCAGGGCTGCGCGTCCTGTGCAGCGAGCGGGTCGCAGCCGAGCTGCTCTGCTCCTCCCTGCCGCAGGACGGGATCGTCGTCGCGGACGAGGTCCTGCGCCGGGCGGGGGAGCACCACGAGCTCGCCTCCGCACAGATCCTCAGCCGGATCACCCGCCGTGCCGATCCGCGGGGCACGGTGCGCACCAGGAACGTCCTGGACCTCGCCTCTCCCCGCGCCGAGTCGGCGCAGGAGAGCCGGCTGCGCATGATCCTGATCCAGCGCGGCTTCCCGCTGCCGGAAGTCGACTTCTGGGTGCAGGACGTGACCGGGCGCCGGGTCTGCCGCGTGGACCTCGCCTGGCCGGACGTGCGGATCGCCGTCGAGTACGACGGTTACGAGGCCCACGTCGGGCGCGGGGCAGCGGATGCCGCGCGTGCCGAGGACCTGCACAGCCGCGGCTGGATCGTCATCCGGGTGGACAAGCACGACATGCGTGACCTCGGGCGGGTCGTGCGTGAGCTCGACGAGGCGTTCGCGGAGCGCGGGTACTCGTGGGTGCGGCGCGAGATGGCCGGTGACGCTCCTGACCAGGGATCCCACGCGGTCTTCGCCGCGCACGGTGAAGACCTCACCCGACCGAACGCGGGACTCGCCGCACAGAACGCGCAACTCACCCGACCGAGCGCGAAACCACCGCACCGGACACGCGACTCGCCGGGCGGGGTGCAGGACTCGCGCTCCGCCCTCAGCCGCAGGGGCGGTTGCGCAGATCGCGGACGTAGTCGTCCGGCGCCCCCGCGGCCTCGGCCGCGTCGGCGAGGGTGTTGAGGTAGCGGGCGCTGGGCAACCCGCCCTCGTAGTCGTTGAGCACGTAGATGTACGCGAGCACGTCGCCGTCGAGCGTGGAGACCCGGACGCGCAGCTTCTTGTGCAGACCCAGCTCACCGCCTTCCCAGCGGTCGAGGTTGGCCGCGTCCTGCTCGGTGACGTCGTAGAGGACGACGAACACCTGCGAGTCCGGGTCCGGGACGACCGTGGAGAGGGCGCCCTGCCACGTGTAGTCGGCCCCGCCGAAGGTCAGCCGCCAGCCGACGAGCCAGCCCGTGCCCGCCATCGGCGAGTGCGGCGCCCGTTCCTTCATCTGCGCCGGGTCCATGTTCGACCCGTAAGCGGCGTAGAGCGGCACCGGTACAGGGTAGAGCGCCGCCCCCTGCGTACGGTATGTGGGTGACCCGCATCGTGATCATGGGCGGTGGCCCGGCCGGATACGAAGCGGCACTGGTGGCCGCGCAGCACGGCGCCGACGTCACCGTCGTCGAGCGTGACGGCATGGGCGGCGCGTGCGTGCTGCACGACTGCGTGCCCTCGAAGACGCTGATCTCCTCCGCCGGCGCCCGCGTGGAGCTCGGCCGCGCGCCGGATCTGGGGCTCGCCGCGGACGAGCAGGCGATCGGGGTCGATCTCCCGACCGTGAACGAGCGGGTGAAGGGCCTGGCCCGCGCCCAGTCCGCCGACGTGCGGGCCCGCGTGGAGCGCGAGGGCGTGCGCATCGTGCGCGGCACCGCCGTGCTCGGCGAGAGCACCTCCGGCCGCGCGCCGCACACGGTCGTGGCCAACCTCCCCGACGGCGGCACTGAGCAGCTGTCCGCCGACGTCGTGCTGATCGCGACCGGCGCGACCCCGCGCATCCTCGACGACGCCAAGCCCGACGGCGAGCGCATCCTCACCTGGCGCCAGCTCTACGACCTGGAGGAGCTGCCGGAGCACCTGATCGTCATCGGCTCCGGCGTGACCGGTGCGGAGTTCGTCTCGGCGTACGTCGAGATGGGCGCTCGGGTCACCCTGGTGTCCAGCCGCGACCGGGTGCTGCCCAGCGAGGACGCCGATGCCGCCGCCGTGCTGGAGGACGTGTTCGCCGCCCGCGGCGTCGAGATCCTCTCCCAGGCGCGCGCCGAGTCGGTGCACCGCGACGGCGACGGCGTCGTGGTGACGCTGGCCGACGGCCGCAAGGTCACCGGCTCGCACGCGCTGATGACCGTCGGATCGGTGCCGAACACGACCGGAATCGGGCTGGAGACGGTCGGCATCGAGACCAATCGGGGCGGGTTCATCCCGGTCGACCGGGTCTCGCGCACGAGCGTCCCCGGCATCTACGCGGCGGGCGACTGCACCGGCGTCATGATGCTCGCCTCGGTCGCTGCGATGCAGGGCCGGATCGCGATGTGGCACGCACTGGGCGAAGGCGTCGCGCCGATCAAGCTGAAGACGGTGGCCGCTGCGGTGTTCACCCGCCCGGAGATCGCCACCGTCGGCATCAGCCAGCGCGCGATCGACGCCGGTGAGGTCCCGGCCCGGACGATCATGATGCCGCTCTCGACGAACCCGCGCGCCAAGATGCAGGGGCTGCACCGGGGCTTCGTGAAGCTGTTCTGCCGCCCCGCGACGGGCGCCGTGATCGGCGGCGTGGTCGTGGCGCCGGTGGCGAGCGAGCTGATCCTGCCGATCGCGCTAGCGGTGCAGAACGGGCTGACCGTGGACGATCTCGCCTACACCTTCTCGGTCTACCCGTCGCTGTCCGGGTCGATCACCGAGGCCGGGCGCCAGCTGATGCGGCACGGCGACCTCGACTGATCACTGGCCTGATCAACCGGTCACGATGCCCTTCGCCCGGGCGGCGGCGAGCCAGCGCGGGAACTCGGCGAGCAGCAGATCGTAGAACCGGCCGTCGGAGATGTGGTCGGGGTTGCTCAGCCGGGCGAACCCGCAGTTGTCGACCAGGCGGATCTTCATCGTGTCGAGCTTCGCGTAGCGGGTGAAGTCGGCCGGGCCCAGCCCGACGAACTGCCAGAACACCGGCTTGGCGGACGCGGCGCGCAGCAGCACGGACGTCTCGAGGTTGCGGCGCACGTCGCCGTCGGCGAAGAACAGCACGAGCGTGGGGTCGCCGTGGGTCGCGGCGTGGTCGAGCACCGCGCGGATCGCGGCCGGTTCGTTGTTCCGCAGCCCGACGCCGTGGTAGTCCAGGCCCGCGATCCAGTCGCCGACCCGGTCGACGTGCAGGTCGGGCAGCTGCTGCGCGGTGTCGGCGAACTTCCAGGCACGCACCACACCGATGTCGAGCACGGCCGCGATCGGCGCCACCCGCTCGACGATCCGCCCGACGACACCGTCGACGTAGGCCAGGGACATGGAGCCGGACGCGTCCAGGACGAGCACGACGCGAGCCCGGGCCCCCGGCGCGCCGTTGCGGGCGAGGGTGTCCGCGATCCGCTGCTTGCGGGCCTCCAACTGCGGGTCCACCGGTGCGAGCTGCGGGGCGAACGGGAGCGGCGCGAGGTGGTCGGGCCACTCGGCGAGATCGGGGACGCGCGGCGGTGCCGGGCGGGGCAGCCCGACCGTCGGATCCTCCGCGGCGCCGGTCCGGGCACTCGCGACGGACGCGGGCTCGGGCTCCTCGTCGATCGTCACACCGAAGTCCGTGGTCAGCGCGGCCAAGCCGGCGTCGTAGCCCTGCCCGACGGCGCGGAACCGCCAGCCGTCCCCGCGCCGGTAGAGCTCCCCGCCGATCAGTGCGGTCTCGGTGCTCGCGGTGATCGGGAACTCGGCGATCGCCTCATCCGCGGCGGTGTCCAGCCGCAGCACGAGGTCCGCCACCTGTCCGAAGGTGCCCGCGTCGAGCGATGCGGCGAGCACGATCCGCTCGATCTCCGGCTCGACGCCGGGCAGATCGACCTCCACCGCGGGTCCGTCCTGGCGGACCGCGCCGGACAGGTGCCGCGGCTGGTTGTAGAAGACGAGATCGGCGTCGTCGCGCACCCGGCCGCCCGGGCCGAGCAGCAGCGCGGACACGTCGATCTCCGACAGGCCGTCGGTGGGCAGCCAGCTCAGCACAGCCCGGAGTGGTGTCGTCGGGACGGGCGTGTTGGCGCCCGCTGTCAGCGACCTGGCCGGCGACATGTGCGTCAGTCTCGCAGCCGCGACCCGGGAGGGTCGCGACCAGGGATCGGCTCCGGGGCATCCCTGAGGATGTGCGCACCGCCTCAGCCGATGCTCGAGGTATGACGATCCAACCCACCCAGCCCACCTCGTCGCAGGTGCCCGTCACCCCGGTGCTCGTCGCCGGGATCGGCGCGCAGCTGGTCGACGACCTGGCGTTCATCCTGCTCCCGCCGCTGGGCCTGCTCGGCCCGTTCGCCGCGGTGCTCGCGCTGGCTGCGACCGCGGCCGGCGCCCGCTACGTGACCCGCCGGGCCACCGGACCGGCGATCGCCCGCACCGGTCTGGCCGTCGGCCTCACGTCGGCGGCGGTCGGCCTGCTGATCAGCGGCCTCGGCCTGGTGCCGATCCTGATCGCCGGCCTGACGGTCGTCGCGGGTGTGGCGGGCGCGGTGATCGGCCGCGGCGTCACCGACTGACTTCCAGCCGGTAGTCGCCGACCGCGTCGTCCCACTCCATCGTCACGAGGCCGCGGGCGCGCGCCGCCTTCGTGAACGCCGAGAACGTGTTGTAACCGTAGCGCTTCTCGCTGAACCCCGGCCACCGCTTGCGCAGCTGGTCCTTCAGCCCGGACAGCTGGGTGCCGCCCAGGTCTCGGACGACGTCGGCGAGCAGCCGGAACGCCTCGTCCTCTCCGCTGTCCTCGGGGAAGAACACCTCGGGATCGCCCGGCGCGGAGCCGGCCCGCAGCGCGACCACGTGCTCGTCCGCCAGGTGGCGCAGCAGCTCGCCGAAGGCGCGGAAGCCGTGATCGGCCTCGTCGAACGTGGGGTCCTTGCGGAGGATGGCGCGCTTGAGCCGGGAGGCGTGGACCGGGCCGTCGGCGTGCCGGGCGAGCCCGGCGAGCGTGGCCGCGACGAGCTTGCCGACGTCGTCGCGCGCCGGCGGCACCTCCTCCGCGGCGGCGTCCGGCTCCTCGACGGGGGTGCGCTCGACGCCGGGCAGGCGGTCGTAGAACAAGAACTCGTCGCAGGCGGGCGGCAGGAGCTGCGAGGTCGACGACTGCACGCCGATCCCGATGACCCGCTTGTCCAGCTCACGCAGCTTGTGCACGAGCGGGGTGAAGTCGGAGTCGCCCGTGCCGATCGCGAACGTCGTGATGAACGACCGCTCGTAGGCCAACTCGATCGCGTCGACCGCCATCTTGATGTCGGCGGCGTTCTTGCGGGAGCCGCCGAGCCGCTGCGGGATGTCGATCAGCTCGACCTGGGCGCGGGCCAGCAGCCTGCGGTCTTCGTCGAACGACGACCAGTCGGCGTACGCGCGGCGGATCACCACCCGGCCGCGCTCGGCCAGCGCGTCGGCCACCGGGCCGAACGCGAAGGGGCTGACGCCGAGCCCGTCGCGCGCGCCGATGGCGAGGTTCTCGTAGTCCAGGAACAGGGCGATCCGCTCGTCGTCGGAGATCACCCGGTACATCGTGGCACGTCCGGCGGCACAGCAGCGACAACACGACGGCCGGTGCGCGGGATGCGCACCGGCCGTCGATCCCTAGCCGGTTCCGGTCAGCGCTGGGGTCTGCGCCCGGCAACCACCGAGCGGGCAGAGCCCCGCGGGGGCCAGCGCCGTCCGCGGTGCTTGCGCGCTCACGCGGGCGAACGGCCACTGCCCGGCGAAGCGCTGCAGGTACCAGAAGAGGAACAGGTAGTCCGGTTGGGCGGGGTCGGTGACGAAGACCTTCTCCCCGGGTAGATCCGCGATCCATCCGGTGAAGGCGATCATCGCCGGCGCGGGTGGGCGACTGCCGCGGCGGGTGGTGAGCCAGTCCTCGGCCCGGCGCCGCCACTGTTGGAGGGCGTCGGGGTGGAGTCCGGCACCGGGCAGCTCCCGTACGTTCACGGTGAACGCACCGAGCGCCTCCCCGTCCGCCGTGTGCGCGACGGAGACGACGCTGAGCAGCGAGTGCGGTCCGGGTATCGGCCCGTCGACGTGGATGTGGCTGGTCACGTACGACGCTGCGGGCGCAGGTTCAGCAGATGCTGCGGGGGGCATTGACGGATCCTTCGTCGCCGGTGGTGATGGGGACGTGTTCACGACGCGGCGTGGCCAGCGTGGTGAACGGATCCGCGGCGCGGTCCAAGCGAGATTTGCCGCGTGGCGGAGCGCCGGGCCCCGTGGACGAACACACACGGGTGGTGCACTGCTCGAGTCCGCTATGCACTTGTCCAGCACGGCGCGGGCTCCGCAGCGGAAACCCAGGCGAGCGCACCGTAGTCGGCAGCGCCGACGATCGTCAACGCCGGAGTCGATCGCGGCCCGGGCGCACGATTCGCGTGCCGACCGCGGGACTCGCGGGGACGGACGCGCGACACGCCCGACCGGACGCGGGACTCGCGCGACGAAACGCGAGACTCGCCGCCCGGCGAGGCTGGACCCGTTCAGTCCGTCAGCGCCGCCAGCGCCACGTTCGCCAGCACCCGCACGCCGACGGGCAAGGCGCGCTCATCCAGGTCGAACGTCGGCTGGTGGATGTCCTTCATCGGGGCACCCTCACCAGGCCAGACCCCCAGGCGCGCCATGGCGCCGGGGACCTGCTCCAAGTACCACGCGAAGTCCTCACCACCGCTGGACTGCTCCGTACCCGTGCTGGCGTCGGGGCCGAGGATCGCCACGGCGGCGTCGGCGAGCATCCGGGCGCTGCGCTCGTCGTTCACGACGGGCGGGACGCCGCGGGTGTAGCTCAGCTCGTACCCCACGCCGTACGGCGCGAGCACGGTCTCGACGATCGCGCGGACGCGGCCCTCCAGCTCGCCCCACGTGTGCCGGTCCGCGGTGCGCAGGGTGCCGCGCAGGACACCGCGCTGGGGGATCGCGTTCGGCGCCTCCCCGGCCTGCACCGCACCCCAGACGAGGACGGTGCCGGAGCGCGGGTCGACCTGGCGGGTGAGCAGCAGGGGCAGCTGAGTGATCAGCGAGCCGACGGCCTCGACGAGGTCGGCGGTCAGGTGCGGGCGGGCGGTGTGGCCGCCGGGCGAGGTCAGCGCGACCTCGACGATGTCGCACGCGGAGGTGATCGGCCCGACCCGGGTGCCGAGCTTGCCGACCTCCAGCCGCGGGTCGCAGTGCAGCGCGAAGATGCGCTCGACGCCCTCGAGGGCGCCGTCGGCGACCATGTCGATGGCGCCGCCGGGCTGCACCTCCTCGGCCGGCTGGAAGATCAGCCGGACACGCCCGGGCAGGGCGGGCGCGGACGCCAGCGCGAGGCCGGCGCCCAGCAGCATGGCGGTGTGCGCGTCGTGTCCACAGGCGTGCATCACGTCGGGGACGGTCGACGCGAACGGAAGACCGGTGGCCTCCTGGAGGGGCAGCGCGTCGAGGTCGGCGCGGAGCGCGACGCAGCGGTCGCCGTAGCCGACGTCGCAGACGAGACCGGTGCCGCCCGGGAGGGTGCGCGGTTCGAGTCCGGCCGCCATCAGCTCGCGGGCGACGAGTGCGGTGGTGCGGTGCTCGGCGCGGCCGAGTTCGGGGTGGGCGTGCACGGTGCGCCGCCATGCGACGACGTCGTCGCGGTGCGCCGACAGCCACGCGTCGAGCCACGCCGGGCCACTGCCTTCGCCCAGATCGGTCACGGAGGCAGCCCCAGGTACGGCGAGGTCGGTGTGCGCGTCGAGCAAGGTCACCGATCCCCACCCCTCGTGGCGGGCACTGCTGTGCTGTCGTGCATTGGCCCATGGTGCTCACCCGGACGGCGGTGTTCCAAACCGAAAGGGCCCCTCGCGAGTGTTTCCTCGCCAAGGGGTGGCTGATCTGCTGCGGACGGGCGGCCCCGCCACGACGAGCGGCGGGTGCGTGCAACGTGACCCCCGTCACCGACCGTTCGTCGCGCGCTTGACCGGCCTTCCGGGGGCCGACAGCGTTCGGTGATCGGTGGCTGGTCAGAATGGGTGGCGTGGCGCAGAGTGCCCAGGGCGAAGGGGAGCGGCGGATCGGCGGTCGTTACCGCCTGTCCACGCAGCTGGGCAGCGGCGCCATGGGCACTGTCTGGGCGGGTTACGACGAGGTGCTGCAGCGCCGGGTCGCGGTCAAGGAGCTGAAGGTCCCGCCCGGGGTGCCGGCGCAAGAGGCGCTCGACATGCGCGAGCGCATCATGCGCGAGGCCCGCGCCCTCGGCGGCCTGTCGCACCCCAACGTCATCACCGTCTACGACGTGGTCGACGTCGACGGAGAACCGCTCGTCGTCATGGAGCTGGTGCCCTCGCGCAACCTCGCCGAACTGATCAGCCTGCAGGGCGCCCTCAACGCGCAGCAGGCCGCGGTCGTCGGGTTCGCGACGGCCGGCGGGCTGCGCGCCGCGCACAAGGCCGGCATCACCCACCGCGACGTGAAGCCGGGAAACGTCCTGATCGGCGACGACGGCCGCATCAAGCTCACCGACTTCGGCATCGCCCGCAACGTGGCCGACGCACCGATGACCAGCGCGGGCCTGGTGCTGGGCTCCCCTGCCTACATCGCGCCGGAAGTCGCGGCCGGCCAGCAGGTCACGCCGGCCGCCGACCTGTGGGGGCTGGGCGCAACCCTGTTCGCCGCGATCGAGGGTCGCCCGCCCTACGACGTGCACGGCGACCCGGTCAAGACGATCACCGAGGTCGTCGACGGCGAAGTGCCCCGCCCGCGCGGCTCCGGCCCGGTGCAGGACGTCATCGCCGCGCTGATGGTGAAGGACCCGGCCGAGCGACTCCCGCTGGACCAGGTCCGGGCCCGGCTGCGGCCGCTGATCGACGACCCGGACGACCCGTCGTTCCCGGGCTCACCGGACTCCCCGACGCTGGCCTCGGCGATCACGCTGCCCACCCCGCCGGCCCGCCCGGCGCCCGCCCCGCGCGCGGTCACCGCGTCGCAGGCCGCCCCGCTGGCCGCTGCATCGGCTGCGCCGCTCGCCCCCGATCCCGGCCCACTGCCCGCACCGCTGGCCGCCTCCCCCGGGCCACTGCCCGAGGGCTTCAGCACGTCCGGCACCTCGAGGTCGCTGCTCGCGACCAGCTCCGAGCCGTCGCTGGCCCGCTCGATCGGCCTGGTGCTCGCCGGGGCGCTGGTGCTGCTGGCCGGGGTGGCCGTCGGCTGGTCGGCCGTCCGCGTGGCCGGCGGCCAGTCCGCGCTCACCACCCTCAACGTCACGCTGGCCGACACGCCCACCACACAGCACCGCGACGCCTACGGGTTCACCGTGCCGGTGCCGACCGGCTGGACGCAGTACCGCGACGAGCCGGCCGACCAGGCGCCCACCATCACCTTCGTCTCCCCCGACGGCAGCGAGGCGCTGGCCGTCTCGACCGCGCCGGACATGGCGGTCGCCCGCACCGCTCCCGGCGCGCAGGACGCCGTGCTGACCACCGTCGACAGCCGGCCGGGCGCCGTGGAGATGACGTGGTCGGACGACTCGCGCACCGCGTGGCGGCGGATCGTGCCCTCCGGCGAGGAGGGCCAGAAGGCGTTCTGGACGATCACTCTGACCGTCCCGGAAGCCGCAGCGGGCTCGGCGTCGAAGGCGCTGTTCGACAAGCTGGCCGACGGCTTCGTGCCTGCCTAGGCTGCCCGGCATGAGCGCTCCCGATCCGGCCGCGGCCGCCCGCGCCGCCGCCACCGCGATCGCCGAGGCCACCGGGATCGACCGGCACGACGTCGCGGTCGTGCTCGGTTCGGGATGGCGGCCGGCGGCGGACGAGATCGGCGCCGCCGAGCACGAGCTGGCGATGGCCGACCTCCCCGGGTTCCTGCCCCCGTCCGTGGCTGGACACGGCGGCACGATCCGCTCCGTGAAGGCGGGCGAGCGCCGGGTGCTCGTCCTGCTGGGCCGCACGCACCTCTACGAGGGCCACGGCGTGGAGCCCGTCGTGCACGGCGTCCGCACCGCCGCGGCGGCGGGCTGCCGCACCGTCGTCCTGACGAACGCAGCCGGCGGGCTGCGGGAGGGCATGGCGGTCGGCGATCCCGTGCTGATCTGCGACCACCTCAACCTCACGAGCCGGTCGCCGCTGGTCGGGCCGCGGTTCACCGACCTCACCGACCTCTACTCCCCCGCGCTGCGCCGCGCCGCCCGCGAGATCGACCCGTCGCTGACCGAGGGCGTGTACGCGGGGCTGCCCGGCCCGCACTTCGAGACGCCGGCGGAGATCCGCATGCTGCGCGGGCTGGGCGCGGATCTCGTCGGGATGTCGACGGTGCTCGAGGCGATCGCGGCCCGCGCCGAGGGCCTCGAGGTGCTCGGGTTGTCGCTGGTCACGAACCTCGCGGCGGGCATGACCGGCGAGCCGCTCAACCACGAGGAGGTCCTGGCCGCCGGCGCGGCCGCGGCGGGCCGGATGGGCGCCCTGCTGCGCGAGCTGGTCACCCGGTCATGACGTTCACGCCGGCGCTGCGCGACGCCGCGATGCGCTGGATCGCCGACGACCCCGATCCGGCGACCCGCGATGAGCTGACGAAGGTGCTGGCCGCGGCCATGGCGAAGGCCCCGGGTGCCGCCGAGGAGCTGGCCGACCGCATGTCCGCGCCGCTGAAGTTCGGCACCGCTGGGCTGCGCGGGATCGTCCGCGCCGGACCGGCCGGGATGAACGTCGCCGTCGTTCGCCGCGCCACCGCGGGGCTCGCGGCCTGGCTCGCCCGCGACGGGCAGCGCGGCACGGTGGTCGTCGGCCGCGACGCCCGGCACGGCTCGGCGGCGTTCGCCGAGGCCACCGCCGGGGTGCTCACCGCGGCCGGGTTCGACGTGCGGGTGCTGCCCGAACCGCTGCCCACCCCGCTGCTGGCGTTCGCGGTGCAGCACCTGGGCGCGGCGGCCGGGGTGCAGATCACCGCGTCGCACAATCCGCCCGCCGACAACGGCTACAAGGTCTACCTCGCCGACGGCGCGCAGCTCGCGCCGCCCGTCGACGCCGAGATCGAGGCGGCCATCACCGCGGCGCCGCCCGCGCTGTCCGTGCCGGTCGCCCCCGGCGCGACCACCGTCGACGTCACCGAGGCCTACCTCGATCGGGTCGCCCGGCTGCCCCGCGGCACCGCCCGGGAGCTGCGGATCGCGCTCACCCCGCTGCACGGCGTGGGCGGGGCGACCGCAGTGGCCGCGCTCGCCAGAGCCGGGTTCACCGACGTGCGCGTGGTGGCGAGCCAGGCCGAACCGGATCCCGACTTCCCGACCGTCGCGTTCCCCAACCCCGAGGAACCCGGCGCCACCGACGAACTGCTGGCGCTCGCCGCGCAGATCGACGCGGACCTGGCGATCGCGCTGGATCCGGACGCCGACCGGTGCGCGCTGGGTGTGCCGACGCCGGACGGCTGGCGGATGCTCACCGGCGACGAGACCGGCGCACTCCTCGGCGATCACCTGCTGCGCACCGGCTCGTACCGGGATCCGCTGGTGGTCACCACGGTGGTGTCGTCGTCGATGCTGTCGCGGATCGCCGCCGCTCACGGCGCCCGCTACGCCGAGACGCTCACCGGGTTCAAGTGGATCGTCCGCGGTGGTCCCGGCCTCGTCTACGGCTACGAGGAGGCGCTGGGCTACTGCGTCGATCCCGACGCGGTGCGCGACAAGGACGGCATGGCCGCCGCCGTCGTCGCCGCCGACCTAGCCGCCGCGCTGAAGGCGGACGGCCGCACTCTGCTGGACCGGCTCGACGAGCTCGCGATCGCGCACGGCGTGCACCTGACCGCGGGGGTGTCGCTGCGCATGGAGCCCGCCGTCCGCGACGCTGCGGTGGCCCGGCTGCAGTCGTCCCCGCCCGCCGGCTGGACGGCGGAGCGGCCCGCCCCCGACGTCCTGCGGCTGCACCGGCCGGGCGCGCGGCTGGTGATCCGCCCGTCGGGCACCGAGCCGAAGCTGAAGGCGTACCTGCAGATCGTCGAGCCGGTTCCGGACGCGGCCGGGCTCGCCGCCGCCCGTGGCGCGGCGACGGCCCGGCTGGAGGCGCTGCGCGCCGAGGTCCGAGGCCTGCTCGAAGGCTAGTGCCGGGCGGAGAGGTACCGGACGATCTCCCGCTCCCACATCCGCGCGATGAGCGCGTAGCCAGACGCGTTGGGGTGCAGCCCGTCGGCGACGTCGCCCCTGGCCAGCAGGTTCGAGGTGTCGACGAACGTGACCGGGCGGCCCTGCCGGCGCAGATCGTCGACGAGGGCGGACGCCTTCACGGTGAACTCGGCCTTCGCCGGCTGCTTCGTCGTCATCGGCGCCCACACGCCGGCGACCACGACGTACGGATCGGGCCGGTCGTCCTCGGCGTCCCAGATCGCGCGGAGGAGCGTGCGCAGCCGGGCCGCGACCTCGGCGCCGCGCGCGCCGCGGAGCAGGTCGTTCGTACCGACGTGCAGCAGCACGACGTCGGGATGGGTGCTGCGGATCCACCGGGGCACCGACGGGAGGATCTCGGGGATGGTCGTGCCGCCGTGGCCCTCGTGGTCGCGGTCGCGCATCCACGCCGGACCCTGCTTCTGGGTGCCGACGAAGTCGTAGGGGATGCGCCGGTCGAGGAGCAGGCGCTCCAGGTAGCCGCGGTAACCACCGGTCTCCGGGCTGCGCGCCCCGGCCGTGCTGGACGCGCCCAGCGGCATGATCCGCAGCGGGCGGTCGTCGGTCCCGGTCTGCCCGGCCAGCGGCACCGGCGTCGGCGGTGCGGGAACCGGCTCGGCGCAGACCCAGCTGGTCATCAGGACCGCGGCGCAGGCGGTCCAGACGACGGCGCGTACGATCCAGCCCAGCCGAGCCCGCCTGGCATGCTCACCACCGTGGCCCGTCTCCTCATCGTGCACCACACGCCCTCCCCAGCAACGGCCGAGCTCCTGGACGCAGTGGTGCGCGGGGCGAGCGACCCCGACGTCACCGGTGTGGAGATCGTCCGCCGGCCCGCTCTTGTTTCTACCGCAACTGATCTCCTTTCGGCAGATGCTGTCGTGCTGGGGACCCCGGCGAACATCGGTTACATGTCGGGTGCGCTGAAGCACTGGTTCGACACGATCTACTACGTGTGCGCCGACGAGAAGCGCGGACTGCCGTACGGGCTGTGGGTCCACGGCAACCTCGACGTCCGCGGCGCCGTCGACTCGGTCACCACGATCGCGGAGGGGCTCGGCTGGCAGCAGGTCGCCGAACCGGTCGACGTGCTCGGCACCCCCGACAAGGCCGCCCGCGACCGCTGCTACGAGCTCGGCGCCGTCGTCGCGGCGACGATCGCCCCAGGCTGAGCGAAGGGCCCTGCCACGAGGGAATAGGGTGCGTTGATGGCCCGGGCGAAGGTCCACGACGGCGCGCTGCGGGACCGCCTCCTGCGCAGCGCGGGCGAGATCGTGTCGACCGGCGGCGTCGACGCGCTCTCGCTCCGCATGCTCGCCCGCACCTGCGACACGTCGACCACCGCGGTGTACGCCCTGTTCGGCGGCAAGGACGGCCTGGTCACGGCGTTGTTCGACGAGGCGTTCGCCGAGCTCGCGCGCCGGCTGGCCGCCGTGCCGCGCGGGGTCGACCCGCTGGACGACGTCGTGCGGGTCGGACTGGCGTACCGGTCCGCCGCGCTGGCCGAGCCGCACCTGTTCGCGCTGATGTTCGGCGGCCGCACCGGGCTGCCGCCCGCCGTGGCGGCGCGGACGGCGACGGGCACCGCACTGGGTCCGTTGCGGATGGCGGTGCAGCGCGCGATCGACGAGGGCGCGCTGCGCGCGGACACCGACCCGGCGCACGCGTCGATCACCCTGTGGACGACCGTGCACGGCTGGGTGACGCTCCAGCTGCTCGGGTACCTGCCGCCGGGGACCGATGCCCGGCTGGAGTCCGCTCTGTGGGCGGTTCTGGAGGGATGGCGAGCGCAGTGAGGAATCCTGCAGCGAGGAATGCGGCAGCGAGGAACTCCGCAGCGGGGAGTTCGTCGGTGGGGAGTTCGTCGGTGGGGAGTTCGTCGGTGGGGACGTCGTCGACGAGGGTGCACGCCTTCGCCGACGACCCGCTCGGCGACCACGACGCCGTCGGGCTGGCCGCCGAGCTGCGCCGCGGAACCGTGTCGGTCGCAGAGGTCCGCGCCGCGGTGGCCGAGCGCCTCGCCCGGGTGGACCCCACCCTGCGCGCCGTCCAGCTCGAGCGCATCGCCGAACCCGCCACCGGATCCCCCGATGGCCCGTTCGCCGGTGTACCCACGTTCATCAAGGACAACACCGACGTCCGGGGCTGGCCCACCGGCAACGGCTCGGCCTCCTACGTCCCGCGGCCCGCACCCGCGCACGCAGCCGTCACCCAGCAGATCCTCAGCACCGGGCTCGACGCCGTGGGCAAGTCACGCATGCCGGAGTTCGGGTTCAACGCGAGCACCGAGTTCGCCGCCGCGGAACCGACCGTCAACCCGTGGAACCCGCGTCACTCCTGCGGCGCCTCGTCCGGCGGCGCGGCCGCACTCGTCGCGGCGGGCGTGGTGCCGATCGCGCACGCGAACGACGGCGGCGGTTCGATCCGCATCCCCGCCGCAGCGTGCGGCCTCGTCGGGCTCAAGCCCGGCCGCGGCCGCACCGCGCCGAGCGCCAACGGGTCCCGGATGCCGATCAACCTCGTCGCCGACGGGGTGGTGAGCCGGACCGTGCGCGACACCGCGGTGTTCCTCGCCGCCGCCGATCGTCAGCGGCGCGCTCCCCACCTCCCCCCGCTGGGNCTGGTCGAGGGCCCGGCCGACAGGCGGCTGCGCNTCGGTCTGGTGCTCACCTCCCCCACCGGCGCGGTCGTGGACGCCGACACCCGGGCCGTCGTGGAGGACACCGCGCGGACGCTGGAGAAGCTCGGCCACGAGATCACCCCGGCCTCGATCGACCTGGATCCGCGGTTCGTCGACGACTTCGTCGACTACTGGGGACTGCTCGCCGCCACGGTCGCGGCCGGGGGCCGCTTCGCGTTCGGCCGCACGTTCCGGGCCTCCGCGCTCGACCCGTTCACCCGCGGTCTGGTCGACCGCTACAAGCGGGCGGCTCCGCGCACGCCGGCGATCCTGCGCAGGCTCCGCCGGGTGCGCCACGACTACGCCCGCCTGTTCACCCGGCACGACGTGCTGCTCTCCCCCGTCCTCGCCCACGTCCCGCCGGAGCTCGGTCGGCTCAGCCCCACGGTCCCGTTCGACGAGCTGCTGCAGCGGCTGCTCGGCTACGTCGCGTTCACGCCGCTGAACAACATCGCCGGCGCGCCCGGGATCTCCTTGCCGGGCGGGCTGTCGAGCACCGGGCTGCCGATCGGTGTGCACCTGTCGGCCGCGCACGGCGACGAGCGGACGCTGCTGGAGCTGGCATACGCGCTGGAGGCCGAGCGACCGTGGCCGCGGATCCAGGACCTGAGTCACGCAGCAGCTCACACGGCGCCGAACTGACGGTCTCCCGCGTCCCCGAGGCCGGGGACGATGTAGGCGGAGTCGTTGAGCCGCTCGTCGACGCTGGACGTGATCACGCGGACGGGCAGTCCGCTCTGCTCCAGGTGCGCGATGCCCTCCGGCGCGGCCAGCACGCAGATCGCCGTCACGTCGGTGGCGCCGCGATCGGTGAGCAGCCGGATCGTGTGCGCCATCGAGCCGCCGGTGGCCAGCATCGGGTCGAGCACGAACACCGGGCGGCCCTCCAGCGACTCCGGCAGCGACTCCATGTACGGCGTCGGCTTGAGCGTCGCCTCGTTGCGGGCGAGCCCGACGAACCCCATCTGCGCCTCCGGCATGAGCGCCTGCGCGGCGTCGACCATGCCCAGCCCGGCCCGCAGCACCGGCACGAGCAGCGGCGGG
>Ga0065720_1002961_pt1 | contig 32223 bp, 25 predicted proteins | sample Thericmetagenome_FD_59107 | JGI IMG/M metagenome (GOLD analysis project Ga0065720, IMG submission 59107) | Thermophilic microbial communities from the Joint Bioenergy Institute, California, USA of rice/straw/compost enrichment - eDNA_2 v2... | ecosystem: Engineered > Solid waste > Grass >... | reverse complement strand
CCTTGAACACGTGCGCGATCACGTGATCGTTCGGATCGTACGTCACGCGCACGCGCTCGGCGTCGGGGCCAGTACCGCGCAAGAACGGCGGCGGATTGCCTTCGAGCGGATTGGGCATGAGCCGCGTGAAGATGCGCATGAGCTCGGCGATACCCGCGCCGGTTTCTGCAGACACGAAGCACACCGGCACCAGATGCCCTTCGCGCAGCGCTTGCTCGAATGCATCGTGGAGCCGCTCCGGTGGCAGATCCGCGCCTTGCTCCAGATACAAACCCATCAGCTTTTCGTCGACCTCGACTACTTGATCGACGATCTCGGTGTGCATCGCCGCCACCGACCCGAACTCCGGCGTAGCCTCGCCCGGCTCGAAAAAGCAATCGACCACTCCGCCGCGACCGGCAGCGGGAAGATTGAGCGGCAGCAGCTCGCGCCCGAACGTTTCGCGCAGCTCGGCAAGCACACGCTCGGGGTCGGCATCGCGCGCGTCGATTTTGTTGACGATGACGAGGCGACAGAGCTCGCGATCGCGCGCGAACTCCATCATGCGCTGCGTGACGGGTTCGAGACCGGTCACCGCGCTTACGACGATCGCCGCCGTCTCCACCGCTTCGAGCATCGCCAGCGACCGTCCGACGAAATCGGCCGTACCGGGCGTATCGATGAGATTGATGCGGCAGCCGTCGAGCTCGAAGTGCACGAGCGCCGCATCGAGCGAATGCTGTAGGGCTTTCTCTTGCGGGTCGAAATCGCAGACGGTGGTGCCACGCGCCAAGCTGCCTTTCGCTCGGATCGCACCGCTTGCCGCCAGCAGCGCCTCGGCGAGCAGCGTCTTGCCCGCGCCCGCCGGTCCGACCAGGGCAATATTGCGCAGATCCGTCGTCGAATACGCCATTGGAGTCGCCCTCGCTGCGGTGCCGAGCCAGCATACGCGCACGGCGCGCCTGCGCAGATTGCGGTTAGTGACTAGGATGCGCCGTGCAAGATTCGCTGCGATGCGGTTGCGACGAGCGCTCGCACGCCACGCGATGCACCAAACTCGAGCGCGCGACGCCCGAGCCGCGCAAGCGCGTTGAGCGCAGCCCGCGTAACGCTTACGCTACGTCATCCGTGTTCCTGGCCCTCCATTTAGATGACTGCCCTCATGTCTGCAGAGCCGTCACAACCGGCGCGTAAGCGAGCGCTCATCGTCGACGATTCCCGATCCGCGCGAGTCATCCTCGGCCGCATGCTCGAAGGCTACGGCTTGCTCGTCGATTCGGCCGAATCGGCCGAGCAGAGCCTCGAGTATCTGAAGCACACGCGGCCCGACGTCATCTTCATGGATCACTTGATGCCGGGCATGGACGGCTTCCAGGCGGTACAGGCCATCAAAGCGAACCCCGCGACCGCGACNATTCCGGTNGTCATGTACACCTCGCAAGAAGGCGAGCTGTATCTGAGCCAGGCGCGCGCGCTCGGCGCAGTCGGCGTGCTGCCGAAAACCGTCAAGCAAGCCGACGTGTCCAAGGTGCTTTATCAATTGCGTCTGTTGCCCGACCGGCGCGAGAGTCGCGCCGCAACGGTCGAGGCGGCCGAAGACGCGACGGTCGAGATCGACACGCCGCGGCAACCGACCGTCGGCGAGCTGGAAAGCGCGATTCGCGCCGCCGTCGCGCCGCTCTTGCAGGAACACAACTCGGAGCTGCGACGCTTCCTGCTCGCAAGCCTCGAATCCTTCGCACGCCGCGCGGCCAACGAAGCGAAGCCCGAGACGCCGGCCGAGCCGCAGCCCGCCCCCGAGCCGCAGGTCGCACCGGTCGTCAAGCGCAGCTCGCCGTTCGCCATTGCGATTGCAGTGCTGGCACTGATCGCAACGGGCGTGCTCGCCGTGCTGTACGCGCGCCAGCTCGACGCCAACCGCGCGCTGGAACAAGTGAACGCGCGACTTTCCTCGGTCATCGAGGAACAGCAGGCGCAGATCGAAGCGTTGCAGAGCTCTGCGAAGGACGCGGCCAGCGCCGCCGACGCCGCTGCGCTCGCGCCCACGAACGGCATTCGACCCGAGCTCGTGGCCTACGGCGAGGTGCCGCTGTCTGGCACCCGGCTCGAGCGGCTGCGTGCGCTTATCACGGACCTGCGTGCGCAGGAATTCAAAGGCAAGATCCGCGTGGTGTCGTATTCGGGCGAGTTCTGCCTGAGCGGCAACGGCTTCGAAGGCTATTCGCTCGCCGCCGCGGAGCTCCCCTACAAGCAATGCGACGTCGTCGGCAATCCCTTCGACGAGAGCATGAGCCCGGCGCAGCGTCAGTCGGTCGCGTTCGCGAACTTGCTTTCGTCCCTGCGCAGTGCCGGCGGCTCGCTCACCGTCGAGGTTCAGCATGCAGGCCGCCAGGCAGCGGTGCCGTATCCCGATCCGAACCAGGAGGGGCTCACTGCCGGCGAATGGAACAAGATCGCCGCGCTCAACAATCGCGTCGAGTTCATCACCGAGCCGAATGACGACGCGTCCTGACCGCGCACGCGCGGGCGCCGCGGCACACCGCCGCGTGCGCTCATCGCTGCCATTTCATTTTCTTTCGTCACGATGACCGACAGCTGGCTCCTGTACGGCGCGAACGGATACACCGGCGAGCTGATCGCGCGCGAGGCCGTCAGGCGCGGCATGCGCCCGGTGCTCGCAGGCCGCTCGCGCATTGCGATCGAAAAACTCGCGGCCGAGCTGTCGTGTCCGCATCGGGTCTTTTCGCTCGACGATCACACCGCCCTCGTCGATGCGCTCCAAGACCAACGCGCGGTGCTCAACTGCGCCGGTCCGTTCTCCGCCACGGCGCGTTCGATGATGCAGGGCTGTCTCGCAACGCATGTGCACTATCTCGACATCACCGGGGAGATCGATGTCTTCGAGCTCGCGCACAGCGTGACCGACAAAGCGCAGCGCGCGGGCATCGTGTTGTGTCCGGGCGTCGGCTTCGACGTCGTGCCGACGGACAGCATCGCGGCGAAGCTCAAGGAAGCATTGCCCGATGCAACGACGCTCGCGCTCGGCTTCGACAGCAAATCCGGCGTGAGCAAGGGCACGGCCAAGACGATGCTCGAATCGGTGGCGGACGGCTGCAAGCTCAGGCGCGACGGCAAGATCGTGAGCGTCCCGTTCGGCTCGCTCACCCGGCGCATCGACTTCGGCGGCGGCGAGCGGCTCGGCATCGCGATCAGTTGGGGCGATGTGAGCACGGCCTATTACACGACCGGCATTCCGAACATCGAAGTGTTCATCGCGGGCTCGTCGCGCACGCTGCGCCGCCAACGACGGCTCAACTGGCTGCGTCCGTTCGTGCGCCGCCGCTTCGTGCTCGCTATGATGAAGCGCCGCATCGACGCGACCGTCACGCCGCCCGATCAAACGAAGGCTGCGAATCAACCGACATTCGTGTGGGGCGAAGCGCGCAACGCCGCCGGCGAGGTCCGCACGGCGCGGCTCACCACGCCGAACGGTTACGCGCTCACGGTTCACAGTGCGCTCGGCATCCTCGAACGCCTGCTCGCCGAGCCGCATCGCGCAGGATTCATGACGCCCTCGATGCTCGTCGGCGCCGATTTCGTCACGACATTGCCGGGCTGCTCGTCGATTCGTATCGAACCATGACCGAAGGGACTCTTTTCGATCCGAGCGCTGCGCTCGCCAACGCAGCGCTCGCCTTTAAGCCGCCGCGTTGGTTGGCCAATGCGCACCTGCAATCCATCCTGCCGAGCTTGCGCCTGCGACGGCCGCTGCTCGTGCGCCGCGCACGCGATCTCTTGGCTGCTTCATCCGAGGAAATCGTCGATTGCGGACAAGGCGTGCGCCTGCTCGGGCATCGCTCGACGCAAACCGCGCTCGGTCGCCCGCCCGCGCGCGATCTCATCGTGCTCTTGCACGGTTGGGAAGGCAGCGCAGACTCGCTGTACGTGCTCTCGTTGGGCGCGTACCTGTTCGCGCATGGCTGCGATGTATTTCGACTCAACTTTCGCGATCACGGCCCGACGCATCATCTGAACCCCGAGCTGTTCCACTCCTGCCGACTCGATGAGGTCATCGGCGCCGTGCGCCGCATTCAGGAGACCTCGCCCGATCGGCGCATTGCGCTCGCTGGATTCTCGTTGGGCGGCAACTTCGCGTTGCGTATCGCGGCGCAGGCGCCGGCGCGCGGCTTGGCGCTCGAGCGTGTCGTCGCCGTGTGCCCCGTGCTGCGGCCGCACAGCACGATGGAAGTGCTCGAACACGGCCCCTTCATCTATCGCCAATATTTCATCGCCAAGTGGAAGCGCTCGTTGCGCTTGAAGCAGCGGCTGTTTCCGGAGCTGTACGATTTCTCCGAAGTGCTCGAGCAGTCGAGCTTGCGCACCATGACGGAGCTGCTCATCGAGGCGTACAGCGAGTTTCCGTCGGTCGACGATTACTTGAACGGCTACGCGATCGTCGGCGACGCGCTCGCACGGCTCGAAGTGCCGAGCTACGCGCTGCTTGCGCTCGACGATCCGATCATTCCGGCGCATGACGTCGCGCATCTCGCCCGCAATCGGCATCTCGAAGTGCTGGCGATCCCGCGCGGCGGACACTGCGGCTTCATGGATGCGTTCCACCGCGAGAGCTGGGCGGATCGCAAGGTCGCCAGCTTGCTCGGCATCGCACGCGCCGAGCGCACCGTGCGCTAGAGCGTTTCCATCAATTCGCACCAGCGCGCGTAACGCTCGCGAAGCGCCTCGTCGACGGCGGGCGCGAACGTGGCGCGCTCGGCGTGCGGCTGCCAGTCGGCAGGCTCGCCCGCGACGAGGAATGCAAGTCCGAGCGCCGTCGACTCGCGCACGTTCACTCGCTCGACCGGCAAGCCGCTGAGCGTGGCGATGCATTCGCACAGATAATCGCTCGCCGAAAGTCCGCCGCTTGCAAGGATGCGTGCGACCGCTGCGTCTTGCATGCGTTCGATGTTGCGACAGATCAGAAACGCAATGCTTTCTACCGCCGCTTGCACTTGCGCGGCTTCCGAGCCCTCTCCCACGAAGCGCGACGACACATCGCTGCGCCAATACGGTGAGCCGATGCCGCCGACTGCATTGAGGAAGAGCGGCGCCGCGTGATTCGCAGTGGCGCGCGTCAATGCGAGCGCGCCGCGCCTGGCATCGACTCCGAGATGTTCGTTCAACCAGTCGATGGCCGCGCCGGCGCCGTTCACCGTGCCCTCCTGAATCGTGACGACGCGCTGCTCGTCGGAATACACCACGCTTTGCAGCAGCTGCGGATCGTCGTGCTCGCGCACGCGCTGCAGGAACGCGCCGGTGCCGGCATTGAGATAGATCGTAGCGGGATCCAACGACCCGAACGCATACGGCACCGCCGACTGATCGCCGGTGCATACGCGCAGCGGAATGTCTCGGCCCGCAAACTGCAGCCGCCCGAATTCCGCGCGCGTGTGCGCAATACGCGGCAAGAGCTCGAGCGGAACACCGAAGCGCTCGGCGAGCCACGGCGACCACGCCCGCGTGCGCGGCTCGAACAGCTGCGTTCGTGAGGCGTTCGCCGGATCCACTAGATACGGCCGTCCTTCGAGGAGCGAAAAGAGCAGGAAGCTCGCCAACGGACCGAAGGCAAGACGCTTGCCGTCGCGCGCCGTGCGCACTGCCGGGATCTCATCCAGACACCAACGCAGCTTGCTCGCGCCGTAGTGCGGCGAGAGCACGAGTCCGGTGTGCTCGCGCACGGCAGATGCCTCGCCGCGCAGCTGCTCCACCAGCGCCGCGTTGCGACGATCCTGCCAGGACAGCACGCGCGACAAGGGCGTGCCGGTGCGCTTGTCCCAGCAGACGACGCTCGAACGCTGCGTCGCCAATCCGGCTGCCACGACTCGCTCGGCATCGCTGCCGAGCGTCTGCGCGACATCGTCGAGCGCCGTACGGATGGACTCGAGAATCTCGTTCGCATCGTGCTCGACGCGATCGTCGCCCGAGCGAAACGTACTGATCGGCGCAAAGCTCTCGGCGCAGAGCGTGCCGTGCGCATCGAACACGATGGCGCGGCTCGCGTGGCCGCCTTGATCGATCGCCAGGATGAGCGGCGCTTCGCTATCGCGCAGCTCGCTGGCAAGCGAATGCAGCTCTCGGACGAGCCAGCCCAGTTCTTCGTTCATGCTCGGGAAGACATGCAAATTCGATTACGGGCGCGCCGACGCGCGCAGCTCGCGCAGCATCGTACGCACGGCCATCGTCTCGATCAGCTTCGCGCCGCGCGCGGCGAGCTCCAGCGCCAGCTTGCGCGTGGTGACCTCGTAGATGGCCCAGCGCCACGGACCGCGCCACAGCCGTGCGTTGTCCGCGCTCAAGAGTCGATGGTCGCAGAAGACATAGTCGGGCGCGAGCGCCTCGCACTTGAGCGCGGACAGATTCGAGTACTCGGACAGCACCCAACCGATTCGCAACGACGAGACTTGGCGCACGTGATGCACAGCCGCCAGATCGAAAGAAATGATGACGCACTGGCGTGCGATCGGCTTGAGCACCTCCCACACCCGGCGCACCACGACCTCCTGCCCGAAAGCGCGCAGGCTCGCACGTTTGAGCTCGACGAATGCCGTCGCGTGCGGATAGGTCGCAAGCAGGCTCGCGGCCTGCGCCAGCGAGGGAATGCCGATGTCGGTGAAGCGGCGGCCGAAACGCGCCTCTTCGTTGACCGCAATCTCAGCAAGCTCTGCCCAGGTCATCTCGAGCGCGTTGCGATCGATGCCGGCTGTGCGCTGCAGATTCGCATCGTGCAGCAGGATCGGCTGATGGTCGGCACTCAGCTGCACGTCGAACTCCACGAAACGCGCGCCGAGCTCGAGCGCCGAGCGCAATGCCGGGAGCGTGTTCTCCGGATACTCCGCAGCGTTGCCGCGGTGAGCGACGAGCTCGGGAATCTTGGGGAGCGGCGTGGCCATTCCGCTTTGCGTCAGGTTGTTGTTATCACGCCGAGTATCTTAGCGGTTGTACAGACGCCAAAGGATTCGATCCGCCCACACGACGTCGTTCGCACAAGACACTTGCTCTCGCCACGGCGCCTCTGCTATGTGGGCAATCGGGAAAACCCTTGCGCCCTGTCATGCGTGACGCCTCACATCGTTCGGCCGTAGCGCTCGCGCTCGTAGTGTGCATGCTCGGCTGGCTCGCCGGCTGCGGCGGCGGCTCCGATTCGCGCACCAACCCTCCTGCCGTACCCGATACACCCGCGCCCGACACGTCGCCGCCGAGCACGCCCGGCGGCCTGACCGCGACGGTCGTGAGCGCCACGCGCATCGATCTGTCGTGGAATGCATCGACCGATGCCGTCGGCGTGGCCGGTTATCGCATCTACCGTGACGGCGCGCCGGACGAGCTCGCGACGGTCAGCACGACTTCCTATTCCGATACCAGCGTCGCGCCCGGCACCACGTACTCGTACGCAGTGCGCGCGTTCGATGCTGCGGGCAATGTATCCGAGCTGTCGGCGACGGTGAGCGCGACGACGCCGACGAGCGTGCCGGGATTGGACGCGCGGCCGACCAATGCCACGTGTCTGGCGTGGCCGCGCGAGGCGGGCGGCACCGACATCTCGCTCGCGCGCTTCACCTCGCTCGAATTCACCACGCCGATCGCCATGCTGCAGGCCCCGCACGATGACGACTGGTGGTACGTCGTGCAGCAGGATGGGCGCATCCTGCGCTTTGCCGCCGCCGACCCGACGCGCGTCGACACGTTCATCGATCTGCGCGGCCGCATTCGCTCGGGCGGCGAGATGGGCTTGCTCGGCATGGCATTTCATCCGCGCTTCCCCGAGGATCGCCGCGTCTTTCTCTCCTACACCGCAGGCAATCCGCTCGTCTCGCGCATCGCGGCGTTCACGAGCAACGATGACGGCGCGACGCTCGATCCGGCATCGGAGCAGATCCTGCTGACGCAGAATCAGCCGGAGCAGAATCACAACGGCGGCCGGATCGCCTTCGGTCCCGACGGCTATCTCTATATCGGCCTCGGCGACGGCGGAGGCGGCGGCGACATGCACGGCACGACCGGCAACGGTCAGCGCCTGACGACGCTGCTCGGCAAGATGCTCAGAATCGATGTCGATGCGAGCGACGGCTATGCGATTCCGCCGAGCAATCCATTTGCGCAGAACGCAAAGTGTCCGGCGAACGGCCGCGAGAGCGACGCGTGCCCCGAGATCTTCGCATGGGGCTTTCGCAATCCGTGGCGCTGGAGCTTCGATCGCCTGACCGGCGAGCTGTGGGTCGCGGACGTCGGGCAGAGCTCGTACGAGGAAGTCGATCTCGTCACCCGCGGCGGCAACTACGGCTGGCGCTGCCGCGAAGGCGCGCATGATTACGCCACCGGCCGCACGCCCGGCTGCTCGAGCGCGACCATGATCGATCCTGTCATCGAATACGGGCGCGATCTCGGTGGCTCGATCACGGGCGGCTACGTCTATCGCGGCCGACAAGCGACCAGCCTTCGCGGCCGCTATGTCTTCGGCGATTTCGTGTCGGGACGCATCTTCACGTGGCTGCCCGAAGAGGCGAACGGCCGTCGCCCGACGGTGCTGCTCGAATCGGGCATGCCGATCTCCTCGTTTGCCGAAGGCAATGACGGCGAGCTCTATGTGCTGAGCTACAGCGGCGCGATCTTTCGCATCGTGTTCGGCGCGAGCGGCGGCACCACGAGCGTCCCGACACGCTTGAGCGAAACGGGCTGCGTCGATCCCGCGAATCCTCAAGTGCCTGCCAGCGGGCTCGTGCCCTATCGCGTGAACGCGCCGTTCTGGTCGGATGGCGCCGAAAAGGAGCGGTGGATCGCGCTGCCCGATCAGCGCACGGTGAGCGCGGCGAGCGACGGCGACTGGCAGCTGCCGATCGGCAGCGTGCTCATGAAGCACTTCCGCATCGGCACGCGCCTCATCGAGACGCGACTGTTGATGCGTCATCCGGATGGCGAATGGGGCGGCTACAGCTACGAATGGAACGACGCGCAAACCGATGCGCTGCTCGTGAGCGGCGGCGCCGAGCGCGATATCGGCGGTCCCGCTCCGTGGATCTTCCCGAGCGAAACGCAGTGCCTCGAATGCCACACGACCGCGGCCGGACGCACGCTCGGCCTGGAAACGGCGCAGCTCAACGGCGCGCACTTCTATCCTGCGAGCGGACGCACGGCCAATCAGCTCGCCACGCTCAGCCACGTCGGCATGCTCAGCCCGCCGCTGCCGGATCCTGAAGCGCAGCCTGAGCTACCCGATCCGTTCGACACGAACGCGCCGCTCGCTGCACGCGCGCGCGCCTATCTGCACACGAACTGCTCGTTCTGTCATCGACCGGGCGGACCGACGCCGAGCACGCTCGATCTGCGCTACTCGACGCCGATGGCGCAAACGAACGCCTGCAATGCTGCGCCTCAATCTGGGGGACATCGGACTCGGAGCGAATGCACGCCTCATCACGCCCGCCGACGCGGCGAGCTCGGTGCTCCTGGCTCGCATCAATCGACGCGATCAATATCAGATGCCGCCGCTCGGTTCGCACCGAATCGATGTGGCCGGCGTCGCGCTGATCGCAGAGTGGATCGACTCGATGGGACCGAGCTGCGAGCTGTAGCGGCTCGGCGTCTCAACCGTCCTTGCGCTTTTCTTCGTAGGTCACGATCGGCGCGCCGCTCGTCACGGACATCTCGCCGTCGACGACCGCGCCCTGCGCAATGGCGATCGTACGCGCGCTGACATTGCCGCTGAGGCGCGCGGTCTTGCGGATCTCGAGCTTTTCGGACACGTGAATCGTGCCGTCGATATCGCCGGCGACGACCGCATTCGCCGCTTCGATGCGGCCCTCCCAGCGACCGCCTTCCGCCAATGTGAACACGCCGCGGACGATGCCGTCGCCGCTCACCCTGCCGCCGACGACGAGATCGCCTTCGCATTCGAGATTGCCAATGAATGTCGAGCCGGCCCCGATGAACGTGGGGCTGGCCGAGACCCGATCTGCGTGACGACGGCGGAGTTGCGACATGCGTATGTCCTTGCGCAGCGAAGCGATGCAGCCGGCAACGAGCGCGCGCCGCGTTGCCGCGTACGAGCGAGAGCCTACAGTCTAATGGCCTCCCTTGACTGCCTTTCGTGCGTCGCTGTTTGGCGTCGCTCAGTGACCTGCTGCGACACCCTTGTCGAAAGCTGACACGACAGGTCCACGCATGCGCGCACGCTGCGCCGATAAGTTGCTGATTTCTCTTGCTCAGCGAGCCTGGCATGGCCGTTGCACTTGCGACGGACACAACGATGCCAAGCGCTCGTTTGCCCCGAGAACGTACCTGCCGAAGCGATCGTAGTCCCCGACCACCAGCCTAGTGCTCGGCACGTCCTGCGGCCGCCTTGCGCCCTTCCCCGCATGGCGGCCTACTTTTTTCCCGCAGCTGCGTAAAGCCGCGGCTGTCCCGCGAGAACCTCGACGGTTCCCCGCAATTTACGCGCGCGTGCGCGGCAGCGGATCTCGCTATGATGGGATTTCTTACCGAGGACACATGCATGTTGCGCAGATTGAGCCTTTGCTTGCTCGCGATCGCCTCGACCGCGCTTGCCGAGATCCCGGGCGAGAAGGAAATCCACGCGGTGACGCTCGCGAACGGCATGAACGTCATCGTCTGGCCCGACCGGGACATTCCCAACGTCGCTCTCTACAACTGGGTGCGAGTCGGCAGTCGCAATGAAGTGCCGGGCATCACCGGACTTGCGCACTTCTTCGAGCACATGATGTTCAACGGCACGAGCACGCGCGCCCCCGGCGAGTTCGACAGCACGTTCGAAGCGAACGGCGCACGCAACAACGCCTATACGTCTTCGGACGTCACCGTGTACCAGGATTGGTTTCCGAGCGATGCGCTGGAGACCATTTTCGAGCTCGAAGCGGATCGTCTGCAGAATCTCGCCTTCGATCCGCAAGTGATCGAAAGCGAACGCGGCGTCGTCTACTCCGAACGGCGCTTGTCCGTCGAAGACAGCCAGTTCGGGCGGCTCGTCGAGCTGGTGCAAGCCACCGCCTTCGTCGCGCATCCGTACGGCATTCCCACCATCGGCTGGCCGTCGGACATCGAGTCGTGGCGCATCGACGATCTGAAGAACTTCTTCAAGACGTACTACGCACCGAACAACTGCACGCTGATCCTCGTCGGCAACGTCGAGCCGAAAGCGACCATCGAGCTCGCCCGCAAATATTTCGAGCCGATTCCCGCGCAGCCGGCGCCCGAGCCGATTCGCACCAAAGAGCCCGAGCAGCAAGGCGAACGCCGCGTCAGCCTCGTCACCGAAGCGCAGACTCCGCTCTTGCAGTTTGCCTATCACGGCGTCGCGGGCTCCGATCCGCGCGTGCCGGCGCTCGAGCTGCTCGCGCGCATCCTCACCGACGGCGATGCATCGAGGCTGCACCGCACGCTCGTCGAGGAGCGCAAGCTCGCCATCTCGGCAGACAGCCAGATCGAAGCAGGTTTCGATCCCGGGCTCATCTGGTTCTTTCTCGCCCTGCCTGCCGGCGCCGACATCGCGGCCGCGGAAGCGGCTTTCGACGCTGAGATCGCTCGGCTCATCGAGGAAGGCGTCACCGATGGGGAGCTCGCTCGCGCGCGCAATCAAGCGCTCGCCGACTTCTGGCGCAGCCTCGCGACGATCGACGGCAAGGCGCAGGCGCTCGGCACGTACGAAGTGCTGCGCGGCGGTTATCGACGTTTGTTCGATGCGCCGAAAGCGTACGAGGCCGTGACGGGCGAAGAGATCAAGAAGGTAGCGGCGGAGTTCTTGCGCAAGACCAATCGCACGGTGGGCGTGCTCTCCGCTGCGTCGGCCCGCGCGACCGCAGGAGAAGAGTGATGCTCGCACGCGCACGACTCATTGCCTCGACCGTTGGCATGTTCATCGCGGCGCTCATGCTGCTCTCTGGCGCGCTCGCCAAGGCAGACAGCGGCGTCAAGACGCCGCCGTATGAACGCATCGAGCTCGCGAACGGCACTGTGCTTCTGCTCATGGAGCGGCACGACGTCCCGCTCATCGCGTTCGATGCGCGCGTGCGCAGCGGCGCCCGCCTCGATCCGCGCGATCGCTTCGGCGTCGCGAATCTGCTCGCCGGGCTGCTCGAGAGAGGCGCCGGCTCGCGCGATGCGCTCGCCTTCGCGGAGGCCGTTTCCGCAGTCGGCGGCGCAATTCAAACGAGCGCCTCCGCGGAAGCGATCGGGATCAGCGGCTCGTTTCTCGCTCGCGACAAGAAGCTCATGGTCGAGCTGCTGGCCGACATGCTGCAGCGACCGCATCTCGCCCCGAACGAGCTCGACGTCCTGCGCAATCGCTATATCGAATTCATTCGCGCGGCGAAGGACTCCCAGCGCGATGCGCTCACGCCGATCTACGCCGCCGCCGCGCTCTTCGGCACGCACCCGTACGGCAATCCGGTGGTCGGCAGCGAACGCTCGCTTGCGAACATCACGATCGATGACGTTCGCGAGTTCTATGCCGCCCATGTCGGCGGCGATCGACTCATCATCTCCGTCGCGGGCGACTTCAAGACGGCGGAGATGCGCCGTCTGCTGACGCAGGCATTCGCGAAGTGGCGCAAGGCCTCGGCGCCGCTGCCGCCCGTGGCGCCGCCCGCCCGCATCGAAGGACGCCGCGTGGTGCTGGTCGATGCGCCCGATGCCGTGCAGTCGTATTTCTGGATCGGCAATGTCGGCGTCGCGCGCTCCGATCCGCGCCGCGCCGCGCTCGACTTGGTGAACACGGTTTTCGGCGGGCGCTTCACCTCGATGCTGAATACGGAGCTGCGCGTGCGCACCGGGTTGAGCTACGGCGCGAGCTCGCGCTTCGAGCGGCTGCAGCAGCCGGGTCCATGGCAAATCGGCGTCCTTCACGCGCACCGAGACGACGATCGAAGCGATCGATCTGGCGCTTGCCACGCTCGATCGCCTGCACGAGGCGGGACTCGACACCGACATGCTGGCATCGAGCCGCAAGTATGTTCTGGGACAATTCCCGCTCAGCTTCGAGACATCCGCGCACTGGGCCGCGCAGCTCGCGACGCTCGAGCTCTACGGTCTCGGACACGAGCACATCGACGGCTATGCCGCTGCGCTGAACGCAGTCGAGCTCACCGATGCACAGCGCGTGATCGCCGATGTCTTCCCCAAGAGCGATGCGGTCTTGCTCGTCGTGATCGGCCGCGCCGAAGCGCTGCGGGAACCCCTCAAGAAGTACGGACCGGTGACGGAGCTGCGGCTCGCCGATCCCGTGTGGACGCTGCCGATCGAGCAGCCGACGCAGTAATATCGCGACGCAACGAGCGACGCGAAGCCGTGGGCCTACGCGCTCACGGCTTCCGGCGGTCGAGCGATCACAGCGCCCCTCGCCGCGCTGTGATCGGCGAGAAAAATGTGACCTCCGTCACATTTCTCGGGAACGCCAAATCAGTCATAGACAACCGGCTCCGAGCCGTTAGACTGCGCGTTCTGCGCGTTTGTAGCGCGCGACCCCTCACATGCAATACCGCCGCAGCGATTACGATGTGACGAACACTGTGCAGGTGAGCTCGGCGGAAGCCGTCCACCGCGCAGTCTGCGACCTATTCAAGCAAACCTGGCCGCACTATCCGTTCGATCGGCTCGATACGGCGTTTCGCGATTTCGAGCGGCTGTTCAAAGGCCAGTTCCCCGGCTACTACGGGTGCGACACCGTCTATCACGACCTGCAGCACTCGCTCGACGGCACGCTCGCAGTGGCGCGCCTCATCGTCGCGTACGACCGCACGCATACCCCCGACGAACGGCTCGGCCCGGAGCGCGCCATCCTGGGCGTCGTCGTGGCGCTCTTCCATGACGCCGGCTACATCCGCCAGACCGACGATCAGACGCATCGCAACGGCGCCGAGTTCACGCGCAGCCACGTCAGCCGCAGCGCGCACTTCATCGGCCGTTATCTACCCACGATCGGCATGGCCGAGTGGGTGCCGGTCGCGACCAAGATCGTGCATTTCACCGGCTACGAAGTGCAGTTCGATCAGATTCGGCTCGACGACTATCGCGACCGCAAGCTCGGCCACATCATCGGCACGGGCGATCTGATCGCGCAGATGTCGGATCGCTGTTATCTCGAGAAGTGCCGCGACCGGCTCTATCCCGAGTTCGTGCTCGGCGGCGTGGCGCTCACGAACGACGAGCACGGCAATCCCACCGTGCGCTTCAGCTCGGGTCTCGACATCCTGCGGCAGACGCCCGAATTCTTCGAAGAAGTGCGGCGCACGCGGCTCGACGGCGAGTTCGGCTCCGTCTATGCGCATCTCGAGGTGCTCTTCGGCGGACGCAACCCATACATGGAAGCGATCCAGCGCAACCTCGATTACCTGAGCGAGATCCTGCGCACGGCACGCTGGCCGATGCTCCGGCGCGATCCGCCGTGCTTCACCTGGGAACGCAACCCGGTCCAGAACATCCGCTCGCTCGTCATCGATCGGCTCAAGGAAGCCTGGAAGAGCTGAGCCGCCCGTGCGCGCCGCTCGGGCGTCGCGGTACCCTTCACCGACCCTTCGCTCACCTTGACCGATGTCGTTCGATAGCCAAGTCCTGCTCGGCCTCGCCGTTGCGCTCGCGATCGGCATGCTCGTCGGCATCGAGCGCGAACGCCGCAAGGGCACCGGCCCCGACCGCGAGGTCGCGGGCCTGCGCACGTTCACGCTTGTCTCGCTCACGGGCGCGGTGAGCTTTCATCTCGGCGGCGTACCGCTCTTTGCAGTATTCGCGGTGATCGTCGGCCTGTTCGTGGCGATCGGCTATCGGCGCACCTACCAGCACGATCCGGGGCTGACGACCGAGATCGCGCTGATGGCCACGTTCCTGCTCGGCGGGCTGGCCATGCGCGAACGGCCGCTGGCGGCCGGTCTCGGGGTACTCATGACGATCGTGCTCGCCGCACGCACGCGCCTGCACAACTGGGTCCACAACGTGCTCACCGACGACGAGGTGCGCGACGGTCTGATTCTCGCGGCGGCCGCGCTCATCGTGCTGCCGCTCACGCCCGCCGAGCCTGTCGATCCATGGGGCATCGTCAGCCTGCGCGCGTTGTGGCTGCTCGTCGTGCTCATCATGGCGATCAATGCGCTCGGCTACATCGCGCTACGTGTGCTCGGCACCCGCATCGGGCTGCCGCTTGCAGGCTTGTTCAGCGGCTTCGTATCGAGCACTGCGACGATCGCCGCGATGGGCTCGCGCACGCGCAAGCATCCGCAGCTGCACACGAGCGCCGTGGCGGGCGCGGCCGCATCTTCGGTCGCAACCGTGCTCAAGCTCGCGATCGTCGTCGGGCTCGTGAGTTTACCGGTGCTCAAACAACTGATCGCAGCGCTCGTCGTCGCGGGACTTGCGACCGTTCTCTATGCGGCCGCCTTCGCGTGGCGCAGCGCACGTCAAACGGAGGAAGGCGATCCGCCCGCCGGCCGGCCGTTCGATCCTAAAACGGCCATCGTGTTCATGCTCATCGTCGGCGTCACGCTGGTCATTTCCGCGGCGGCCACTCATTGGCTCGGCGACCGGGGACTCCTCCTCGCCAGCATTTTCTCCGGGATCAGCGATGCGCACGCGGCGGCCATCTCGGCTGCGACCCTCGCCGAAGGGCAGCATGCTTCGATCCAGTTCGCGACCGTGGCGATTCTGGTCGCCTTCAGCACCAACACCGTGAGCAAATCGATCGTCGCGTTCTCGATGGGCACTCGAAAATACGCCCTTGAGCTCCTGCCCGGCCTGCTGTTGACGGTGGCCGGCGCCTGGGGCGGCTGGCTTTTCGTCGTGCTCGTCGGCCGTGCAGGCTGACCCAACGCTGGGATTTGCCCTCGCAATGCAGTTCAAGGCTTTGAACGCACGCTTCCCTCGCAAGCGCGCCTTCATCACCGGTGCCGGCAGCGGCCTCGGCTTGGCGCTCGCGCGTGCGCTCGCTGCGGACGGCTGGGCACTCGGCCTGTTCGACCGCGACGTCGAACGATTGGCTGCCGTGGAAGGTGAGCTGTCCGCCGCGGGCGTGGCCGTGCTCGCTTACCCGGGCGATGTCACTCAACCCGACGAGCTCACGGTGGCGGTCAATTCGTTCGCGAGCGCGCATGACGGACTCGACCTCATGATCAACAACGCCGGGATCGCCGTGGCCGGCTCGCTCATGGATGTGCCGGACGAGGATTGGCGGGCAGCCATCGACACCAACCTCATGGGCGTCGTGCACGGCGCTCGCGCCGCCGTGCCGCACTTGCAGCGCAACGGCGCGGGCGTGCTGATCAACATCGCGAGCGCCGCCGCGTTCGGCTCGGCGCCCGGCATGATCCCCTACAACGCGACCAAGGCAGCGGTGGTCTCGGTGAGCGAATCGCTCGCGGGCGAGCTGCGCACGAGCGGCACGCAGGTCTCGGTCGTCATGCCGATGTTCTTCCGGAGCAACTTGATCGAATCGTTCCGCGGACCCGCCGAGACGCAGGCAAGCGCTGCGGCACTGGTTCGACGCGCACGCTATACCGCCGAGCAGGCGGCGCGGGATCTGCTCATCGCGGCAGGCAAAGGCAGGATGCACATCGTGCTGCCGGGCTCGGCGCGCTGGCTATGGCGCTTGAAGCGCTGGATGCCCGCTACTTTCGTCCGGCGCTTGATGCCCTACGCCGCCGATCGGATCAGCTGAGCGACGGCATTCGCGTGGGCGGATCGATCGTCAGTAGATAACGGGTGTAGATCTCCGGCAGGCGCGCGAGCACATGCGCCTTGCCCGCAATGTCGCTCGCTTCGAGCACGTGCCGTAGCATCGACAGGCTCAGGGACTCGAGCGCCGGCACGGACACCGGGGCATAGCTCAAGTGCCACGGCTCGGGACTGACGCCGCCGCGATCGGTCCGGTACGGACGAAAGAAGCCGAACTCTTCCATGTGCGCATCCAGCCAGGCGTTCAGCTTGGCGAAAATCCCGCCCTCGGCGTACTCGGAGGGCAAGAGCTGCACCTTGTAGCCCGGCGGAATCGCGGCCGCGTCGATCACATCGACGTCGCTGCCCCAATGATGCCGGCTGCCGCCCGGCAGCGCCGACCACGTGAGGATCGCCTCCACGGCATCGGAATCGTCGAGCTCCTCGCGCTTGAGCGGCCGTCCGGCCCGGTCGTACAGCGGGCGCTCGCCCTTCCACTTGGCGTTCCAGATCGCAAGCTGCGTCTCGAAGTCGCGGAAGCTCGAACAGACCTGTAGATCGATCCCCTCCAACGCGGCGGCATCGCGCATGGCCAATAACGAGGCGACCACCTCGTAATGCAGCGAGCAGGCAGGCGTCTCGAGGTCGATGATGTGCGTACGGGCGCGGCCGGTGAGCTCGAGTTCGTTCATTGATGCGGGTCGCGACTGGTTGGGGGCGTAACTATAAGAGATTGCGAGTATGTCAAAAAAACCGACACCGACTGCGTGCGCCGTTGCAGCCAAAACGCGAGTATCATGCACCGAATCGAACCGGTGAAACCCGAGATGCGCTCGATGCGTCACTCATGGCACCCCGACGCATCGCGTTTGCCCCCTAATAAAGGTGCAACGTGGAACGGAGGCGCTGCAACGTTGCCCAATAAGAAATGCGGCGGAGTATGCGGTGAAAGCGCGCGGCCTCAAGTATAGGTTGCTCTCGTTAGCGATCGCGGCGGGAATCTGCATTACCGCGACGTTGCTCGCGCTCGAGTATTTCGAGTACCGCCGGTCGGTCGCGACACGCGGCGTGCAAGCCGAGCAATCGCTGCTGATCGCCGAGAGCGAACGTCTGACCGCCCTCGCAGAAGAGATCGCGGCCTCCAATGCTGGCCGCATCGAAAGCGCCCTCGGCATGGGGGCGCAAGACACCCTCCAGCGCATCGCCGCGATGCTGCTCGAAGACCCCGCCGTCGTGAGCGTGACCGTCTTCGGCTCGGACGGCTCCATCGCGCTCGAAGCCGGCCGCGACGAAGCCTGGACGCGCATGCTCGCCCCCGAAGAACGGCACACACTGCGCCGCGAGCTCGGCGCGCCGCAGAGCGTCGGCACGCTCGAGCTCACCGTCGGCCGTCCCGGGCTGCTTGCCTCTGCGCAAGCGCTGCGCGATCAGCTCGAAGAAGTCGAACGCGAAGACTTCAATCTCTGGGTTCGACTCATCCTTGCGGCCGGCGCCTTGATCACCGCGCTGCTCGCCTCGGCTGCCTGGGTCATCGCCCGGCGCCTGGAGCGGCCGATCGTCGAGCTCATTCGCTCCGCCGAGCGCATCGGCGAGGGCGACTACACCCGTCCGCACAAGGTCACGAGCAACGACGAGATCGCCGAGCTCGAGATGGCGCTCGATCGCATGCGCCAGAAGCTGCGGCAGACCACGATCACGAAGAATTACCTCACGACGGTTCTCGACAGCATGAACGACGCGGTGCTCGTCACCGCGCCGAACGGCACGATCAAGCGCATCAACGAAGCCGCGGTACGCCTGTTCGGCTATACGGAAGCGGAGCTCGCCGGCCGCGCGTTCTCGTCGCTCCTCACCGAAAGCGAGCGCGCCACGTTCACGATGCAGCCGACCACCGCCGAAACGCGCGAGACCGTGATCGCCACGCGTGCCGGTCAGACGATTCCGGTGTCGGTGTCGAGCTCACCGATCGCTGCTGAAGATCCGCAGTTCCAGGGCACGATCTTCGTCGTTCGCAACATCACCGATCGCAAGCGCGCCGAGCGCCGTATCCGCTATCTCGCACGCTACGACGCGCTCACGAAGGTGCCGAACCGCATGCAGTTTCAGCACATGCTGCAGCAGGCGATCGCGCGTGCGCGGCGAGCGGACCGCACCATCGTGCTGCTCTACCTCGACATGGATCGGTTCAAGGAAATCAACGACACCTTCGGGCACTCGGCGGGCGATCGCACGCTCGAAGTGCTGAGCGAGCGGCTCACGCGCATCCTGCCGCGCGAGGCGATCGTCGGACGGCTCGCGGGCGATGAGTTCGGGCTCTTCATCGAAGGCTTCGCCGAGTCCGAGGACGTGCGCACGCAGGCGGCCAATCTCGCGCGCATGGTGCTCGCCGAAGTCTGCAAGCCCTACTACGTCGAACAGCAGGAAGTCTTCCTCACGGCGAGCGTCGGCATCGCATTCTGTCCGAAGGATGCGGAGAACGTCATCGACCTCATCCGTAACGCGGATGCGGCGATGTATCACTCCAAGCAGAACGGCGGCAACAACTTCGCCTTCTATTCGCCCGACATGAATGCCGCCGCCGTCGAGCGGCTGATGCTGAAGAGCAAGCTGCGCCGCGCACTCGAGCGTGACGAGCTCATGATGTTCTATCAACCGAAGGTGGATCTGCGGGACGGACGCATCATCGGCGCCGAAGCGCTGCTGCGTTGGCGACTGCCCGGCCATGGCGACATTCCGCCCTCGCAGTTCATTCCGCTCGCCGAGGAAACCACGCTCATTCTCGGCATCGGCGAATGGGTCCTGAATCGCGTCTGCGCCGACTACCGGCGCTGGCAGGAACGCATTGCGAACCCGGGCCGCGTCTCGATCAACTTGTCGCTCAAGCAGCTGCGTCAGGCGAGCTTCATTCCGCGCTGCAAGTCCGTGTTCCGCCGCCACGGCGTCTCGCCGACGTGCTTCGAGCTCGAAATCACCGAGACCACGTTGATGGTCGATCCGGCGCGCACCGTGAAGCTGCTCGATGAGCTGTACGCCATGGGTCTGCACCTGTCGATCGACGATTTCGGCACCGGCTATTCGTCGCTCAGTGCACTTCAGCAGTTCCCGATCGGCACGCTCAAGATCGATCAATCTTTCGTGCGCGATTCGGCGACCAATGCCGACGACGCGACGATCGTGCGCATGATCATCGACATGGGCAAAGCGCTCGAAGTGGAAGTGGTCGCCGAAGGCGTCGAGAACGAAGAGCAGCTCGCCTTCCTGCGCAGCCGCGGCTGCCATTACGCACAAGGTCGACTCTTCGGCGATGCCATGAGCGCCGACGAATTCCTCGAGCTGCTGCTCGCGCAGCAGTCGGGACGGGCTGCGGTGAGCCAGCTATTTGCGTAGATCGGGCGCTGGGCTCTGGGCGCCGAGCAGATAGGCTACGGGCTACAGGCTACAGGCTACGGACAGCGCGCTCGGCTCTCGGCCCCTGGGCACTGGCCAGAAAAAATGCTTGCTGCTGCGAATGCAGCCTCCTTGACGTTTTGGCGTCTTCCTCGTCCCTGACGCGCTAGCGTCCCTCGCAACGGCTTGCTTGACGCTTCAACGTACCCTCGCAAGGAGCTTGCTTGCCGACCGCGTCCTCACGACGCACACTCCGCGCATGATCAAGAACGACGCCGTCATCCTGGGTCTGTTGTCGCTGACGCTCGGGGCCATCTTCTGGTCGACCCAATCGCAGCATCCGTTCTGGCGCCGCTTCTATCGCTACGTGCCGGCGCTGCTGCTCTGCTACTTCATTCCGGCGCTATACAACACCGTCGGCCTGATCGACGGCGAGGGCTCGGCGCTCTACCCCATCGCTTCGCGCTATCTGCTGCCGACCACGCTCGTGCTGCTCACCTTGTCGATCGACTTTCCGGCGATCGCGCGTCTCGGCCCGAAAGCCGTCGCGCTCTTTCTCACCGGCACCGTCGGCATCGTCTTCGGCGGTCCGTTGTCGCTGTGGCTGTGGAGCTGGCTCAGCCCGGAGACAGTTGCAGGCGATGTCTGGAAAGGCATGGCGACGCTCGCTGGAAGCTGGATCGGCGGCAGCGCCAATCAAACCGCGATGAAGGAAGTCTTCGGCGTCGACAGCAATCTCTTCGGGCATGTTCCTCGCCGTCGACGTGATCGTTGCGAATCTCTGGATGGCGTTCTTGCTCTATCTGGCCGGACGCGCCGATGACATCGACGCCAAACGCGGTGCGGATCGTGCGGCCATCGTCGCGCTACGCGAGAAGATGGAACGCTTCGAAGCCGAACATGCGCGCGATCCCAAAGCTGCCCGACCTCATGTTCGTGCTCGCGGTCGGGTTCGGCGCAACCGGCGTATCGCACTTCCTCGGCGCGCCGCTCGCGGCGGCGTTCGCCGGTCAGGTCTGGGCCGAACGCTTGTCGCTGGCGAGCGAGTTCTTCTGGATCGTCGTCATCGCCACGACGATCGGTCTGCTGCTGTCGCTGACACCCGCTCGCCGCCTCGAAGGCGTCGGCGCGTCGAAGATCGGTACCGTGCTCTTGTACGTGCTCATCGCCAGCATCGGCATGCACATGGATCTGCGCGCGATCTTCACCAATCCCGGACTGTTCGGCGTCGGGGCGACGTGGATTCTGTTCCACGGCGCGCTCATGTATTTCGTGGCGCGGCTGATCCGCGCGCCGATCTTCTATTTCGCGGTGGGCAGCCAGGCGAACATCGGTGCAGCAGCCAGTGCGCCGGTCGTGGCGAGCGCCTTCCATCCGTCGCTGGCGCCGGTCGGCGTGCTACTTGCGGTGCTCGGATACGCGCTCGGAACGTACGCTGCGTGGCTCTGCGCTCAGCTCATGCGCCTCGTCGTCGGTGCGTGATTCGGCCATCGTCGGCGGGCGATAGGTATGCGCAGCTTGCGAACGGCCGCGCGCCGCGCACGCCGCAGCCGCCCTGCCCTCGACCAGATACCACGATCTGCGATTGGCCGTACCTAACGCAGTCGTCGTCGCGTCTTGAAAGCACAGCTCGCGTGCGAAGGCATCGACGAGCAGCACGCGATCGTCGCCCGCATTGAGCCACGCGGCTGCGTCGTAAGCCTCTTGGTCCGCCTCGCGCCAGCGCGCGTAGCCGAAGTGAACGACCGGTCGCTGCAGCTTCAGCAAGTGCTCCGCGCGAAACCCGTACAGCGCAAGTTNCTTGTCCGGCGCGGCGGCTCGTGCCACCGCGCGTGCGAAACGCGCGCCCGACAGCACGTCATTCAAGCCCGGATTGAGCCAGAAGCTGACGACGGCCAGCGCGCATGCGAGCGCTCCTGCGTACGCGAGCCAAGCACGCTGCGGGCGCGCGAGCGCACAGACAATCAAGGCGGACGCTCCGATGACGAACGCAGGCGCTTCCAGATCGAGCCCGTACATCGAGGCCAACTCCGTGCGCCGCCCGTCATCGAAGAACAAGTAACCGGCTGCACCCACGCAGACGAGACCGATGAGCACGCCGATCCCGAACACCGCCGTGCGCACCCATTGTTTCCGCGCAAGGTCGGGCACATACGCCGCGCAGGCCAGCACGAATGCCGGAACGGCTGGCAGAATGTAGACACCGCGTTTGCCTGCGCTCAGCGAGAAGAAGAGCACGACCAATCCCACCCACGACAGCAGCAGCGCAATACGCAGATCGCGTCGTTGCCATGCCTCGCGCCACTTTCCCCACAGCCACGGCACCAGTGCGATCAACGGCAACCACAGCACCGGAATGACTTCGAGGATGAAGTACCAGAACGGCTCGCGGTGATGCCATGCATCGAGATAACGCTCGGCGGTTTGAACGAACAGGATCTCGTCGCGATAGGCAGCGAGCGTCGGATCGCCGCGCGTCGCCAGCAGCATCGGTGCGAGCCACACGCTCACGGCCAGCACGAACGCCACCGGCCCGACGAGCCAACGCCAATCGCGCACTCGCCACGCCGCCGCGCGCCACCGCAGACAAAGCACCGCCCACGGCACGAGCGCCAAGAGCGGCAAAAAGCCCACGCCCTTTGTGATCACGCCAAGCCCTGCTGCGGCCCAGCCGAGCGCATACCAGCGCCACGCAGGACCGATCAGTAAATGGCGGAGCAATCCATAGAGGCCAAGCGTCGTGAAGAAGCAGAGCGTTGCGTCGATCTGCGCTTGNCGTGCTTGCCAGACGAACTGCACGGTGAGCACGAGCAGCGTGCCCGCGATCAGCCCTACTTCGCGATTCCACAAACGTCGTCCGAGGTCGTAGACGAGCACGATGCAGCCGAGCCCGCTCAACAACGACGGCAGCAAGAACGAAAGGCGCAGCGAGCCGGTGGCCCTGAAGCCGAGCGCAAGCAACCAGAAGTAAAGCGGCGGCTTGTCGGGATAGAGTTCGCCGCCGACGCGCGGCACGAGCCATTCGCCGTTTATGACCATGTCGCGCGCGATCAGCGCAAAGCGCGGCTCGTCTGCCGGCCATGGATCGCGTAGCCCGATACCGCTGCCGATGAAGATGAGCCCGAGGCCGATCAACCAGAGTAGATCGAGACCGATATCGCGCGTGCCCGCTTGCGACGGACGCAGCCAGCGCGTCACCAACGCGTCGCTCAAAAAGGCTCCTCCGTCGCGTCCACATGCGTGGCGCGCTTCATGAGCCAGCGCACGCCGAACAGATCGACGATACCGACCCAGAGGCGATTGCCGATGCCGTACTTCGAGCACCCGTGCCGCCGCGGACGATGGTTCACGTCGACCGAGACGACCGTGGCGCCTTCGCGCTGAAAGAGCGCAGGCAAGAATCGATGCATGTGATCGAAGGCGGGAATCTCGAGGAAGGTGGCGCGATGAAAGAGCTTGATGCCGCAGCCCGTATCCGGCGTGCCGTCCTTGAGGAGCGAGCAGCGCACGGCGTTCGCCACGCGCGAGGAGATGCGGCGCACCCATGAGTCATGCCGTACGCGGCGCACGCCGGCGACGAGCCGTACCTTTCCGCTCGCATCGTCACGCTGCACCGCGAGCAGCGCCGGCAGATCGCGCGGATCGTTTTGCCCGTCGCCGTCGAGAGTCGCGATCCACGCCGCGCGCGCAGCGCGGACGCCGGTACGAAGCGCTGCGCTCTGTCCGCAGCGCCGAGCGTGCCGCAGCAACCGCACGTAAGGCCGTGTGCTGCGCAGCGCCCGGATATTGGCGGCCGTCTCATCCGTGCTGCCGTCGTCGACGAAGATGACCTCGTAGTTCAGCGCGTTGCCGAGTGCCATTTCGATCTCGCATGCCAACGGCTCGACATTCTCCGCCTCATTGAAGACGGGAATGACGATCGAGAGCTCGACCGCCTCCTCCGCCAAGGGCGCATTACGTACCGCTACACTCATTCGCACTGTCCATTTCCGGCTTAGGCGACACCGCAGTAAGGCGTTCGCAAAGGAAAAGTTCAACCGCCCGACGAAGCGTCCATGTCGGCGGCAGAGCAAGGATCGTACCGACCCCGCACTGAAAGGTTTACCCACATCCTTCGGCCAGCGACACGTGCTGCGTCGCGAGGGCGTAGCGTTTGTCGCGAGGAACTTCGCCACCATCGCCTCGTTGAATTTTGACGCCAGACGCCCACCGCGAGCAGTGCGCCGGGTCGCGCCTGGCGCCGCTCGCGTCGAATCGTCATGTGGCTGCTCAAGATCAGCGCAATGCTCGTCGTCCTGGGCCTGTCGGCCCGCGCCTTGGCGTGCGATGCGGTTCCGCTCAAATGTCAGGAACGGTTCGGCGAGCTGGTCGCCTATCGCGCCGAGGCCATCGAGCTCGCTTTCGGCGAGCTCCTGGCCGTGCTGCCCGAGCGCATGGCGATCAAGTTCGTGGGGCCGCGCGATGCGGAATACGCGAAGTACGAGCGACGGATCGCCTACGACATCGCTCAGCAGAGGCTGATCGTGCCGCGTCATATGACGACGAAGCGCCTGCCGAATCCGGTACGAGCCGCGGGCAATTATTGGCCGTTCTATCAGAACGAGCTGTACCGCAATACGTTTCCGGTCGTGCTCGCCATCGACAACGCGCTCTGGGGCGCGTACTTGCAGGAAGCCGCGCACCGTAAAGGGCTCTCCTGGCCGCACGCCGAATGCGCCTCGATCGACATCGGCCAACGCCTACCGTGCGAGATGCTGGTCGAAGGGATCGCGGCGTATTNGACGGCCGCGCGCAATCCGTTCTTCAACGCGAATCGACTCGATCGCATCTGGCCGTCGGATTTTGAGACCTTTCGCGAGCGCGTCTGGCGACGCAATGAGAGCGGCTACCGGGATGTGCAGCGCTACGGTGGGCTCATGCTCGTCAAGCCGCTGATCGACGAATTCGGCGCACCGAACGCGCTCTACTACTTCGCGCAGACGCCGTTCGCGCTCGAAGAGGAGAACTTGCACCTTTCCGCGCTGCGTTATCAGGAACGAGCACGTACCTGGCTGGAAGCGAACAAGAGACCGCGCGGCACGCTCACCGTCGTTTCCAGCCAGGAATAAACGACTCCGCGGCGGTCAGGACGCGTCTGCCGCCACGCTCGGCAGACTGAAGAAGAACGTGGCACCTTTACCCGGCGCGCCTTCTGCGGTCACTGAGCCTCCGTGCCGACGGATCACGCGCTGCACGATCGACAACCCAATGCCGCTGCCTGGAAATTCCTCGGCGCTGTGCAGCCGCTTGAACGGNGCGAACANCTCATTTGCGAGCTCAGAGCTGAACCCTGCGCCNTTGTCACGCACATAGAAGACGCTCTCGTTAGGATCGNACGCACCGAACTCGATGCGCGGCTCGGCCACGTTCTTCGTGAACTTCCAGGCATTGCCGAGCAAATTCTCCAGCGCGATCCTGAGCAGTCGCGGGTCGGCGGATGCGAAAAGATCCTCCTGAACCAGGGTNTCGACGCGCCGGCCAGGCTCGCGGATTTGCATCTCGCCAAGAATGGCCGACACCATCTGCGACACATTGATGGTCGTACGCATGAGCTCGCCGCCGTTGACGCGCGANAGCCGCAAGAGATCTTCGATCAATTGCTCCATGCGCGCCGCGGCGCCGAGCACGCGATCGAGATATTCGCGGGCGCGTGGCCCGAGCTGATCGCGACATTCCTCGGCCAACAGATGCGTAAACCCGTTGATGGCGCGCAAGGGCGCTCGCAAGTCGTGCGAGACGGAATGCGCAAAGGCTTCGAGCTCCTTGTTGGTATCCGACAGCTGACGCGTGCGTTCCTCGACGGCGCGCTCCAGCACCATGTTCAGATTGCGGATGACCTCTTCGTTCTGCCGCAGCTGCTCGTTCTCGTCGAGCAAGCGCCCCACACTGAGGGCGCGTTCAATCACCGGCACGACCTGCCGCAGCGTGAAAGGCTTGAGGATGTAGTCGAACGCGCCCGCCTTCATGGCCGCCACCGCAGTGTCGATCGAACCGTGACCGGTCATCACGATACCGACGAGCTGCGGACGGATGACGCGAGCCGCCTTGAGAAAGGCGATGCCGTCGAGCTCAGGCATGGTCAAGTCGGTGATCGCGACGTCGAAGCGTTCCTGTCCGAGCAAACGCAACGCCTCGTATGGCGAAGCGCAGCTGCGAACGGTATAGCCTTCGAGCTCGAGCGTGTCGCACATGGCGCGCAACTGCGTCGCGTCGTCGTCCACCACGAGAAGCTGCGGACCCGAGGTGGCGACGCTCATCGACTTGCGCCTGCTTCGCTCAGCGAACTTGCGGCCTCTTGGCGCGCGNACACCGCCTGCAAGTCGGCCAATGCGCGCTGGAGCTCGGCGAGCTTCGGCGGCTTGCTCAAGACGACATCGATGTTATCGGGAATGCTCTCTTCCATCGCGAATCGCTGCCCCCAGCCGGTGAGAAGAATGACCGGCGTGCGCGGTGCGCGCTGTTTCACCGCCGAGGCGACGCTGTGCCCATCCACGTAGGGCATGCCGAGGTCGGTGATGACCGTATCGAAGGGCCGGCCGCTGCGATACGCTTCTTCGAAAACTTCGATTCCCGCGCGTCCGCCGTCCACGGCCGTCACCTCGTGGCCTTCCGTCTGGAGCGTGCGCACCAGTGCGTCGCAGATCATCGGATCGTCGTCGATCACGAGCAGACGCTGCCTGGTCGGGTGTATGAGCTGGGATGCATTTGCGGGCACGCTGAGCTGCTCCGGCGCGGCGGTGAAGCGGATCTTGAACGACGTTCCCGCACCGGGCGTGCTGTCGATGACGATCTGTGCGTGATGGCGCTGCGCCATACCGTACACCATCGCAAGACCCATGCCGGTGCCGCGTTCGCCTTTGGTCGTGAAGAACGGTTCGAGACAGCGCCGTTTCGTCTCTTCGTCCATACCGACTCCGGCGTCGGCCACTTCGAGCTCGACCAGCGCCGGCTCCCCTTCGATCACGCGCGTTCGCAACGTCAACCGCCCGCCCTCCGGCATCGCATCGACGGCATTGAAAATGAGGTTCGTCAATGCATCGCGGATGTCGCTTTCGGTCCCCATTATCTTGGGCAAGCCTGCGGAGAGCTCGGCGAGCACCTCGATCACGATGCCGCGCTCTTGCGGCATGTCGCTCCAGCGCGCACGCGTCAGCGTGAGCGTCTGGCCCGCCAGCTCGTTGAGATCGACGGGCGCAAGCTCGGTGGTCTGATCGCGTCTGCGATAGAACTCGCGCATGCGCGTGACGGTCTGCCCGACATCGGCGATGGAGCGCTGAATCGTGCGCAAGTATTCGCGGGCGCGCTCGCTCAGCGTCGGTTCGTGATCGAGCAACGCCTCGGTGTAAAGCGAGATCGGAGAGATGGCGTTGTTGATGTCGTGCGCGATGCCGCTTGCCATCTGCCCGAGCGCCCGCAGGCGCTCTTGCTGCAGCAGCGTCTGCTGGCTCAAACGCAGGTTGTCGTATGCCTGCTGCAGCTCCGTGTAGAGCCGCGTTTGATGGCTTGCGAGCGCCACGTGTTCGCTCAGTTGCCGCAGGAACTCGCAGTCGAGATTCACGAAGCCGCGAGCGCGCTTGCGCGCCGCAATGAGCACGCCGAACACTTTGCTCTCGACGATGAGCGGCGCGATCACGAGCGATCCCAAGCCCGTCTCGGCCAGCCGCTGCGTGAAAACGCTCTTGCATTCGGACAGGTCCGGCTCGTAGAGGAGCTCGCCGCGGATGCACTGCGCCAATTCCTCCTGATCGAGCGGCAGCAGCGCCTTCGGCAACAGACCCAGCCGCGTCGCGCGGTCCATGCTCTTTGCGCCGATCGTCTCGACGATGAGCTGCGCGCCGTCGTAGAGACACACACAGCCGAACTCGATCGGCATGTTGTCCTCGAGCCGGCGCAGGATCACCTGATAAATGCTCTGCAAGTCCAGCCGATCGCCGATCGCGCGAGTCGTATGGTGCAGGAGATCGAGCCGCGCGATCTGAGCCCGCAGGCGCTGCTCGGTCTCCTTGAGCGCCGTGCTCTGCGCATCGATGCGCTCGAGCATCTGATTGAACGTCGCCGACAGCACCGCGAATTCGTTCTGCGACATGCTCGGCGCGCGCATCGACAGGTCGCCGCGCTCGGTAACGGCGCGCGCGGTATTCGCGAGGGCGTGAATCGGTCGAGTAATGCGCTCCTGCAGTGCAAGCGACACCACGTACGCGAACAATAGCGACGCGGCCATGACGACGAGCGCAATCAAGCCTTGCGACCCAAGGCTGCCATGAGCGAGATCGGTCGCAGCCCTGAGATAGAGCATGCCGAGCGGACGCTCCTCCGGGTCCGACACTGCTACGAATCCCGCGACGTGCCCTCGATGCTCGAGCCCCAACCCGGCCGTGCCTGCTGCTTGCGGAATCGTGCTCGGGCCGTCGCGCGGATAGCGAACGAACACGTGCCCGTTCGCATCGTACAGCGCCGCGGCTTCGACGAAAGGCGCTTGCTCCAGCGTCGCCAACACCTCATGAGCTGCGCGCTCGTCGCCCGCGGCGAGTGCGGACGCGCTGTTCGCGGCCACCACGCGCGCGAGCATGTCCACATGCGTCATGAAGCGGTTGCGCAGGGTGATGTACTCGTAACCGCCGAAGCCCAGACTCGCGAACGCAAGGGCCGCGGCGCTCGCCAAGAGCATGATGCCCATGACTCGCTTGCGAACCGGGCGTCGGCTCTGCGTCATCGCGCACCCACCTCGCACGCGGCCGGCCGCGTGAACGTTGGGAATGCCAACTTTTCCGCAGCGGTCACACCTGCGCGATGCTGCGGAAGCCTACCAAGCGGGCGAGTGAGAACGTCGCTGACGCCGCGGAAGCGCCGCATGCGAAGGAGAGCTCGGGAAGAATTGCTACCAACGAGGCACACACAGCGTTGCAGATACAACTTCAACGCCCATAAGGCCGGGACGAGGATCGTGGCACCAGCGGACGTGACGGAACCACGTCGTAGCGCGCACGGGCTCGCACGTTTGCTGGGACCAGCGTGCTTCCGAGGTAGCTCCATCAACGCTGCTTATAATCGTCCATCGAACACGGCCCACCGTCGCTATGCGATGGTGCGTCGAAGGTAACACATAAGCGGCGCCGCGCGCTCGCGGTGTGATCGTGAAAAACCGTCGCGGACGGGACGCCGGCTCAGGCGCTACCAGATCAGGTCGTCGGGGACGACGTAATCCTTGTATGGATCGTTCTCGTCCGGCGGCGTGCTTTCCGACGCCTTCAGATCGATGACCGCACGCGCTTCGCGCTCGCGGATGCGCTCGGCGATCTCGCGCGGCACGAGATCGTAACGACCCTCGCAACGGACGATGACCGCCTCGCCGCGGATGATCTTCTCACGCAATGCCGCATCGACGGGGATGCGCCGCACCTTCTCGCGGTCGATGAAGTTGAAGTACTCGTATGAGTCGGGCTTGGGAATGCGGTGCTGCTCGATGAGCGCCTTGATCTGCATCCAGCGCTCTTTGCGCTCCTGGTTATCCTGACGCTTGCGCATCAGCTCCTGATCGCGCGCGATCTTGGCCGCCCGCGCCTCGGCCGCACGCCGTTCCTGTTCGGCCTGCTTCGCGGCCCTGTCCTTGCGATGCTGCCCACGCTCGGCTTCCCTGGCCTGCTTTTTCGTGCCGAGACCTGCCGCCAACAACTGCTCGCGAAGTGACATGCTCATGAGCGCGCGCTTCCACTGAACCGATGAACGAAGGGGGCGGCTATCTTACGCGAAAGACGCTGAGTGACGGCAGGACCGAGAACGCTTGCGCATCGAGGAGACTGCATTCACAGCAGGAAGAACGCAGGTGAAGAAAGGGGGCTTTTGCGCTCTTCCTACAGCTTGCCGCCTACAGCCCGCACCGCGCGTTGGCCGTAGTCCCTAGCTCGCTCGCGAGCGCGTTCTCTCCAGAGCCCAGCGCCCTTATCGAACGTGCTCCAATTCCTCGCCAATCAGCTCACCCAAGATGGCAATACCGCGCTCGATACGTTCTGGCGGAACGGTGACGAACGAAAGCCGCACTGGTGTTGGGCTGCGGCGCGTTAGCGAAGAACGGAGCGCCGGGTACGAACGCCACGTTGCGGGCGACCGCCTTCTCGAGCAGCACGCTGCTGTCGAGGCCGGCGGGCAGCTTCACCCAGATGAACATGCCGCCTTCCGGGCGGTTCCATTGCACCGCTGCAGGAAAGTGCCGACTCATCGCCGCGAGCATCGCTTGACAGCGCTCGCCGTAGAGCCGGCGGATGCTCGGCACGTGGGTATCGAGAAAACCGTCCTTGATCGTTTCGTAAACGATGCGCTGGGTGAAGCTCGGCGTGTGCAGATCGGCGGCCTGCTTGGCTTGTACGAGCTTCGCGTACAAACCGGACGGCGCGATGAGGTAGCCGACGCGCAATCCCGGCGCGAGCACCTTCGAGAACGAGCCCATGTACACGACCGCCTCGGGCTGCATCGAATGCAGCGACGGCAACACATCGCCCCGATACGACAGCGCGCCGTACGGATCGTCCTCCACGACGAGCAGCCCGCGCGCGGCCGCGAGCTCCGCGAGCGTGCGGCGACGTTCGAGCGGTAACCGGCGCCCCGTCGGATTCTGGAAGTTCGGCAAGCAGTACATGAACCGCGCGCCCTCCGTGAGCGCCGGTGTCAGTTCGCTCACGATCGGTCCGTCATCGTCCGAGGGCACCGATACGAACGTCGGCTCGCTCAGCGAAAAAGCCTGCAACGCACCTAGGTACGTCGGCGTCTCGACGAGCACGCGACTGCCGGGATCGATCAGCACCTTGCCGAGCAGATCGAGCGCCTGCTGCGAGCCGGTGGTGATGAGCACGTTCGCAGGCGACACGCCGTGCTGCGCCGCGATCCACTCTCGCAAAGCGAGATAACCTTCCGTCGGGCCGTATTGCAGGGCCGCGCTCGGTGCGTCGGCGAGCACGCGAGCGGTGTGCTCGCGCAAGCGCTCGACCGGAAACGTATCGGGCGACGGCAGCCCACCCGCGAAGGAAATGACCTCCGGCCGCTCCGTGACTTTCAAAATCTCGCGGATCGCAGAGCTCGTGAGCTTCTGCGCACGCTGCGAGATCGTCCAACAAGACATCGATGGCGGGAGCGGTTGTGCGGCCATGTCGCCGAGTCTACGGCGAAGCACCGACCGACGCGCAGTGGCAGAATGACGCGGCGCGCACCAGTACAGCGTAAAAGAAGCACGGCGCCGCGCATTCCTTGCACCATGAAATTAATCAAGCTCATTGCCAATCTCGGCTACGGCAGCCGTAAGGAAGTCCTGGCGATGTTTCGCGAAGGACGCATCACCGACGCGCACGGCGAAGTACTGTACGCCGACGATCGCGTCGAGCATGCCGATGTGCGCATCGACGGCGAACCGCTCGACCCGCCCTTTCCCCTCACCATCATGGTCAACAAACCCGCAGGCTACACCTGCTCGACGCAGGATCCAGGCGCGGTCATCTATGAGCTCTTGCCATATCGGTTTCGCTTGCGTTCGCCGCTGCTCGCTTCGGTCGGACGGCTCGACCGCGACACGACCGGGCTCTTGCTGATGACGGATGACGGGAAGCTCCTGCACAAGATCACCTCGCCCAAACACAAGCTCGAGAAGGTGTATGAAGCAACGCTCGCACGCGACTTACGCGGCGACGAGGAACGCATCTTCGCAAGCGGCAAGCTCAAGCTCCGCTCCGAAGACACGCCGCTCGCGCCCGCAAGGCTCGACGTGCTCGACGCACGACGCGTACGCGTGACGGTTACCGAAGGCCGCTATCACCAAGTGCGACGCATGTTCGCCGCCGTCGGCAATCACGTCGAGCAACTGCACCGCAGCCGCATCGGCGGACTCACGCTCGGCGATTTGCCGGAGGGGAAGTGGAGGCGACTGACCGAAGAGGACTTGGCGCGATTGTTTGCAAACGGTTAAGGGAGGACGCTGACAAGGCCATCTATCTGGCCGCGGCCTGAAGCCCATAGCCTGCAGGCCGTAGCCTGTTGCCCGTAGCCTGTAGTCCATAGCGTGTTGCCCGTAGCCCGCACAGCGCGCAGGCTGAAGCCTGCAGCCCGCAGCCTGTAGTCCGTAGCCTGTAG
>Ga0065720_1002960_pt1 | contig 32262 bp, 25 predicted proteins | sample Thericmetagenome_FD_59107 | JGI IMG/M metagenome (GOLD analysis project Ga0065720, IMG submission 59107) | Thermophilic microbial communities from the Joint Bioenergy Institute, California, USA of rice/straw/compost enrichment - eDNA_2 v2... | ecosystem: Engineered > Solid waste > Grass >... | reverse complement strand
GCTGGGGCAGGGTGCGCACGTCACCACAAGCCCGGGCGGCGCGGGCGATGCGATCGATCCGGTCATACGCCGCCGCGGCCCGATGCGGAGCCAGACCTTGGGCGTGCAGGGTGGCGGTGCCGTCCCGGTCGGCCTGAAACCACACCTCCCGCTCGGCCACCTTGCGCCGATACCGCCGCCGGGCCGCTGTCGGGTCGGCCTTGTCCACGTGATACCGCAGGCTGGCCCGCAACTCCGTCAACGTCCACGTGCGGGCTTTGGGCAGCAACCGGGTGGCGATCCGCACCGCCGTCTCGTCATCGACGCACCCCAGCGCGTCAACGAACGCCTCCGCCTTAGCCTGATCGATCAACCCATCCCGCACGGCGGCCAACACCATCGGCAACCGGCGACCCAACGCGTCCGCCACGCCGACCTGACCCTGCGCATACCGGCCCGTCCAATGCACCGTCCACCCCACCAGATCCCCCACCGCGGCCACAACCCGATCCCGAACCTCATCCACAGCCCGCCCGGAATCGGGACGCCCAGAATCGGGGCGCAGCGACTCGGCCGCCAGCGTCGCCTCCACCGCCCGCGCCAGATCAGCCAGCAACTCCCCCTGCACATGCCACAACAGCCGAGCCCGAGCCGCGATCACATCCACCATCGCATCCGCCCCGATGCTCGACCGATCCAGCGACGCCAACACCGCCGCCAACCCCGGACCCGCCGCCACCTCCGACAGCCCAGCCACCGCAGCCGCCCCACCATGCCCCCGCGTCGCTTCCACGCCCTTGATCCTAGAACAGGCGTATGACACTATCGACTACAACTTCGCAGGACACTCAGGAAAACTCCCGCAGCATGACCCGGTTGCTCTACTGTGGAGCAACGCGCTACCCGGGGCTATGCGTCGCAATGGCTTGGCGTTGCCCGGACGGCACGCGTTACTGCCGCCGCGGGCCGATGGCCCAGGATGTGGCCGGTCGTGAGCTGCGCAGCCACCGCCGCCGCCAAACCCCGCCGCGCCTGATCTCCGCCAACCGGTGCTCGAGCTCGATCCCGAGGGCATCGCGAGCCGTGCGAGCGTCGACAGCCCAGCCTCGCCCACACCGTCAGTGTCCACTGTGGCCGTGGTCCTTGGGAGCGGTCATGCCCGCGGTCGGGACAGCGCCGGTCCCGAGGCCGGGTGACTCTCCAGGCCGCGGACCAGGGCCCGCACCGCGTCGGTCAGCGCGGGAGTCATGCCCATGGCGACGACCGTGCGTGTGGTCGTGTTACTGCGCCCGACCGGTGTAAGGGAGGCTCAGTCGCGATGCTCGGCGACCACGGTGGCGGAGCTGGCTTCGACAAGAGAAACGGGCCCGGACCACCGAGGGGAATGGTCCGGGCCCGATTACCGGGGTCACCGCCTTCGGCCAGTCAGGCAGTGATTCCGCGAAGCTTGCCGGAGCGGAATCTGCGAGTCACTGACCGGTCAGGGTTGGTGACCCGGCCAAGGACGATGCTGGGCTGGGCCGGCGTCGGCGAACCTACCACCAGCGCAGCATCGCCTCGGTCCCCCAGCCGGTTCTCGACGGCATGCAGGAGCTGAACGTCGCCGACCGGTTGATCCGTGGGATTCCGTTGTTGGTGATCGTGATGCACTCGGCGGACACCTTGCGGTCCTGCGGCGCCGAACCGTTGGTGTTGCTCGCATCGTGGTAGAAGAAGATGGCGTTCAATCCCTGTGAGTTCGGCACCGTGTACGCGTACAGGGACGCCTGGTTGGTCCACTCGGTATCGCTGCCACACATCACGATGTTTCGGTACGTGTACGGCCCGCGCGGATCGTTGGCGGTCGCGTAGGCGATCGCCTCGTGGTCGGAGCTGCACCCCGACGGCGGGCTGTTCGGCTTGATGGCGAACAGCAGGACGAACCGGTCGCCGTGCGGGAAGATGCCCTGCATTCCGAAGTCGTACAGGTCAGCGCCTTCCATATAGGCATGGTTCACCGTGCCGCTGTAGCCCGGGGTGCCCGGCGCGACACCCTCCGGCAGCCTCCGGGTGCACGAGTTCATCCCGCTCGGCAGGCCATTGATCTGGATCTCCTGCGGCGCCGTGATCAACGAAGTCATGTCGTACGGATCCAGCTGGGCGATGGAGAAGCCGCCGCACGTCTCGTAGTCACCGTTGGCCCACAACAGCCAGCTGCTGATCGGCGGTACCGCCGGGCGGCCACCGGAGGCGGGCAGGCCGGGCAGGAGGTTGAACACCGCCGGGTCGCTCATGTACCCGGTCAGGTCCTGGCCCTGGTAGGTGATGCGCTTGAGGTAGCGGTACGGGCCCGTCGGCGAGGACGAGTAGGAGACCCCGATCTGCGAGGTCTTGTGCACGCCGTCGGCCGACTTGTCCCTGACGTCGGGCACGTAGAGGTAGTAGCCGAAGTCACTGCCGTTGCGGCCCGGCGACATGGTGGGCGCCCAGAGGTGGTTGGCGCCCGCCGGCACCCAGGAGTAGTCGGACTCCGTGAGCACCGCGCCGTGGTCGATCCAGTTGGACGGCTGACCCGGGTCCCGCCCCGCCGGCAGGCGGTACAGATAGGTGGCGTTCATCGGGTACGGGTTGCCCGTGTAGCCGCCGCCAGGAAGATCCGATGATGCAAACATGCACAGGTCCGGGCCGCAGCGGAAGACCGACGGGTCGGAGGCGTTGCGCGCCGAGACCAGGACGGTCGCCGGGGTGGCGGCCTGCCCGGCCGATCCCGGCAGCAGGCTGGCGACAACCAGGCCGACGGCGCCGGCCACCGCGGCGGCGCGGGCACGACGTGAAATTCTCATTACGCTCCTTGAAAACCAAAGTCCACAGTGTCCGGTGACGGGTCAGGCGACGAGAACCGGGGTCAGGCGCGGCGTCTGCGTACCGTCCCCGAGCTGGCCGGTGGCGTTGTAGCCCCAGCAGTAGAGCGTCCCGTCGACCCGGATGCCGCACGTGTGACCGCTACCCGCGGACACCGACGACCACAGCGGCGCCTGGCTCGACACCGACACCGGCGTGTACCGGTTGGTAGTGGTGCCGTCGCCGAGCCGGCCGGCCTCGTTGCCACCCCAGCAGTAGAGATTCCCGTTCGTCCGCACGAGGCAGGCGTGCAGACCACCGGAGCTGACCGCGGCCGCCGACGTCATGACCTGTACGGGCTCGTCCTGCGGCAGGGTGTTTCCGCTGCCGGCGTGCCCGTACGTGTTCTGGCCCCAGCAGTACACCCGGCGGCCGGAGCTGACCCCGCACGACGTACGGTCACCGGCGTCGATGGACTGCCATGTGCCCTCGTTGCCGTGGCTCGTCGGCACCAACCGCTGCTCCTGGTCTCCGGGCAGGCCCAGCTCGTAGTGGTGGTTGGCGCCCCAGCAGAAGCGGACGCCATCGGTGTCGAGGCCGCAGGTGTGGAAGGCACCGGCCGAGATGACCGACCACGTGTGCCCACCGCTGACGGTTCGGGGAAGGTTGCGGTTGGTGGTGTCGTTCAGGCCGAGCTGGCCGAAGCTGTTCAGGCCCCAGCACTGGGCCAGACCGCTGGTGCGCAACCCGCACACGTGACCCGTCCCGGCCGTCACCGTCGCCCAGTTGTTGGACTCGCCGGTGTTGCGCCGCGGCGCGTTGCGGTCGGTGTAGTCGCCGAGGCCCAGCTGGCCGACCGCGTTGGCGCCCCAGCAGTAGCGGTATCCACTCTGGACGCCGCAGGTGAAGCCGTCCCCGGCGCTGACCGACGTCCAGCCCGCGTTGGAACCGACGCGGGCCGGGACGGTCCGGGCGGTGTTGTCGCCCGTGCCGAGCTGGCCGAAGTCGTTCGCCCCCCAACACCACAGCGTGTTGTCGGCCTTGATCCCACAGGTGTGGGTCGGGCCGGCGGACACCTGGAGCCATTGCGACGGAGCGGCGGCCGCCGGCCCGGCGACGTAGAGGCCGAATCCGACGGCCGCCACGGCCACCGCTGCGGACAGCCAGCCGGCGATTCGGCGCCGCCGGCCCCGAGCGACCGGGACGGCAGACCCAGGACGCAATCTCATACCCACCTCGCTTCTGACCCGGGCCGACCGTTACGGCGGCGCGACCACGCGGCCGGGCCCGGTGCGTCGATCTAGGAACTGAGCGCACTCTGGCAGCCCGGACCGGTGTCAACCGGCAAAGCCGGACAGCGCCGGACGGGACCGGACAGCGCCGGACAGGACCGGACAGCGCCGGACAGGACCGGACAGGGCCAGCCACCGGCTGCGCGCTCTCCCAGCGGGCGCCCCGCGACCGACGAAACGTACGCTCCCGACGGCAAGCGCGGCCGGGTCAGCTCGCGGAGCGGCCGTGACCCTCCGCCGGGCCTCGGCCCTCAACCGTGCCCTCCGCCGGGCCCTCACCCTCCGCGCGACCCGGGCCACCCGTGGTTGGCTCGCCGCGGTCGGCGGGGCCGGCGGTGACCCTCCGGGCCAGGCCCAGGGTGGCCCGCGGGTCGGCCCGCAGCGCGAGCGCGCGCCCGCGTTCCTGGCGCAGCAGCTCGACACTGACCTGGCCGTGGTAGTCGGCGGTGTGCGAGCGCAGGCCGCCCTCGGTCATCAGGTCCTCGATGAGCGTGCGCAGGGTCTCCCGTGTCGTGAGCAAGGTGGGATACGGCACATAGAAGCAGCGCAACGACGCGTTGTTGGCCGACAACGCCATCGACAGCGGCCCCCGCAGCTTGAGATCGCCGTTGCGGTTGTTGGCCAGATAGAAATGCGGCACCGGCAGGGGCCGACCGACTGCCGCGCGGGTGTAGAAGCGGTAAAGAATATGGTGTACCTGGGCCAGGTCGGCCGCCGCAGCGAGCTCGGCCTCCAGCGCGGCGCGCTCGGCGTCGGTGAGTGCGGTGGTGGCCCGCCAGAAGGTGTAGAGCGGAATCGAGGCGATCTCCCAGATCAGCGTGCGCCGGCCGGGCTGGTAGGGCCAGGAGCGGGTGAAGTCCCGTAGGGCGGCCCCGAGCGCGTGCGCCTCGTCATCGGCCGGCAGGTGCAGCAGCGTGTCGATCCCCACGAAGTAGGGATCAATACCCATCTCCTCGTAGAAGCGGACGAACTGCTCCCCGGCCAGCCACCGGGCCAGCGGGATGAACCGGCGGCGGAAGTCCTCACCGCGCCACCCGCCCGTCCCGCGCGGGCTCTCGGTGAAGTACTGGTAGGCCCAGCCCGGCACGATCAGGTTCTGCCCGCCGAGTTCGTAGTAGTGGCGCAGCAGGTCGGTGTAGGCCCGCACGCCGTAGCGGGCGTACTCCTCGGGCACGATCCGGCCTACCTCGGCCGGATCCGCCGGTTCCGGTCGCTCGTAGAGGAAGCTCGTCCGCGTCCCGCCGATGACGATGATCCCGGTCAGCCCCTCCGGAAAGTGGGCCCGGACGCGGCGTGCGAAATCATCCGTCCCGGCCGACGACCCAACCGTCCCGGCTGACGTCTCATCCGTCCCGGCCGACGACCCAACCGTCCCGGCCGACGACCCGAACGTTCCGGCTGACGGCTCATCCGTCCCGGTCGGCAACTCGTTCGTCCCAGTGGGCAACTCGTCGGTCACAACGGGCTCCCCAGCACGGTCTCGGCCAGGTGGCGGGCGCCGATCACGGCGGCCCGCACCACGTGCCCGGGGGTGTACAGGTCCTTGTCGTGCCACAGCGGCGGCGCCGGCCACGCCTCGGCCTTGGCCAGGAACCGGTGGCCGCGGGCGGCCGCGGCCCGAGTGCGGCGGTCCGGCGCGGTCCGGTAGAGCAGGATCTGCAGGGCGTACGCCGTCTCCTCGGCGGTGCCGGCCCACCGCCCCCACGAGCCGTCCCGGCGCTGGCTGCCGAGCACCCAGGCCACCGCCCGGTCGATCGCCGCCTTGGCCACCTTGGCTGCGTTGGCAGTATCAGCGGGGTCGACCGCGCGGCCGGCAGCGTCGCGCAGCGCGACCACGGCGCAGGCAGTGGCGTAGTACGGGGAGGCGTGCCACTTGTCCGCCCAGAAGCCCTCGGGCTCCTGGTTGTCGCGCAGCCAGGCGGCCGTCCGGTCGATCGCCGACGTGCGCCACGCGCTGCGCCGGCCACCGTCATAGGTGGCCAGTGCGGTGAGCACGTGGGCGTTGGTGGTGGGGGACGCGGTCCGCTCGCCCGCCCAGGTGCAGAAATGGCTGCCCTGGTCGTACCGGCGCAGCACCGAATCCCGCACCGGCAAGCCGAGCTGGCGCAGCGCGGTGAGGGTGGCCGATGTGGTGTCGGCGTCCGGAGGCAACCCGGCGCCGCCCGCGACCCCGCGCGGCCGCACGGCGGCCAGCAGGTCGGCCGTCAGCGCGCGGGGGGCGGTCACCGCCAGGCCACCCAGCGCCAGGCTGTTGACCACCCAGGACCGTTCGAAGTTGGTGATCGGCACGACGCTGGGTACCGGTCCACCGTGCTGGGCGATGACCGACCGGAGGTATCCGATCGCGGCCGGGTCCCGGGTCGGGGAGCCGAGCCAGGCCACGGTCGCGGCCGGCGAGGCCCCGACCGTACCCAGCGGTCGGGGGACGCCCCGCAGCCCGGCGGCGAGGTCGCCGGTCACCTCGAGGCTGTGCAGGACCTTGAGCGGCACCGCCCCGCCCCCGCGGAGCTGGTCGTGCAGCGCCTCCAGGGCCCGGGCGGTCAGGCCCCGCGGCAGGGCCAGGCGGACGCGGGTGTGCCACCGGTCCAGGCCGGGCGTCCGGTGGCGCCGGACCGTGTCGAGGTGGGTCTGCAGCCGCGCGACCAGGAACGGCACGATCACCTCGATCGCCGGGGTGTCGGGCAGGTCGGCCGCCCGGGTCGCGCGCAGCCACCGGTGGACGAAGCTCAGGCCGGCATCGACCGCCGCCACTGACCGCGCCAGCAGGGTCGCGGGCAACCGGGCGGGCGGGTGGAGCACCGTGGTCAGCAGCGCCTCGGCGGCGCTGAGCGAGGGCACGAGCGCGTACGCCTCCGGACCGCCCCAGCCGCCGTCGACGCGCTGCGCGGCCAGCAGGTACTCGATCCGGGTCCGGTGGCCGGGCAACCAGGGGGCGTCCGCGACCAGGCGGCCGGTTTCGTAGATAGATGGGGATATTTCGCCAAAGCGCTTTGTTCGGGAAGCCGCGAGCAGGGAACTCGCCTCGTCCGAACAGCGACATCCAGCATCCGTCGTTCGGTCGCCGCCGGTTGACCTACCGGATTGCGTCCGGGTCCGACCGGGCGAATCCACGGACCGTGGGGGCATTGGAACACTTCCCAGCATCAACATCGAGGGGTGGTTGCAGCGGTTTGATGGCCGCCCCCTGACAGTACCGGCCGACCCATGTCGCACACTGACCCATCGGTGATGTCACCGCGCGGAAAGACCAATCACGGCCCGGCTGCGATCCACCCGCCGACGGACAGTGGGTCCGGTTGAAGTGGTCATGGGACGCTGATAAAGTCACGCCGCGTTGGCAGACAGTTACCCGGCGCTACGCCGAGATCTACACATCGTCAACCTCCTCCGACGCCTGGACGGGACACATGGGACTCGGCAGGACCGGGAAGTCCGACACGACGCGGGTGCGGTCCAAGGTTGTTGCGCTGCTCGTGTCGCTGGCCGCCCTGTGGGCATTCGCCGCCTACGCGACCACCCGGGAGGGAAGCAACCTCCTCGCGCTCAACACCCTGGTCAACAAGGTGGGTGTGCCGAGCGAGGGACTGACCGCGGCGCTGCAAACCGAGCGACGCGTGTCGCTGCTCTATCTCGCCAGTGACAGCCCGGACCTGGCGACCGCGCTCGCCGAGAGCCGCACCGCCACCGACGAACGGGCGGCCGTGCTGCGCGAAGGCATCGATGACCGTGACGTCCGATTCGTGGCGAGCGATGACCTCAACGCCAAGCTGGCCGACGTCGTGAACGCGCTGGACGGGCTGGCGTCCACCCGGGCCGCCATCGACAGCCGGCAGTTGCCACGCAGCGTGGCCTTCGACGCCTACACGGACGCCATCGAAACGGTGCTGCGGGCGTACGGGTCACTGGTCACCCTGGACGACGAGACGATCGCCACGCTGGGCCGGACCCTGGTCAAGCTGAGCCGCGCCATGGAGCTGCTGCACCAGGAGGACGCGCTCATCGCCGGCGCCATCGCCACCGGCGACTTCAACCGGGACGACCACACGCGCCTGGTGCAACTGGTCGGCGCCCAACGCTTCCTGTTCAGCGAGGCGGCCGGTGAGCTGCCCGACGAGCTGCGCGACGAGTTCCAACAGCTGATGACCGGACCGGAGTTCACCCGGCTGGCCCTGTTCGAGGACCAGCTCGCGCGGAGCCCCGACCGAACCCTGCCGGCCGGGCTCACCCTCGACGCCTGGTCGTCGACCAGCGGTGACGCGATCGCCGGCGTCCGGTCGTTCGTGCTGCACGGCAACGAGGTCGGCGTCCGCATGGCCAGGCCCGTCATCGCCGGCGTGATCGTCCGGTTCGTCCTGGCCGCCGTGCTCGGCCTGGTCGCGGTCATCGCCTCGATCGTGATCTCGATCACCACCGCGCGGAAGCTGGTCCGCCAGCTCGAGCGGCTGCGCAACGCCGCCCGCGACCTCGCCTCCTACCGGCTGCCGCGCGTGGTCGAGCGGCTCCAGCAGGGCGAGCAGGTCGACGTGAAGCAGGAAGCGCCCCCGCTGGAGTTCGGTAACGACGAGATCGGCCAGGTCGGCGAGGCGTTCAACCAGGTGCAGGAGACCGCGATCCGGGTCGCGGTCGAGCAGGCCGAGCTGCGCCGCAGCGTGCGGGACGTGTTCCTCAGCCTCGCCCGGCGCAGCCAGGCGCTGCTGCACCGCCAGCTGGGTCTGCTCGACCAGATGGAGCGCCGGGCCACCGACGCCGAGGAGCTGGCCGAGCTCTTCCGGATCGACCACCTGGCGACCCGGATGCGCCGCAACGCCGAGAACCTCATCGTGCTCTCCGGGGCGACGGCCGGCCGGGCCTGGCGCAAGCCGGTGCCGATGGTGGACGTGCTGCGGGGCGCGCTGGCCGAGGTCGAGGACTACACGCGGGTTCAGGTCATGCCCGTGGGCAACGCGTCGTTGGTGGGCCGGGCCGTCGGTGACGTGATTCACCTGCTCGCCGAGCTGATCGAGAACGCGGTCTCCTTCTCGCCGCCGCAGACCACGGTGCGGGTGGGCGGCTCGGTCGTCGGGTACGGCTTCGCCATCGAGATCGAGGACCGGGGCCTGGGTATGAGCCCGGAGGAGCTGGCCGCGGCGAACGAGCAGCTGCGCGACCCGCCGGAGTTCCGGCTGACCAGCACCGCCCGGCTCGGCCTGTACGTGGTGGCCAAGCTGGCCGAGCGGCACGGCATCCGGGTCCGCCTGACCGAGTCGGCGTACGGCGGCATCACCGCGATCGTGCTGCTGCCCGGCTCGCTCATCGCCGACGACGGCACCGAGAGCACTCCGACGCCCGCTCCCGGCCAGCTCGACACCTACCGCCCGCCCCAGCTCAGCGGCGGCGGCCGGCACCGGCTGCAGACCGACACCCCCGAGCGGGTGCGCGCCGAGGCGGCCACCGCGGTGGCCGTACGCGATCCCGAGCGGGCGACCACGGCTACGGCCAACGGCAACCACGGCCCCGGCCACCTCACCGAGCTGACGCTCTCGCCGCCGGCCGTCGCAGAGCCACCGCCGGCCCCACCCGCCCAGCCGCCGGTGATCGAGGCGCCCGCCGCACCGCCGGCCCCGGAACCGTCCGTGGCCCCGGATCCGTCCGTGGCCCCGGATCCGTCCGTGGCCCCGGATCCCGTCGCTGGGGCATCGGTCGCCGAGGCTCCGGCCCCGCCCGAACCCCCGAAGCTCACGCCGTCCGGCCTGCCCCTGCGGCAGCGCCGCCACTCGCCCGACCCGACGGCGACCGGTGGCCCGGCCGACACGCCGACCCGCCGGCCCGCCCCTGCCCGGGATCCGGACGCGACCCGCAGCATGATGGCCTCGTACCGGTCGGGAACCCTGCGTGGTCGCAGCGATGCCGCGCGGTTGATCGGCGAGCAGGGCCCCGGAGCTGACCCGGCTGGTGCCGGGCCGGCCACAGCGGCCCCGCCACCGTCGGATCCACCACGCACGCAGGACCCGCCACAATGGCCGGGGACTGACTCACCCCAGTGGACGCATCAGGCGCGCGATACGGAAGAGGGAGGCTGACCCAGTGGGGGCGCAGCGAGCGAGCGCAGCGGTCGACATCAGTTGGCTGATCAACGATCTGGTCGACCGGGTTGCCCACGTGCACCAGGCGGTGGTGCTCTCCCACGACGGGATCCTGATCGCCAAGTCGTCCGGGCTCTCCCGGGAGGACGCGGAGAGCCTGTCCGCGGTGGCGTCGGGCCTGCACGGCCTGGCCCGCAGTGCCGGCCGGCGGTTCAACCGGGGGACGGTCCGGCAGACCGTCATCGAGATGGAACAGGGCTTTCTCTTCGTGACGGCCGGCGGCGACGGCGCGTGCATCGCCGTGCTGGCCAGCGAGGACGCCGACGTCGGCCTCATCGCGTACGAGATGGCGATGCTGGTGGCCCGGGTCGGCCAGTACCTGTCCACCCCGATCCGGTCGGCGGCGACCGCTGAGAACTAGTGGGCGCCCATGACCGCACCGGAACGTCCGCCCCGGCCCGGCGACTTTCCGCGACGACCGGAGCGCCGACCGACCGTCGAGCCCGACTCCGAGCCGGAGTGGATCGACGAGGAAGCCGGTCCGGTCGTCCGCCACTACGCGATGACCCACGGTCGGACCCGGCCCCGTCGCGGCGAGTTCGACCTGATCACGCTGATCATGGCCACGAAGACGCCGGGCGAGATCGACAGCACCCTGCAGCCGGAGCTGGCCACCATCATCCGGCTGTGCCAGACCCCGGTCTCCGTGGCCGAGCTGGCCACGCGTCTGGACCTACCCACCGGAATCGTGCGGGTCCTGCTCGGCGACCTGCTCGACCGCGGGTACATCCGTACCCGCTCACCCGCCCCCGCGGCACAAATCCCCACTGAGCGCGTATTCAAGGCGGTCCTCGATGGCCTACGGTCCCTCTGATTTCGGCGGGGAGGAGAGCCTCCCCGTCGCCCTGAAGATCCTCGTCGCGGGCGGGTTCGGGGTCGGGAAGACGACCCTCGTCGGCGCCGTGAGCGAGATCCAGCCGCTGCTCACCGAGGAGTACCTCACCGACGAGAGCATCGGCATCGACGACACCTCGGCGGTGCAGTCCAAGCACATGACCACCGTGGCGATGGACTTCGGCCGGATCACGCTCAGTCACGACCTCGTGCTGTACCTGTTCGGCACGCCCGGGCAGGACCGGTTCCTGTTCGTCTGGGACGAGCTGTCGCTGGGGGCGATCGGCGCGATCGTGCTGGCCGACACGCGGCGGCTGGCCGAGTGCTTCCCGTCGGTGGACTACTTCGAGCGGCGGGGCCTGCCCTTCATCGTGGCGGTGAACCAGTTCGAGGGGACCCGGCAGTACGAGATCTCCGAGGTCCAGATGGCGCTCAACCTGGACCCCGGCGTGCCGGTGATCATGTGTGACGCCCGCAAGCGGGAGTCGGCCCGGGACGCGCTGATCTGCCTCGTCGAGCACGCCATGCGCACCGCCTGGGGCAAGCCCGCCCCGGCGCCGGTGGGCTGACCGGCGGGACCGGTCGGGTCGCCGGGCAGGTGTGGTCGAGAACACCCGTCCGGCCAGCGGCGATGGGCCGGACCGATCGGCAGACTGGCCCGGGTGCACCACCCCGAACAGTCCCAGCCCCGCCCCGACCAGGGATTCCTCACACCGCGCCGGCGGCGCCTCGCCTGGATCGGGTTCCTGCTGCTCGCGGCCTACGCCCCGGTCGTCGCCTGGCTCACGCCGGATGACAGCTGGATGATGCCGATCGCGGTGGCCGGCGTGGTCGGGTACGCGATCGTCGTCGACGACGTGCTGCGCCACCGCCGACAGACGGCGACCCGGGACCGCCCCGTGGACGGTCCCGGGTCGAGTGGCTCCGATCGGTCGGAGCGCGAGATCTCGTCGGACTAGCCTCGCCGGTCCAGGCTCCGCCGGGCGGACCGACAGCGATCCACCCGGCGAGCCAACCCTGGCCGGCTCGGCTCGTCAGCTGCCGGCCCGGTAGTCGCGGTTGGCCGACTGGCGGGCTCGCTCCGCCGCCTCCTCGGCCGCGCTCCGGCCCTGCTGCTGACCGCTGCGCGCCCGGGCGGCCGCCTGCTCCTGCATCCGCTCGCCCGTGCGGCTCGCGCTCTCCTTCACGTCGGCCGGCGACCAGCGGCCTTGGCCCTGCTGCTGCTGGCCCTGGCCCTCGCGGGCGCCGACGTTCTCCGGCCACCGCTGCCCGGTCTGGGCCTCGCCGTACGTGGCGGCCACCGTCTCCCGGCGCTCACCCGGCCGCTGCGCCTGGCCCGTCGGGGCGGCGAACGCGCCGGCCATGCGCTGGCTCATCTCCGCCTCGCGCTGCCGCTGCTCGCTGCCGTCACGCACGATGGCCCAGATGGCGAAGATCGCCAGCGGGATCATCAGCAGAGCCCACAGCGGGAAGTACGGCAGGAAGAAGAAGTTGATGACCAACGAGACGGAGGCCAGCACGATCGCTATCCACCGCGCGGCGGTCGACCGGCCGAACAGGGTCAGACCGGAGATCGCGACCAGCACGCCGCCGATCACGTGGATCCAGCCCCAGGCGTCGTTGGCGACCTGGTACGGGTAGTTCCCCCCCACGTTGTAGAAGTTGTCCCGGGCGAGCGCCGCGACTCCCGAGAGGAAGTGGAACAGACCCAGCAGGATCATCAACGATGCGGCCAACGGCGATCCGCCGCGGGCCAGCATCGAATCCCCCGTGCCGGCCTGATTCATTCCCGGTGCCCCTGGTCCCCGGGTTCCTGGTGCCCTGGTACTGGTCATTTTCGCCCCCATGCGATCTTGAGCTGTCAGGGCTACCGCACGCCCCGCCGATCGGCGGGGCGCGGCCTCCGGGGTGTCCCACGGCCTGGTGCCGCGGTCCGGCGGCCAGCGGTTCTCCAGCGATCGTCTCTCCGGCCGGCCGGGCATGGGCGGCAAACCGAGAATCCGGGCCGGGCCGTACGGATCATCGACCCCACCGGCCTCACGAACCCGCCGAGGTCTCCTCCCCCGCCCAGACCCCGCCTCAACCTTCCCGGCCTTACAAGGTCGCCTTCCCGGCCTACCAAGATCGCCATGAGGCACACCGCCGCTTCCCAGCCCGCCACCGCCTCATCGTGATCATGGCTCGTGATCGGCGTGAGGCATTCGCGGCGTCGGCTGCCCAGGAGCGCGTCACCGTGATCATGGCGCCACCGTGATCATGGAAGGGCGCCGCCCCACGGGCAACGGGGCGGTAACTCAGGGGCGGTCGGGCCGGCCCGCCGCCTACAGTTGCTCTCCGACATGGCCAGTGCCCGATCCTCGACCGCCGACCCCAGCCAGCTCGCCGGACTGCGGGAGCGGCTGACCCGGCTCACCCTGGTCGACGAGCACCGCCTCGCCCGGGCCCTGGACGGCGGCCGGCGCGGCCCCGCGGGCCGACGCGGCCGAGGGCGCCGGCCGGACCCGGCCGAGCTCGAGCGGCGCATCGCCGCGGCCGAGGAGCGCATCGCGGCCCGGCGCGCGATCGTGCCGGCGGTGACCTACCCGGAGGAGTTGCCGGTCAGCCAGCGGCGCGACGAGATCGCCGCCGCGATCCGCGACCACCGGGTCGTGGTCGTCGCCGGGGAGACCGGCTCGGGCAAGACCACCCAGCTGCCGAAGATCTGCCTGGAGCTGGGGCGCGGGGTACGGGGCATGATCGGGCACACCCAGCCCCGCCGGATCGCGGCCCGGACGGTGGCCGAGCGGATCGCGAGCGAGCTCGGCACCCGGCTGGGCGAGGCGGTCGGCTACCAGGTGCGGTTCACGGGACAGGTGGGTGACCGCACGCTGGTCAAGCTCATGACCGACGGCATCCTGCTCGCCGAGACGCAGCACGACCGGCGACTGCTCGCGTACGACACGATCATCGTCGATGAGGCCCACGAGCGCAGCCTCAACATCGACTTCCTGCTGGGCTACCTCACCCAGCTGCTGCCCCGCCGGGACGATTTGAAGCTCATCATCACCTCGGCCACCATCGACCCCGGGCGGTTCGCCGACCACTTCAGCCGCGCCCTGGGCGAGCCGGTGCCGGTCATCGAGGTGAGCGGGCGGACGTACCCGGTCGAGATCCGCTACCGCCCGCTCGATCCGGCCACAGTGGCCGCCGAGGAGTCCGAGCGGGACGGCGGCCCCGACGGCGGTGACGACGAGGTCCGGGACCAGATCGAGGCGATCTGCGACGCGGTCGACGAGCTCGCCGCCGCGGGCGACGGCGACGTGCTCGTCTTCCTCTCCGGCGAGCGGGAGATCCGCGACACGGCCGACGCGCTGCGCCGCCGCAACGCCGACCGGATCCAGCGGGGCGCGCTGGAGGTCCTGCCGCTGTTCGCCCGGCTGTCCGCGGCCGAGCAGCTACGGGTCTTCACCCCGCACACCGGGCGGCGGGTGGTGCTGGCCACGAACGTGGCCGAGACCTCGCTCACCGTCCCCGGCATCCGGTACGTGGTCGACCCCGGCACAGCCCGCATCTCCCGGTACAGCCACCGGCTCAAGGTGCAGCGGCTGCCCATCGAGCCCATCTCCCAGGCGTCGGCCAACCAGCGGGCCGGCCGCTGTGGCCGTACCGCCGACGGCATCTGCATCCGGCTGTACAGCGAGGCCGACTACGCGGCCCGACCCCAGTTCACCGACCCGGAGATCCTGCGCACCAACCTCGCCTCGGTCATCCTGCGGATGGCGGCGCTGAACCTCGGCGACGTGGCGACCTTCCCGTTCGTCGATCCGCCCGACCGGCGCAGCGTGCGCGACGGCGTGCTGCTGCTGCGGGAGCTGGGCGCGTTCGACGCCCAGGACCGGCTGACCCCGCTCGGCGAGCGGCTGGCCCAGTTGCCGCTCGACCCCCGCCTGGGCCGCATGGTGCTCGAGGCGGAACGGGCCGGCTGCGTGCGCGAGGTGCTGGTCATCGCGGCCGGTCTGACCATTGTGGACCCCCGGGAGCGCCCGCTGGACCAGCAGCAGGCCGCCGACGCCAAGCACGCCCGGTTCCGCCACCCGGACTCGGACTTCCTCACCCTGCTCAACCTGTGGCGCTACCTCGCCGCCGAGCAGCAGCGGCTGTCGTCGAGCCAGTTCCGGCGCCTGTGCCGCACCGACTTCCTCAACTACCTGCGGGTCCGCGAGTGGCAGGACCTGGAGAGCCAACTGCGCCAGATCGTGACCGACCTGGGCATCGCCGTCCCGGACGAGCTGCCCGACGAGGTCGACGAGACCCGGGTGCACACGGCCCTGCTGGCGGGGCTGCTGTCCCACATCGGCGTCCGCGACGTCACCAAGGCCACCCGGGCCACCGGGTCGGGGTCGCCGTCGGGTCGGCCGCGCGGGCCGGTCGAGTACTCCGGCGCCCGCGGCGCCCGGTTCGCCATCTTCCCGGGCTCGGCGCTGCACCGGCGCAACCCGACCTGGGTGATGGCGGCCGAGCTGGTGGAGACCTCCCGCCTGTGGGCCCGGATGGTGGCCCGCATCGAGCCGGAGTGGGCGGAGCGGCTGGCCGGCCACCTGGTCAAGCGGGAGTACAGCGAGCCCCACTGGGACGCGCAGCGCGGCGCCGTGATGGCGTACGAGAAGGTGACCCTGTACGGCCTCCCGCTGGTGACCGGCCGAAAGGTCCACTATGGACGCATCGACCCCGCCCTCGCCCGGGAGCTGTTCCTGCGCCACGCCCTGGTCGAGGGCGACTGGGAGACCCGGCACGAGTTCTTCCAGGCCAACCGGCGCCTGCTGGCCGAGGTCGCCGAGCTGGAGCAGCGGGCCCGCCGCCGCGACATCGTCGTCGACGACGACACCCTCTACGCCTTCTACGACGCCCGCATTCCCGCCCACGTCGTCTCCGCCCGGCACTTCGACGCCTGGTGGAAGAAGGCGAGGGCCGCCGACCCGGCCCTGCTCACGCTGACCCGGCAGCAGCTCATCACCGCCGCCCTGCCCTCGCCCGAGGACTACCCCTCGCAGTGGGTGCAGGGCTCGTTCACCCTGCCGCTGACGTACACGTTCGAGCCGGGGCGCCCGGACGACGGCGTGACCGTCCACATACCACTGTCCATCCTGGCCCAGGTCCGGTCCGAGGGCTTCGACTGGCAGGTGCCGGGCCTGCGGCGCGAGCTGGTCACCGCGCTGCTACGCAGCCTGCCCAAGCATCTGCGCCGCCAGCTCGTCCCGGTGCCCGACTACGCGGCCGCCCTGGTCGAGGCCCTGCCGCCGCAGCCCACAGGGGCGCTGGTCGACGCGTTGGGGGCGGCGCTGCGCAGCCAGGCCGGCATCGAGGTCGCCCGGGGCGACTGGAACCTCGACCGGGTACCGGACCACCTGCGGATGACGTTCCGTATCGAGGACGACGACGGCGCGGTCGTGGGCGAGGGCAAGGACCTGGACGCGTTGCGGCGGGCGCTCGCGCCGGCGGCGGAGCGGGAGCTGGCCGAGGCGGCCGCCGACGTCACCCGGTCGGGGCTGCGGGAATGGCATCCCGGCACGCTCGCCCGGGTCGTGCAGCGGCGCCGGTCCGGGCAGGAGGTGACGGCCTACCCGGCCCTGGTCGACGAACGCGACAGCGTGGGCGTCCGGGTCTTCGCCTCGCCGGAGGAGCAGGCCCGGGCCATGGCGGCCGGCACGCGCCGCCTGCTGATGCTCGAGGTGCCCACGCCCATTCCGCTGCTCTCCAAACGGCTCACCCCGGCGGTCAAGCTCGGCCTGACCCGCTACCCGTACGCCACGGTGCCGGACCTGCTCGAGGACTGCGTGGCCGCCGCAGTGGACGACATCGTCGCCCGCCACGGCGGCCCGTCCTTCGACGACGCCGGCCACGCGCGCCTGCGGGAGGCCGTCCAGGCGGAGCTGCCCGACACCACGGCGCAGGTGGTGACGGCGGTGGAGAAGGTCATCGCGGCCGCGCACGACGTACGGTCCGCGCTGGCCGCGCCCGCGCCGCCCGCCCTGGCCCCCGCCATCGAGGACATGCGCGCGCAGCTGGTCGCGCTCATCAAGCCGGGGTTCGTGACCGCCACCGGGGTCGACCGTCTGGCCGACCTGCCGCGCTACCTGAAGGGCATCGGCGTGCGGCTGGAACGCCTGCCCGGCCACGTCGAGCGCGACCGGGCCTGGATGGCCCAGGTGCACGAGGTCCGCGACGAGTACGAGTCGGTGCTGGCCGGCCTGCCGCCGCACCGACGGGACGCGCCCGAGGTGGTGGCGATCCGCTGGATGATCGAGGAGTTGCGGATCAGCCTCTTCGCCCAGCAGCTGCGCACGCCGTACCCCGTCTCGGCCGTGCGCATCTACCGGGCGCTGGACGCCCTGGCCTGATCGGACGGTCGGGGTCGCGGCCGGGCCGACCGGGCCGGAGGTGACAGGATGGCGCTGTGAGCTCCGACGCCTCTGTCCGCCGGCCGGCCGGATCACGCTCGTCCCGAGCCGTGCCGGCGTCGGCGCGATCGGAGACACTGCCGTCGCGATCCACGACCGTGCCGCCCCGGTCGGCGCGATCCGCGACAGCGCCGGCCCGATCCGAGACAGCGTCGGCCCGGTCGGAGACGACGCCGGCCCGAGCGGCCCGGTCCGGGGCCGGGCCGGAGCCGGCCGCCGGCGCCCAGACCCTCGACCGGGGCCTGCACATGCTCGAGCTGCTCGCCCGACCGGAGCACGCCACCGGGCTCACGGTCACCCAGGTCGCCGACCGGCTCGGCGTCGGCCGGACCATCGTCTACCGGCTACTGTCCACATTAGAGGCCCACGGCCTGGTCACCCGCACGAGCGAGGGGCGGCTGGTGATCGGGCTGGGCGTGGCCCGCTTCTCCACCGCGCTGCTGCCCCGGCTGCGGACCGCGGCCCTGCCGAGCCTGCGCCAACTCGCCGAGACCGTCGGGGCCACGGCCCATCTGACCATCGTGGACGGACAGGAGGCGGTGGCCATCGCGGTCGTGGAGCCGAGCTGGACGAGCTTCCACGTCGCCTACCGCGTCGGCTCCCGCCACGACCTGTCCCGCGGCGCGGCCGGCAAAGCGATCCTGCGCGGTCGCCGCGGCGAGCATGGGGCGGTCGCGACCGACGGCGAACTGCAGCCCGGCGCGTACGGGGTGGCCGCGCCCCTGGTCGGGGTGGCGCCGATCGAGGGGTCGGTCGGTGTGGTTTCGCTGAACCGGCTCGCGCTGACCGAGGTCGAGCCGCACGTGCTCGCGGCCGCCCGGCAGGTCGCGGCGGCGCTGCGCTGACCGTCCGGCTCCCCCACCGCTGCGGCCCGCGCGGTCGTCGCCCGCACCTCGCCGGTCCCCGGCCGCCGGCCGCGTCCCGCTCGACGGTCAGCGCGGCGGGACGATGGTGCCGGTCACCTCGCCCAGGCCGATTCGGGCGCCGGCCGGCCCCGGGGCCCAGGCGCGCAGGGTGACCCGGTCACCGTCGGCCAGGTATCCGCGGGTCGAGCCGTCGGGCAGCCGCAGCGGCTGCGTGCCGTTGCGGGTCAGCTCCAGCAGGCAGCCGAGACTGTCGTCGCCGGGGCCGGAGATCGTGCCGGAGGCGAACAGGTCGCCGTCGCGCAGCCGGGCTCCGTTGACGGTCATGTGGGCGAGCATCTGCTCCGGGGACCAGTACATGTGCCGGTACGTCGGCCGGGTGATGACGGTGCCGTTGAGTTCGACCTCGCACCGGATGTCCAGCCCCTGCGGCGGATCGGTGCCGCGCAGGTACGGCAGGGGCTCCGGGTCCTGCCCGGGCACGGGCACCCGGGCCGCGGCCAGGGCGTCCAGCGGCACCACCCAGGCGGAGATGCTGGTCGCGAAGGACTTGCCCAGGAACGGCCCCAAGGGGACGTACTCCCACGCCTGGATGTCCCGCGCGCTCCAGTCGTTGAGCAGCACCACGCCGAACAGGTGGTCGCCGGCCTCGTCCACGCTCACCGGGGTGCCGAGCTCGGTGGCCTGCCCCACGACGAAACCGAGCTCGGCCTCGATGTCCAGCGCCTGGCTGGGACCGAACGTCGGCGCGGCGGTCCCCGGCGGGCGGCGCTGCCCCCGGGGCCGGACGATCGGCGTGCCGGAGACGACGACCGTGCCGGCCCGGCCGTGGTAGGCGATGGGCAGGTGCTTCCAGTTCGGCGTCAGCGGCGGCGAGTCCGGCCGGAAGATGCGCCCCACGTTGCTGGCGTGGTACTCACTGGCGTAGAAGTCGACGTAGTCGGCTACCTCGATCGGCAGGACGAGCCGGACCCGGTCCAGCGGGATCAGGTGCGCCGCCACGACGGCCTGCTGGTCCGGCCGGGTGAGCAGGTCGGTCAACCACTCCCGGGCCCGGCGCCAGGCCGGGCGACCCAGGGCGAGCAGCCGGTTGAGCGTGGCCGAGCCGAAGGCGTCGGCCAGCTCCGGCACGCGCCCGTCGGCCGCGGCCACGACCGCCGCGTCGAGGACATGCTCGCCGACGCGTACGCCCACCCGCGGCGCCTGCGCGCCGGTGGTGAAGACGCCGTACGGGAGGGTGGCCGGGCCGAACGGATGGTCGGGCGGCAGGTCCAGCCAGCTCGCGGACGCCGTCATCCCGCCACCAGCCCGACGTCGACCAGCTCGCCGATCGGATCGCGGACGTCGCAGCACCCGTAGGAGACGAAGACGTCACGGACGGCCCGGACCTGGTCGGGGTCGAGGGCCGCGACCGTCCGCACCAGCGCCGACCGGTCGCGCTCAGCGAGCACGGCGGCCAGGGCGGACGCGGGGTCGCCCGCGATGGCCCGATGGACGGCGACGAGGACGTTGAGCAGCCCGTGCTGCGGCTCGCCGTCGTGCTCGGCCCGGACCAGGTGGTGCAGGCCGCCGGTGAGCTTGAGGCTGACCCCCGCGTCGACCGCGGCCCGGAGGAAGCCGGCCAGTTCCGCCTCATCCGGCCAGGCCCAGGTGGGGGTCGCCCCGGTGCGGAACTTGGCCACCACCGGCCCTCCGGACTCGGCCACCGTCGCCGGACCCGCCGCCTGCGCGCCGCGCCGGATGTCGGCGAGGACCTCGGCCCGGGCCGAAGGGTCGTCGAACCGCCCGACCTCCAGCGCCAGCCGCCGACCCTGGATATCGATGTCTCGCCATTTCTCGAACCAGCCCAGCTCGACCCCGACCACGTCGACGCCGGCCTGGGTCAGCCGGGCCACCGCCTCCGGGATCCCGTCGACCGGCGCGCCCGGCCGGGCGATGAGGCTCACCGGCGAGCCCGGGGTCCGCGCGAGCAGGAACGCCGCCTCGGTCGCCGCGGCGACGGGTACCAGCAGGGGGCCGATGAGGGGGGCGTGGGGGCCGCGGCGGTGCTCGGCGTGCTCCCGGACCGCGTCGGCCAGTCCGGCGGCGCGGGGTGGGAACACCGCCGCGTCGTCGATGAGCGACGCGAACAGCGCCGCCCGGGCGGGCCGATCGCTTGACAGCGCCTGCATGGGGGCCGATCCTAGCAGCGCTGTTGTTACGAAAGTGTCCGATAATCGGACACCCGGCGGCGCGGCGGACCGGCCAGTTCCGCCCGGGCCCCGGGTCCGGCACCGAGGAGGGCAGACCCGTGGCGTACTACCGCAGCCAGGGCGACATTCCGGCCAAGCGGCACACCCGGCATCCTCAGCCGGAGCAGGGCTACCGGGGCGGTCCGTACTTCTTCGAAGAGCTCATGGGGGCCGAGGGCTTCTCGTCGGACTCGTCGCTGCTCTACCACCGCAACATCCCGTCGACCGTGGGAGACGCCCGCACCTGGTCGGTCGGCGACCTGGCCACCGTGCCCAACGAGCCGCTGCTGCCGCGCCACTTCCGGCTGCACGACCTCTTCGCGCCCGAGGAGGTCGCGGGCACGGACGTGGTGACCGGGCGGCGCCTGGTGCTCGGCAACGCCGACGTGCGGCTGTCGTACGTGGTCGCCGGCGCGGCCAGCCCGTGGTACCGCAACGGGATCGGCGACGAGTGCGTGTTCGTCGAGGCCGGGCGGGCCCGGGTGGAGACCGTGTTCGGGGCCTTCGAGGTCGGGCCGGGCGACTACCTCGTGGTCCCGCGGGCCACCACCCACCGGTGGCTGCCGGAGGCGACCGAGCCGCTGCGGGCGTACTGCATCGAGGCGAACAGCCACATCGTGCCGCCCAAGCGCTACCTGTCCCGGTTCGGCCAGTTCCTCGAGCACGCGCCCTACTGCGAGCGGGACCTGCGGGGCCCGGCCGGCCCGCTGCTGGCCGAGGACATCGGGGCCGACCCGGGCGCGGAGTCGGAGATCTACATCAAGCACCGCGGCGACGGCCCGGGCGGCATCGTGGGCACCGTGCACACCATCCCGTTCCACCCGCTGGACGTGGTGGGCTGGGACGGTTGCCTGTACCCGTACGCGTTCAACGTCGCCGACTTCGAGCCGATCACCGGCCGGGTCCACCAGCCGCCGCCGGTGCACCAGGTCTTCGAGGGCCACAACTTCGTGATATGCAACTTCGTGCCACGCAAGGTGGACTACCACCCCCTCGCCATCCCGGTGCCGTACTACCACTCCAACGTGGACAGCGACGAGGTGATGTTCTACGTCGCGGGCAACTACGAGGCGCGGAAGGGCTCGGGCATCGGCCGCGGCTCGGTGTCGCTGCACCCGGGCGGGCACGTGCACGGCCCGCAGCCCGGAGCGATCGAGGCGTCGATCGGGGTGGAGTACTTCGACGAGCTGGCGGTCATGGTCGACACGTTCCGACCGCTGCAGCTCGGGGCAGGCGGGCGGGCCGTCGAGGACCCGGCCTACGCCCGGTCCTGGCTCCGCTCCTCGGGAGCCTGACCGAGGCGCCGGACGCGCTGGTCGGGGGCGCCGGTTGTCGGCGCTGGTCGTACGCGCTCGTACGCGTGGGCCGTACTCGTCGGCTGGGCGCGCCCACGGGCGTGCGCGGGCGGGCCACTGGGGCCAACCGGGGTCTAGCGCGGCGGGACCGCGGCCGCCCGGTCGAACAGCTCGCGCAGGTAGGGCTCGCTGCCCACGGAGTGCGGCTCCGCCCCGGCGACCTCCTCCCAACAGCTGTCGTCGTCCCAGCAGAAGTGCAGGGGCTGGGTGAAGCCGTGGCCTCCGGCCCGCAGCGCCCGGTCCATGCCGGCGAAGAGGTCGCGCTGGCCGACCGACCAGTGCTCCATGTCGTGCTGGGCGGCGAAGGCCACCACGTCCACGCCGGACGGGGGGAAGAGGATGCCGCCGCCGTAGTTCCAGCCGTAGAGCCGGTAGCGCAGCACACCCGCCTCGTCCACCACCTCGGCCGCCTCGACGTCGTTCTCCTCGTCGGCCAGCAGCGCGGACAGCGGGCGCCCCTCCTGCTCGAAGAGGGCGGCGTGCAACTGGACCAGCTCGTCGGCCGCCAGGTCGTCGAGCGAGCGGGGCCGATGGTGGCGGACGATCGTCAGCTGGGGCGCGCCCGGCGGATAGGGCAACGCGGACTCGCGGCCGTCGATGATTTCCGCGACCAGGCTCCGGTAGACGTCCGCCGGGTTGGGTGGTGGTGAGCCGGCCGGGGTGGACAGGTCGCGCGGAGGCTCCGCTCCGGCGGGCTGCGGGGAATTCGACTGTTGAGTCATGGGCCCGCAGGCTAGCAGGCGGTCGCATCCCCGTAATCTTATGTTTGTCTACATTAGAGCGAGATGAGAGAAGATCATCCCCGGCCGGGCGGACGGGCCGTATCGCAGCGGCTACGCTGTCGGCGTGTCCATCTTCGACGTCGCCATCGGCGCCCTCGACGGCGGCCCGGCCAACCTGGCGCAGTACCGAGGCAAGGCCGTGCTGGTGGTCAACGTGGCCTCCAAGTGCGGGCTCACCCCGCAGTACGCGAGCTTGCAACGCCTCTACGAGACCTACGCCGACCGGGGGCTGGTCGTGCTCGCCGTTCCCTGCAACCAGTTCGGGGCGCAGGAGCCCGGCAGCCCGAGCGAGATCCGCGACTTCTGCACCGTGAACTTCGGGATCACCTTCCCAATCACGGAGAAGGTCGACGTGAACGGCCCCAACCGTCACGAACTGTTCGCCCGGCTCACGCAGACGCCGGACGCCGACGGGGTCGCGGGCGACGTCCGATGGAACTTCGAGAAGTTCCTGGTCCGTCCAGACGGGACGGTGGCCGCCCGGTTCCGGCCGCTCACCGACCCGCTCGCCCCCGAGCTGATCGCGGCCGTGGAGGACGTCCTGCCGGTCGGCCCCGAGGCATCCTCCTCGGCGACATCGACCGGCGACGCCGAGACGTCGGCGTGGTCGGAGTCGGCCTGGCCCGACCTGGCCGAGGCCCGCTGGCCCACGATGCCGGAGGCGCCGGCGCAGCCCATTCCCTGGGCGGAGCCGGAGACGAAGGCGCCGGCCGAGACGCCCGAGCCGCGGCCCACGATCGAGGTGACCGCCCCGACCCGCTCGCGCCGGTGGTGGCGTCGCTGGTCCTGAGCCGGGTCGCGTCGCGCTGGTCCCGACCGGGCCACGGCCCGTGACCGCCGTACGGTGCCATGATCGCCGCAGGGGTGCCATGATCGCCGTGCGGCATATGTACCTCTTCTCACCCATGATCGCCTCACGGTGACCATGGCCCATGAACGCGGTGAGGCGATCATGCCCGTCGTTACGCGCTGCCGCCTCACGGCGATCAAGGTTCCGCGATCAGGGCCCGCGGCCGCCTCACGGCGCGGCCGCGCGGGCGCCGGCCACCCGAGGCGTACCGATCAGTAGTTGAATCGTCAAGAAGCTGGTAGCCTCGCCGGTGTGACCAGGTGGCTCACCGACGAGGAGCAGCGGGCGTGGCGCCGGCTGGCCGCCGTGACCATGCTGCTGCCCGCCGCGCTCGAGTCCCAGCTCCAGCGGGACGCCGGGCTCACCCACTTCGCCTACTGGGTGCTGGCGATGCTCTCCGAGGCACCCGGCCGGGCCCGGCGCATGAGCGAGCTGGCCGCCCTGGCCCACGGTTCCCAGTCCCGCCTGTCCCACCTGGTGTCCCGGCTGGAGGAGCGTGGCTGGGTCCGCCGGGAACGCGCGGACGGGGACGGCCGGGGCCAGGTCGCCGTGCTGACCGACGCCGGGTACGAGGTCGTGGTGGCGACCGCGCCCGGGCACGTCGAGGAGGTACGGCGCCTGGTCTTCGACGCGCTGACCCCGGAGCAGGTCCAGGCCCTGCACGACATCTGTGCCGCGATCATGGAGCGGCTGGCCCCGTCCGGCCCGCCCGCCGCGCAGCCCGCCAACCAACTGACTCGATGACGTCCGCCGGCGACGGCGACCGCGTGGGGTGCGGGCGGGACCCATATCCCTCACCCCGGTCGGGAACCGATCGACGACTCCATCGGGACGACCGGCCACCCCCGGCCGGGTCTTGGTATAGAAATCAATCTATGATACGTCGCCGGACGCGCCGCGGCCCAAGACCTTGAGCCGGCGCGCGGGCGCAGGTCCTAGAACCGCCCACCGCCGCCGCGCCGACCGCCGAAACCGCCGGGGGACCGACCGCCGAAGCTACCGCCGCCACCCCGGAAACCGCCGCCGCCCCGGAAACCACCGCCACCGCCCCGGTAACCACCGCCACCGCCCCGGTAACCGCCACCGCCCCGGCGACCCCCACCGACCGGGCCGCCCCAGCCGCCGCCCCAGCCGCCCCAGCCGCCGCCCCGGGCTCCGCCGATCAGGATCCCGCCGATGATCGCCCCGAGCATGCCCTCGGCCATGGCCGAGCCTCGACCGGCGTAGCCACCCGGTCCGCCCCAGGAATCCACATCGGACTGTGCCTGCCGGACGGCCTGCTCGGCCGTCCAGTCCGCCCGCCGGGCCGTGTCGAGGGCAGTCACCGGATCCGACTCGGCACGCGCCTCCGCCTCGGCGAGCAGCCGCTGGGCCTCGGCCAGCAGCGTCCGGGCCCGCGTGCCAACCGCTCCCCGGCGGGTGGTGATGAAATCGGCGGCCGCCGAGACCTCGGCCCGGGCCGCCATCAGCGCCGACTCGAGGATCGCGCGGGCGTGCTGCGCCCGTTGCTGGGCGGTGTGGTACTGCTCCAACGCCGCGTCGAGCGCGGCGTCGGCCTCCCGCAGCCGGCGCAACTCCGCCAGAGGGTCCATGGTGGAGTGTCGCTGCGCCGCCTCGACGGTCCGGACCGCCTCCTCCCCGACCCGGACCGCCTCGGTCAGCTCGGCACTGCCCGGCCGGGCGGCCCGGGCGGTCTCGAGCTCGGCGGTGACCTCGGCCAGCAGGCCCGGGATCGCGTCGCGCGCGGCCCGCAGGTCGGCCCCGGCCTTCGCCACCGCCGTCAGCAGCTCATCGACCGAGTCCAGCGCCTGACCGACGGCGCGGACCGCGACGGCGGCCCGGGACCGGCGGCCGGCCGCGGCGTCCTCGCCGGCCCGGGCCAGCGTGGCCGTGGCGAAACGCAACCGCTGCTCCGCCTGCTCCCCGTTGCCGAGCACGGAGGACAGCGTCGGCCCGGCGAACTGCTCGCGCAGCCGCTGCAGCTCCGCCTGGGCCTCGGGGAGCCGGGCCGCCAACGCAGCCCGCCGGTCGCTCAACGCCGGGACCGTCTGCTCCAGAGTGGACTCAAGCTGCCGCAGCTGCCGGAACGCCTCGGCCTGCTCGTCGAGCGCCCGGTCGGCCGCCTCGGCCCGCTGGATGATCTCGGCCAGCCGGCGCCGGGTCGCCACCTCGTCCGCGGTCGCCGCGCCCCGCCGGGGACGGCCGGCCTCGTCGGTGAGCTCGACGTCCTCCAGCTCCAGCCGCACCCGGAACGCCTCGGCCAGTTCGGTCTTGGCCCGGGCCACCGCGTCGCGGAACGGCGCGACCTCCGACTCGCCGTAGTCCGCTTCCACCAGGGCGAGCTCCCGCTCGCTGGTGCGCAGCGCGTCGTCCACCTCGAGCAGGAGGCTGTTGGCCCGGGCGGCGAGCTGAGGCGTACTGACACCGGGGTGCGGATCGTTCGGGTCGACCGCCAGCCGGGCCGAGCGCTGGCGCCGGCGCAGGTAGCCGACGATCACCGCCACGACGGCAACGAACGCGACCAGGCAGGCGGCCGAGATCACGAGGGCCTGGCCGAGATTGAGGTTCTCACCGGCGCCCGGATCAGGGTCGCCCGGCACGATCGCCGGCCGGGGAACCGGCTGCCCGGCCAGCACAGCCCGGTAGCCGTCGGCCGCGCCGATCACCGCGCCCGCCCAGTCGTTGGCGCTCAGGGCCGGCTCGATCGCGACCCGGGCCACCTCGTCCAGCTGGGCGTCGGTGAGCGGGAAGGCCTGGTCGACGACGTACGCGTACACCCGGTCCGACGTGGCGACGGCCAGCAGGGCGTCCCGGTCGCCCAGACCGGACAGGGCCGCGGTCTCGTCCGCCCATTGCGGGCCGGGCACCGACCCGAACGAGCGGACGAAGACCACGAACAGCTGCAGCCCGGTCTCGTCCTGCAGCCGGCGGACCGCGTCCTCGACCTCGCCGGTGCGGCCGGCGAGCGCGCCCACCTCGTCGGTGATCTGGCCCGACAGGCGACGCGGTTGATCTCCGGATGAGCCGATCCCGCAGGCGAGCAGCAGCAGCGCCGCCACCAGCCCGATGACGACCCGGCAGATCCTCACGCCGGCCAGAGTAGGCGACCGCGGCGACCATTGAGGCAGCCGCGGTCGCCGGCCGGTTGTCACGTTCGCCGGGCCCGTGGTCCGGTACCCGGGTCAGTTGTTGGGCGCTGCCGTGTAGAGCGCCTCCGAGAAGCGCTTGAACTCGTCCTCGGACAGCGTCTGGGCGAGATCCTTCTCGCTGATCATGCCCACGAGGCGCTTGTCGTCGAGCACGGGTACCCGCCGGACGCCGGCCTCGATCATGATGTCGATCACCTCTTCGGTGTCCGCGTTGGCGTCCACCCAGATGGGCGTCCCCTCCGCGAGATCGCCGGCGGTGACGGTGTCGGGGTCGTACCCCTCGGCGATCGCCCGCACCACAATGTCGCGGTCGGTGAGCATGCCGTGAAGCCGGCCGTCCTCGCCGCAGATCGGCAGCGCACCCACGCTCATGTCGCGCATCATCTCGGCGGCCCGCGTCAGCGTGCCGTTCTCCCCGATGCACGTCGCGCCGGGATGCATGACGTCTCGTGCCTTGCTCATGACTCGCTCCTCCCCCGCACGGCTGATGCCAGGTGCGTTCCTGGTCACCGTAGGTCGGGCCGGTCACCCGGCGGGAGCGTATCGATGGGAATAACAGCGAGGGCCCGCCGGGCGCCGACCGGCGCCTCGACAGGCCCTCGCTCACCTCGGCCCTCAGCGGGACGAACCCGCTGACGGGGACGAATCGTGGTCCCGCGGACGGCACCGATCCTTCGACGGACAGACCTCAGCCGGGCCCGATGCCTCAGTCGGCACCGGACGCCTCAGCCGGGTCCTGACATCTCGTCGGAACCGGNTNCNNANATCTCGTCGGAACCGGATACCTCAGTCGGGACCGGATACCTCAGTCGGGACCGGGTACCTCAGTCGGGACCGGGTACCTCAGACGGGGCGGATGTTGTCCGCCTGCGGACCCTTGGGGCCCTGGGTGATCTCGAACTCCACCCGCTGGTTCTCCTCCAGGCTGCGGTAACCGCTGGTCTGGATGGCGGAGTAGTGGGCGAAGACGTCGTTTCCGCCCCCGTCCGGGGTGATGAACCCGTACCCCTTCTCCGCGTTGAACCACTTCACCGTGCCGACAACCACGTGCCACTCCTCGCGTGCACACTCCGGCCCGCTCTCACGGGCCGACGGGTTCCCGCCCACTTATGCAAAAAGCGCCCCGGGCAGCTACGGCCCAAGGCGCTGTCACAGTCGGCCGGGGATGCCGGCCCACGTGGCTGTTGGGAACCCACAACTACTTGTTCCCGCTGACCCTAGCACGTCCGGCGCGGGTGACGGGTCCCGTTCGGGACCGGTACCGTACGCACCCGACAGGCACTCAGTCACTGGCGACGACGAGGAGGCCAACCGATCCATGCGCCACGACCCGTACGCCCATCTGCCCCCCGTCCCGTCCTTCACCGTAACCAGCACCGACGTCGCCGACGGGCAGCCGATGCCGCTCGCCCAGATGAGCGGCGTGTTCGGCGCGGGCGGCCAGGACATCTCCCCGCAGCTGTCGTGGTCCGGCTTCCCGCCGGAGACGCGTAGCTTCGCGGTGACCATGTTCGACCCCGACGCGCCGGTGCCGAGCGGCTTCTGGCACTGGGCGGTGCACGACATCCCGGCCGACGTCACCTCGCTGCCCACCGGCGCCGGCAGCCCCGACCGGAAGGGCCTGCCGGAGGGGGCGATCATGCTGCCGGTCGACGGCGGCTTCGTCCACTACGTGGGGGCGGCACCGCCGATCGGGCACGGGACGCACCGGTACTTCATCGTGGTGCACGCGCTCGACGTGCCGACCTTGGGCGTCGAGCCGGACAACACCCCGGCGGTCCAGGGCTTCTACATGTTCGGCCACGTCCTGGCCCGGGCCATGATCGTGCCGACCTGCCGGCGGGACTGACCCGAGCGGACGGTCGCAGACCGATACGGTGGGAGGTCGTGAGTAGTCCGGCACGACCCCCCGGCTCGTCCGCGAGCCAGGTCATGTGGTGACCGGCGCGGGGCGGCGCCGCGGCCGCGACGCCAAGGCGCCGCCCACCGGACCGGTCCCCCATCCCCCGGCCGACGGGACGCCCACCGCCGACCGGGCGTCCTCGGCTGACCCCGGGCGCGCTGACCCTGGGCGCGCGCCCGCCGATCCGCCGCCCACTGGCCCAGCGTCCCCCGGCCCGGGGTCCACTGCCGGCCCCGGGTCCACTGCCGGCCCGGCGCCCACTGGCCCGGCGCCCGCTGGCGCGGCGTCCACTCGTCAGGCGCCCGCCGCCGGCCCGGGGCCTGCGGCCGAACTGGGTCACCGCCAGATCGTGGCCATCCTGGTCGGGCTGATGCTCGGCATGTTCCTCGCCGCGCTCGACCAGACGGTGGTCGCCACGTCGATCCGGGTCATCGCCGACGACCTGAACGGCTTCTCGCTGCAGGCCTGGGCCACGACCGCGTTCCTCATCACCTCGACGGTCGCGACCCCGCTCTACGGGAAGTTGTCAGATATTTACGGACGCAAGCCCTTCTTCCTCTTCGCGATCGCGGTCTTCATCGTCGGCTCGGCGCTGTGCGGGATCGCCCAGAGCATGTACCACCTCGCGGCCTACCGCGCCGTGCAGGGGATCGGGGCCGGCGGGCTGTTCTCGCTCGCGCTGGCCATCGTCGGCGACGTCGTGCCACCCCGGGAGCGCGCCCGCTACCAGGGGTACTTCCTGGCCGTCTTCGGCTCCGCGAGCGTGATCGGACCCGTCGTCGGTGGCTTCTTCGCGGGCGCGAGCAGCATCCTGGGCATCGCCGGATGGCGCTGGATCTTCTGGATCAACGTGCCGGTCGCCCTGGCCGCCCTGGTCGTGGTGACCAAGGTGCTCCACGTGCCGCACACCCGGCAGGACCACCGCATCGACTGGCCCGGTGCACTGTCGCTGATGGTCTGCCTGGTGCCGCTGCTCATCGTGGCCGAACAGGGGCGCTCGTGGGGCTGGGGTTCCGGGCGGGCGTTGCTGTGCTACGGCGTGGGCGCGGTCGGGCTCGTCGCGTTCCTCGCGGGGGAGCGCCGCTACGGTGACGAGGCGCTGCTACCGCTGCGCCTGTTCCGCGGGCGTACGTTCGCCATCGGCACCGCGAGCAGCGGGATCATCGGCATGGGCATGCTCGGCGGCCTGCTGCTGCTCCCGCTCTACCTGCAGATCGTGCGGGGATCGAGCCCGACCCGGGCCGGGCTGGAGCTGATCCCGCTGGTGGCCGGCATCATGACCGGTTCGATCTTCGCCGGCCAGTTCGTGGCCCGCACCGGGCGGTATCGAGTATTGCCGATCGCCGGTACGGCGCTGCTCGCGGCGTCGCTGCTGTTGTTCGCGTTCGTGGGCGCGGACACACCCGTGGGCCTGACCATGGCGATCATGGTGGTGCTCGGGCTCGGCCTCGGGTGCACCATGCAGCCCACGGTGCTGGCGGTGCAGAACGCCGCGTCGCCCCACGAGATCGGCGTGTCGACCTCGTCCGTGAGCTTCTTCCGGTCCATGGGCGGCACGGTCGGGGCCGCGGTATTCCTGTCGATCCTGTTCGCCCAGCTGCCCGGGCGGGTCCGGACGGCCTACACCGACGCGGCGACGACGCCGGAGTTCCAGGCCGCGATCCGGGCGCAGCCCGAGCAGGCCCACCTGCTGGCACAGGCGGCGGGCGGCGAGTCCGGGCTGGACGACACGTCCTTCCTCACCCGGCTCGCGGCGCCGCTGGCCCACCCGTTCAAGGTCGGTTTCAGCGAGTCGATGAAGGTGGCCTTCCTCGTCGCCGCGGCCATCGTGCTCGTCGGGCTGGTCGTCATCTGGTTTCTGCCCGAGTTGCCGCTGCGGCGCGGCTCGGCCGCGCAGGAGCGGGCCGCCGCCGAGGCCGCCGCGAGCGAGGACCGGATCGACTGAGGCCTGGGGCGGCCCGGGGCCCGAAGCCGCCGTTCGGCGCCGGTTCGGGGCCGATGATCGCGTAGCCGACCCGTCTGTTGCGGCGGGTTGCGCGCATCGGGTGCACTGGCGGCATGACACGCCGACCGACACTCAACCAGCGCACGATTTCGCTGCTTGCCTTCCTGGCTCTGGCCGTGGTCATCCCCGCCGCCGCCGCCTGCAGCCCTTCGACCAACCCGTCGGACGACCCCACCACGCCGGCGGCCACGGACACCGGCACCGCCGAGCCCACCGAGAGCGCCTCGCCGACGCCGACCACGACCCCGACCACGCTGTTCGAGTTCACCACCGACGGCGCCGGTCCGTACCAGCTGGGCAAGGGCCTCAACGAGCTGCAGTCCAACCCCGGCCTGGAGCAGGTCACGCCCGACGCCAACTGCCCCGGGAACATGACCGCGCGCGGCACCGGCATCTGGCGCGACGTGGTGCTGCACTTCCGCCCGGACGGCCGGCTCTACCTCGCCGAGAACCGGTCGCTCGCCCTGCCCACGCCGTCCGGCGCGTACCTCGGCACGACGCTCGAGGATCTCAAGAAGATCTACTCCGGCCTGGTCACCGAGGAACTGAAGCGGGGGTCGATCGAGGCGTTCTACGTACAGACCTTCGGCGGGCGCGGCATCCTCTTCGTGCTCAATTCGAACAAGCAGGTCGATGTCATGTACGCCGCCGACGGCCCCTGGCTGCGCAACACGTTCAGCACCAGCGACAAGCTGTGCTGACGGCCGGGTAGGACTCGCCGCCCCGCTCGACGACAGTGGCGACCGCGGTCGCGCCGAAGGGCGTGACCGCGGTCGTCTGTCCGTCGCAGCGGTGGAGATGGATCAGCCCCTGGCCGCACGGACGGTCAGCCGTGGCCGTACGGGAGGTCAACCACCGTTGCGGTAGGGGTCGGTCAGCCGCCGTAGCGGTAGAGACGGGTGTCCCGCGGGCGAAAGCCGAGCCGCTCGTAGAGACGACCCGCGGCGTCCCGGTCGGGCCGGGACGTCAGGTCCAGCGTGCGCGCCCCGGCTCGCTGAGCCGCATCGATCGCCGCCTGGGTCAGCGCGGTGCCCACCCCCTGACCGCGGGCCGCCGTGTCGACCACGACGTCCTCGATCCGGGCCCGTAGCCCGGTCGGGATCGGCACCATTACGAGCGTGAGCGTGCCGACGATGGTGCCGTCGGCGGACCGGGCCACGAAGACGGTGTTCGCGTCGTGACCGAGGATGCGGGCTAGAGCATCGGCGTCGAGCGCGGCCGCCGAACGGGACAGTTGCGGGAGCAGCCGACCGAACGCCTCGACCAGTTCCGTGGTGGCCTCCGACGCCACCTCGACCGTCACCGTCACGGACCGAGGATAAGGCCCCCGACCGCGGATCAAGAGGTACGAGCCGACGATCACGCGGCCCACGCACCGACGACGGCGGCCGCACCGGGAGCCGGGCGACCTCCGGCGCGGACCGCTCCCGGCCGGGCCTACGGCAGTCCACAATGGAGTCACTGTCCGTGAGGATCAACCGCGAACCTACGCCGACATTAACGGACATGTGCGTCCAACCCACCCGCCTGGTCGCTGACCACCACGCTGCTCGGGCCCCGCATTCCGTTCCGGATGGAGATCTGGCCGCTGTTGACCGCGTAGAACCAGGCGAAGGACTGGTAGGCGCTGACGTACTGGC
>Ga0065720_1003049_pt1 | contig 32307 bp, 18 predicted proteins | sample Thericmetagenome_FD_59107 | JGI IMG/M metagenome (GOLD analysis project Ga0065720, IMG submission 59107) | Thermophilic microbial communities from the Joint Bioenergy Institute, California, USA of rice/straw/compost enrichment - eDNA_2 v2... | ecosystem: Engineered > Solid waste > Grass >... | reverse complement strand
ATAAATGAGTTGGTAAAATATCAGAGGTCCATTAGCAATAGATCAAAATTTCATAAAGAATGTGTGACAAAATTGCTTAATCTTATCAAATAAATAGGTTAATAATATTCACAAGTAATCTAGATCTTCTTTCTGCTATAGAAGTTCTGCTCAGTTATAATCTTCTCGTGCTTTCTCAACAAATCCCTCAGGGACTGGTTCTCCTCTCTTAAGGCCTTCAACTCACTGGAATAGTTAGTAATTTCCTCTTTAAATTGTTCATTTTGTTTCCTAAAGTAATCAGATTGTTAGGTCCAGAATCCTTACTTAAGACTAAAGATCTGCTCAGCCAGAGTATTCTGCATCATATTCCTTGAATTCACAAGATTATCTATTTGCTTCTCCTTCTTCTGTATTTGCTGTTCAAGCTCATTTTCCTTCTGTTTATAGGCATCTATCTCATTTCTGGCTTGGTTCAAAGCTTCCTACAAGAATTAAGACTTCAACCTTGTCCTCTTACCTTTAGCTTTCTCTTTTCAATTTCTAGCCTCTCAACATCTTCGTTAACTTTATGTATGGTATCTCCAGTTTCTTGGAGGAAGCTTCTTGGGTCAAGGGCTTTAATATGCTGCTCAATAGAGCTGCTTTTAGCGTTGAAGTTCTCTAATTTGGCTCTAAGGGCGTCCTTTTCTCTCTGCAGAGTCTGAGTTTGTTCTCTGTAATATTGAATCTCCTTTTCATATTCCTTGTGCAAGTATTTCAGCTGTTCCACTTCATTCTTTAACAGCTAATACTTAGATAATAGGGATCAAACCCTTACAGAATTGACAGTAGCAACAGCTTTTAGGTTTTCTTTTTCTTTAAGCAGTGCAAGCTGTCTTTCTATCTCCTCATTAAGCTTATCATTAAGCTCATTATTCTTCTCTTTTTCTCTTAATAATGAATCCTTAAGAGTCTGAATCTCAGCTTCCTAAAGGATTGATTATACAACATAATTTCTAACTTAGTACCTTATTACTGGATTCAGAATAAACTTTATTCTTCTCATCAGCGAGCTTTAGTTGAAGATCGCTCACTTGTCTTTGTAGCTTGATATTCTAAGGATTAGATTAATATCACTTATTCATACCTCTTCATTTAGCTTCTTTAGTTTCTCGTTGAGGGTGTCGATATGGGAGTACAAAGAATCTCTTTCACGTTCAATTTCTTCCTTCATCTAAAATCTCAAAAGAACCTCAATTGATCTTTACCAATCTGTATTTTTCCTTATCCTTGACAAGATCCTTATATTCTGTATCTTTTCTTCTAGTCTCCTGTTCCTTTCTAAGATTTTCCTCCTTGAGTTCTTTCAAAGTCTTTTTTGACTCATTTAACTAGATTTTAGCACTTTCTGTATTGATAATTACCTCTCTAAGAAGGGCCTGGTAATCAGCAGCCAGCTTTTCAACATCTCTTCTATTGGTGCTATCCTCAGGACCCTTTGAGTATTCTTCTTCACGGGTTGCTTCAGAGATAGAATCCAATTTTCTGTCTCTGAATGGCACATCTGTATTACGATATTCCCTGAGAGCTTCTTTTTCTTCCTAAGGGGGTTCAAAAAGCCGAAAATAATTATACAAGGGCTTGAGTTAACATCTTTATTTCGTATTTTTGGTTCTCGAGGATCTGTTTAAGCTTCTCAATTTCCTCTTGATGGTAGCCCTCAACCCTAGACACATTGGTGTCCCTTATTTCCTTTGGTTCGTCTTTACTAGGGCTACCTTTATGAGGACTGAACTTCGCAGGACTCATTATCCTTGAACTCTTTACTAAGGCAGGGTTTTGGAGGATCCTTTGTTCAAGTCTATTGATGTAGTGCTTGAGTTCCTTGACTCTGTCCTCTAAGTCTTGCTTCTCTTTGAGAAGGCTAGATAGATGTCATTGATTTAAGGGATTTAATACTAGTGGTTTCTGGCATTGAGATTTTTGAGTTCCTTGTCCTTTTTCTCGCTTTCTTCCTTGAGTTGTTTGTTAGCTTCGATCAGATTCCTGTTCTTTTCCTCGGACTAGAGATAAGATTTAAAAAATGTCGAGTTTCCTTACAGCTTTGAATTTTTGTTCGAGAATGTTATATCTATGGTTGAGGTCCCCAAGCTTGTTATTGTTCTTGGCGACCTGGCTCTGGAGGTTGTGAAGGTAGGTCAAATCAGGCTTTGGTTTGGGTTTCATTTCTTCTTTTAGTTGCTTTTGCTTCTCGATGAGGTTGTCTATGCGGTCCTTATGCTCAGGTGTTTTCTCACGAGATAAGGGCAGGCTCGTCTTGTCAGGCTTATCGCGAGGCTCCTCGCTTAGGGAAGGGTCATTCATCAGGGAAGAAAATAAGTTTTATTAAGGGATTTATTAGTAAACGAATAAATTGAATTTGGCAAGCTAAGACACTCCATTTTTTTGGAATGAGGGAACTGGCCAAGGGAGGGGTGGGGTATGGGTTGTGAGGTAAAGGATTGTTAAAGGTACATAGAGAGGTTAATTTTGATCATATTGATATGAAAAGATGAATCTGATAACTTAAAAGAGAGTTGTAATATGTTCATATGCAATTAGGCGGTACCTTCAACATTAATGTAGTCTTTGTAGACATTGTTGTGCTAGAAAATTAGAGTGATTAAATATTAACAATACTCCAATATAATAGGAGAAAAGTCCTTGGAACATCTTGTCACCCGAAGCTTGATTTCTGCTTTTAATCTGGAATTCGATTCTCTCAAGCCTGTGTTGGAGGAACTTCTTGAGTTCCTCATCCATCGTTGGGTTGCTGAGCTCTTTGAGGAGATATTTTCTTTCAAGAACCAAGTCATCATATTTAATCACTAGGAACTAAGCTTAGACTGAAAGAAATCTTACATTCGTAGTAGCTTCCCATAGCCTTGTACTTATTGGATTTAGCCTTGAGTTGCTTGAGTCTCTTCCCACAACAGAATTTCCAGCATCTAACCAAAGTGTTCTTGAGGAAGAATCTCAGAAGAAGGATAGCTATAAATCCGAAGAAAAGGACAGTTAAGGCAATGTTCTGGTATCTTGAAGCTCTATTGGCAATAGTAGCCAGGGCGTAGTTCTTTCCGCTTCTTTGGACTTTGTCAAGGATTTCATCAGCATCGCCGAATGTAGATCCGGAGCCGAAGATTTGAGGGTTACCATAAACCCAAACAGCAAATATCAAGTGAATCAACAAGATGACGTAGAGAGCTCGTCCGACATTCTCTTCAAGCGTGTGATCGAATTTTTTGGGGGTCTTACAGATCTTCAAGACTAGGGTATTAGAGTAAAACGGGAGGTTATCTTACGGAAGAATTTGTCAAGCCAGTAGATGATAATTAAGTTGAGAACCGTACTGAAATAGAGAAGGGGAAGACCAGCACCATAAAGGAAGCAAATAAAGACAACAGTAAGAATCTATTATAAAATTAGGTTAAAGTTAAGGGGTATTACCTGAGAATACCTGAAGTCAATCATAAAGTCAGGACCAGTGTAGAGGCGATTCCAAGCTTCCTGGGTCTTCTTTTTTGTCTTTTCCATATTGTTACTGCATCCTCTATCCCAGCATCTGAAGCAGCTCTTCATGAGATACACAAGGATGTTAGCTATGGGTAAAGAAATTATGTTGATGATCATAGTGGTCAGCTAAGAAAGGTTAAACATGTGAGGAGGATTTCGTACCAAGGTTGTACCGACGTTCAAGTACCATTCAGGGATGAAGTCGTCGTAGTTACCATCTAAGAAGGAGATCTTGGGATTTCTACTGAATTTGATGTTGACAATAAGGATGATGACACCAGTGTTAAGGAACTGGGCAACGAAGATCTTCAGGACACGAGAACTGAGTTCAGTTGTGGCGTTTCTGTGCTTTTCAAAGCTGGCCAGGGCCTTGAAGATATATTGCATGATGAAGTTTGTGAGGATGATGGCGAAGACAATGACGAAGGGAAGAGCAATGGTCTTATATCTGTCCCAGGCCCATTCTCTGCAGATCTCCTCATTGAATTGTCTCTTGGTATCATATCTGCAGTAGCATTCAAGCAAACCAATAGCACTAGCTCCCAAGGCTTGATCAGCATCGACTTCCTATGACAATGAGAATAGATAGAAATATATATACAGCTCTAGTAGGGTTTACTCCTCTACAGTCTAGGTTAGGTCTAACGTCCTTAGCGAGTTCGGCTTGTTGATCCTTGATCCAGGCAATAAAGGCCAAAGCTAGAAATATTTAAAGAAAATAGAGGGGGAAATATTACTAATTGCCCATAAACAAATAGTGATTAGCCAGGAAATGACCCTTCTAAGGAACTTTTCGAGACTTGAAGCATCCATATTGGCCCAGTTGATGTTGGATGGGGAGGGTGCTCCACTGACCCTAAGGTACTTTCCGTGGAAGTTGTGTTGGTCTTTTTCGAAGCATGAACTGCAGCACTTGTAGAAGAAGCCACTGGCTTGGCTAGCATCGTATCCTCTAAGGACCTTATCACGCTCAAGCTTGTTTTCGAAGGTAATATAAGCACAGACGACTCCACCCTTTTGATTATGGAGGTTATTGATCTTATTCTCGATCTTGATTTCATTCTTCTTGACCTTAGCAATTTGGTTATACTCTTTCCTGGCTTTTTTCCCGCTCTTCTTAGCAATCTCATCCAAGTCTTCCATGCTGATTTCTTTGGAAGGGGTCCTTTCCTTGGCCCACTTTTTGTAGAAAGCTTTTGACATCTTGATTCTCTTGACCTTTAGAGTTCCATGTCTAACTTGAAGACTGAGCAATATCTGGGGTTCAGCAAACTGGACATCCATAACATGGACCTGTTCAATCTTCTTTCCGTGCTTGACCTGGCTGAAGTGAGTCCAAAGGGAGCGTCTAAGCTTATCTCTCTTCATCTTAGGCAAATTTCTGACTTCAATGGTGTAATCTTCTACAGAGTTGACGGAACCGACTACTTTATCAATGGTGCTGGCTTCAGACTGCTTGAGGCTAGGGGATTATATAGTGGAAATGTCAGTTACGTAATAATAAAGAAGAAGAAAAGGACGCATATGGCGGCATCACACCCTCCGATGATGTAGGCGATTCTCTCTTTTTCGATGGTTTTACCACCTGGAAGTTCGATTTCGATATTCTCGCACAAGGCTCTTACATATACCTTACGATTTTCCATTTTGTAAAGCCAGCACTTGCCTTGGCTAGTGAAAAAGTCGTTACGGATGGTGAATTGACATGATGGCTGGTCAAGGCAGTTGCTATATTCAGCCTCAAGGGCAGATTGGTCGAAATTGTTGCAATCTCTGGTCCAGGAGAAATAGGTGTAATAGTCACAAGTGATATCCTGGGTTTCCTCGACAAAGCCGTACTGAAGGGCGGAAAGTCTTCCGATGGTTCCCTTCTCGCACTTAATAGTGATTGTATCACCAATGTTGGCGGTTTTGCATTGTGACGCACCTATAAATTTAATACAGATAAATTAAGATTACCTCTGCCAATAGACCCTAGGGTAGTATAATACAGCAACGACTTGTAATCCGAAAAGTCATTAACAAAGCTCATACTAGCTAGAAAGTCAAGAAAACTCGGGAGTTTGCTCACCTCTGATTGAGAAATAAAGTGCCGGAATTGACAGGATAGCGAAGAGTAAAAAGAAGCCAATCAGGTACTTGACGAATCTAAAGTAGAGCACAACACCAACACCGAACCTATCCATCTCACTTTTGTTTGAGGTAGTGCAGCAATAGTGCCATCCACTAGTTGCACCACAAACTTCACAGCAAGTGTATTTCGACTTGTGTGGTTCCTTTCTTGGATGATTATCTTCGATATATTTTTTGAGCTGTCAACTTAAAACAAGGATTAGAACCCCTACCTTAACATAGCTAAGTTCGTCATCGTCTTCTCCGACTTTAATCTAAAACGTGAGAAAAGTTTTAACTAATTCTACCATAGATTGCATTTTCCCTGGTTTTACTCCATCGGCAGCTCCTATTCCTCCAACAGGATTGTTGTTTCTAATTATAGTTTTACATAATATTTTAAGACTTACACTGTAATTCGCACATCTGATGTGAGCACTGGCGGCTCAATCATTTCTAAAAAGTTATATTCCGCAAGAGATGTAGTTACCACTCTCTTTTTTGTTACTCATAAGCAGATCTGAGAAATTCCCCGATGTCAATTTAAAATTATTAAGTACGGCGTTTCTATTACTCTTATTTAACAAATTTATGAGCCTAACCTCACCGGATCAGAGAGTACCTGCTATTTTTAGACTCGATCTCCTGGCTGACGAAAATCAGGATTATGTGTGGAAAAGGTAAACATCCCTCCTAATAAACCCCTCTCATTATTTAGCATGCACGACATCTGTATTTCTAGATGTTATCAGCCCAAGAGAATCCTCACTAAGGATCATGTACATCATACCATTTTCGAATGCCTCGAAATGTGTTCCTATAAGGTATGGCTCCTTTGTCAGACCCTAAAACTATTTAGTATAAAGAGTCCCTGAATCTGATCAAGGAAATATCGAAATCAAGCGGTTTCCACTAAATAGTCTAATCCTTACCCTAATTCAACAACTTTTCTATGTTTATAGCCTTCTTGTAAACCTGTCTGGTAGGCTGTATGTTGAATAGAAGAAAGCTTTAGCCAAGGAAAGAGTAATATTCAATCATTACCTTATGTATCTTACAGAAACTATGCACAGAAATGTTGTACATAAGTACTGTATTGAACAAAGTCATACTATTTATTTTTGGCGGCCAAATATCCTTTAAGCATATTCTTTAACATATGCGTCAATGTAGACCTGAGTTTGTCCCTCTGTTTTTTATTATTATACGCGTTTACGAAGGCATGTGTGTCCACAATTTTGGACATTATATGATCACTTAGCTTATTCTTGAAATTTTTCCTTTCCTTATACACGGCAAACTCAGGAGAAATTGTACTCACAGGCTGCTCCTTCGATTCTTTAATCTGGTCAAACTCTGCCTGCATCTGACCCCAGATCATATACAACTGCTCTTCTAAAAGAGCGGAATCTCTCTCGTTTAGATCCGAGACTTTCTTGAGTCTATCATAAAAATTCGAAACTGATTTTTTTATATTATTCGTTGTTTCGAAATTTTTCTTTATCTGCTCGAATTCCTCCGAGAATTTAGAGTGTTGGGGTGAATAGAACTTGCTTCTAGTGCGAATGGAGGACCTCATGCTTGCCGTAAAGGCATCCGTAGTGGCCTCTGTATGTGCCTTAGTTTGTTGATCTTCAGGAAGAGTGAGTACATTTTCGACTTTTAGGCTGTTGAGTTCATCCTTATCAAGAGAAAGCTTAAAGTTTTCCAGTTCCAGGAGGGGATCGGTTTCAGTTTCACCATGGAAAGTGGGGACTGAAGAGAGGGATGCAGTGGTGCGATGTAGGACGGATGAGGTGCCTATGCTACTGAAATTATCAGTGAGATTGCGAAGTTCTCGCATGGCTAGGACTTTTCTTGTTCCTAAGAATTAACCAAGAAAAAAATGCATATACTAGACTTCATAAATTGGGTCGGTCTTTCGTCTTCATATGACATCAATCTTAAGTTCTTCATTTTGGAAAGAGAGGCCTGGTCGAAGAGGAGGTTCTTTTGCTTTTCTTTTCTGTAGTGGGAATCCACTGCGTACGTCATTTGACCTTTTTTGAACTGATTTAGTTCTCTAGCATTTCTCTCTACTTCAGCCTTTGCAAGGGCTATGTCATCTGTGTCGTACTTACTAAGGTCCTGCTTATTGACTGGCTTCTTGTAGACCACCCCTCCTTCATAGACCCACTCACCAACTCCTAACAGCCTGGTGGTGTTTAGGCCATTTTGCTTACAAATTTCCTCGAGGGTTTTCTCCTCGATTTCTCTTTCTTTCTTTTTCAGCATGTTTCTCAAGAAAGCTGAGCTTGTTTGGGCTCTGCTGTTGGAAGTTTTCGTATGGATTGAGCTTTTACTCTCATCCAAGGAGCCATCATCATCTTTAACAGCTGTATAGAAGGTTCGGATTGGCTCGTTGATAGACTTCTTGGCACGAAACTCCTTCAGTTGCTGAAAAAGGACTTTGTTATTAAACAAGTTCTGGTACTTTTGAACATCTCTGTCTGGCAAGTGTTCCATTATCACCCTTTTGATGGTCTGCTCAGCAGAAGTATCTTCCACTTTCTTCGCAGATTTCGATTTAGGGAGTGTCGCAGGGGTTTCGACAAAGAAATAGTCCCTAGGAACTTGTTCATCCAGGTATTCTATAACTCTACGAGTTATTTTGTCCTGAGGAAGAGCAAAGCTCTTTGAATGCTTCTTGATCTTGAATTCTCGGATGCCAGTGACATTAGGGAAAATGCCGGGTCCCTTGGAGTCATCAAGCATAAAGAGTTCTCGAACTGAGGTGTTTTGGCCGTGTTTTAGTCGGAGTTGGGCAGTTTTCTTGTTTATGTGCAAGGAGAAGTTTCTTTTAGTGTCGACACCTACCTCAATTCGCTTAGTGGGAGAACGCAAAGAGAATGGTTGTATTGTTTTTCTGATGTAGTACTCGCTGTAATTGATATCGTCGGGTTTCCGCATTGATATTTATCTAAACATTAATAAAATATATACATACATACTAACTTCAAAGAGAAATTTAGGGCAAATTTTCCTGTTAGTCTTATTGACCAATGAGCAAGCTCCTCTCAGGAAACACTTCAATTACCAAAGTAGACTCTTGATCTATCCTTAAAGCTGATTTTAATCTTTTTACTTAGAGAATTGTACTTAAAGAAGTGGTTTTCTTGCGTTCTAAGAGTGGGTCTTGTGAGAACTGATGAAAGAAGTTCAACCTATTATAGAAAATATATTAATAGGCTAAGTAAGTGTTGTTTTTGGGGTTTTAAATCGTGCAATCTGATAATTTATCTCAAATCTTATCAAAAAAATCTTCCTTCAGATATGTCTTTGCTCAAAGAAGTCAAACAAGACAGAACCGAAAAGGTTCTTGAACTCTTGCAAGGTCCCCAAGATCTCAACGCAATTGACACCAAGACCGGAAACACCCTTCTGCACTTAGCCATATCAAATACTAACAGCACAATTTTAGGTGCTCTCCTTCGTGGAGAAAATAAGCCAGAACTAAACATCCTCAACAAGGAAGGTCTCTCCCCCCTGTGCTTTGCAGTCCTTCAAAATTATGAAGAAGGTGTTGAACTCCTCTTAAAAGCAGGTGCTCAAGTCGATTTACCCTCTGATGAGGGCTATACACCCCTCCACTATGCAGCTGAGAATAATTCAAAGGAAATATTGAAGTTATTACTCAAAGCTGGAGCTGATATCAACTACAAATCCGAGGACGGCACAGCTCTCCACATCGCCACCAGGGAAAACAATGACGATATTGCCTTTTTCCTTATGGAAAACCCTAAGCTCAACTTCTTGGAGATTGATGAAGATGGCAATACCTTCTTGCATATTGCTATCATGTTCGGAGCTTATAATATCTTCCAGAAATTCTTTACTGACTATGATAATGGACTTTATAAGGAGGTGAATATTACTGAGTTAGTAAATCATGCTAATAATGATGGAAATACTATCCTCCATCTAGCTGAGCTGGAACAGAAGTCAACAGTAGCCGATTTCTTGAGAAAGAATGCTGAGAAATATGGCTTGAATCTCAATGCCAAGAATAAAGAGGGAATGACTGCTGATGACTGCAGAGAAAGCCATAAAATAAGGCAACAAAAAGAGGAGGAGATGAAGAAAATTGAGAAAGAGGAGCTTGCTGAGGCTAGAAAGGCTAGAAAGGAGGAAAGAGAGCAGCTGGCTGAGGAAAGGAGAAAGCAAGAGGAGATGTTGAAGAAGAAGCAAGAGGAGGAAAGATTAAGATTGCAAGCTGAAATGAAAAAGAAGGAAGAGAAGAAGACTTGGATTTTTGTGCTGGCGTTTGTGGGAATTATTGCCTTGATGTATCTTTTCATGGAATATGCAATTGCAAAGAAGAAAGAGAATATTCTTGATTTGTAGATAGAAGAAGAGTTCTTTATACCATGTAAAACTTAAGACAAATCGAGTATAAATTATATACGAGGTGATATACTTTCACCTAGTAGTCTACACGTTGTTTATTATGAACAAGTTGTTTAATTAATGACCTCCGCCTGCCAAGACTAGTCCAAAAGCAATCATTATCGCAGACACAAATTTAATAAATATTCCCTATTTTCATTACCAACACTCTTTATTTCTTACTGATTCGGAAGCGTCTCTTCCAGCTCCAAGGAATTTCTTTATAGTAAAGGCAAAGAACAAATTCAAAAGCTGATTCAAAGCACTCTCAGCTGCAGTAACAACTCCAGTCTATTGGATTTTAGTTAACCAAAGTCGAAATTACCTGATAGTAACATTGATAGGCCATTGCTGAGTTATAGTAACCGTATAGGGTCAGTCCCTCAGCAGCACAGGTGATATATATTTGTTTAGGGACAACATACTTGACCTTCCAGCAGTCATCCTGAACCTTTTTGGAGCAGACTAAAAGGACAACAAAGGTCAGCACAAAAAGAATTCTATTATTGAGAAACTATAGCTCAGAATTTACCTGGTAACAGCGAAGTACTCGAAGAATTGGTAAGTGTTCTCGGTTGATTCTTCCACAGTTGAGATGCACATGTTGTATAGACCTAGCATTTTAGGGAAAATTTAAACCTATTACCATGGTTAACTTCTGCAAAAAGTGCATATCTTACGAATCTAAACCTGTTAGAGGGTTTGTAAAGAGGCTTACGGTTGTTTCCAAAAGCCCTTGGTTAATAACATTTTCATGTTTCCTCCAGTTGCAGGCAGTAATCCACCAACAAATAAGAAGCAATATGCAACAACATGCATATAGGATTCTAGCCAGACTCTTCCGAGGAATGCCTTGTGGATGGATGAGACGATGAAGGTGAAAATTGAAGGGAACTTAGGAGTTAAGAATTTAGAACAGGAAGATATGTACTTGCAATAGAGGTAGAATAATAGTGCTGGCTGAAGTCTCGAAGGCTGTAATAGTAAAGTGATAATGAAGGTAACAGAATATGCCAGCTGCAAGTGCATAGTAAAATTTGTAGTCCTAGTTAGATTAATGAGGACCTTTTTGACTTTACATATTCTGGTTGGAATATGAATGATTTGCCATCGACTAGAGCCAGATAACTATCATGATTCCACATAATCCAGCTAAAGTAGACAAAGAGCTAGGATGGTTTTATAGCTCATTTCAAATCCTTACAACAACATATGTAAAAACGACACAGAGGAAAATCGTCTGAATTGGATTTAGGGTCTCAATAACTTCTACATAACTTGAAATATAACTTTTCGTAATTACTTTGTCCACGATTCTTCAAGTCATCTTCTGATTTCGATGAAGTTATTGATGTATTCACTTGAGTATAGTTTCCGTGGTTTTCTAGAGCTTAATTTTGATAAAAAATCGCAAACCTCCAATGACTATATCACAGAATGTATCAGCCAGGCCAAAGCAGCTGCCTGACCATATAAGATTCGCAATCCAATTGCACATTGTTCTAGATAAAACCTAAACCCACACGTAAATAAAATTTATTAACTCAAATTTTGCTATTGTTATCTGTAGAGCATAAGTTCCATTGAAAAAGGACCTCTTTTGACCAATTACAACAACTTATCAAGACACAAAAACGATCTTATCGTAAAGCCAAAGTCATGTATTTATGGCTAAAAACGAGTCAAACATAGGAAATAGACTCTGTCAGAGATAATGTAGGAGGTTTCCCTCTCAAAAGACCTGTTATAGGAGGCTGGGTCAAGAATTTCTTTCAAGATAAATTTCCCATTTGACTCAAGATAATTTACTGAATTATTCAGAATAAAATGTTACTAAACCAACAGCCTCACTTATTACACATAGACGACGATCGATATCCTATGGTAAGTCCTCTCAACTCTACAAGAAGCGAGATATCAGATATTGAAAGTCTACATGTACCCATCGAAAAGCTTCAGCCCATGAACTTCAATTCACTAATAAAACGTAATCCCTTTGAGAAAGACGTCAAATTATACAAAAACCAACACATAATCGAGAGCACTCCTACCCAACAGTCCCAACCTCAGCCCAATAATATACCTTTGAGCCAAATCCCAGAAAAAGCAAAGGTTGAACAAATTAGGGAGAATCACAGAATGGCTCAGACCCCAACAACCCGTGAGAGTCGATTCCAAACTGCAGAAAAAATACTAAGAAGACCAGGCACTACTGGAACTACGAATACAAATGGAACTAATGATAGCAGATCACCCTCAGAAGAAAGAGTTAGTAGTTTCGGAACATTTCCGAAGGGCATCTTGAAAGTCGGGAATAGAAGCAAGTACTCTCAGGATTATGGTTATTACCGTGGATTCTATGGAAATAGTGCCACTTTCGGGAGTGTAAGAAAGAGAAGTAATTCAAGGAGTAATTCCCCGAACGAGAAGGCAAGAAAAAGAGGGTTCTTTATTTCAAATTCATTTGATGCTGCAAACTCTAGATATATGAGCAAGTCTGGAGTTGTGGCCAAGGCTTCTTCCTTTAAAAGTAAAAAGAAGATTCCTTAAGATGATAAATAGGGAGGGATATCCCAAGGTTCTACAATATTTCTTATGTCACTTCTTGAGAATCATTTTTTGTGAATTCTGAGTTTAATTTATATAGTGTGTGTACACGTATCTTTTAGGGCAATGCTTTTGTATCAAAATATGTCCTATATTCAAGGGTTTTGTTATTTCTTTGCGTTTATTGATCAAAACTGGCATATTCAGGTTCTCTAGTGGAAAGAGACGCCGAGTATATGATACGAAAGAGATGTTTAGCTTTTACAATGGTAATATAAATTCTTATTCTCATTGCTTTTCATTAGAAACAGCCCCAAATTTTTAGTAGGTAGGGCGGATCATAGATTGTTGTGACTCGTCTGGGTTTCTCTTGCTGGCAAATAAAAGTCCAGTACTAATCAACTATCAACGTTACTAAATTGTCCAGACTCCTTACTTTAATAAGAAGATTGAAAAATGAGAGGAAGATGACAAGGATGTGAGAGCTTCTGAGTTCATTCCATAAAGAGCTTTCTTCGGAAACTTCAGTCCAAGCAGGAGCGACGGTCACGAACCAAACAATGTCCATAATAACGAGTCCTAGGTTTCCATATATAAGCTAAAAAGAGGATTATTCTCAGAATGCGAGCTGCTTACGATGGTCATGATTTCTACGTCCTTTCTGATAGTCCAAATTAAATAAAAGAAGAGGGCGAAGGCAAAGTTGTAATCTGTCCTCATCAGGCAGGTGAAAGCTGAAATGTACTAGATTTTGTTAGGAGAAGGGTGGAGAGGAACTTACCACAATCAAGAGGTAAAGATTTCCAATGATGTTGCTAAGGTCTCTGCCGGCCATGAGGGAGAGTGTTAACTTAATAGGTATTTAAATTTATGAATTACTTAAGCAGTTCGAAATGGAAGTACAGAGTGTGCGAGAGAATTTAAATGTTGCTTTAACATAGTGAGAGTTGCTCTATACACAAGAACCATAGACATTCATGAGACAAAGCAATGAAGTAACAAAAAGAGAAAGAGAATTTAAATCTTTTCAAGTTTAGCAGCGACAACGGAAGGGTTGTCCTTAGAAAGCTTGTCTTTCCCAGCGGCCTTGAAGTCAAATGAACATTCATGGTCCTCGGGCAGACGGTGGTTTTTACAATAAGTAAATCCACATTTGCATGTGTACCCCAAAATTCCCACCTTCTTGCTACAGGAGAAGCATTTGCTAGTGTCAGCCTAATGCACTCAAAACAAACAAAATTTTAGGTTTACTTGTTTAGGCTTTTCAGGTTCAGTTTTAACATCGGTCTCAGATTTAACTTCGACCTTAGTTTGTTCCTGAACTTGGGGAAGGGTCGAGCGGGTTTCGACCTTGACGGGTGATTTAACGGGTTTTTCCTGGACAATACTTTGGGACCTGATTCTAAGAAAATTAGACTTATAGGCGTTTGATCTTTACTTGTAACACTTGGAGCAAAGGTAGTCAAATGCCTTGCTGCCGAAAAACTCAAGACACATGCTGCACTTCTTTGGTTGTTCGACTGGCTCATCGTTGATGTTGTTATTTGACTTAAGGTCGCTCATTCTTTAATAAAAACGCTGTTTTTTGCAAATATAATTTTGTATTATTGTGATATAATTATATTTTGCTCTTTTGCAGTTTATTAATCAAAACATATAAAAACGGAAGAATTGACTGACACATTCTGAAGACTTTATTAGAATTGACGATACCAGCATGTGATAATTTAAATTTCCTACTCAGATCTACATACAGTAAAACAGGCTTCGTAGGCTGGGTATCATAGTAATCTCCTCATACATGGTCTAAAAATATTCTAGAAGTTTCCGTTTAGGTTTGAATTTCAGAGACTTTCCTGATGATGTTCTATTTTCTTTTGAACCCACCAGGAACGATTTTTTCTATTGCTCTTATAATTCTTTGTCTTGCCTTGCCAACAATTTTTTCCCTTAGGCAAATTTTTGTTGGCAATTGCCGGCGAAATTCTTGCCAATCTATAAGAAAAATATTAATAGACTTTGCATTTGAACCTTGCTAAACAAGTCCCTTTAAGCCCCTAGGTCAAGCAAATTATACTTTAGCTCAGGGTGAAGAAATAATTTTATAGAGGGTTCTATATTCTGGGTAGGGAGCTACTTAGAAAGTTCAAATTCAATTCAAAAAAGTTCGTTAATCAGGTCTACTGATGTAAATCAAGTGCGTGACCCATCGGCGAGCCCATAGGGAATTTTCCCAATTTGAACAAAATTTATTTTGTTGACACGCAATATAAAATTGAGGAGGTAGGGTATAGGCATAGAGGGAAAGATTTTTAGTGGTTAAGATCAGGATAGGATCACATTTAATAGCCCAATGACGCGAAGGGAGTACATGGAGGATACTAATTAGAAGAGATGTTATTATTACATTAGATATATTTATGAATCATTTGTAAGGCTTCCTCTTCAGAGACCTGCAGTAAGTCCAAAGGTCTGTAAACGTGGAGAGAGCCACCTCCAGAGCTATTCTCATCGCAATTGTCACTGGCAGACAAGATGCTCCAATTGTTCAATGGATTCCAGTCAAAATCTGTAATAGCATTTCTACGATTTGTTAGGATCTTAACAAATGAAGATAGTACTTATGTCCACTATGCGTGAAAATGGGGTCAAAGGTTTTGTTCTTTAGGCTTCTTTCCTAAAAAATGAGTGGAATTATTTTTGTTTTTACAAGATCATATATGTGGACTTGCTCCGCTCCCACAGCGAAGATATTCTGGTTGAAAGGCGCGAACTGACAAGCCCTAACTCCTCCATGTTTATGAGGCACTGTAACTTTGAAAATATCCTTTCTCTAAAAAGATCATCTTCTAAATTTAGAGCATTACCATTCGAAGATCTACGACATTGGCAACACCGTCGCCGCCACCTATAGGACTCAGAAGGGCTATAAATTATACGCTCACCTGTCAGGATAAGGTTCTCATTAAGTAAGTTCCAGTCCACAGTGTGGATATCATCTGTATGAAGTCCTTGAATCTAGATTTAAGGCATAAAAGAAGCATAGATACCTCGTAAGATGGGACATCTGACCTAGTATCCCAGCAGATCACCCTCTTGTCATCTGATACTGAGATTAGGACTTCTCTGTTCTTAGGATGGAAGCAGACATCTTCGACGGCGTCTGTGTGCCCAAGGAACTCCCTTTTAGGCTGGATTTTTACGTTAGTGAATTTCTCAGTGCTATTAATAGCATTCAGTTCCCTCTTATTGAATAGGATAAGGTTGGAGGATAGACTGGTCTGATAGTCTTCAATATCCCAGATGAGAACCTTTTGGTCTTTGCCTCCGGAGGCTATACGGCTGTGGGTCTTGGCCCAGTCCAAAGCAAAGGGAGCTATATCTGTATGGCCAACTAGTCTATAGAATTGTATAGACTTGTTTTTTTATTTTTTACCTTAGTTCTGGAGTCTCTGCGGTCAGATTTTCTTTTTTATTTGGCACATGTTGGTGTTTATCTAAGTTCCATACGTAGACTGTTGGAGAGTCGGTGTGGGTGCAGATCCACTTTGCATCTATATATGATTTCTTGAGAACGTTGATTTCGCCGGGATGTACAATAATCTGCTTGACTGTGAGGTAAGGGCATTTCTTGAAGTTCTGTTGAAGGAAAATATGATTGAGTTCCTGGTCAAAGACGACTCCACTGTTGGGGATGTCTGAGATCTTACGAAAAGAAAAAACTTGGCTTACCAATGACAGCAACGACCAGAAAGCCGGCAAACTTCCTCCAGAGATTCTCACTTTCACTATATGTTCCGTCTGTGCGGCAAGAGAAATAAATTTTTTGTTTTATATAGTCGTCTGTCTTGTCCACAATTGGACCCCAACGGCAGGCCATGCAGGGCCACTCTGAATATCATTAATGGATTTATCATTATGCGGTACCAAGATTATTCTCGAAGATATAATCATAGAGATAGGAGGATAAATTCCTCCATTTATCCTGTTTAGTCGACAGCATTTTTGGGATTTTATTTTAAATTATGATGCGCCCTTTTTCTTATCTAAAATGGTGTTTCTCCGATTCTCACAAATATCCCAACGCACCGCCCAACCCACTCAGGAGCTCACCACATACACCCTGGTTGAATATCAGAAAATCTCCTTAACAGATTAACACATTATATTGCAATCTAAAACATTCAATTTCATTTTCTCACTAAAGGCTCTTGATATGCAGGTCTGAATAGTATATTCTTAAAGTGGCTCGTCGTCCTAACAAGTGGCAAGAGTCATAAATTTTTCTCACAGCTTGTCGAACATAAAAGAAAATAATATTACCTCTGGTCAAATTTGTCGGCATCTGAGCTCCAAGCAGCGAAAAAATTTATTCGGTTTCCTAATAAATTGTGAGACTTATTCCCGAAGTTTTGCTAATGTTACCACATCTTTCCTCAAAAATATAATTTTCTCAATCATTTACGAAGAAACAACGATTATAGAAGAATTGAGCTTTTAATTGCTATAGATTCCGTCGAAATCATTATTCCAAATAGCTCAATTTCTAGGAAGTTCTTAGTGGAAGAAAGTAAATAAAATTTCAGTTTTTTTCTGAGAAAAAATTCAATTACCCAAGAGTTCCTAGTTATTAAGGCAAAGTCTCAAGTTAGGACATTTTAGTATGGCTTTACTAATAAAATAATTATTTTGGAGTCTCAGGAAGGAGTTATTTTCGATTCTTATATTCATATGAATGTATAGTAATTTGGTTTGGTTATTTGGAATTAGGAGCACAGGAAAGCTTCTTGAGTGGCAATAACGATTTGTGGAAACAGGATTTTTTAAGAAAGAATGGTTTTTTCTGAAACTGATTGATTCTCTACTCACTGATTATTTGTCGAATTAATTTAATGTATTCTCTACTCAAAAATTAGGTTCTGATCAGATTCTTCTTTCAAAGACTAATATAAATTCACAGCATCTTCAAGCTGGACATAACCTATTGACATTTTTACATTAACTGGTAGCAAAAATGATTAACAACAAAACTGACAACAAAGACAACAAAGGCAACTGGGAAGAAACAGTTGATTCCTTCGAAGCTCTCGATCTCAAAACCTTGCTTATTAGAGGAATCTACGGCTATGGCTATCAAAAGCCCTCCACTATTCAAGCTAAAGGCATCCTTCCAATCCTCAAGGGAAAAGACACCATCGCCCAATCCCAATCTGGAACTGGAAAAACCGGCACATTCGCCATTTCCACCCTCCAAGTCATTGATGAAAGCTTTCCTCACTGTCAAGCCCTAATTCTGGCTCCAACCAGAGAACTTTTCCACCAGATTCAGAAAGTTACTCTGTGCTTGGGAGAATATATGAATGTTAAAGTCCATGCCTGTACTGGAGGAACCAACATTTCGGAGGATAAGAAACAGCTCCAGGATGCTCAGATTGTCGTAGGAACTCCAGGAAGAGTGCTCGAAATGCTCAAGAGGGGCTATTTGAAACCTGAACATTTGAAGCTATTTGTCCTGGATGAAGCTGATGAAATGCTCGGGAGAGGGTTCCAAAAGGACATCCAGGCAATATTTGGCCAGATTCCAGGAGATGTTCAAATTGCACTCTTTTCTGCTACTATGCCTCAAGAAATTCTGTCCCTTACTAAAGATTTTATGAGAGACCCCGCAACTATCTTGCTGCAAAATCAGGAGTTGACTCTTGATGGTATCAAACAATACTTCGTTGCTGTAAAAAATTCGGAGTTGAAATTTCAGACCCTTATTGAGCTTTACAACAATATTGACATCCAGCAGTGCATTATCTACTGTAATACCAAGAAAGGAGTCGAAGATCTCGCCGCCAAGATGCGTGAGAAGCACTTCACAGTCTCTTGTATGCATAGCGAAATGACTCAAAACCAAAGAGATCTAATCATGAGGGAGTTCAGAACAGGATCCTCTAGAGTCCTAATATCAACAGATTTGCTGGCGAGAGGTATTGATATCCAGCAGGTTTCCCTTGTTATTAACTATGACATTAACCCGAATAAAGAGAATTACATACACAGAATTGGAAGAACTGGGAGATATGGTAAGAAGGGAGTTGCTATTAACTTTTTGACTCCTTCAGATGCTAAAACTTTGCAGTTTATTGAACAGTTTTACAATACAGAGATAGTGGAATTACCACTTGATGTAAGTCAACTTTGATTATTTGACTAATCTTTTAGCTCGCTGAAGTTTTCGATCAATAACAGCTGTAAATTGTCTTGAAGAATTTTTATTAATTAATTCTCTTTTATTATGATTTGAAAATGTTTATAATTTCCTCGTATCTCTTTGTTTGTGATCAAATCCATTGAAGTCTCTAAGTATTATGTGTATAGAACATTATTCTCTTTGCTAGTTTCTTTAAATACAATTCCAGTTGGGAAGGGAAGAACTCAATTTTACTAAATTTTGGATATTACAACCACCATGCTATGATTTCTATATCTTTCTTACCAAAAAGATCGAGATACATCTAGAAATTACTCTTCTATATCCAGTTTATAGTGTTAACAGTGTCCTTTTTGACCTTCTAGCCCATTCATGTTAAGGAAATAATGTTATCCTATCTGAGACTTTGTATCTTATTTCAAGCTAACAACATACTCTAATCTATGGGTATTCATACTTGACTCACATTTGTCTGGACCGAAAAAATGCTCATCTCTATCTTGACCGGTACATACGATTATAAAATCACAAGTTTGGGTTAATAAATCAAATAAAAATCAAATCTCACGCTGATTCCAGCCTTATGTTTCAAAATCCTCAACCTACTCCAACAAACAAACTCTTCTTACATCTAGATAAAGTACCAATATTACCATTCTAATTAATATGTTTAGGTCTTCAATACCCCATCTCCTCCCTCAATCTCCCCTACAGGCCTATATGATAGCCCTATCTTTCAGAAACCACATTATTATACACCAAGAGCAACCAAAACCCAATCATACTTGAGTTTTAATAATGAGCAGCCCAGTAAGTTACCCCTGAATTTTCCTTAAGAATCGAGACTTATTCCACGACATAAACAGCTCTGAAAGAGCTTCCAGAAGAAACACACAGGTACGATTAATTCTCTTATCTTAAGCTATTAGTTTATTTTCCCAAGTGAGCCTTTGAGTGAAAGATCCTATTCCAGGAAAAGCGCAGCAAGATATGGCACTCAAATCATGAGTCCCAGTATTTTCAATCCCTCCATTGAGCAAATCAGGCCTTCTTCTTTTCTTCCCACCCTCCAGCCTACATCGCCACCTCTTATAGTCCAAAAAACGCCAAGAAAGTCCTTATCAGCCTTAAGAGCAATCAAACTTGAATCAGAACCCATATTGGCTCCTCATCTCACCCAAATCATCCCCAGAGATCCCTCAATGGAAAAGAGAAACATGTCAGCTCGACTGGCTAAAATCGTATCAAAGCAAGATCCTTCTGAGGCCTTGGCCATTCCTAATCGCTTGAATAAGATTCCCACAAGAGGAGATCAGTATCAGCCAGTTAGAGGAAACTCAATTCGGCTTCTTAAGCAAATTGTAACTAATAGAAATCAGCAGAACTATTATCCATATGGGTTCACCCCCTACACTCCATCTTGTTTTCGTCTGCAAAACTATTTTCCATATCAGAGCTCTCCTATTAAGAATCAAAGCCAGCCAAGTCAACTCCATTCCTCAGATGAGGAAAATAAACCAATACTTAGGAAACTTGCTATGCAATATGACCAACATCAAGAAACTGAGAGTCCTAGATCAGGATATAAAGCCCAAAACGAAGTTTTAGCTTCTCCTAAAAAGATTAAGCTAAAAATAAGAAGTGACAGTGTTCGTGGTAATTCTGATGATGAAGAACAGAAACTAGTTCGCCCTAGGAAACCAAGGAAAAAGTCTATACTTAAAAAGACTCTAAGATGGAAAACAGATGAAAACAGCCCAACTCGAAAGGAGATTAGAGAAGAGAGGAGGTAAGTTAGGAGATGTTTTCAATAATCTGTAGGAAAAATGCTAAGAAGCATTTAAAAATTTGTGGGTGGACTATGGTCTATTATCAGCTTTTGCACAAGAAGCTGAAACAAAGAGCTATTGAGAGAAAGGCTAGCGTTAATGCCGATATAAATGAGAAAATGCCAGTGGCTTTTGAAGCTTTGCAGTCCTACATAATAAGGAACACTGGTGATATGATCATCCAGATGCTTAGAGATAAAGAAAGCTTCATTTTTGTAGGCGAGAAAGGAGTTAGCAAAAACAAATGCAAAAGAATGCTAGAAGTCTTGACGGTAACTATTTCTAAAATTAGAAATGATTCCTTAGAAACAAGTGAATGCAATTTTAGATAGGCTAATCAACTGCACAAAGGAGTTACCAGAACACGTTTTTGAGTTCCTTGCGTTAATAACTGAGAGAAATTCAATTCTCCCTTACGATTTTCTTACAGAATATGAACTGAAAAGACTTCAATTTACTCACTTTGGAGGGTTAAAGTAAGCTTTAAAAGAAGAATTGCTGATTTTTCTAGGAATGTGGTGGCTGATCAATCAAAAATGCTTATTGCTGGCATTGTGGTTGTTAGAATCTTCATCCATGACGTTTTCATGCGTGCTAAGGAGCTGATAAAATGCTCTCTAAATATTGCAAAGATATTTAACATCGGATCCTTCATTTATAATATGACTATGGAAATTATCAAGACATATTCTCCTATTTATCCAAAGAATCAGGAATTCCTGACTTTGGATCTCAGGATAAAGCCAAAGAGCAATCCATTGAAGGCATTAAGTAAAAAATATTGGTTTTTATTTAGGGCAATAGACGACCCTGCAGAGATTGAAAGATTCAAAGTTAAGAAAGATTACACTAGAGATGGTGAAATTATTGAAGGATTTTATAGCAAGCAACAAATGGATGCTGTCTTTAAGGAGAAAAAAATGTAATTGAGGACTTAGTAATTATTGATTTTTAGGCTCGAAGACACAAAGGCACTGTTGCAAGGATGGATAAATACTTTATATGAGTATTCCCATCAATACTTCTTGAATCACAAGAAGCCAAAAATTTAGAAAGACAATAATTATTGGCCCTTTCTACATTTCTTGTGAATAGCTTAGCCTATTCTCCTGTGTATCATTTGTTTTTAATTCAAAATACCTCCTATGAAAACTGTATCACATCTCCTTATCATTCCTCTTTAAAACTAAGAAACATTAAGAAGTGTTTCAGCGATTTTGAAATCTGGTATATATGATTAATTTGGGAAATCTAAAATTTCCTGTTATCTCTTATTCAGTATCATAGATTTGTCTTTCACTTAGGTCTAGATTAATGAGCCCTATTCACTGGATGAATTAGTTTTTTATATGATTTAGTTCATTAGTTGAAAGTCAATCTCTTTATTAGTTCCAGAACAGATTTCCTTGGCGAGTGATGAAAGATCATCCTGAAATTACAAGGCCAACTGTTTCGTAATTCGTTTATGTGAAGAGGGAGCATGCAGAATTCATAGAAGACTATTATTGAGCACATCGGTGGACTTTGCTATTTATCAGCTTTTTAGCAGTGAAATGAAGCTTATTAAACAACATTACAATTGTGAATCATTATGAGACCTTGAAACTTTTGTTAAATATGCAGGAACTAAGTTATCCAAATGATAAGAGGCAGATTTGATTTCACCTTATTATCGAGTGATAAGAAGTGTGTTAATTTGCTGGGGACTATTATGAATACAAAAGACGCTTTCAAAGTCACTGTAAAGGCTCAGAAGATGCTCAATTTTGGTTACCTATTATATCTTCTTATTTCTTATTCAAAATAAGAGTTATTTTGATAGCTAACCTTCTTTTGTTGATGTGTTCAGATATGAATTCTTCGATAAGCACTGAATTATACTTTAAATAGTTCTATGTCCATTTTTAGAGGCTCGAGCCGACTGAATACCGAATAATGTAAAGCAGCATCAAGATAATCAGGCTTCACTTGAAGTGTCGAAATTCTAGAAGGATTTTATAGTAAATACCAAATGAACTTAAATTTCAAATTAAAAAGAGATAAGCCTGAGTTGACGTTGAATCAGTGAGTCTTGGAGACATAAAAGCATTTCACAAGAGTAGATATGAAAATTCTCACCATGTGTACATGACTATCAAGAGGCTGAAGCCTAAGTATTCTAAACTATGTCTTATAATTTCAATTTTCCTTCCAAATGTCCGTACTCATACTTTCATATTCTTTCCTTGGAATATCTCTAAGAAGAGTTCTGTTTTACAGATCAGTCAGTTACTTATCAGTTTCCTGAATAATCATCCCAAAATAGTTCTAACCATATAGATAAATGATAGAGCCATTCTTAATTCAAGATAAAATAAGAAAAATTGTGATGTCTCATTAACAAAATCCCTAGTCTGTTAACGACCTCTTCATCTTCAACCAAAGAAGGGAAGAAGAGTTATTATTCGGGAATTGAAGAAAGGAAAGTCTCATCCTTAAAGGTTTTTCATTTAAGAGAACTATAGTATTAAAAATGAAAAGAATTAGTGACTTAACAAAAAGTATGGTTTTCCTGTGGGGAAACTAGGGCGGAAGAGGACCTACAGTTTAACAAGGGGTCTTTCTTGAACATTTTCTGGGACTAAATACTTCTTGGTCTTCGTTTTTGCCTGGTATAATTGATTGATAAGTTATCTAATTTTCTTATTTACTGCCTAATAAATTTATTAGATCAAAGTTTTAGATTAGAATAGGTCTAGCCATTCAGATTCATGTACCTGCCTCATGCCAGCACTCCAACCAACAAATACGATGTCCAGTTCAGCCAAGTACATATATTATCCTATTTCTTACCCCTATAGAACCTAAATCAGTCCTATTCGTTTTCTTCTAACCCTAATTATTCATTTTCTAACTCTAAACCTCAGCCGCCACAATTCTACACCCCAGTAGCGAACAGAAGTAAGGAGTATCAGAACTTTAGTCAAGCTGTCCTTGATCAGAGCAGTAAATAACAAATATTTTTTTCTCAACTGACAAGGAACGAATATCATTCCCAATAACCCTGGACTAATTTCTCCAAAAAATAATGAAGTAAACCTATATCTCTTCCTTATATCCCTAGTCCATCTTTCAAGATGTCTCTTTTACTTCAAGGACCCAACCCAGACAAAATTACGCCAAACATGGTGCCTCTATTGTCAGTGGGAATCTTCCCCTCCCACTCTCTGATCAAGTCAATATGAACCCTTTCATGCCTACAGTGGCCCACTCTGCTGGTCCAAGGGCGTTTATCCAACACCAGCATAACAACTCGATGCCCTCTATGAATTTGAATATGAACATGCAGCCACAAGTTTTTCAATCCGCCCCTATGATGATGTACTCCATGACCCCAAGCAACCACAGAAGTAAAAGTATGAAGACCCTCTCGTTAGAAAGAAGCCTTGAAAAACAAAATACTTTAATAGAAAATATGATAACGACCCTTGCCAGGCACGAGGAAAGACAGAGAAGTCTTCAGGAGGAAGAGCTAAGAAGTAGAATGAAGGAAATGGAGCTCGCATTACGTCTAGCTGATATGGAAGTTAAGCTAAAGCAAACAGAGCAAGCTGCTCGCCTTTCAGAAAAGAAAAGCCGATCAACAGACTCTCCAAGAATAAAAGCCAAGAAAGGGCTAAAGGGAGCGGTAACTGGCTTGCTTCTGGCCAAGATTATGGAAAAGAGCGATGTTAGAGAGAGTGATAGCGAGCCTTCCCAGTCCCCTCCTATCAGAGGACGCCAAATTCGACAGTCAACACAAGTTAATCCATATCCTACTTCTCAGCAGCAATATGAGCCTATTTTCCAATACCCCGATCCTAATGCTCATCCTGGTTACAATCCTTATGGATTTCCTCAATATCAGTATCCACCTCATTCTTATGACACTGCATATCAGCATCCTCAATATCCACAATATCCGCAATATCAGCCCCAGTATCCACAAAGACAGTTATATCCTCCAGAGGAAGAAAGGAAAGCAACCCTAAAAAGACCTACAAAGAGCCCTTCCCAGGTCAATCAAAGCCCTAGATCGGGATATGTTGATGAAAATCAAACCACTGAGCCCTCAAAAATACCAAAGCTCAAATTCTACGATGATTACCAAGACTATGAAGAAGAGGAAGAAGGCCAGAGATCTAAGTCAAAGAAGACTACTAAGGTCTCGTTAATTGATCTTGATTTTGAGGAAGGGGAATCAATCAGGCAGGCTCCTAAAAGAAAATCAAAGAAGAAAACCGTCAAAATTAATGTAGAAGAGAAGACTCCTACTTCAAAGGAAGCAAAGGAGAAGAAAAAGTAATAGTTCTTCATTATTTCATTTAATCTATAGAGCTGAGGCAAGAAAACAGCTGAGAATATTTGGCTGGTCCATGGTCTATTATCAGCTGTTATACAAAAGTGTTAAAGAAAATGCCCTTGTAAAAAGAATCACCTCTCATTCCCAATCGAATGATAAAATAGCTCAAGCTTATGATACCATAAAGTCTTTTGTTATCAAGCATGCAGGAAAATTGATAGTCCAAATGTTAGCAGATAGTGCAGGGTTTATCTTTGTTACTGAAAAGGGAATAAGTGAAAGCAAGTGCGCCAAGATGCTCAATACCCTGACCGTAAATTGATTTGTTGAGACATAGTTATTTCTTAGAAATATTTGAAAGCGATATTTGATAAACTAATAACAAATACAAAGGAACTACCCAAGCATTTCTTCAAGTTCTTGGCATCCATAACTGAGGAGAATTCGATCCTTCCTTATGATTATATGTCAGAATATGAGCTCAGAAGACTTCAATTTAGTTACTTTGGAGGATTGAAGTAACCTTATCAAGAAAACATCTGACTTTCTAGGAATATGACAAGTCAGAAATCCAAGATGCTAATCGCAAGTATTGTGATTATCAGAATTTTCATCCATGGGATTATTATGAATGCAAAAGAGACTTTAAAGGTCTCTCCAAACATTGCAAAATTATTCAATATTGGATCTTACCTCTATAACCTGACTATGGAGATTATCAAGTCCAGTGCTCCTATCTACTCGAAGAATCAGGACTTCTTGACAGTGGATCTTAAGATAAAGCCTAGGGCTAATCTATTAAAGGCACTTAGTAATAAATAATTGGATATATTTGAGCAAATAGGCAATATTGATGATATTGAGAAGTTTCAAGTGAAGAAAGATACAACAAGGGATGGAGAGATTGTGGAAGGGTTTTATGGAAAGCAGCAGATGGAAATGGTTTTTAAAGATAAGAAAACGTATATTTGATCTGAAGTTTTTGATTGTCTAGGATTGAAGTCACTAAAGCTCTCTTGCAAGGATGGATTGACGTTTTATATGAGAACTCTCATCAACAGCTTTTGGAGAATAAAAAAGCCCCTAAAGAATAGACAAATTAGATTCTTTATTTCTTTGAAATTTTCTTGTAAATTTTTCATTTTCTTAATTTTCTATTATTGTGTTAATAACTTATGAACAAACTTCTCTCAAAAAAGCAAACTCAACGATATACCCTATAAAAAATAGGCACATCACCATCATTTATTATCTTACCGGGACTTCTGGGACACTCTGATTTAATGAAGTTAATTAAAGCAATTGACACTAATGAAGTCTACAATTTCTTAGTGAGAACTAATAGTCTTTTCAGCTTTAGAGTATATGTGGGAGGTGTCTCTAGGTCCATTATTTTAGAAGAGAAAACTTCAGAAGTAATTTTTGAACGTTGTGTTAATGGCTAGTCTTATCTCTAGATATAGTCAAAAATTTCAAAGTCTTAGAGAAACATTACTTAACAAAAAGATGTATTTCAAAGTATTTGCATGCTAAATTATATAAATTATCCATAGTTATTTGTTTTGAGGGTATATAATAAAATTAATATTTATATGGTTTATCACCATATCTGTGATATTCAGATAACTAAGGGGAAATACAAGAATTATGGTAAAAGTGAACTTAGTTGTCTTGCTGGTAGATGCTCATTCTTAAATGCAAAAACAAAAGAAAAACCTTAAAATATGAAAATATGAAGTTTACTCAAATCCAGCCACAAACAAATCAATTCACTTCAATTCAGATAGTTTATACTGGGGTCAATAATCACCCCTCAGTAAGCTGAAATTTAGTTATTTAAAACGTTCAAAACATAATTTTCTTAGAAAATTTAATAAGGGATTTAGACTTGAAAAACAAATAGCAGAGCTAAAATCGTCCTTCATGAGGGATAAATATTTCAACCCAGCTATCTTAATAATATATAACTTACTTCAAATAAAATGTCTGAAAAAAGTATCTCAGTTCTCGTCGTAGGCGCTACTGGCCAGCTAGGCAGACTCATTGCCCTTGAATGCTTAAAAAGACCCAACCTTAAAGTCAGCATCCTCGTAGAGGACATAGATAAGGACAAGGATCTGGTCTCAAGAGTGAAAGAAAGAGGAGGACAAGTCTTCCAAGCAGATGTCACAAACCCTGAGTCAGTACGTGGTGTCACAAAGGGCATACATACAGTGATCTCAGCCCTCGGAGGCAACAATAAGGTCATGATCGAGGGTCAGAGATACCTCTTAGAGGATGCTATATTCAACTCATGTGAAAGATTTGTCCCCTCTGACTACACTTTCGATATCTGGTCATTCAAGCCAGGCATTCATTATTTCCTGGACCAACGTCTAAAATTCAGGCAAATCCTGAAGAAAGCTCCTATCAGGAGTCTCCATGTCTCCTGCGGTATGTTCATTGAGACCTTCTTGTACTTGAATAAAGACAAATTTTCATATTGGGGAGATCTTAACAGAACTATCGACCTTACTGCCATGGAAGATGTGGCCAAGTACCTGGCGGCTGCAGTGTCTAACCCAGATAGAGATGGAGATCTTAAAATAACGGGAAATGAGAGGACTTTGAGAGATTATATTGATACATGGGAAGCTGTAAATAAAACAAACGCCCACGTTGTGAATGAAGGCACTGTTGATGATTTATTCCTGAGAGTTGCTGAGCTAAAGGACTCGGGAAATACCCTTGAATACATTAAGCTTGGGTATCTTATTCATGTATTTAGTGGGACTGGAAAGATCTTGTATAATGATAATGGAGAGTTCCCTGAAATTCAACCCATTTCTTTTGAGGAGTTTTTGATCAAGAATAAAGGAAAGCAGGCTATCGACTATTCTATTCCTGAGTCCGTCACAAAAGCCAAAGAAGAAATTCAAAGTTATTGAAAAATCATTTTTTATCTAGTTAAATATTAGAATCAAGACAATTTTGACCCCTTCTTTCCTTTGTATTCTGAGTTTTCGATCAGCCCTCTGTATGTATTCCTATTTCTATTACTAAATTCATACACAGATCTCCTATTAAATACTCGAGAAATCTAGATATTTTTTCAATCTAATTTAATAAATGAGAAATCTTCTCTCGATCCAAATGATCCTGACATCTATCAGGGATTAGATAACTCCAAATTTTCTCCTTCTCAATATGAACTAGAAATCTACAATAGAGTTCTTAGCTGAACAGGTTTTTCAACTAACTTGAGTTCATATTAGGGTTTAGTTCTTTGTGATTTTTTCAACATGATCTATTGGGGAATAAGGATAGGAGATTTCATAGCTTATTTTAGATGAGAATGAAGGTAGAAACTCAGAAGTCATTTCAAACCGTATGTCGAAGGCCTATCCTCATAAAGACACAAAAGTTAGCTTTGCTAATCTGCATGCTCTGAATACTGGTTGTAGTAAAATAAACCAGTTAATCAAAATAATAATTTTCATTAAAAACACACATCTATCAGCCTAGCTCTTGAAGTTACGATAGAATTCTGCAATGTTCATTCCACTTGCTCAGAACAACAAGCAAAGAATCTTAGAACCCCAGGTAAACCCTTAATATTTTTTAATCAATTAAAGTCACCTTCCCACTTTTCTCCTAAACATAACAATTTCAGCAGAGCCCTACAGGGAAGCCCATCAAATTTCCATTCAACCTTCAGGCCAGAACAACCCCAAGGCTTTTCTAACTATGCTCCACTTGTTCTTCAAAAGAATATCCCATTGTATAATGAAAATGCGAAGGTGCAAATTCCCATTTCTCCAAGAATGCAAACCTTCAAGCCTATAACATTGGTAAGAATCCAATTTGGCACAATTAACCTTGTAGGATTACTGCGACACACAGTTAATGAGACAGGTAAGACAGAAAACCATTTGTTTTAAGATTAGAGTCAATACCCAGGAACTCCAACTTCCAAGTCTCCTCAACGAGAGAATTATGGAAAACTTGGAGCAGCAATAGTTAATAGCCGCTCTCAGAAGATATTGAGTCCAAGTATGTTTGAGGATTATTCTGCATCTCCAAGAACTATTTCCCGTTCTAGAAGGACTCTTTCTTATGGAGGGTCCTCTTTCGCCAAAATGGCGGATAGGGTTCTTACTCAACAAAACCTCTCAAACATGGACTATAGTCCTAAACTTCAAAACAGTTTTGATCAACAATCTGTACTCATGGATGGTTTTGGTCTTAGTACTGAAATGAGTTTTGCAAGAGAGAAGACTATTAGAGAACTTGAACTCGAAAGACGATTAGAAGAAGAAAAATTAAAAAATGAATTGGCTCAAAAGGAGCTCGAGGTCTTGGAAAAACTCACTCCTCGGATAAAAAAGAGCAGAGAGCACACTCGCTCAAAATCCACAACCAATTCAACCAATGTCAAGGACTTAATGATGCTTATGTTATTTTCCAATATGATCAATGAGGACAAGAAAGAAAAGAAAAAGAAGGAAGAGAAATATTACGAGGATAATTACTACCAAGGTCAAACTAGGCATCCAAGTCAGTTCAATAGATACCGACCCCAAGGTCCTTATGACTATCCTTATCCTCCACAGTATCCCTATCCCCATCCACAACAGGGCTTCTTACCACCAATTAATCTTCGCAGCCCTTATGGAGGCCCCTTAATGCCTCCTAATACATACCTAGACCCGAATATGTCATATATGTCTGGGGGAGACTATTTTGACATAGGCATGACTCCAAAGAGAAAACCTAGAAGAAAAATTACCCTACATAGGGGCACTGATACCTCTCACTCTAGGAAAAAGTCAACCAATATTCTTAGTGATGATAATGATGATGATGAAGAAGACGAAGAATTGGAATCAGGGAAGAAAACAAGGAAAAAGCATACTCTTAGGTCCAGAAAAAAGTCAAACACTATTCTTAGTGATGAAGATACTAGTGAAGAAGAAAGAGAATCAGGAAAGAAAACCAAGAAAAAGCATAGCAAGAAAGGAAAAGGAGAAAGTGAGTCTGAAACGTGTGAGGCAGAACACCAGAAGGACCCCAAAGAAGAAAAGAGGTAATTGTTAGAGGTCAAGTTACTAATTCAACTAGGAAAAATGCCCATAAGAACCTGAGAGTAATTGGTTGGACAATGATTTATAGCCAACTTATGTTCGCGAATGTCAAGGAGGAGGCTCTCAAGAAAAGAGCTGAGTCCCACAGACAGATAAGCGAGAAGATTGCTCGGGCTGAAGAATCCTTTAAGGAATTCGTTATCAGCCATGTTGGGAAATTGATTACTCAGATGTATATGGATGGGGCTGGCTTTAATTTCGTTAATGAGAAGCCTTTGAGTGAAAGCAAGTATCTAAAGATGCTAGACGTTCTAGCTGTAAGAAATATATAAAAATTTTGATAATTGGTTAGAAACATCTAAAAGGTATCCTTGATAAGCTGATCTTTCATACAAAAACTCTGCCTGGCCACTTCTTCGATTTTTTGTCTGAAATTGATCGGGAACATGCAGTGTTACCTTTCGATTACCTCACAGAATTTGAGCTAAAAAGACTCCAATTTAACTACTTTGGAGGGCTTAAGTAACCATTTTATATACTAATTGACACATATTAGGAATATGAACCCTCAGAAATCAAAGATGCTTATTGCAAGTGTTGTAATTATAAGAATGTTCATCCATGGCATCCTCATGAGACCCAAAGCTTTGTTAAAGGTGAATCCATCACCTGTAAGACTCCTTAACATAGGTTCTCTATTGTATAACCTTACAATGGATATCATCAGGACAAGCACTCCTGTTTATCCAAAGAACCAAGATTTTCTTACAATTGATCTAAGAATCAAACCTAGGGCGAATCTGCTCAAGTCTTTGGGTAAAATCAATATATTTCGATTCATTAAACTCTTAAAGACTCTGCAGAGGAACTTGAAAAAAGAGGAGTCAAGAAGGAATCCGTTAAGGACAACGACATTGTTGAAGGGTTTTATACAAGGCATCAAATGGAGTGCATTTTGAAAGAGAAAAATCCTAAGTAAGCTTGTTGAAGATGACACTTAACTTGTTAGTATTGACAGCATTAAAGCTTTGCTTCAAGGTTGGATTGACACTATTTATAAATATGCACTCGAAGAAAATAGGAAAAAGTAATGTTTAAATAGCCTACTAGTTTTTTTAATTTGTTAAATTATGTCTTATGCTTAGCTTATTAACATTCTATACTCTGTATGTCAAAATGGCTTTAGAGCCTTTTCCATCATCTTTCTGCTAAATTTCTTAGTAAAAATTATTTTCTCAAGAGAGAAGCCTCAACCAACTATTACTGAATGTGTTATAGTCTTAGTTGAGCAATAATAGTTAGAAATGAGATATAATGCCCGAAAAGTATTTGCACTGGGTGATTCTAGTATAAACCGGTAAGTCAATATTAATATTTGTCTTTTAACATATCAAAAAATATAATTTTATTTGAAGCTACAACCAAAAATGCATTTCTCACAAAATCCAATTCCACCATATTACTTAGACAATCAAGTAAGAAAATGATCCTAAAATGACCACAATAGAGTCCTAGACATAACAATTATTTCCCACAACCGCCAAGTTCGGTTGGTTTCATGAATCAGCCTTACATTGGACCAAATATGTACCAAAATACACATCCAGGCAACGCCATTCCCCAATACAGACAGCAAATTTATGAGAATCCACGTAAGTCTCCTTTACATTCTTGAATTCCAAGCCTTACAAAATTCCATATCACTCCCTAGAATTCGCTCCATGGTAAAAATTCTAATTAGAAATTTAATTGTTAGCCTGAATTAGATGAACCCGTCCAACACGTAAGAGTCCTATTACATTTCTTAGTCATAGACTTTCCATAATCACATTCACCATGGTTCTGAATACCCAAATGAGAACCTTGCCAGAATCGGATCAGCAATTCTTAGCCCTTTGGAATCATATTACCCTGACCAGCCCAAGGCTCCTCATTACAACTCGAACAGTGAGCATAATCATAATATTCAAATAAATCCGCATGGCAATCTTGTTGAGAGCCATCTAAATTCTCATGATAAGCACAATCAGTTACTTGAGAAGCAGAATAAGCTGATAGAGCAGCTGATTATTGCCTTGAACAAGCAAGTAGAAAACGAAGAGCTTCAAGAAGAGCTGCATAGTGCTCACTTTGATAAGCAATTGAAACAATTAGAGAATATTCAAGACTCTCAAAAGAAAAACCTCTTTCTAAAAGCCAAAATCTTATCAAAGCTTCTCCTTAAATTCATTTCCTCTGAAAATAATATTCCCACTATTACGGATATTGACGACTATATTGTAGAGGCTGACGAAAAAG
>Ga0065720_1003596_pt1 | contig 32308 bp, 23 predicted proteins | sample Thericmetagenome_FD_59107 | JGI IMG/M metagenome (GOLD analysis project Ga0065720, IMG submission 59107) | Thermophilic microbial communities from the Joint Bioenergy Institute, California, USA of rice/straw/compost enrichment - eDNA_2 v2... | ecosystem: Engineered > Solid waste > Grass >... | reverse complement strand
CGGCGGCCTGGCTGCGGGTCTACGTCCGCGAGGCGCCCCGGGCCGGCCTCAAGGAGGAGGTCCAGGAGCTGCTCCCCCGGGCGCTGGAGGTGCGCATCGACCCCGACACGGTGGCCGCGAGCACTCCGACCGCCGCCCGCACCCCGAACGCGACCGCCCGCTCCCCCCGCGAGCTGTTCGCCGAGTACCTGGTCGCCCGCGGGGTCGACGACCCGGCGGTGGCGGCGCTGTTCAACGAGCTGTACGAGGAGTGCGTCACGCCCGGCGCCCTGGGAGCAACCGCATGAGACCGCTGCGCCTGGACCTGCACGGGTTCACCGTCTTCCGGGAACCCACCACAGTGGACTTCTCCGACGCGGACTTCTTCGCCCTGGTCGGGCCGACCGGCTCGGGTAAGTCCACGATCCTCGATGCGATCTGCTTCGCTCTCTACGGCACGGTGCCCCGGTGGGGCGACCGCCGCCGCATCGAGAACGCGCTGGCCCCGTCCTCGGCCCAGGCCAAGGTCCGGCTCGTCTTCGAGGCGTCCGGCGCCCGGTTCGTGGCCACCCGGGTCGTGCGCCGCGACAGCAAGGGCCGGGTCGCCACCGCCCACGCCGGGCTCGAGCAGCTCCCCGCCGGCTTCGACCTGCGCACGTTCGACACCGCCCCGGCCGAGCGCGGCGAGTCACTCGGGACCGTCCTGGCCGGCACCTGGTCGGAGATGGAGGACGCNATCCTCGACGCGGTNGGCCTGCCGTACGAGCAGTTCACCAGCTGCGTCGTCCTGCCGCAGGGCGAGTTCGCCCGCTTCCTGCACGCCAAGCCGGCGCAGCGCCAGGAGATCCTGGTCAACCTGCTCGGGCTGCACGTCTACCAGCGCATCGGTGAGCGGGCCGGCCTGCGCCAGCGGGAGGCCGAGGCGAAGGTGACGGCGACGCGCAGTCTGCTGGCCGAGCTCTCCGGGGCCGACGACGCCGCGCTGGCCGCGGCCGAGCAGGCGCTGTCGGCGGCGCAGACCCTGGTGCAGGACGTGGAGGCCCTGCTGCCCGCGCTGGAGGAGGCGCGCCGGGCCGGCGAGACCGCGCAGGCCGAGCTGAGCGCGGTGGAGCGCGACCTGGCGGCCCTGCAGTCGGTCCGGCCGCCGAGCGGCCTGGCCGGGCTGCACACCGAGGTCAGCGCGGCCCGGGACGCGGCCGCCGCCGCGCAGGCCGCCGTCGAGGCCGCCGAGGACCAGGAGGAGAAGGCGCGGGCCGAGCTGGCCGGGGCCGGTGACCGCACGGAGCTGACCCGCCTGCTGGACGCGCACGCCGAGCGCGCCCGGCTCGCCGACCGGCTGGCCGAGGTGGCCACCGCGCTCACCACCGCGACCGCCGATCACGAGAAGGCCACGGCCCGGCTCGCCACGGCGCGCGCCGCCGTGGAGAAGACCACGGCGGCGGTCCGGGCGGCGCAGGAGGACGTGGAGGCGGCCACGACCGCCGATCGAGCGGCGTCGCTGCGGGTGCACCTGGTGCCGGGGAAGCCCTGCCCGGTCTGCGAGCAACCGGTCACGACCATCCCGGCGACCGGGAGTCCCCGGCTACGGGCGGCGCGGGAGAAGCTCGCCGCGGCCGAGAAGGCGGCCCAGGCCGCGGCCGAGGCGGAGCGGGCTGAGGACCGGGCCCTGCGCGAGGCCGACCGGAGGCTCGCCGCAGTGACCGCCAAGCACCAGGAGTCGGCGGCCCGGCTGGCGGCGTTGGAGTCCACACTCGACGGTGCTCCGGATGTCTCCACTGTGGAGTCGATGCTGGCCGCCATCGCCGAGAAGGAGCGGGCCGTGGCCGCCTGCGCGGAGGCGGTGCGGGCGGCCCGGCAGGCGGTGCGGGGCGCGGCCAGCCGGCTGGCGACGGCCGAGGAGCGGCTGCGCCGGGCGTGGCAGGAGTACGACCGGGCCCGGGACGCGGTCGCCGCGCTGGGGCCGCCGAGCGCGGACCGGGAGCGCATCGTCGAGTCCTGGCAGGCCCTGGACGCGTGGGCGCGCGAGCGTACGGCCGACCGGTCCCGCGACCGCGACGCCTGCCTGGCCGCGGCGGAGGCGGCCCTGACCGCCCTGACCGACGTGACCGGACGGCTCGACGCCCTGCTCGCCCCCACCGGTGTCGCGGTGGCGACCCGGGACGCGGCCGGCTACCGCCAGGCGGCGGCGCTGGGCGTCGAGCGGGCCCGGGCCGCGCGGGACCGGGTGCTGGAGCGGCGGGAGCGGGCCGCCCGGCTGACCGAGCAGATCGAGACCTACGAACGCGACGCGCGCGTCGCCAAGGCGTTGGCCCAGCACCTGCGGGCCAACCAGTTCGAGCGCTGGTTGCTCACCGAGGCGTTGGACGCCCTGGTGGCGGGGGCATCGGGGATCCTCAACGACCTGTCGGGCGGCCGGTACGAGCTGATCCAGAAGAACGGCGAGTTTCTGGTCATCGATCACTCGGACGCGAGCCTGGCCCGGGGCGTGCGGACGCTGTCCGGTGGCGAGACGTTCCAGGCGTCGCTGTCGCTGGCCCTGGCGCTGTCGGAGCAGCTCGCCGGGCTGTCCAGCGCATCGGCCAGCCTGGAATCGATTCTGCTCGACGAGGGCTTCGGCACGCTCGACCCGGACACCATGGACACCGTGGCGGCCACGTTGGAGAACCTGGCCGCCCGCGGCGACCGGATGGTGGGGGTCGTGACGCACGTGGCCGGCCTCGCCGAGCGGATCCCGGTGCGCTTCGAGGTGAGCCGGGATGCCCGCGGCACCGCCCGCGTCACCCGGGTGTCGGTATGAGCAGGCGATCCACCGAAGCGGAGCGAGGGCCGGACTTACGGCCCGGCGACGGCTTGCTCTGGACCGAGGAGCGAGCGAGGAACGAGCGAGCGACGAGGGAAGAGCAAGCCCTAATGGGAGCCGGGCCCGCCCGAGCGGAGCGAGGGCCGGACTTACTGTCGCACGCGTATGGCACCCTGACGGGCGTGGCAGACCAAGCGGTGGCCGACGGTGCGGGTGTGAAGCTGTTCGTCGACGCCTGGGATCCGGCGTACGGCTCGGCGATCGAGGCGGCCGAGGCCGAGCCCACGGGCGAGAGCAGCGCCCAGGTCCGGCCCGAGGTCGAGTGCGATCCGGCCGCGTGGGCTCCGGTGACCCCCGCCCCGGGGCGGACCCTGCCCGGCACGGTCCTGCTCGTCGACGGCGTGCGGCGGGTCGACGCACATATCTTCGTCGAGGAGTCCGACGGCACCGTCCACACCGGACTGGCCGCCTCCTACGCGGCCGGGGTGGTCCGGTGTGACCTGCGGCGGGGCAGCGCGGCCGTGGCCGGAGCCCGGGTGGTGCGCGGCTTCTTCACCTCCAGCCTCGACGCCGCCGACATCGTCACCGGCAACGCCCGCTACCAGGTGCACCGGGTGGCGAGCATGGAGCTGGCGCAGATCAAGCAAGCCATCCAGGCCCGCCTGCGGGCGCTGGAGATCGAGGTCTCCTCGCTGGCCCGGGCCACCACCGAGACCCTCGGCCCCGACTACGCGGCCGACGACGACCTGCTGGTGCTCGACGGGCCCCTCACCGGCCGCGACCAGCTCCCCCGTGCGCTGGGCTACGTGAAGACCCACCGGGTGCAGTACCTGCCGCCCGAGCTGTCCAGTGTGGTCAGTCGGCTCGGCCCCGGGCAGCGTACGCCGGTGTTCCTACTCGGCACGTCGTGGCACCGGTACACGTGGTACCTGCGGCTGCCCGGCGGGGGTGGCGCGCCCTGGGCCGGAGTGGTGCGGGTCGAGTGCTCGGCCGACCTGGCCAAGTCCGAGGCGATCGCGCTCGCCGACCTCGCCACGCTCACCCTGCCCCGGTTCGCCTCCCATCCGTACAAGGACCCCCGCGCCCCGCAGAACCTCACGCCGATCGCCGGGCTGGAGCGTAAGCTGCGCGGCATGCTCGGAGACCAGCGCCTGCTGCTGCGCGGGCTGACCGCCGCCACCGCCCGTCACCGCGCCGCATGAGCCGTACGGTCACCCGTACCCTGGCCGTGCCGGAGGGCTACGACTTCGCCGGCACGGTCGGGCAGCTGCCGATGGGCCGGCACGACCCCTGTCAACGGTTCATCGACGGGGTCTTCTGGCGGGTGACGCGGACGCCCGACGGGCTGGCCACGCTGAGCCTGCGGCGGGACGGGGCCACGCTGCGGGCCACCGGCTACGGGCCCGGGGCGGAGTGGGTCGTGGCGCAGGCGGACGCGGTTGCCGGGCTGCGCGACGACGTCTCGGGCTTCGCCGAGGTGGCGGCCCGCCACCCGCTGGTCGCCCGGCTGGCCCACGTGCACCGGGGGCTGCGGCTGCCCGCGACCGGCCGGGTCTACGAACGACTGCTGCGGGCCATCCTCGAGCAGAAGGTCACCGGCACCGAGGCGTACCGGGCGTACGCGGCCACGGTGCGCTACTGCCACCGCCTGACGGGCCGCGAACCCGCCCCCGGCCCCGCCCTGGGCCTGCTGCCCCCGCCCGACCCGGCCACCGTCGCCACCGTGCCGTACTGGGTGATGCACGGCTTCGGTGTCGAGCAGCGCCGGGCCGACACGCTCGCCCGGGCGTCGGCCGAAGCCGCGCGGCTGGAGCGCTGCCGCGACTCGGCCGAGGCGAACCGCCGCCTGACCGCCATTGCCGGCATCGGACCATGGACATCGGCCGAGGTCGTCCGGGTGGCGTACGGCGACCCCGACGCGGTCTCGGTCGGTGACTGGCACATCCCGCACATGGTCGCCTGGGCGTTGGCCGGGCAGGTGCGGGCCGGGGCGCGCTCGGCCGGGCCGGACGCGCCGGCCGGGACCCTGAGCCCGGCCGACCTAACGATGCTGGAACTGCTCGAGCCGTTCCGCGGCCACCGCGGGCGGGTCTGCCTGTTGCTGGAACGGGCCGGCTACGCGGCGCCTCGCTTCGGTCCGCGGATGCCCATCCGCTCCTTCGCCACGTACTAGCCCCGCCTGTCTCTGACCCAACTCTTCGCTGACCCGCCCCGTGCTGACCCGCCCCGTGCTGACCCGCCCCGTGCTGACCCGGCTCCGTGGTGGCTCGGCCGCGGGCTGACTCCGTCACAGACCAACCCACCCGACGATCCTGGCCGAGGTCACGCGACGAGGTATCGACGATGACGGTTCGGCCAGGATCGCGGGTGGGTGGCCGGAGTCAGCCGACCACGACGGTCGGCGTCAGGTGACCCGGATGGTCGGGGTCAGTTGACCACGTACAGCAACCGGTTCGGGGAGCCCGAGCCGGGGCTGGTGACGACACCTGTGGTGGCGTTGCTGACCAGGAAGTTCGTCACCTGGGTGGGGCTCCAGCTCGGGTTGGCCGACAGGACCAGCGCCGCCGCGCCGGCGACGTGGGGGGAAGCCATCGACGTGCCGCTGATCGTGTTCGTAGCCGTGTTGCTGGTGTACCAGGCGGAGGGGATGTTCACGCCGGGCGCGAAGATGTCCAGGCAGCTGCCGTAGTTGGAGAACGACGCGCGAGCGTCGGTGTTGGTGGTCGCGCCCACGGTGATCGCCGACGGCGCGCGAGCCGGCGAGTAGTTGCAGGCGTTGGCGTTGGAGTTGCCCGCCGCCACGACGTAGGTCACGCCGGAGGCGACCGAGTTGGCGACGGCCGTGTCGATGGCGCTGCTCGCGCCGCCGCCGAGGCTCATGTTCGCCACGGCCGGCTTCACGGCGTTGCTCGTGACCCAGTTGATGCCCGCGACCACGCCGGAGGTCGTGCCGTTGCCGGCGCAGTTGAGCACCTTCACCGCGACCAGCCGGACCTCCTTGGCCACACCGTAGGTCGACCCGCCGATCGTGCCGGCGACGTGGGTGCCGTGGCCGTTGCAGTCGGTGTTCTGCCCGCCGGCGAAGTTGGCGCCCCAGGTGGCGCGGCCGCCGAACTGGTTGTGCGTGATCCGGATGCCGGTGTCGATGACGTACACCCGCACGTTGGACGCCGTAGTCGGGTACGTATACGTCCCGCTCAGCGGGCGGTTACGCTGATCGATGCGATCCAGGCCCCACGGTGGATTGGTCTGCGTCGCTTCGAGCGTGATCACTCGGTCCTGCTCGACGTAGGCCACGGACGGGTCGGCGGCCAATCGCTTCGCCTGGCCCGGGCTCATCGTGACCGAGAATCCCGTCAGCGCCGCGTCGAAGACCTCGCCGACCGATCCGCCGTACCGCCCGACCAACCCGAGTGCCTTACCGCGGACGCTCTCCCGGGCGCGGGCGGTACCGGCCGCCCCCACGACATCGGACTTCAGCACCACCAGGTAACGACCCTCGATCGCTCCCGGGGCCGCCTCACCGATGATGTCGCCAATCGGGGCCGCATGGGCGGGGCCGGCCGCGCCGAGCGTAACGGCGGCCACCACCGCGGTTACGGTCGCCAGCAGCCACGCTCGCCGACCCTTTCGAGGAATACCAGACATCTCTACCCCTCAATGTACTGGTGCGGCGGACCGCAGGATCTCCGCGGCCCCGCCGCGTGTGACATTCGGTTAGACGATGGTAGATAGCGAAGGCTGTCCTTCATATCTAGGGAGAACCCTTGCATTCAAGAATTGATCAACGATCATGCTAGAGGCCGTCGACAGTGCAACATGCTCGAAAAGAGACCGTTACCCGCGAAGCCGTTACCGTCTGGCATCCCGACTCGTCGGCATCGGTTCCGGCTCATCCGGGCTCCCCGACTGACGACCGATTCCGGCCAGTCCGACCACAATAGACAGACGCCGGGACCGTATGACCCGGCGCCGTCGTCGACTCAGCACTCGGTCACGACCCCGCGGAATCACCCACGACGCCGCACCACGAAGTCACTGTGCCCATCCCGCTCACCCACCAACCCCCGACACCCCGACAGCACTTCGTCGACATCCAGCAACCCGTCCGACCAATCGGCCGCGCCGATCGACGTCGGCTCGCCACACGAGCGGGAAGGACTCACCGTGGCCGGCCAACTGTCGCCATCGAGGTCCGCAAAGCCGGCCGACTGTCCAGACGAGGCTGGGGCGAGATCCACGGGCGACATCCACCTCGGACTCGGCCTCCAACCCGACGGCCGCCGCCCGTCCGGACTCAGTCGTTGCCAGATATAATGTCAGCCATTATATTGGTCCCATGACTATGAGTGAGCCGACGTTCTTCGTCCTCACCGCGCTACTCGGCGAACCGCGGCACGGGTACGGGATCGTGGGCGAAGTCGACCAACTCTCGGGCGGCCGGGTGCAGCTGAAGATCGGCTCTCTGTACGGGATCCTCGACCGCCTGGTGGACGAGGGCCTCGTCGAGCTCGACCGCGAGGAGGCGTACCAGGGGCGGTTGCGCCGCTACTACCGCATCACCAACGCCGGCCTGGCGGCGGTCCGAGCCGAGGCGGCCCGCCAGGCCGCCAACGCCCGCGCCGCCGCCCGACGTTTGCGATCGATCAATCTACAACTGGGCGAGGCATCGTGAACGCCGAACTGGAGCGCCGCTACCGACGCCTGCTGCGCCTGCTTCCGGCCGGCTACCGCCGGGCGTGGGAAGAGGACATGGTCACCGCGTTCCTGCAGAGCGCCGAGGGCCGCGGCATCACGCGGCCTCCGCTCGGCGAGCGGTTGAGCGTGATCGCCCTGGCCTTCCGGCTCCGGCTCGCCGGCCAGCACGAGCCGCCACGGGGGAAGGCGTGGCATCACGCGGCCTACGCCTTGGCGCTCATCCTCCTGCTGTACCAGGCAGTCATCGCCACGGTCATTCTGGTCGACCTGGCCGGCCGGGCCCTCTGGCGCCCCATGGAGCGTCCGCTGTCCAATGTGAGCGAATGGAGCACGGTGCTCTACTGGCTGCTGTGGATCGCGGCCTACGCCAGCCTCGTGTTGGGGTGGATCGTGGCGCTGAGAATCGCCGTCATCACCGTGGTGGCCCTCTTCGCGGGCGCGGTGGTCGTCTCCGGCAGCCATCAACCGGCGGACCTCATCGCGCTGACGTTGACGAGCGCCTGGATGCTGCTCATCCTGGCCGTCCCCAATGACGCCCGTCCCCGGCGCATCGTGTGGCTCGGCGCCTACCTCGGCTCCGCGCTGGTGCTCGGGCCGGCCGCGCTCAGCGCGGCTCGCCCCGGCTCGTCCGGGTCGCTGGGCGTGGACCTGGGGCTGTTCTGGCGGCTCGCCCTCCTCGTCGGGACGGTCGTCGCGCTCGCGATACCGACCCTGCGCCGGTCGCCGGGATGGTTGCTGGCGATCGCGGGTGTGACGGTCACGTTGACGGGGGAGTCGCTGCTCAGCCAGCACGTCGCGTTCCACAGCCTGATCCTCGGCACCTCCCCCGCGGCCATGGGGGTCGACCTGGTCCTCCTCAGCCTCGGGGTAGCCTGCGCGATCGTCGGGATAGTGACGCTGCGCCGGCTGCCCCGGACAGAACCCGAGCCGGCCTGACCCGAGCGCACCAACCGCTTCCTGAGGCGGACGGGTATCCGCGGTGGACCGGTCCGGCGGGCCTGTCCACGCAGACATAGGTGCGGCCGGTCGATGACGGGTTGGGTCGCGTACGGCATCATGCCTCGTGTGAGCCCGCCACCCTCCGACGCCATGATCGGCCCAGCCGTCATCATCGGCGTGGACGGGTCGGGGCGTACGCATCGACTGGGCCAGATCGCGGCGGCCGCGGCGGCGCGCGGAGTGATCCGGGTCAACCCGCCGATCGCGGACGGGGCGCAGCTCGACGCCGACCTCGCCGCCGCGGACGATCGGCTTGTGCTCGTCGACGACGCGCACCGGCTCACCGAGGACCAGGCCGCGCGGCTCGTGGCGGCGGCGCGGCGGGGAGTCACGCTGGTCATCGCCCGGCGCCCGACGATCCCGACCCGTACCCACGCCGAACTCGACGAGGCGGTCGGCGGGCAGGTGGAGCAACTACGGCCGCTCGACGACACCGGGGTTGCCCAGATGCTGGGCGCGCGGACCGGGCGGGCGGTCTCCCCGGACCAGGTCGCCGACGTGTTGGCGCGGTCGGGCGGGTTGCCGGCGGTCGTGGCCGCGCTGGCCGAGGCCCCGGCCGACGGGCCGAACCCGGCGCTGGTCGCCCGAATACATCGACGTCTCACAATGGTTCCGCCCGGCGTGGTCGCGCTGGCCAGGCTGCTGGCGTTACGCCTCGACCTGCCGGACACCGTACTGGCGGCCGCGTCGCGGCTGGACCCGTCCGAACTCGGCCCGGCGATCCGGGAACTCACCGACCAGGGCATGATCGCCCCCGGCTCCGAGGCGATGATCCCGGCGGTCGCCGAGGCCCTGCTGGCCGACCTGCCGGCCGCCGAGCGTCGTCGGGTGCACGAGTCCGTGGCGTCGGCGCTCATCGCGGTGGGGGCGGATCCGGTGACCGCGGCGACCCAACTGAGGGCGGCCCGCGCGTACGTACCAGCCTCGGCCGTCGTCTTCGCCGCGGCGGCGGAGCGTCTGCGCTTCGACGATCCCGCCGCAGCTCTCGGCTGGTACGACGACGCCGCCACCGCGGGCGCCGACCCGGCGAGCATCGCGGTGGGCCGAGCCGAGGTCGCCGTCCTGTTGGGACTGTCGACCGACGCTCCGGTCGCGGCGAGCCCCGACCAGGCGTCCCGGGCCGCGATCGTGGCCGGTGTCATCGAAGCTCATCACGGCCGCTGTGACCGGGCGGCCGAGGCGCTGGTGGCCGCCGGCGGGCCCGGTCCCCTGCTCGCCGTCCCTTCGCTGGTCGCCGTGGGCGACCTGGCGCGGGCACAGTCCATCGATGTGTCCGGGGTCGATGCGCCCGTGGCGCTACGCCGGCTGGCCGAGGCCGCGCTGACGGCCGCCACCCGGCCGGCCGCGGCGGTACCGCTGTTCATCGAGGCCGCGGAAGCTCTCGAACGCACCCCCGGCACGATCGTGCTCCCGGACACCGCGCACGCGCTGGGCGCCGTGCTGTCGGGCATCGTCGGCGACGTCGCTGCGGCCGAGCACCTGCTCGAGCGGGCCATCGCCCTGGGCTACGGCGGCCCGGCCTTCGTGGCGCGGCACCGGTTGCTGCTCGCCTGGGTCCGCATGCGGGGCGGCCGCTACGACACCGCGCTGCTCGAGCTGGGCCAGGGATCCGCGGCGGGCGCCGGGGGCTCCGCGGCCACCGTCGCTGCCCTCGGCCCCATCCGGGAGGTGGTGCTGCGCGCCGCACTGCGCGCGGGGATCGCCCGACGCAGCGGGGACGTCGCCGCCCTGCGCGACGCGTGGACCGGCGTCGAGCCGGCCCTGGCCCGCCGTACGGTCGACATCTTCAGCGTCGAGCCGCTGGAGGAGTTGGTCGTCGCGGCCAGCCGGCTACGCCAGCCCGGGCGCGTGGCTCAGGTCCTGGAGGCGCTGGACGGGATCCTGCACCGGCTCGGCGCACCCCCGGACTGGGCCGTGGTCGTTGGATGGATCCACCTCCAAGTGGCGATCGCGGCCGAGGACGCCGACGCCGCGGCCCGCGCCGCCGACCGCATCGCCGACGCCTGCCGCAGCGCCGGCTCGCCCCGCCAGAAGGCCCAGTGCGCGGCGGCCCGGCTGTGGGCGCGGGTGCTCGCGGGCGACGTCGACCCGGACGCGGCCACGGTCGTCGCGGGCGAGCTCGCCGCGGTGGGTCTGCCCTGGGAAGGCTCCCGCCTGGTCGGGCAGGCAGCGATCCGAACCACCGACGCCGCCGCGGCCCGACGCCTGCTCGAGCGGGCCCGGGAGCTGTCCAGCGTGGAGATCGTGCCGGACCGGGGACGCGCCGAGTCCGCCCACGGTGGACTGTCCGAACGAGAGGTTGAGGTCGCCCGCATGGTGCTCGCCGGCGACACCTACCGAGAAATTGGGGCGAAGCTGTTCATCTCTCCCAAGACGGTGGAGCACCATGTCGCCCGCATCCGGGCAAAGGTGGGCGCCACAACCCGGGCCGAGTTCGTCGCCGCGCTCCGCTCGCTGCTGGAGTCCGATTCCGCGAGCTGACCCGGCGTCCGGGCCGACTCGACACCCCCCGAAAGCTCGTTGAAATCCCCTAATGGGGGGTCGATCCTAGGGGGACGACCCCGATGCCGGCGAGGCGTACGCATCGCAGGATGGGTGCAACCCCGGCAGCCGAGCCGGAAACACCCCCGGGGCGCAGGCCACCAAGCATCACAGCCCAGCCCCCCAAAAGAAACCAGAAAGGGAGCGGTGCGATGACCTCCGCAATCCAGTCCGTTCAGCTGGCCTTCACTGAGTGGCTCGCCAAGCTGCTCGGCAACCCGACCTTCGCGGCCCAGGCTGTCGGCAACATCCCGGGCTCGCTGGCCGCCGAGGGCATCACCGAGGACCAACTGCAGTACATCAACGTGCAACAGGCCATCAGCGACGCCTGCGGCTACCCCGGCGTACCGCCTGCGGCCAAGGCCGCGCTCGCACCGACCCCGCCGGCCGGCTACACGGCGCCTCCGCCGCCGCCCCCGCCGCAGACTTACACCGAGGTCGTGCAGCAGCTGCAGGTCGTCAACAACTACGTGGTCAACAACGTCATCGACAACTCGACCAACGTGACCGTGGGCGACAACTTCTCCGGCGAGATCACCTTCGACAACGACGTGACCCAGATCGAGGGCGACGAGAACGTCGTGGGTGACGGCAACGAGACGGCCAACATCGACATCGACCTCAGTGGCGGCGCCGGCGGCACGGCGACGGGTGGGGCCGGCGGCACGGCGACCGGCGGCACCGCGACGAGCACGGCCACCGGAGGCACCGGCGGCCCGGGTGGCTCGGGCGGCGGCTTCGGCACCGGGTCCAGCGAGACGCACGACCCGTCGGCCTCCGGGGCCGGTGGCGCTGGCGGCGCCGGCGGCAATGCGACCAGCGGCTCCGCCAGCGCCTCCGCCGACGCCGAGGGCGGCAGCGCGTACGCCGATGGCGGCGAGGGTGGCCGCCTCGGGGACATCATCATCAACTTCGGGGACGACCAGCAGGAGTTCGGGTCCGGCGACCAGACCCTGCCCCCGCAGCAGTACGAGCCGCCGCAGGAAGAGCAGCAATCGGACGAGAGCGACATCCCCGTCTGATCCACAAGGACCCTCTGATCCACGAGGACCCTCTGATCCACGAGGAGACGTACGCACATACCGACGCTGAGCTCGGTCGCTTCGGCGGCCGGGCTCAGCGGTGCCGGAGGGGTCCGCCGCGGGCGGCGCCGACCGGCAGCCTCGAACATCCACCCAGCACAGTGGAGGGAGCATGACCGAGCCCGAGGCGGTCGCGTCCACCCGGCTGGCCGGCGCGATCGAGGTGGTCGAGTCCGGCATCCAGGCGTGCCAGGCGTACAAACGGCCCGACCTGGCGGTCCGGCTCACCGCGGCCCGCCGTTCGCTCGCCGACCCGGCCGTTCACATCGTGGTCGCCGGCGAGTTCAAGCAGGGCAAGAGCTCCCTGGTCAACGCGCTGATCGGGGCGACGGTCTGCCCGGTCGACGACGACGTGGCCACGGCCGTGCCGACCTACGTCCGCCACGGGACGGAACCGTCGGCGAACCTCCTGCTCGAGGGCGATCCGCCCAGCCGGGAGCCGGTCGCGATGGACGGCTTCCGGGAGTACGCGATCGAGACCGGCCCCCGGACCAGCCCGTCCGGGACGCCGGTCGTTGGCGTCGAGGTCCGCCTGCCCCGCAAGCTGCTCGCGAACGGTCTCGTCCTGGTCGACACGCCCGGCGTCGGTGGGCTCGGCTCCCTGCACGCGGCGGCGAGCCTGGCGGCGATCGCGATGGCCAACGCGGTCGTCTTCGTCACCGACGCCTCCCAGGAGCTGACCGCCAGCGAGATCGAGTTCCTGCGTCAGGCCCGCAGCCTGTGCCCCACCGTGGTCTGCATCCTGACCAAGATCGACTTCTACCCGGCCTGGCGGAAGATCCGCGACCTCAACGCCGGCCACCTCTCCCGGGTCGGGGACATCGAGATCGTCGCCGTGTCGTCGAGCCTGCGGGCCCAGGCGGCGCGGCTCAACGACTCGGCGCTCAATACCGAATCCGGCTTCCCCGCCCTGGTCCGCTGGATCACCGAGCGGGTGGGGCGCGGCGCGGCCGACCAGGTCGCCGCGAACGCCGCCGGTGACGTCATCGACGCCTGCGACCAGATCTCCGCGCAGTTCACCGCCGAGCGGGAGGCGCTGTCGGACCCGAAGGCGGCCCAACGCGTCGTCGACGACCTCAACGCCGCCAAGGCCCGCCTCGAGGGCCTGCGGGCGGCGACGGCGAAGTGGAGCCAGACCCTCACCGACGGCGTTGCCGACCTCACCTCGGATATCGACCACGATCTCAAGGCGCGGATCCGCCAGATCCTGCAGGAAGCCGACGACGCGATCGAGCAGTCCGACCCGGCCGACACCTGGCCCCAGATGGAGGCGTGGCTGCGCTCCCGGACCTCGTACGAGTTGCTGGCCAACTACTCGCTGCTGCGCCAGCGCGCCGAGCAACTCAGCGAGGAGGTGGCCGCGCACTTCCGGGAGGCCAGCGGCCAGGTCCTGGACGAGCTGTCCGTCTTCAACCCGGTGGCGCTGGTCTCCGAGCAACGCATCGACCACAAGATCGATCTGGAGCGGATGACGGTCGGCAAGCAGGCCTGGGTCGCACTCAAGAGCGCGTACGGCGGCGTGCTGATGTTCAGCATGCTCGGCGCGCTCACCGGCATCACTCTCGGCCCGATCGCCTTCGGCATCGGCCTCGTGATGGGCCACAAAGGACTGCGCGACGAGAAGAAACGCCAGCTCCAGCAACGGCAGCAGCAGGCGCGCAACGCGGTGCGGCGATACTGCGACGAAGTGACATTCGTGATGAACAAGGACTCGCGCGACACGCTACGCCGCATCCAGCGGGAGTTGCGCGACTACTACGCGGGGCTGGCCGAGGAACTGGCCCGGTCCAATGCCGAGGCCCTGGCCGCCGCGAACGAGGCGGTCCGGCGTACCCAGACCGAGCGGCAGGCCCGTCTCAAGGACATCGACGCTGAGCTGGCCCGACTGCGGCAGTTGCGGGCGCGGGCCGCAGCCCTCCGGAAATAGACCACCCGGAATGTAGCTCCCTCGGAACCCCTGCCCCCTGCGATGGTGACCAGATGAGAGACCCGCTGATTGAACGCACCCGTGCGGTGCTGACCCGGGCGCTGGAGGTGTACCGCGGCACGGGCCACGACGCGCGCCTCGCGGCGCTGCGCGCCCGGCTCGACGAGCCGCTGCGGGTGGCGATCGCCGGTCGGGTCAAGTCCGGAAAGTCCACTCTGCTCAACGCCCTGGTCGGCGAGCGGCTCGCCCCCACCGACGAGGGCGAGTGCACCCGCATTGTGACCTGGTACCGCGACGGGCACACGTACGAGGTACTGGCCCGCCCCGTCACCGGCGAGCCGCGGCAACTGCGGTTCAGCCGGGAGAACGACGCCATCCAGGTCGACCTCGGCGGGCTGAAGCCGGAGGACGTCGCCGAGCTGTACGTCACCTGGCCGTCCCAGGCGCTGCGGACCGCCACGCTCATCGACACGCCGGGCATCGGCTCGCTCAGCGAGCGCGTCTCGCGGCGGGCCTGGGAGCTGCTGACCACCGACGACGAGGAGACGCCGGCCGACGCGGTCATCTACCTCATGCGGCACCTGCACGCCGGCGACCTGGAGTTCCTGCGCGCCTTCCAGGACACCGAGGTGTCCCGGCCCAACCCGGTCAACGCCATCGGTGTGCTGTCGCGGGCCGACGAGATCGGCGTGGGCCGGATGGACGCCATGAACTCGGCCCAGCGCATCGCGGCCCGGTTGGCGACCGACATCAACGTACGGCGCGTGGTGCAGACCGTGGTCCCGGTCGCCGGGCTGCTGGCCGAGACGGCCGCGACCCTCACCGAGACCGAGATGGCGCAGCTGCGACGGGTCGCCGACGTGCCCATCCATCAGATCGACGACCTTCTGTTGACGGCGGACCGGTTCGTGGAGCTGATGCCCGAGCTCGGCCTGACCGACCTGGAACGACGGGCGCTGCTGGACCGGTTCGGGCTCTTCGGGATCCGGCTGGGGGCCGCGCTGCTGCGGCGGAAGGTGGTGAACACCGCCACCGAGCTGGCCCGGGAACTGGCCGAGCGCAGTGGGATCAACGCACTTAAAGAAATATTGTCGTCACTGTTTTTCGGTCGACGGGACGTGCTCAAGAGCCGCTCAGCCCTGCTCGCCGTCGACGCCCTCGTCCGCACCGTCCCGCGCCCCGGCGCCGACGCGGTCGCCGCCGAGATCGAGGAGATCATCGCCTCGGCGCACCCGTTCAACGAGCTGCGGGTGCTCTCGGCCATCCGCGCGGGCTGGGTCACCGGCAAGCCCGAGGTGATCGAGGATCTCGAACAGATCATCGGCGGGTCCGGCGCGGCCGTGCACACCCGGCTGCGGCTGCCGGCCGACGCGTCCGAGGAGCAGATCAAGGCGGCGGCCAACGAGGCGCTGCTGCGGTGGCAACGCCGGGCCGAAAACCCGTTGACCCCCCACGAACTCGCGATCGCGTCCCGCGTGGCGGTGCGCACCTGCGAAGGAATCCTCGCCGACCTGGCCCGCCTGCGGTGACGACGGTGGCGATGACCGGATACCGCGCCGGTGGCGGTCGACGACGCCTCGGGCCCGCCGCGCGGGTCGACCCGTGCTCGCCGGTTGGCTCGGCCCGATGCTCGCGGAGCGTCCCGGGCTCCGGCGCCGCCCATCGCGTCGGGCGGTTACGCGCCGTCGATCGCGTCGGGCTCCTCATCGGACACTGGTCCGGCGTCATCACCGGGCGCCGTTGCCTCGTCGGTCGGGCGCAGATCGATGCCCATACCCATGTCGAGGTCAGCCGGATCGACGGTCGGCTCCGTGGTCGCCGACCAGGTGAGCGGGGCGTCCCCGACGGGCGCGGGACCAGCCGCGTCGTCGACGAGTGCGGGGCCGGCCACGTCCTCGACCGGGCCGCGGTGGCCGGAACCGAAGTCGTCATCGATGTCAGCGTCGGCCGGCGTGCCGGGCGTGTCAGGACCGGCGGCGGGGGCGTCAGCGACGGCCAGGCCGCTCGCCTCGGCGTCGATCACGTCGGGACCACCGAGCCCGGGCGCCGGGGCCGTCGTCAGCAGGTCGAACCAGTGCGCCTCCGGCTCGCCGGTCCCGCCGGGCTGCGGCACGGCCGTGTGGGCGCGGACGTACGGCGCCAGGTGCTCGGCCACCTCGACCGGTGCGGTGTCGGCGTAGTTGACCACCGCCTCCGCGACCAGCCCTTCGGGCAGGTCCGGATGGCCGTGGGCGGCGAGCACCTCCTCGGGCGCCAGGCCCGCAGAGGCCCCGAAGTCGCGCCCGCCGGCCAAGTCGGCGAAGACGCTACGCAGCGGGCGGGCGGGATCCATGGCACTACTGTAGGGACGCACACCGCACCACGGCGTGGGGGAGATCCCCCCAGGCACCCCTAATCGGTACGGTCAACCGTCTCGCGACGACGGCCGGGCCGGAACAGACCTGGCACATCCACATCCGACGACCCCGGAGCAGGCTTCGATGTACGCACTCGGTATCGACCTCGGTACCACGTTCACCGCCGCCGCCATCTGGCGCGACGGCCACGCCGAGACGGCGACCCTGGGCAGCCGGAGCGCGGCCATCCCCTCCGTCGTGCTGCTGCGCGAGGACGAGACGTTCCTGACCGGTGAGGGCGCGAACCGGCGCGGAATGACCGAGCCCCACCGAGTGGCTCGCGAGTTCAAGCGGCGTCTGGGCGACACGACACCCATCCTGCTCGGGGGCGTTCCGTACTCGGCCGAGTCGCTGATGGCCCGACTCCTGCGCGCCGTCGTGGACGAGATCACCACACGTGAGGGCGGGGCGCCGGAGCGTATCTGCATCTCCCACCCGGCGAACTGGGGGCCGTACAAGACCGACCTGCTGCTGCAGGCCGTACGGCTGGCCAACCTGCCCGAGCCGGTCTCCTTCACCACCGAGCCCGAGGCCGCCGCGATCTTCTACGCCCAGCAGCAGCGGGTGGAGCCGGGCGCGATCGTGGCCGTCTACGACTTAGGCGGCGGCACCTTCGACGCGGCGGTGCTGCGCAAGACCGCGACAGGCTTCGAGATCCTCGGCCGGCCGGAGGGTATCGAGCGACTCGGTGGCATCGATTTCGACGCGGCCGTCTTCAACCACGTGGCGCGGGCCCTGGGCGGCAAGCTCGAGGAGCTCGACGAGGAGGACCCCACCACGATCGCGGCCGTGGCCCGGCTGCGCGAGGAGTGCGTCGAGGCCAAGGAGGCGCTCTCCTCGGACACCGACGTCTCCATCCCCGTACTGCTGCCGAACATCTCCACCGAGGTCCGGCTGACCCGGGCCGAACTTGAGGCGATGGTCCGCCCGGCGCTGCACGACTCCATCGAGGCACTCAAGCGCGCGCTGCGCTCGGCGAACGTCACCCCCGACCAACTCCACTCGGTGCTGCTGGTCGGCGGGTCCTCGCGCATGCCGATCGTGGCCCAGCTGGTCGGGGCCGAGCTCGGCCGGCCGGTAGCGGTCGACGCCCACCCGAAGCACGCCGTCGCGCTCGGGGCCGCCTGGCTGGCCAGCGGGGCGCTGTCCGCCGCCCCGGCTCCGCGGGCCGTGTCCGACGCGCCGGCGGGCCGCGTGGCGTCGGCGGCCGTGCCGGGCGGACCGGTGCCCGGGGCGACCGGCGTCGCCGGGGTGGCGGGTGTCCCGGGCCCCGGGACCACACCGACGCCCACCGTGGGCACGGCGTCCGTGCGCGCGACCGCGGGGCCGGCCCGGCCGGTCGGACCAGCGCCGCTCGTCGGTCCCACCGGCCCCGCGCCGGTGGGGTCAGCCGTGGGCTCGGCGAGCGTTGGGTCAGCCCCCGTGGGCTCGGCGCCGGTCGGGTCAGCCCCCGTGGGGCCCCCGCCGCGGCCGGTTCGCGGCGGTGGCGTCTACGGCGCGCCGAACGGGGGGTCGAGACCGTCCTGGCTCACGGGCTGGCGGGGCCCGGCGATCGTCGCGGCCGCGATTGTCGCGATGATCAGCGCCGTCACGGTCGTGGTGATGTCCCTGGGTGGCGACGAGGGCACGCCGGGCACGCTGGGTACCGAGACCGTGGACGCCCAGCCCAGCGACGCCCAGCCGAGCGAACAGGTCACCTCCGAGGCACCGCAGCTGGCGCCGGACGAGCAGTGCACGGATGAGATCAAGGCCAATCCCCGCTGGGTGTGCATCACCGGCGCCACCATCGACAACAACGGATTGACGATCACGTACACCTTCGCCGACGGCGGCACGCCGTTCAACATCCAGAACGGCTTCCACGTGCACTTCTACGGGGCGGACGAGTCCGGCACCGCGCCGCCGGACCGCATCATGGGCACCCACTCGGCCCAGCGCGGCCAGTGGTACATCGACGACCAGCAGCCCTCGTACCGCCCGGCCGGCTCGGGGGACTTCAACCTGGTCGCGCAGCACCCCAAGGTCTGCGCCCGCATCGCCAACAGCCAGCACGGCCTCGTCCCGGACACCTCCGGTAACGGCACGTACAAGACCGGCAACTGCTGGCCGATCACCCGCCCGTAACGCCCGTCTCGCCCCGTCTCTCCCCGTCTCGCACCGTTGATCTAGGGCTTAGAGCCGTGATTGAAGATCAACTAGCGTCCTTAAGCCCTAGATCAACGGGGAATTAGCGACGGTAGACGGGGAGGTTGACGACGGTCGGGCCGTTCCAGTTGGCGGTGGCCCGTTCGTCGATGCGGCGGACGAGGTCGAGGTGGGCCGCGCGCTCCTCAAGGTCCCGGGGGTCGCCCTCGATGACGCCGCGCCGGCGCAGCTCACGGATCGCGTTCTCGGCGGTGAGCACGGCGTGGTCGAGTACGGCCGCCGCCGCGGTCTCGGCGTCACCATCCCGGACCGCGGTGTACTCGGCGTGCAGCGCGGACCGCTCCTCCGCCATCGCCTCCACAATGGACAGCCGCGTGGCCGCGGGGACGAGGCCGGCGAAGCTCTGCAGCAGGGCGCGCAGGTGCGGTCCGGCCGCCGCGGTCGCGACCGTACGCCGGAACTGGTCCGCCGCCTGCTCAAACTCGTCGACGTCGGTGGTGCTCGCCAGGGCGTCGTCGAGCTCGTCCAGGACGTCGAGCAGCTCGGCCGGGCGCCGGGTCGCCGCCCGCCGGAACGCGAGCGCGCTGAGCAGACCGTAGAGGTCGAACGACTCGCGTACGGTCCCGGCGTCGAACGGGGCGACGAACACGCCCCGGTTCGGGGTGACCCGGATCAGCCCGTCGCGCTCCAGCGGGGTGAGCCCGTCGCGCACCGAGGACCGGCTGACCCCGAGGCGGCCGGCCAGCTCGTCAAGGTCAAGGCGGGTCCCGACGCGCAGCGCGCCGGTGAAGAGCGCGTCGAGGAGATACGACGTGACGCCGTCACTGGTCCGCGGGCGAGGCATCACGCCGTGATCCTCCCCGACGGGCGGCCGGCGAGGCAAATCCAGGATTGTCCCGACTTCGTCCAGCCGGCCCGACCTCCTCGCCCGGGCGAACGGGCCTCCGCGTAGCTGCCGATCTTGTTGGTGAAGCGGAACTCGGGGACGTACGCGATGGGCGGCCACGCCCCGCCGGCGCCCACCGATGCCCGAGATGGCCGGTCTCGCGATCAGGCCGCGACGGTGACCGGTTCGTGGCGGACGGGGAAGTTCACCGACTGCGCGATGAAGCACAGCTCGTGCGCCCGGTCGTGCAGCGCCGCCACGGCCGGGATCATCGCCGGGTCGGCGACCGTGACCCGGGGCCGCAGGACGACTTCGGTGAAGCGTCCGGCGCCCCCGGCCTGCTCCGCCATGGTGCCGACAGCTTCGTCCACATAGGACGTCACGACGACGCCGGCGTCCGCGGCCAGGTGCAGGAACCACAGCAGATGGCACTGCGACAGCGAGGCCACGAGCAACTGCTCCGGGTTCCACCGCGTCGGGTCGCCGCGAAACAGTGGATCGGAGCTCGCCGCGATGACCGGCCGGCCGGGCGCCGCGATGTCGCAGGACCGGTCGTAGTCCCGGTATCCGCTGGTGCCGGTCCCCCGGTTGCCGGTCCAGGTCACCGTGGTCTCATACGTATGGATACGCGTCCGAGCCACGTGGGCTCACCTCCGGGCTGTCCGATCGTCACCAGGTCCTGGCCTGTCCGCCGGGCCAGGATATCCGCGCCCACGGCCCGCCAGCGGGCCTCGCGCCGGCGCCGCCGCCCCGCCGACCTGCCTGGTGGGTACGGTTCTCGTGTCGTCAGCGCGCGGACGCCAACCGCTCGACGGCGGCGTGCCGGTCGTCGGCCTGCCGTTGGCTGGTGCAGATCTCCCGGGCGCCCCCGAGGACCAGCTCGGGCAGCGAGAACCGCACGCGTCCTCAGGCCGAGCCGGGCGAGGGCTGACCGGGGCGGTCGGCCGGAACCAGGTGGTCGCCTGGCCCCGGGTCCCCCAGCTCCGGCTCCCCCAGCTCCGGCTCCCCCAGCTCCGGCTCCCCCAGCTCCGGGTCCCTCGGCTCCGGGTCATCGCGCTGGGCATCGACGTACTGCCACAGAACCTGCGCCAGGTCGGTGGCGTGCTCGGCCAGACCGAGGTCGGCTGCCATCGACCAGAGCGCGATCACGGTGGCCCGCTCGCGGTGCAACCAGGCCCGCGCCGCGGCCGGGTCGTCGAAGGCCGGAACCGGGGTGGTCGCCGCCGGTACCGCCAGACGCCGGTGGCCGGACGGATCCAGCGCGTTCACGGCGACCGCGGCGGCACGCCGGTAGTAGTCGAGCAGGCGCGACCGGGCCTGATCCCGGTCCGGCCCCGGCAGCGTCTCCGCGGCGAGCTCGGCCGCGTACGCCCGGACCAGCTCGTGCAGCGTGAACCGGGGCCCGCCCCCGGATCCGACCAGGTGTGCGCGGGCCAGGACCCGCAGCTGAGCCGCGGCGTGGGCGAGCGGGGTGCCGGCCAGGGCGGCCAGCCCATAGGCGTCGACCGCGGGGCCCGGGTGCAGCCCGAGCAGCGTGAACGCCACGGCCGCGTCGGCGGGCAGGCTGCGGTACGACCAGGAGAAGGCCGACCGGAGCGAGACGGAGTCGCACTCCAACGTGGACAGAGCACCCGTGCCGCCGTCGATCTGCGAGACCAGGTGACCCAGCGGCTGCCCCGGCCGGGCGGTCGCGACCTCGGCGGCCAACCGCAGCGCGAGCGGCAGCCCCCCGCACCGGCTCGCCACGGCGGTGCGCGCTGCGGGGTCGTGGACGCACCGGTTGCTCAGCAGGCGGCCGAGCAGCTTCGCCGACACCGCGACCGGAAGCGTGCCCACCTCGACCCGTAGAGCACCGCTCGCCATCGTCAGGCCGCTCAGGTCGTCCCGGCTGGTCACGACCACATGGCAACTCCCCGCCCCGGGCAGTAGCGGCCGGACCTGCTCGGCGTCGCGGGCGTTGTCCAGCAGCACCAGCATCCGCCGGTCGGCGAGCGCGGTCCGGTAGTGGGCCGCGAGCTCGTCGGCGTCGGCGGGCATATCCCGGGTGTCGACGCCGAGGCTGCGCAGGAACCGCGCCAGCACCTGGGCCGGGGGCACGGGCTCGTCCGGGGCGTACCCGCGTAGATCGGCGTAGAGCTGTCCATCCGGGAACCGGTGGGCGACGCCGTGAGCCCAGTGCAGCGCGAGCATGGTCTTGCCGATCCCGGCTGTACCGGTGACCACCACGACTGACCGAGGGCTCGGGCCGGCGAGGCTCTCGTCGAGCTGGGCCAGCTCGCGTTCGCGGCCGACGAAGTTGGCCACGGCCGGAGGCAGCTCCCGGGGCACCACGGCCCAGGCCGGACGGACCCACCGGCGCGGCTGTCGGCCAGGCGGTCGCGCGCGGTCGCGAGCAGCCGCTGCTCGGTCGGCGTCGCCCCGAGCAACTGAATGAGCACGTCGAACCGGTCGGCCGGCGGCAGCACGACGCCGGTCAGGTACTGACCGACGGCGGCGTGCGACCACCCGGCCTGCATCGCCAGCTCCCGGTAGGTGGCCTCGCGCCGGCCACGGCGCCGGCCGTCCCGTCGACGCAGCCACCGCAGCATCCGGGCCAGGTCGGCCAGGGTCACGGTCCCGTCGATCACGTGTGGGAACGCGGCGGCGAGCGTCTCCTCCACCTTCCCGGATCACCTCCCGTAACCGACCATCACTATGGAGAAGCGACCGGTGTTCACTCGGGCTGCCCCGGACACGGCCGGACGAATGATGTTCACCGCATTCGCCGGACAGTGCCGGACACGGCCGCCAGGCTGCAGACGTTTGCAGCAGTATGGCCCTGCCGGGCCAGCCGCGTAATCAGATCCCTGGACGCTCGGGCCAGCCGGATGGCCCAGCCCAACCCAGCCGAATGCTCAGGCCGGCCTCGGTGCTCAGGGCCAGCTCGGAATGTTCAGGGCCAGCCCGGGATGCTCAGGCCAGCCGGATGCTCAGGCCCTTGCCCCCGAAGTCCTCGCAGACGAAGCACGGTTCGCGGGGCGTACTGGCCGACGGGTCGAACCGGTAGCCGAGCTCGGCGAAGTCGGTCAGGGCCGACGGGGTCGCCTTGACCCGGCCGACGATGAGCCAGCGGGCGAACGCCCCCCGGGCGATCTTCGCGTGCACCGCCACGAAGGACGGCTCCCCGGTCTTGGGGTTCACGGTGAGAAACCGCGGGCTGATCACCCGCGCCGGGTCGACGTGGTCGAGCACCACCTTGCTGTACTCGGCGGCCGCGAGGTTCACGATGGGCCCGGTCTTCGGCAACTGATCGGCGATCGCCGAGCCCCAGAATTCAGACAGATTCGAATACTTTGTACCCGGCAGCCGCTGCCCCATCTCCAGACGGTAGGGACGGATGCCGTCGTAGGGCCGCAGGATGCCGTACAACCCGGAGAGGATGCGCAGGTGGCGGCTGGCGTACGTACGGTCGGCGGCGGTGAACGAGCTGACCTGCAGTCCACTGTAGATGTCGCCGAGGAAGCTCTCGACGGCCGGCCACTGGTCGGCCGGGTCGGCGTTCCACGCGGCCAACTGCTCGTGCACGCGGGTGGCCAGGGTCGGCGACAGCTCCATGAGCGTCGCGATCCGGCGCGGGCTCAGCGTGCGCAGATGCGCGTGCAACTCCACGGCGCGGTCGAGCAGCGCCGGGGCGCTGGTCGGCCGACCGCCCGGCGGCTCGGTCCGCATGGTCTTGGACGTGTGGATCAGCACGACCATGTCCCGCACACTACAGTGAACTCGGCGGTGCCCTCCCGACGGCGCACCTTTCATTGAGCGGAGGTCTCGGATGCGGACGGTGCACCTCGCCAGCGACTCCCGCGAGTACGACGCGGCCCTGCTGTCGTTGTCGGACGCCGTCGATGTCTGTACCGCCGCCCGCCTGCGCAAATGGCTCGTCGTGGGCGGTCACATGGTGAATCTGCACATCCTGCGCTCCGGGCTGCCGCTGCCCCTGCGCCTGACCCACGATTGTGACATCGCGGTCGAGATCCGGATGATCCGGCGGGGCACGCTGCTGGAGAAGCTGCGGGCGATGGGCTACCGCAACCGGGTCTACCCCAACCGGTTCGACCGCACCATCGACGGCCTGACCGCGTCGATCGACCTGGTCGTCGCCTCGTACTCCACCAAGCACATGCCGAACATGGACGCCGACGAGATCGTGGTGGACGGCATGCCGGCCGTGGACGAGGCGCTGGGCCGCGACCCGGTGGTGCTGCACGTCATCGGTGACCGTACGGACGGGGTCCGCATGGAGATGACCGTCCGCATCCCCGACATCATGAGCGCGATCGCCATGAAGTCGTTCGCGATCGCGGAGCGGCCGTACGCCAACGACGCGATCGACCTCGGCCACCTGCTGCTGGTGGCCGAGGCCGACGGGGAGACGACGTGGCCGCGGGGCAAGGCGTACAAGGTGGCGGCCGTGCAGGTCGCCGCCCAGTTCGACACCCCCGGCACCGCCCTGCCCCTGGCCAGCGAGGACCCGGAGATGCGGGAGCGGCTGCGCCAGATCACCCGGTCCCTGACGGCCCGCTGACCCCGTCGGGTCCGGGCGCCTCCGGGGCCTCCGGCGACCGGGCGGCCGCCCACGGGGAGGGCGGGCGGGGCGCGCCGCCCCCGGCGGCCAGGCGCATGAGGTCGGTATCGAGGTCGATCTCGGTCTCGGTGCCGCCGGCGCTGCCGAACTCGTGCTGGTAGCTGCGCCACGACACCTCGCGGACCTGGCGGGCGAAGCCGCTGGCCATGAGCAGGACCAACTCGAATGCGGCCCGGTCGATGCGCTGGTTCAGCGCCGGATCGCCCCAGTCCTCAGTGGACGCGAACACCGACGTGGGCATGGTCAGCGCGCGCAGGAAGGCGAACAACGCTCGCATCTGCTCGTCCACGACCAGGGCGTGGCGAGCCGTACCGGCGGTGGCGGCCAGGATCACCGGCTTGGCGATGAGCAGGTCGTTGTCGAGCACGTGGAAGAAGGAGGTGAACAGGCCGCTGGCCTGCGCCTTGTAGACCGGGGCGCTGGCGACGATGCCGTCGGCCTCGCCGAGCGCGGCGACGGCCTGCTGCAGCCGTGGGCCGGTGAACTGGGACACCAACGCCGCCGAGATCTCGTTGGCCAGTTCCCGAAGGTCGATGACACGGGTCGTCACCTCGGCGCCCCGCTCGCGGGCCAGCGCGGTGACGCGGCCGGCGATGCGGTCGGCGAGCATCCGGGTGGAGGAGGGAGCGTTCGCCCCGCCACTGACCACGACCAGGCGGTACGTGTCCGGTGACCGGTGCGAGTCCGGCATGCCGTGTTGGTCTGGCATTCCGTGTGGGTCTGGCGACCGGTACGTGTCGGTCATGCTGATATGTCAGCCTTTCTCCGTATCCCATCGGCGGCCCGCGACCGCGGGGGGCGCGGACCTCGCCCGTCGGCCCGGCCGGTTCCGTCCCCGGGGCCCGGACCCATCGCACCGCCCGCGAGCTTGCCGCAGATGGTCCGCAGCGCGGCGAGGTCGTCGGTGGTGACCCGGCCGCGCATGATCCGCGCCACATCGCGGGCGTGGCGCCGACCGAGCTCCCGCTGCCGGGCCTGGCCCTCGTCGGTGAGCATCAGCCGGACGCCCCGGCGGTCGGCGGGGTCGGCGCACCGGGCCACCAACCCCCGCTCGACGAGCCGGTCGACCAGGCGCGACAGCGCGGGCTGGCTGAGCAGCACGCGCCGGTTCAGCTCACCCAGCCGCAGCGGCGCGCCCCGCTTGGCGAGCGTGTACAGCACGTCGTACTCACGCATGGAGATATCGCGCCATATACCCTGCGCCGCCAGCTCCTTGACCACCACGGCGTGGGCCGACAGCAGGGCCTCCCACGCCTCGTTGGCCAGCACCCGACCGGTCATCACGCACCGGGCCGGGCCGGCGCCGGGCGGACCGTGTCCTGGTAGGGCGTGGGGCCGGCCGTGTTGTCGCCCTGGTTGGCGTTCGGCCGGAACTGGCGCGGCGGCGCGTCGCCGTACTTGGCCTTGACCCGCGCCTCGTGGGTCGGCGGGTCGGCGACCCCGGGCTCGCGCCGCGCCGCGAACTCCTTACGCAGCACCGGAACCACCTCGCCGCCGAGCAGCTCGAGCTGGTTGAGCACGGTGGCCAGCGGCAGCCCGGCGTGGTCGATGAGGAAGAGCTGGCGCTGGTAGTCGCCGAAGTGCTCGCGGAAGGTCAGGGTCTTGTCGATGACCTCCTGCGGGCTGCCCACCGACAGCGGGGTCATCTGCATGAACTCCTCCAGCGACGGCCCGTGCCCGTACACCGGCGCCTCGTTGAAGTACGGCCGGAACTCGCGGATCGCGTCCTGGGACCGGCGCGCGATGTACGCGTGGCCGCCCAGCCCGACGATCGCCTGCTTCTGCGTGCCGTGTCCGTAATGTTCGAATCGCTGCCGGTAGAACCGGATCAGCCGCATGAAGTGCTCCTTGGGCCAGAAGATGTGGTTGGCGAAGAAGCCGTCGCCGTAGTAGGCGGCCTGCTCGGCGATCTCCGGCGTCCGGATCGAGCCGTGCCAGACGAACGGCGGCACGTCGTCCAGCGGCCGGGGAGTCGACGTGAACCCCTGCAGCGGGGTGCGGAACCGGCCCTCCCAGTCCACCACGTCCTCCCGCCACAGCCGGTGGAGCAGGTTGTAGTTCTCCAGGGCCAGCGGCAGGCCGGTGCGGATGTCCTTGCCGAACCACGGGTAGACCGGCGCCGTGTTGCCCCGGCCGAGCATGAGATCCATGCGGCCCTTGGTCAGGTGCTGCAGCAGCGCGTACTCCTCGGCGATGCGCACCGGGTCGTTGGTGGTGATGAGGGTGGTGGCGGTGGAGAGGATGATCCGCTTGGTATTCGCAGCGATGTATGCCAGCAACGTGGTCGGGGACGAGGAGAAGAACGGCGGGTTGTGGTGCTCGCCGATCGCGAACACGTCCAGCCCGACCTCCTCGGCCTTGATGGCGATCTTCACGATCGCGTCGATCCGCTCCGCCTCACTGGGCGTGTAGCCGGACACCGGATCCCGGGTGATGTCGCTGACCGAGAAGACCCCGAACTGCACGACCGACCCCTCCCTCGCCGCTGATTACATGCGTTTGCATTGAGTTTACCCGGGCCCTGGGTGGTACTTGTCAGGAAGGACGCCTTGTTGACGCCAGATACACAACAAGGCGTCCTTCCTGACACGACAGCCCGCCTGACACGACAGCCCGCCTGACCCAACAACCCGCCTGACCCAACAGCCCGCCTGGCCCCAACAGCCCGCCTGACCCGCGCTGAGGGGGTGGGGACAGCCTCACCCCGGAGTTGGAGAGCCGCCTCATGGTCCGGGCCGCCGGCTGTGTCGAGCGTGAGCGCCGTGACATACGCAGTTGAGCGAGGACTCACGATCGACCGGGAGTCGGGCGGACTGACAACGTTCCTGCGGACACCGCTGTCGGGGTGGGCCTGGCGGGTGACCATCCACCATGTCGCCGGCTATGCCGTCAGCCTCATGGCCCTGCTGGTCATCACGGTCCTCCTGTCGCTCACCCTCGGGCTGGCCATCACCGTGATCCTGGCGATCCCGACGCTGGCCCTGCTGGTCGCGTCGATCCACGCGTTTACCCGGCTGCATCTGTCCCGACTGGACGCGCTGCTCGGGGTGCAGATCCCGGTGACCCGGCTGGCGGGTGACGGGGGCGCGCAACGATCTGATCCTGCAGACCACGACCGGCGACATCGTCGCCACCGACATCTCCTCCCCGAGCGTGGACGCGTCGACCGCGGCCGGCGACATCCGGCTCAGTTATGACGACGCACCGGTGTCGGTCTCCGCCCGCACGCGGACGGGCGACATCTCCATCGTCGTGCCCCCGGGCCCGTCCTACCGGGTGGAGGCCGCCACGCGCACCGGCGACCAGCGGATCACCGTACGGCAGAACCTTGTCGCCGACCGGACCATCTCGGCCCGGACCACCACCGGCGACATCGACATCCGCTACAGCTGAGCGGCGGCCACGCCGGCGCCGGAAACCCGCCACAAGCGCGGGGAGCCATCCACAAGAGACCGCCGATGACCATCCACAAGGGACACTGTGCGCCAGAGGCGTCGCCCGCGACGGGGGTGCGGGCGACGCCTCCTGTGTGGACAGCTACTCAGGCGGCCATGGCGAGCGCGGCCGGGGTGTCGGCCGGACGCAGCGCCAGGGCCAGCACATCCGCCGCGTCCGAGACGAGGTGGATGGTCAGGCTCTGGCGGACCTCGGCCGGCACGTCGTCCAGGTCGGGCTCGTTGCGGGCCGGGATGATGACCTCGGTCAGGCCTGCCCGGTGGGCGGCGAGCAGCTTCTGCTTGACGCCGCCGATCGGCAGCACCCGACCGGCGAGCGTCACCTCACCGGTCATCCCGACCGCCGGGTTCACCGGCCGGCCGGAGGCCAGCGACGCGAGCGCGGTCATCATCGTGATGCCGGCACTCGGGCCGTCCTTGGGCACCGCGCCCGCCGGGACGTGCAGGTGCACCCGCCGCCCGGCCAGGCTGGACATGTCGATGCCCAGCTCGGCGCTGTGCGAGCGCAGGTAGGACAGCGCGATGTGCGCCGACTCCTTCATGACGTCACCGAGCTGTCCGGTGAGCATGAGGTCCGGACCCGCGCCGCGCCCGGGCGAGCCGGCGGGCTCGGCCGGCATCGCGGTCGCCTCGATGAACAGCACGTCCCCGCCGGCCCCCGTGACGGCCAGCCCGGTGGCGACGCCCGGCACGGCGGTCCGCTCGGCCGATTCCGGTTCGAAGCGGGGCCGACCCAGGTACCGCGGCAGGTCGGCCGCCGTGACGTGGATCGTCACCGGTCGGACCGCGCCACCGGTCGGCGCCGGGTCACCCACGGGCTCGGGAGTGTCCGTACGCTCCGCGCCCCCNCTGCCCGACTCGACCCGGCTGTCCGACTCGACCCGGCTGCCCGACTCGACCCCGCTGCCCAGCTCGACGGCGACCTTGCGCAGGATGCGCGCCAGGGCGCGCTCCAGCTGCCGGACGCCCGCCTCGCGGGTGTGGGCCGTGGCGATCCGGGCCAGCGCCTCGTCCGAGATCGTCACCTCCTCGGGCGACAGCCCGGCCCGCTCGAGCTGGCGGGGCCACAGGTGGTCCCGGGCGATCGCGACCTTCTCGGTGTCGATGTACCCGTCGAGCGTGACCACCTCCATCCGGTCCAGCAGCGGACCGGGGATCGTGTCGGCGACGTTGGCGGTGGCGAGGAACAGCACGTCGGACAGGTCGAGGTCCACCTCGAGGTAGTGGTCGCGGAACGTGTGGTTCTGCGCGGGGTCCAGCACCTCGAGCAGGGCCGCGGCTGGGTCACCGGAGAAGCCGACGGCGAGCTTGTCCACCTCGTCGAGCAGCACGACCGGGTTCATCGAGCCGGCCTCCCGGATCGCGCGGACGATCCGGCCGGGCAGCGCGCCGACGTACGTACGCCGGTGTCCCCGGATCTCGGCCTCGTCCCGCACACCACCCAGGGCCACCCGGACGAAGCGGCGCCCCAGCGCCCGGGCCACCGATTCGCCCAGGCTGGTCTTGCCCACCCCGGGCGGGCCGACGAGGGCGAGCACGGCGCCCGACCCGCGCCCGCCCACGACGTGCAGGCCCCGGGCGGCGCGCCGGTTGCGCACCGCGAGGTACTCGATGATGCGGTCCTTCACGTCGGCGAGGCCGGCGTGGTCGGCGTCGAGGACCGCCCTGGCCGCGGCCAGGTCGGTGTTGTCCTCGGTCCGCACGTTCCACGGCAGCTCCAGCACGGTGTCGAGCCAGGTCCGGATCCAGCCCGCCTCCGGGGTGGCGTCGCTGGCCCGCTCGAGCCGGTTCACCTCGCGCAGCGCGGCCTCGCGGACCTTCTCGGGCAGGTCGGCCTGCTCCACCCGGGCGCGGTAGTCGGCCGCGCCGTCGGGCTCGTCCTCGCCCAGCTCCTTGCGGATGGCGTTGAGCTGCTGGCGCAGCAGGAACTCGCGCTGGCTCTTCTCCAGCCCTTCCCGGACCTCGTCGGCGAGCTTCTCCGCCACCTCCTGCTCGGCCAGGTGCGCCCGGGCCCAGCCGATCAGCAGCTCCAGCCGGCTGTCCACGTCGGCCGCCTCGAGCAGCTGGGCCTTCTGGCTCACCGACAGCCACGGCGCGTACCCGGCCGAGTCGGCCAGCTGCGCCGGGTCCTCCATCCGCTCAACGGCGTCGATGACCTGCCAGGCGCCGCGCCGCTGCAGGTCGGCGGTGATCAGCGTGCGGTACTCCCGGGCCAGTTCCCGGGTGCGACCGGTCGGCTCCGGCTCGTCGAACGGCGTCGACTCCACCCACAGCGCGGCCCCGGGTCCAGGCACACCGGAGCCGATGCGGGCCCGGTGCAGGCCCCGCACCACGGCGGCCGGCTCGCCGGTGGAGAGACGGCCCACCCGCTCGATCACCGCCACCGTGCCCACCGCGCCGTACGTGCCGTCGAGCCGGGGCACCGCGAGCAGCCGCTTGTCCGAGCTGGCCCGGGCGGTGTCCACGGACGCCTGCGTCGCGGAGTCGAGGGTGACCGGGATGACCATGCCGGGCAGCAGCACGGTCTCGGCCAGCGGCAGCACGGGGAGCGTGAGCCGGGCGGGAGGAGCGTGGCCGGGCCGGTGGTTGCCGTCCGGCGGCGAGCCACGAAGTGTCGACATGTGCGTCTCCTTCCCCAGTCGGCGGCCGACCAGACCGGCCGGAGGGAACCCGGCCGCCCGGCGAGTCGGCAGCCCGAACAGTCGTCAACAAGAAAGCTGAGCCTGATCCGCTCAAGTCCGGCCGCGGCCGACCTGTTCCCGCCGCCGGCGGGGTTTCGCTGCCGGCGAACGGCACCGCCGCGAAACCGTGGCTGTCCGGTGACAAGGCAGTGACCAACTCTCATGCCGGGGGTCAACGCGGTCGTGCCCTGGCCTGGCAGACTGGGCGCGTGCCGACTCGTCGCCTGCCCGCCGTGCGAACGCCCGCGCGCAACCGCACGCGTCGCCGCCTCGCCTCCGCCCTCGCCAGCGTCGCCACCGTGGTGGTGACCGGGTTAGCCGCCGTGGTCGTCGGCGCGCCGGCGGCCCTGGGCGAGCCGGCGCAGCCAACCCCCGACGGTGAGCCGGCGGGCCCGCCGATCGGACCCCAGACGCCCGGCACGGAGATCTGCCGGGTCAATGACCCCGATCTCGACGAGGTGACCGGCATGGTCGCCCGCGGTGACGTCATCTACGTGGTCGAGGGCGGCCTCACCGAGCGGCCGTACGCGGTCACGATCTGGACGATCAACGCGACGACCTGCGAGGCGACGAGCCAGACGTACGGGCTCTCTCCGATCGACCCTCAGGACCTGGCGTTGGGCACCGACGGGGCGTTGTGGGTCGCCGACACCGGCCTCGGTATGGGGGCGGAGCGGTCGTGGGTGACCTTCGAGCGCGTCGACCTGTCGAGCGGGGCCGAAGCGGTGCCCTACCGCGCGCTCTACCCCGCCAACGGACCGATCAACGGCACCGCGGTGCTGCTCGATGACAGCAACCAGCCGATCATCATCGCCAACGTGGGGCAGTCGGCCCTGATCTTCCGCGCGGACGGCCCGCTACCGGCCGACACGACGGCGAACCTGCCGACCCTCCAGCAGGTCGGCCAGTTCACGCCGGTGAACACCGACACCCCGACCCCGAGCGGGGCCTTCGGCCGCCTGGTCGTCACCGGGGCCGCCATCTCGCCGGACCGGACCAAGGTCGTGCTGCGCACCGAGTCCGACGCGTACGAGTTCACCATCACGAACGGCGACATCGTGGCCTCGATCACCGAGGGCACGCCCACGATCACGCCCCTGCCCGATGAGGAGAAGGGCCAGGCGATCACCTACAGCGCCGACGGCTCCCAGTTCCTCACCCTGTCGGGCTCGCAGAACCCGGTCCTGCGGGCGTACACGCCGTACGTGCCGCCCGCGCCCGGAACCGGCGACGTGCCGGGCTCCGGCGGCGAGGCCCCCAATCGGCTCAGCTTCGACGACATCACCACCATCGCGCTGATCACCGGGTTCCTTGGACTGGTCGCGGTCGTCGTCGGCGTCGTCGGCATCGTCCGGGCGCGCCGCCAGTACTTCGCGGAGCACCCGGAGACGCGAAGCCGGCCGCGCGGGCCGCGGGACTCCCGCGGGCGGGGAGACCGTCGTGATCGCCGAGGCTCCGGTCGCGAGCGATGGGACGCCGACGACGAGGACGGCGACGAGTACGGCGCGACCCGACCGGCCTGGCCGCCCCGGCCCCGCGACCAGGACTGGTCCGACGAGCCGGGACCGGCCCGCTCCGGTCGCACGCCCGCTGTCGTGGGCGTGGATGACGAGTACGGCGTCGGCCCGGAGGCGCGGCCCCCGGGCGGGGCGACGTACGGATCGGCTGCCCCCGGCGGGGGCCGGGTCTACGGCTCCGGGACCACGTACGGCTCCGGCGGCACCACCTACGGGTCGGGCGGCGGATCGGGCGGCACGACGTACGGCCCCGGCGGCGCGACCTACGGGTCCGGCCACGGATCGGGCGGGACCACGTACGGCTCCGGCGGCACCACCTACGGGTCGGGCGGCGGATCGGGCGGCACGACGTACGGCTCCAGCGGCGGCACGTACCGCTCCGGCGGCACGACCTACGGGTCCAGCGCGAGCCGGTCCGGCGGTTCAGGGGGCGGGGGCGTCTACGGGCGGCCGCGATCCGAGTGGGACGACGAGGAGCCACGCCGCCCGTACGGCCGCGACAACGTCGACCTGTGACGTAAGCCGCTGGAGCCGGTGCCGCGCCGGTCAGCGCGGTCACCGGCCCCGGCGACGTGGTCTGG
>Ga0065720_1019221_pt1 | contig 32351 bp, 30 predicted proteins | sample Thericmetagenome_FD_59107 | JGI IMG/M metagenome (GOLD analysis project Ga0065720, IMG submission 59107) | Thermophilic microbial communities from the Joint Bioenergy Institute, California, USA of rice/straw/compost enrichment - eDNA_2 v2... | ecosystem: Engineered > Solid waste > Grass >... | reverse complement strand
ATTTGCCTAGTCCAAATTTAATTATGGTTCCTAACCCTGAGGAAAAAATCAATGTGTAGAAATGTAGCTGAGGCAGGATAATTAAAAGGGAATTACTAATTCTAGGCAAATTAAAAAGAGGATCTATAAAAAAATATTGGATCATCAACGAGAACTTTCTTTAAGAAAGGAATATAATTCTGTCTAACTCTGGACCTTTTTTTCACTTGCCTGAACTTGATATCAAATTAAATTCTTTATTTGATCTAAATTATCTTTCGAGCATATATGATCTCAAACCAAGAGCTCGAAAACATTATAGAAGTGCTGAGTATCCCTGATGGAACTCTTGAAGATTGCTTTAATCAATTTGTTAAATTTTTCCCACAGGATCAGTTCAGAGCTTGTTGTGTTCTCATAAATTTAATGAACAGCAATGTGAATTAGTGTTTTCTTTGGAATGATGTTATAGGTGCTCTCTCAAACTCACAGAATAGTGGCTATATATCTAATTGTTGAGTCTTTCAAACAGGAAAATACAAAGATCAACCCTTTCAGCTTAAATATTATTGAAATATTTGAAAAGTCGGACTGCCATTATGAAAGAAAGTTTATATACAATTGCTTTGTGAAGAACAACAGAGAAGTAAAGGTCCTGTCTACTTTGCAATAATTTTCCATAGCTTTCTAAAATCAATGTCAAAGGTCTAGCAAATGAAGTCGAACTCACTGAGTCTTTCAAAGTTCCTGAGGATTTTCAGAGTTTCAAAAAATATGTATTCGAGAATATCCCACATGTAACTCTTCTGTCCTATTTCTCATAACATAGATACCTGGACTCAAGGGAACGGAGATAAAAAATGTCATCTCAGACTTTGGTCTTTCTGAAAATAACAAATATATCCCACCCAAGTAAAGAACCCAATACTGTTATTTATAGCATAGCCAAACTATTCCAACTAACAAAATCGATCTCGCAGAAGTTAGCCTACAGGGATTCCAACCCGACTTTATTAGGCCTATCCCGACACCTTTAGAAATAGGTGAAGATGAAGTATACTTATTCCAATTGGCCTAAATATTTTAGCCATTTTGGCTGAACCCAGGAATCGTTGCCGACTTTGCATGGGACTTCAATATGTGCGTTGAGAATAAATATGTGGGAGAAGTCAAAGAACTTTGGCATAAGGCTTTCAAGCAGACTCTGACCGAGCAGGAAACTAAAGTATATCTTCAAATCTATTTATCTAAGCCATAGATTCTAAATGAAACTCTGGATAAGGACCCTAAACTCGTCTTTAAATTTGGTATGACTCCACAACTACTACCACCTCTTGTTGAGAAAAATGCCCCAATAGCTACAACTGTCATCTTGAAGCTAATGCCTTCAAGTCAAGTTAACCAGTAATGTTTTTTATATAGATTTAATTTTGCAGATACTTGGAAAAACTCATCGAAATGGAATTGAGTTTGGCTTCACTAGAAGTTGTAAATAAGGTAGTATACTCCACAGACCTTCCCAAAGAGTTCCTAACTCTATACATTACTAACTGCATTTCTTACTGCGAAGAAAATAAAAAAGTAAGACGAGGGAGATATTTAATTATTTTATTAGGATAAAGTTCAACAAGGCAGACTTGTTCGTTTGGTTTGCGTCTTCATAAAGTCTCTCATTAAGAGTAAAGTCATTAACCCAAGAGAAATGTATATTGAGGTAAAATGTTGAAATATATAGCTCAATTTGATAGCTCCAAGCATTTTGTATAGAATTCAGTAAAATCAACGAAGCAAGTCAGCTGTTTAAACTTCTCAAAGGACTCGACTCGGGAAATTCTGGTGGAGACAAATAATAATCTTTTAGTCTTAGTTTCTATCTTTGTATCATTATGCAAGGAGTCTCCTCTGGAGCTCTTAGTATAAGGTATCTTCGAACCAAAAAAAAAGAAAAGCTAAATGATTGTTTTCTAAGTCTCTTAGTTCTTAGAACTTCTTAGAGCTTGAAGAAATTCATAAAATAAATTTAGGTTTGAAATAATCAGAGTTTTCCTTCGAATCTTTGGATCATGGCGCAAAATATCGGATTTGGAGGCCCAGGAGCCTACATGAATAACCCTATTCATCAGGAGAATCAGCCTGAGTATCCTTTTGCTCCCCCACAAGACCATCAAGTAAAGAATGACTTGCATAATTCGACACTAGTATAGAGTAATTTTAACTAAGTGATTTAACGAGTATGATAGGTCGATGCCGCGAAGACTAAACAGACCCTCCTATTCTGTTATATCTGTGACTTTCCAATGAACGTTAGAGTGGTTCTTGAACCATGCAATCATGTAATTTGCTATTCATGCTATGCTCTTCACCCCAATGAATGCAAAATGTAGCTAATCCTGTAATTTTCTAATTAGTCATAGGTGCGAAGAAGAAATCAGATCGATTACACGACTACCTGATAACGAAAGAATTCAATACGCTGAAGATGACTTTGGATATCCTATATACAAAAACAAGATAGAACAAAAGAGTCAATAAATAACTTGTTATTTTGCATAGAAAATGGTTGTAGCCTGATGATTATTTGTGTTGTATTTTTAAGCAGAACTTCTGTTTATTCTGTGAGTAAATAAATACTAAGAAAATTACTTTCCAATCAAAATCCAACCCAGACAACCTAACTCCTATGATTTGGCTTGTGATCTTCTTGCTTTTCTTATCTTTGTTTTCCCATTTTTCACAATAAATTAATTTTATTTTTTTTGTTCAGAATGACAAGTCGACAAAATCCTTTGGAACCTGCACCAGAAGGTATCCCTTTCATCTTTTTATTCTAAACATGTTCTAGAGATCATTGAGATTAATTTAAGAAGGCCTAATCAGCCTGCTTTAATGGAAGACTACATGGATTATCGTAATCAAGCTGTAAATTAAACTCCTACACTATTCTAACTTGAGTAGGGAAATCATGATGAGGATTTCAACGCCCTTTTGGCAGCAGTTGAAAAGAACCCGGATCACTTTTTCAATTTTGGTAAGCATTTTTCTTGAATGATCTTCGGAGACTTTTGTTTTTTTGAATTTTTTGCAGATATCTAACTTGAATAGGTTTCAATTTTGAGAACTATAAAAGCTTCATCATGAAGCAGGTGTATATGAGAATTGAGAAGCTGGTAATCAAGGAAGGATTGGAGAGAAGAACATTTAAATAATGCTTCATTTGTATTCAAATATAAACCCTTCTAGTAGTGTTTACTCTGTATTCTATTAGTCATCGTTATGTGACCTACTTTTGGATCTCCTGTTGTCTATTATGGAGATACTTAAATGACAAAACAGAAATTCTGACTTAAATTTTATTTTGGCCATCGTGAAGTCAAAATGTTCAGACGACTAGGTTGGATATGTCATGGAAATTTGGGTCGGGTAGTGGCTCAAGTTAATAAAATTACACTTACTAATAAAATTCAGCGATCTGCATTCTTCACTTTCAAAACATCTGACGAGAAAAAGAAGGAGAAAGAAGATGATATAACAAAATTGAATGATATTTCCTTCTTAATTAAAAAAATCAAAGAGGAGAACAAAAAGCTTCCTCCTTTACTTCCAGAAAAAGCAGCGGCTGATAAAGATAAATTAACCGTCGTTATGGAAATGGATGAAGTTTTACTATATACATTTTATCCAGATGAGCATGAGGGATATCTTCAAGCTCCCTTAAGGTAAGCAATATCAGATTCTAAAGATAAACTGTATAGAGATTATGACTTTTTGCTGGAATTTAAAAAGTATGACACATACTTGAGCATTTACAAAAGAGAATATCTTGATCGTTTCTTGGATTATTTGAAAGAAAACACAGAACCAGTTCTTTTTTGTACAGGAGAAAAGGAATATATAGAACTTGTCATGGTATTCAGCTCTAATTCCTGGCGTTACTAGTTTAGGATAAAATCGATAAAGACAGAAGCATTTTTAAGCATAGAATATATCAAGATGGCTGTTCAATTGTGGAATATAAGGAAGAAGAATATTACGACTTTGTCAAGGATTTAGATAGACTTGGAAGAGATCTGGCCAGAACTGTCCTCGTTGACGCAAAGCCATTCTGTTTCTGGGCAAATCCTGATAATGGTACTAACTTCATTTGAATGATAGATGATTGAATAGCTGTGCCCATCCTTGAATTTGTTGCTGATAAGCTTGAGAAAGATGAAGAATTATTAAACTTAATTGATACACTTGAAGAATTGAAGAATGAGAAGGATGTGAGACCTGTTTTGAGAGAAAGGTTTTGTATCAGACAAGCATTGGAAGAATCTAAAATGCTCTAACTATTCTAGCCAAGCTTTTCAATGTATAAAGATATTTTTGGCTTCTTGCATCTATAGTGTTCTGATATTAAATGTCCAGAGAATATCAATCTCTACTTATTCACATTACTAACCTGCCCCATACACTAGCATAGCTCTCCTTCAAGTTAAGGCAAATTCTAATAGACTATTTCTAATGCTAACTTTTTTATTTTAAACGAGGAGATAAACCCCGAAATTAGACATAATTAAAACTTTCTAACTCTAACCATGCTCAAAAGCTACCTATACAGTGCCACTAAAAGTTCCTTCTTGTCCCTTTTCATACCTAAGAAGAGTTTCTCTCTAATATTAGAGCCTAATTTAGCGAAATATGACAATTCGCAGACTAAATTCATGAATGAAGCACTCATTTTAGTGGATGAGCAAGATCAAGTGATCAGAAAAATCTCCAAGGTGGAGGCCCACTTAAATTCTTTCAATGTCAACGGATTAGCTCATCGAGCGTTTAGTTGCTTTCTTTTCAACTCCGAAAACAAATTATTGATTCATCAACGCTCTAGGAAGAAAATTACATTTCCTTTGTTATGGACCAATAGCTGCTGCAGTCATCCTCTATACAATCAGGAAGAAATGGAAGAGAAAGACTTCATGGGTAAATGGTAGATTTGTAATGTAATGGAGAAGGTGCAAGAAGAGCCATCAAGAGAAGAGTTTTATTTGAATTGGGATGCGATTTAGGAGAGCTAAAAGCACTCAATTTCATGGGCAAAATATTTTACTCGGCTCAATGTGATGAAATTTGGGGAGAAAATGAAAGTACGCAATACTTTTCTTAACAAAAGTTCTAGTTGATTATTGCTTTTTTATCAAGAAAGACATTAAGGACCTACAAATTAATCCTAATAAGGATGAGATAGAAGCCTATGAGTGGGTTGGAAGATATGAAATGCTAGATTTCCTCATGCACAGATATAAGAATTATGTATCTATATTGAATCATTTTTCTGAGATATAGGGAGAGACTGTTACACCATGGTTTGGAGCTATAATCCACTATCAGTTATTCAAGTGGTGGGATGCTCTAATTGATGGATCTGTACAGAACTTTACTCCTAATCCAGTTATTGTCGATTTGAACCCATACCAAAAGGATCTGTTCACTAGTGAAGATGGGGCTATCAAGCTGAATGTAGTATTTAACTCCTCGAATGAGGCTTAGCTCTTTTGGTTTAAGATACTGATTTTCTCATTAAATTCTTTACTTAAACTCTTCCTTTTCTTTTCTTGTATAAGATTTATTACTTATCTTATATGCTTATTGGGGCTACTATAACTCACAAGTAATTTTACCATTATTTTCACATGTTAAATTAAATATGGCCTAAGCTTTCAATTCTTTTCTAAACTTCAGTCTAATGTTGTTCGTAATTTTTATGTTGTTCTTAATTTTGAAATCTAGAGGTTGCCCAAATTTAATGTTGGGCTTATTACTCTCCACTTTATGTGTAAGAGATATATTTTCACAGAGAACTAATATAATAATGGTTGTTGGATCTGGATTTCTGGTACTACCCTCTCCTTAAATGTTACATTGTTAACCTCTGAGAATATTGATTCAATTAGAATAATCGTTTCTTTAACTTTTGAAAATAAAAAATTTAACTGATTCCTTCAATTAGAGTGACTAATATTAGTTCAAAAAATTGGCGGTTTGGCATGTGTAATGACCGCTAATGTAGCTAAAGAGCTTAAAACTACTGTTAAAACATTTCATTGCATGTTTCATGTCAACTATACACCTACTCTAATTAGTCCACTTTTTCTTGACTTTAACAAACACCAGATTTCAAATTATTAAAAATTCACTCGTTATTTTTCTGTGATAAAAGATCCGCATCTCTTAAGCCACTTTAATATGACCATTAGTCTGATAAGCAAGTACTTACATTTTCGGTTCAAGTGGAATCGAGATATTCTTGCTTTTTCACTCCTCACAGCACATTTTTCAATAGCCATCTTGAAAAACCCTTATATTTAATTTTGCGTATATATAAAATACCTAAAAAATTTGATCAATAAGAGTTACGAATATGTCACAAGGTTTTGAAAGAGACCCCTTGTTGACTGGGTTCAGCAATACAAACCAGAGAGGGTAACTTGATTTCATATTCACCTCATTTCATAGAGGAGGGAATCAACTACGCTTCGCTACCCACCCAGAATCACAAGGCAAGGCATTATTTTCTCTGAACTTATGTATTTAGGGTTATATAACTACAAGTCTTCATGGGAGGAGGACTCAAATGAGAATCCTACAATTCCTGCATTCATCAAGGATCTGTTTGGTAATTTCTCTCCAAATCTTATCCAAATTTAAGACGGAGATGCACAAAGTGGTTCCCAAGGGCAGCCCTTATTCTCGGCACAATCCGACCCGTATGGTGGCTTTATGAGTAGCATTTTCCTGCTTAATTGAGTCATGTGAATAGGCCCTACTTTCATGACACAGGCAAGAAATAATAATTTCCAGCAAAATTCCACAACAATACCAAGCTTCGATGTTTTGTTGAATAAAGTTGCACAGGGGCAAGCATCTACAGTTTTCCCTCAAGATCCAAGCTTAAGCTTAAAGGATCCTGTAATCGAATTACTGAATGAGCATTCTAATAATCTTGGTCTGTCAAAAGATAACACTAACCTTAGCAGCAATCTGAGCCAGAGCAAGAATGGCGGCAAATCGAGTTCTAACCATGAAAAAGTGATAAATGAGGATGTCATACTGCAAGAACAAGTTGAGTCACTTTTGAATAATAGTACCATAAATCAGAATAAAACCTGTCCTTATACAGGCAAAAGTAAGCTTATTTTAGCATAGCTCATGCTCTAGCCATCGATATCAAGAAAACCAGCTCAAAAAACATTTGTGCTTTAGTTTCTAGAACTACTAAAAAATATTACTTAACAAGTTTGGAGTCTTATCTCAAGGATAGTTCTAATCCTTCTGGAGTTAGAATTTTTTCTCTCGCCAACATTCCCCAGGCTAAAGTCAATTCAAATTTGTCCTCCTTGATATCAATTGACACCAGCACATTCTTGCGGGCAGACAAAAGATCTTATATTGTCACTATTGAAGGCTATCATCCAATCTCCTCATATCTGCTTTTCAAAATTGACAGGGTGACTCATGGACTAGAGAACCCAACAACAGTAAACTCACAAAGAATATTTTAATAGTTATAGAAAAATCAATTGTTGTATTTGAATTTAGCACAGTCCTCCACTTCAATCTATGAACCAAATACTTACATGCTCCCCTTTGAAGAGTTCAGATTAGTAATCACCGTCTATATGACTCATGCAAACGAGGATCCTTATATTTTCGAATATCTTGTAGACCTTTCACAAGCGAAAGTCACTGCTGAACAACCTCTAAAATTTGTTGAAGCAATCTACTCTGCAGACGGAAACACTATCACTCTGGGAAGCCAAATCATTTTTGATCCTTCTTTAGAACTGGCAAACTCACTTAACTACAAAATCCAGTTAGATGATAGTACTACAGAGGGAATGAATTCCTCAATAAAGGCTGAATTCGGGAAGACCGTGTTCGCAGTCCTTAAGCAGTTGGTTGTGGCTCTTCCGCTTCGCAGGCCTGTAATAGTATTTAAAAATAATAATAATCAATTAGGAAAGGACAGTTTTAGACAATACTACTTCAAGTGGTTCATTGAGCCCTAGTAAGAGAAATGCTGCAAAATTAAACTTAAATCCGCATGCCCCACTCTTTGGCAATAGTGGTGAGCAAAGCCAATTCGAACCTCCCAAAATCACTATACCCATTCACTACCCAAACTATCCTGGACAACACTTCTCTCTTCAATCTGACCAAAGACCTTCACAATTCTTGATGGCTAATTCGAATATGAATCTTCATGAGGTTCAGCCTTCGGATTTCAATAATAATCAGTACAATACATTCAATTCAAACTCCAATCAGCTGACTATTCCTTTATTCCCAGCCCAAAGAGAAAGCAGTCCGATGAATAATCCTTTAATTATGGTCAGTCCTCACATCCATAATAGTCACATTCATCCCATTTTTCAACAAGGTCAGGACAATACTCCTAACAGTCAACACAGCTACCGATCAGGAAACTATGATACCCTACACCCACCCGGGATTATGAATTCAGGAAGATCAGCTTCACCCTCAAATCAATTCTTCGAAATGGCGGAACCTGAACCAGTCAAGATGCCGACTGAAGGCGGCTTTTCTGATTTTTTAAGACACATAGAGGCTAGAAGAGCAAGAGAAATTAGCCCAGAATCCCAGGAAATAGAGGATAAATCCAAGAAAAGCTCTCTATATGCAGCCGCACTGAAGAGAGAAAACTCAGCTAATAGTCCTACAGTACTTGGTAACAGAGTTGCAGGAAAAGTGTTTTCTGGGGTTTCTACTCCTCAAAGCCAAAACTCAGGAAATGGCACTCCAAGCTACTCTTTTACTCCTAGGAACAACGTTGAAAACATCCCCATGCATGGAGATGAAACACCCTCAAATGGTGGTCAGTGGAGTGAGGACATGATTGAGAACTTCAAGTTGGAAGACCATATAGGCAATTTGGTCGAATTTGCTAAGACCTACAACGGAAGCAGGTAAAATAGCATATAAAAACTTTAATAAATTAGAATCTTACAAAAGTTCTTCCCGAGAGCTAATCAGCAGGAAATAGACATTGTCATTAGGGAAATTCAAGACAAGATTGATGAACTGATGCTTGATCCATATGCCAACTATATGTTCCAAACACTTGCCCAAAGCTGTTCTGCAGATCAAAGACTTTTCTTATTGCAGAAAGTAATAATGTTTGTAAATGGTTATTAATTCAACTAGATTGCTCCCTCAATGGTGAGAGTGGCATGTGACAGAAAAGGAACACATTCGTTGCAAGCTATTGTTTCTTTAATTAACCGAGATTGTGAAGATCAGCTCATCAAGGAGACTCTAGAGTCACATATCCTTGAGTTATCTTTTGTAAGGTTACTCCTTCTCAAGTCTTATAATTGTAGGATCCTCAAGGTACACACTTGATTCAAAAGCTTATTGTTTCAATCTCTCTTAACAACATTGACTTCATTTACCAACCTCTTATTGACAGATTTGTTGAGGTTGCAAACCACTCCTTTGGTCTCTGTGTTGTAAGAATACTCTAAGCCAACTTTTAATTCTTTCTAGCTCAAACAATTAATGACCAAGGTTGAAAAGGCTCCAGAGCTCAAGAAAAAGATCATCCAGCTACTCCATACTCATATTGAAAATCTCATTCAAAATCCTTACGGCAACTATGCCATCCAGCATGCTCTCGATGTCTATCCTAAGGAATGCGATTCTATTCTTGAGAAAATTCTTGACAAGATTATCCAATATTCTAACCAAAAGTTCTCTTCTAATGTGGTTGAGAAATGTTTGAGTATCTCTAGCCAGGTATAGAACTATCCTCGGCGAAACTAATTTAATAGGAAACAAAGAAAAAATATTATAATGAAATCCTCAAGAGCGACAGACTAGTAGAACTCATGAAGAATAAGTACGGAAATTACGTCATTATCAAGAGTTTGATGACAGCTGAGCCAGAGGATAAGCAACTGATTATCCAAGGAATTACTCGTTGCATTCACTCCGTCAACGTAACAAAATACAAGAACCGCTGGCTCCAATTCATCGAAGAGAATGCATTGAAGGTTAGCAATTTGCAGCCTGGTCAAACCACCAAGCCTTCACTGTTTAAGAATCACAGCCAGGGAGGTGAAGGAGGTGATTCTTCCCGTAAGCATTCTGATCCTGAGCCTGACAGCCCTCCTTTGCAAGAAGATCACAATAAAGCTCAATCTCCTAGTAATATTAATAATGTGAAGAGGGAGGACAAGAATAGTGGCTACTCACAATTTTACTACCAAAATAAGAATCCTCCTTCACAAGACAATACTCCAAGCAATAGAGATAAAGGAGGAAATCATGGAAGCCATGGAGGACATCATGGCAACGGGCATAAGAGGAATCATAACAATGGAAGCCACAATAATAAAAATTATAGCCAGAAATTCTATGTTGAAAAGAGTAACAATCAAAACAAAGGCTCTTATGGATCTTGGTAGAAGTTTTTTCTTATATATTACTAAGGAATTATAACAACTATATATTATTTATCCATATAACCATTGCAAATTTACTTGCATAAACGTACCTTTACCAAATATGTCAATTAAATTCATAGAATCCCACCCATATCCTATAAAAAACATTCTCTAGAAAGATTTTCTGACACTATTTCCTTCTTGAACAATTTCAAAAAGACAAATTTATCAAATAAATTATTATTAGATATGACATCTTCCTTAACTGGAAGAACACTTTGTATAATTGGAGGAAATGGTTTCATTGGTCAAGCTATTGCCAAAGAAGCCAGTAACTTAGGAGCAAAAGTTCTCTGCATATCTCGCAGTGGCAAGCCAAGGAAAGAAATTTCTGAACCTTGGGGAGTCAGAGTCAATTGGATTAAAGGTGATGCCATGAATCCTAACTCATTCGAATCAGTTTTACAGGAGTCAGATGCAGTAGTTCACACTGTTGGAACTTTGATTGACACCAGCATCACTAGAGGCAAACAACCTGGTGAAGAAGGAACATATGAACATATGAATAGAGAAACAGCTAAGGCTATTGGTCAAAAGCTTTCTGAAATTGGGGGAAAGAAACTTGTCTTCCTCAGTGCATCCAAAGCACCTCCTCTCATTAATAGATATATCACTACCAAGTTCCAAGCAGAGGAATTCTTGTTTGGATTACCCCATTTAAGGACCACAGTTTTAAGACCTGGATATGTCTACTCAGATCAAGACAGAGTCAAGAAGGCCTTGAGTTATATTGTAGATGGATACGCTCATACATTTAACTTTATCAATGGAATAACTCCTTATGAATCCAAACTCAAACAATGGTTAAAAAATGTTGATGCTGATTTCAGTATCGAGGTCAGAGCTGTGGCTATAGCATCTGTTGTGGGTTGTTTTGATCATAAATTAGATGGAAAGATCCTGTTTAATAGCGATATGGAAGAATTAAGAGATCTTTTCATAGAAAAGGGATATGAGTTCCCTCTTCCCTCAAGATAATTCATTAGTAAACTTTGCTTGTCTGTTGTTGGGCCACTCATGTTGTATGTAAAGCTCTAATTGAAAATTTCTCCTAGAGATCAATTAATTCCAAACTAAACTTTCTTTAGATTGTTTGACCAACAGCTCTTTCGAATGAACAACTTATGTCATCGAATATTTTGTTATTTTGAATGGGTTTACTTATCCAGATTCAGTCTGTGCTATCTCTTCTTGTTTCAGAGTGATAGCATGAAAAAACCTTCCATACTAGTGAGAATGGATTAAGCTAGGAGACAAAATTCTTTTTCTATGGCTTATTTGGTGATCTGATATGGCTATAATTTTTAGGACGCGAATATTAGGAGTAGTTTTAGATTAATCCTCAATAAATAAAAATAACTACAAGAACATGAATGGGTAAGTATCTCAGTAGAGTATTAAATAAGTATAGAGAGAACACAGGAGAACTCCTTAAGCTCGAGAAACTACTGGATAAGACAGAGTACGAGTTAAAACGGAAACGGACTTTCCAAGTACTTGCAAATGCAGATAAATATATTGATCATCTAACCAAGGTATGGCAATAATCCGCAAGATTAAGTTTTCTAGGCTTTTGACATCTACTATCTCATATCTGAGGAACTTGCAACTTCTTTATATCTTCAAGGATTAGACAAGCACAGAGACATTGTTAGAAAGACATTCAAAGGAATGAGGGAACAGCTTGATGGCCTCCTTAAATTTATTCTTAAGCAATTTGACAAGGCCAGTACTGAGCTGAAATATTCAGCCCGAATGAGTAAGGATAAGCCTTCTATTTTATAGGATAGAACATAAACTTTCCATGGAAGAACTTGCAACACAAGAAATGCTACAATCTATGCCACAGACCAGCATGCAGCTCAATCTTGAGATTATGCATTCTTCTAATACCCCTAAAAATCAAATAAAAAAGAACAAAAGCCCTAATCAAAAAGAGAGGCAAACCCCCAAGAAAGACAAAACCTTTGTGACACATAGTAGGAAAGGATCTACCTCAAACCACCAAAGAAATGACTCCCTAAGAAAGAACACTCTCAAGACAGAGAGCTCGCCTAGAAATGAAGCACAAAAATCCGATAGGCATCATGAGCCAACAGAGAAAGAGAAAGAAAAATCTATAAGTCCCCCACCAGAAGAAAATTTATATCTACACCCTTCACATCCAAAATTCAAGGGTCAACCTCAGCCTGTCTTCCAGTTGACTAAAGAAGAACAAGAAAGATTGGAGAAACAGGAAAAGGAACTTTTGAGAGAATGGAAACAAAGAGAGCGTGAAAGAGAACAAGTAGAAGCTTTATTAAAGCAAAGGGAAAATATCGATTCACTTAAGAGCCATGATATTACAGAGCAGCTCAGAGAGGTTTTGAAAGGAATGGAGAAGGCAAAGAAGAAAGTCAAAAAGATAAATGAGATAGGTGATGGGGAAGATGAAGAAGATGATGAACCTGCGACCCTTGACTACAAGGAATTCACAGGTGAGGTTTTAGGGGCATTCGGAAGAGCCCATAAGAAGGCTGCCGTTAAGATGTTGAAGTATATTGATGAAAAAGGAATAGAATTCTTCTTTAAGAAGGATGATGCTGTGAAGCTTGTAGACAAAGGGACCATGGTAGATCGTAAGTAATTTGATAATAATTCTTTAGCCTGATGAGAGTATGATTGACAAAGAAAAGAAGATGGAGAAGATGCATGCTCATATTGTCTCGCAGTTGAATGTTGATATCACTTTCTTAAAGAACGAATTGAAGAGTCTGGAGGGCGAAAATCAAGATATTAAGAATAAATATTTGGATATTTCTAAAGACTATAATAAGCTGCAATCAGACTACAAAATTTTGGAAATAAACTATAATAAGCTTAAAGAACTACTCGCAGCTAAAGAACAACTTCTCAAAGAGCTAACTGGGAATACATCCGGCCTTAATACATCAAATATATTAAATGCCCCTAATGACGGTAAAACCACTACAAAGAGATCTTCCGACTCAAGAGCTGGAACTTTACGCGAAGTAAATGATGAAAGTAAAGTTCAAGAACTTGAGAAAGAAGTTGCTATGTACCGGAAATTAATCAGAGATCTTGAAAATAAGCTGGCAAACGCTTCACAACTTAATAACTCTAGTATGACTGAAGAACCGAGTCCAACTAAATTAAGCTTTATGGGAGTTGTCCGAAAAGCAATGGGAGATAAGAATCCTCTTGTGAAAGAAGCTGTGAATAAGTTTAAGTCTGTTGACACTAGCAAGAATGACATACTTCCTTCTAAAACAGAAATAAATGATGCTACAATGTATGAAGAAGTCGTTGAGGTAGAAGAAGAGGAAGTAGTCAGTGGAAAACCCGTAAAAGTAGTAAAGAATGTTGTTAGAAAGAAGCAGGATAGTATAAATTCGAACTCAAGCTTCCAGGAAAAAGATGACAAAACACTGGTCTTAGATGATGATGATGACGCAAAGATTATTAAACCACATAAACCGACTAAGACAAATACCAAGAAGCAAGCCGTGCAGAATAACAAAGCCGAGATAGAAGCGCCAAATGCCAAAGTGAATAGTCAGAAATCCTCTACTGGTAAAGTCAGGAAGGAGAGTGTTGAGAAGAACCAACCATCCCAAAAAATTAACCAAGCAGAGAAATTGATTACTACAATTAGCAATAATGGAAGAACCAGTGTATCCAAAACTCCAAATGAGGAATCTTTGGAGGAAAATCCTGTTGCTGCAGTAAATCAAGGGAAATCCGAGAATTCCTTTAAATCTGAAAGCCAGCCAAGGCATAACAAGGAGAAATCTATCGACAACAAAACAAATCACAATACCACGAGTCCATATGCAAAACCTAATAAACCAGTCACTTTAAAAAAAGCTCAGTCTCCACAACCTCAAACTAAAAATCAAGTTGTAAAGCAGCCTCAATCAGAGAAGAAGCCAGTCCAACAAGACGTCCAAACCGATCAAAAAAGAGTTAACATTGAAGTAGAAGAAGCATATGAAATGGATGCAGAAAATCCAATAATTATACCTGATGAATTCCCACCGAAAACTAACAAGCAGTCAAAGCAAAAAGAAATCCCAATTCCTAATTCAAAGACTAATCAGGAGCCCCGAGTTCGCGAATCTTCTGAGGGCAGCCCAGAGGTTCAGAATGTCATAAGGAAATTCAGAAATGAGCCCTTTTCCAAGTCCATTCCTCAAAATAAGAAGGATCTTGACTTTAAAAGAGTAATAACTGAAGAGGATCCCCAAGACACAAAGACAGATTCCCCCATCCATGACAAAAAGCCAAAGGAGACTCGTCCATTACCTGAGCGCACTCCTAAGAAAATTATCCAATATGCAGAAGAAGAAAGCATTGCTCTTGACAATCAAGTCGACGAGCTCGAACTGCAAGAAGAGCCCATTATTCAAAATAAACAAGATAGCCATGAATATAAGATCAAGCTTTCAAAGCTGAGACATAGAAGTTCCGATCCTGGACAAATAACCCAAAATGTCGGTCAAGCCAAAGTACTCTCTGAGCCAGACTACCAAGAACCCGAAACAGATCATGATTATCCATATTCACAGTTACAAGAATCTGAAAAAAGAGATGACCCCAGGGAATATTACAATAAACCTAGAAACAAATCTGTTAATTCCCCAACTCCCTATATAACAAGCAACCAAAATGAGAGTAACTTTGCAAAAGAATCTAGAAACACCCAGGATTATATCCAGAAAGAGAGATTTATCAACAGTCAGAAAACTACATCAGCAAAGACCTTCACACCCACTCATTCTTCCTCGACTACTAATTTGCAAACCCCTAGCCCATTACTATCTCCGGCTTCTAATTATTTCTCCAAGTCGCAATCTAGTTACAAGAAATCAGAAAAGGCAGCGATCTCTCTGTCCAATATCTCTCATTATAATGCTCCCAGTGCTATTTCAAATAATGAAAGTACCAAAGTGAATCCAAATTATTACTCTGATATTAAGAGAAAGACACCTGTTAATATTGGCCAAAGCAGTGAAAGAATTGTGGCTAATCATTACAGCTCTCCTGAAAAAGACATCAATAATTCTCAAACAACTCAGTCTAATTTTTTCGGAAAGAGATATACTAGTTTTGCAGCTTTACCTAATCTCTCAGGTGTAAATTCTCCAACCCCTACCATGAATAAGATGTCAAAAACAATATATACAAGTTCACGGTATGGTTTTGAGTCATCTCAAATCTCATTGCCAGAGAGCACATTGCAACAATCTCAATCAGAATGGAAGAACGATGATATAAGCGAAGCCATTCAAGAGTCTCCAAGATCCTATCATGAGGCTTCTCCAAAAATGATGAATATCATCAACAAGCAATTAAAGCGAGAAGAAGCTGGTCTTTATCCAATTCCCAAAACAAAAGAAGAGGCAGAAACAAGAACTATGTATAAGTCAATGTTATATAAAGTTCAAAGTGATCCTAAGCTCATGAATGTATTTAAGAAGGTCCATGTAGAAAGAGGTGGGCATGTGGGAGAAGAAGGTGAAATGGAGATCGACTTTAATACATTCCAGGAATATCATAAGAGATTGGTTGAAGAGCATCAATCCTGTGGGCCTAATTGTATTCATTTACAAAGGTTCTACAACCGTATTGGGTATTATCCCTTCTGGCATAATAGAAAGCCTTTGACTATGAAATCTCCTCTTTTTGCAGATGTGCCACCTCCTGAGATGCCAAGATTCAAGCAGCCCATGACCCTACCAATTATTAATGGCAAGAAAACCCAAACACCAAAGAAAGAGTAATTAACTATTTTAAATACTTCAAGAAAGTCTTATTGAGTTATCTATTCTCGTCTTCTTAAGAACAAATCTTGTTACTTGTATTTTGACAGTGTCAAGAAATATACATCATAACAATCTTTAATATATTACAAAAATACGTGCTAATAAATCATCATTCTTGAATTTCATTTAAATAACTAGTCAAAATTTCTTAACTGGATAATCTTATTTGCTTTACAAGGCCTTCTACATTGAGGACATTCTTCCTTTATCATGCATTGTTTTATAATACAGTCCCAACAGAACAAATGCCCACAGGGAGTGCAAGATGTATTCTTTCTAGTATCAAAGCAGAGAGTACAAATCTTAGCTTCCTCCCCTTCCTGTCTGTCTTCATTATCTGATTTGATTGGTGAGCCTTCAGATTTTTGAATTGGCACAGACTCATCTGGCTTTTTATTTTGCACTTTGTATGCTCTATACACTTTGATAATGAACCTCACAATTTCTCCAACAAGTTGGATCAACATAATATATCCGACATTTCTATAATGGAGACCATGAGGTTGGGGCTTAGCCGCAAAAATCAACTTAATCCCGGCAAATCTTCTTGAGAGTTGAAGGAAAGTTCCCTCAATAAAGAATGCCATAACATGTAGCTTGATAATTTTTTCAACAATAGCATCATAGTCTGGCAAGTTGCCTATAATTACCCCCAGAAGACTATTCTCAGGTATCTTTGTATGGTAAGTTTGCTTGAATCTGCTATATAATTTTCCTAAGACTCTATGAGAAATAACAGGGAACACCGCAGTTAGAAACACATAAAGAATCCTTCTTTTTAAAGGGACTTTGGGAAGTCCTTCTTTTGTATATTCTTCAAATTTCTCATTATATTGTGCTAATTGCGTATATTCCTCACCCAGAGTCTGATTTGCTCGTAGCGTAGTCACTCCATAGTATATTAAAGCTGTGAGCATCTTGACTATGTCTTCATTGCGAGACACCATTCTATAGTTAAGGAGCCATGGCATTAATAGTTCAGTAGCATCAATTATCTTGGATTTTAGATAGGACTGATAATAATCATCTTTCTGATTTAGACGAATTATCTCAGGCTGAGTTGAAAGACCAGAATCTGGCTTGGCTGAAGATACTTGATTTCCCATTTATGAAGAGTTTCCTGCTATGAAAATCTCAATAAATTTTTTATCAATTAATCTAAATATTACAGTGACATCAGGTGCGAGTCGGGACGGAAAAAGGTTTTAGAGTAGGGTTAATTATTCATTTCTGAGGTTTCATGGACTACTTTAAATAGATAACATCCATTCTGGATTACATATATAGTATAAAGATTAGAGTTTAGGTCTGATTTGTTGCTTGGTAGGAATGATTAAATTAGTATCAATCTTCTCATCAGTGAGAGGCTGGGCAACAGAGGCAGTCTGTTTCTCATACTTTTCAAGAATTTCAGGATCGGAAGTTTGGTCTTCTCTGATCCAACCCCTATTAGAGTTGTATTTCTTGTAGATAGCCATGACACAGGCACCTCCGAGACCAATGTTATGTTGAAGACAGTATTTGACATTAGGGACTTGTCTCTTGCCGGCCATTCCTCTTAATTGCCAGACAAGTTCAGTACATTGAGCAAGACCAGTGGCACCTAACAAAATGAGCTATATCTTAAATTACAGTACCAAGGGGATGTCCTTTGGAGATAAGGCCTCCAGATGGGTTGACAACGTACTTTCCTCCATAAGTGAATTGATCCCTAGAATTTTAAACTAAGAATTTGTTAGCTTACTTATCAATCCATTCTCCGGCCTTTCCTTCAGGACAAAGCCCGATAGCTTCATAAGTGATTAATTCATTAGCAGAGAAGCAGTCATGCAATTCAACAACTTGGCAGTCTTGTGGTTTGATTCCAGTTTGCTTATAGAGAAGTTCAGCTGTTTTCTTGCTCATATCATAACCAGCAACATTCATTAAAGAGTTTGCAGAATAGGTAGTTGGAGGATCAGTTCTCAATAACATACCGCAGATTTCAACAGCTTGATCTTCAAGCTTATTTTCCTTAAGGAATTTTTCACTGCAGAGGACAGCACAAGCAGCACCATCAGAAGTAGGGCAGCATTGGAGCTTGGTAAGGGGTCCAAAGATCTTAGGAGACTTTTCGATTTGCTCCAGAGTGTATTTATCCCTGAATTGGGAGTAAGGATTGTTTACAGAATGAAGATGGTTCTTGTAAGCAACTTTTGCAAAATGGCTTTCCTTTGTGCCATATTTTTGCATATGCTCAATACCAGCACTTCCGAAGATCTTGGGAGCAAAGGGAGCTTTGCTGTTGTCGGGTCTAATTGAATTCATTTTTTCGATAAGAGGTCCAAAAGGATTTGCACGATCAGTATAACCGGTCTGGAGGGATCCAGGAGCCATTTTATCAAATCCTAATGCCAAAGTACAGTCAGCTTGGCCAGATTTGATGACACTGTAAGCATAATAAAGAGCAGTGGAACCAGTTGCACAAGCATTGTTTACATTAATAATGGGAATGCCAGTAATTCCGACAGTATACAAGGCTCTCTGTCCTGCGGCAGTGTCTGCATAGCAATAGCCAACTGCAGCTTGTTCAACCTTGGAATATGGAATTCCAGCGTCTCTCAAGGCTCTAAGAGTAGCTTGCTTTGCGAGCTCAGGATAGTCTGGGTTGCCTTCACGAGGCTTGAGGAATTTGGTCATGCCGACACCGATGACGAAGACTCTATTGTTAGGTTGCATTGAGAAAAAAACTTTTGTATGTATTTATTTATTTATTTGCTTACAAATTATTTCAAAAATTTAAGACTTATTATATTGCGTGTATGTCGTCATCAGATAAGATTTTCGAAACACTTTTCGTCTCGAAACAGAAGATTAAATCGACTATGGGGAATGCTACAGCGAGAGCGCTTAGGTAATATGGATCAGTATCAAGTAGAGTATTTTGGTTTATTGTTTTCTTTGAAAGGTTTTTTTGATAATAAGGAAATATTATTAAAATAAAAAGGACAGGAAAGATACAAAAGATTGTGAATTTGCAGATATATTAGGATCTAATTAACATCAATAAAAAGATCAAATAAATTAGCTGTACATTGAAACAGAGAAAGAATTTCTTAGTCCTCTTTCTCAATATTAGCTAAAGGATTTCCCTTCAATCCTATTATTTTTCTAGTACTTGTTCTGCTGCGGTCCAAGAGAAGGGAAGTCCACCCTCATGATATAATGAGAATTCAGGTTAGTAGAATCAATTAGATTATCATAACCAGTATTGTCATTTCCCATATCCCCAGAAGGTGAATAGGCCAAATTATCAGAAGTGTCCACTTTAGCAAGTCTAGACTTTCCAACCTGGGTAAATATTGTCGTATTTATCTGAGAGGGTTCGTAGGTACTAGGTCTTTGGAAGTTGAATTGGGCTATTTCATGCAATTTTCTCTTGTAGTCACTATAGAAGGTGCTGAACTCGCTTTTAACAGTCTCAAGCTTAGCCTTGCTACTTGAAGAACTATGACTAGCTAGATGTTTAATAATTGTCTGGAAAGTTTCAATCATTTTATTCTTTTCCATCTAAAATGATTATTATAAGGTTTACTAAATATCTAACCTTGATTGTTCTATTTTCGTGTTTGAGTTCTCTAATCTCATCTTTAAGCTTCTCTATCTCCTCATCTTTCGAGTTATCAGCAATATCGTCCAAGAAAAGATCACACTGAATTCCGATTTCTTCTCCACTAGGCATTGGTTCCTTTGTTGTAAATTGAGAATAGGGAATAGAATTATTGTTTTTAGTAGATGTAGGGATACTTTGGCTCTTCCTAGTAGGTGCGTGATTAGCCTTGAGGAGCTCTTGAGGTACAGGCATCCTCACATGAGTAGTACTCAAAGGTTCCTTTGGTTTATTTCCTGAAAAATAAACCTTTTGGTGTCCAGCTTTCTCAGAGTCTGAGTCATTGACCTCCACTGAAAGTAAATTTTTGGGTCTTCTAGTTGTCTGGTTATTAATTGGAGTAGCGTCAGAGTGCTCTTCAGTCATACTGGTTTCGGTCATATCGAGAGCTCCTTTTCTGAATGGATTCAAAGTTGAGGCCTTCTGAAGCTCTTTTCTCAGTTTGTGGGATTTTTTCTTTTCTTTCTCTAGCTCATCTTGAAGTAGGTCGATTTCTAAAATTTGAGAAAACTCTTATCTCTATACTTACTTCTCTTTGAGTGCAATACAATCTCTTTTAGTTCATTAATTTCATTCTGGCAATCTGCTAAGGCGAGTCTTAAGCTATCATTCAAGTCTTTTTTAGTCTGATCTAAACTATTTGGCTTCTTTTCAATTTTAGTCTTTTGTTTTTCTACGAGTAGATTATCTAGCTTTTTGGATTCTCTGTGCTCATTCCTGTTCTTTGTATTGGAAACAATCTGGATCTTAGGTGGGGTCACAACTTCTCTATCCTTCTTGCTCTCAGCTGAATCCAAAGTTTCTCTCTTTGAACTTTCTCTCTTAGTTGGAGAGGTGAATTGTTCGTCTTTATAGATTCCATACTCATCAAGAAGATTTCTAGCTCTATTCTTCGTTGTGGCAAAGGTCTTCTTAGCACTTTCAATCTCTATTTCTCTTTGCGATTTCTTTGAAGAACTGCTATGCTTGAGATTTGAATCTGAGCTGCTTCTTTGGGGAGGAGTTTCCGGACTCTCTTTCATTTCCTTAGTATTTGAGCTTATGGGACGGGACAATATGTTCTTCGCAGGTGAGGAATAATCTTCATAGGGAAATGAGAGCTTCTTTCCACTATTAGTGGTCGTAGAAGCGGTATCAGTTCTCTTTTTTTGAGAACTCGGGTACTTATTCAATTCGGATTTGAGTCTTGCCATTTCACTTTGTAGTTTAGCTATCTTTTCATTAGAATAAGGTGAGCCAAGTGAATCGCGCACTATTTCTTTTGAATTTCAAAGAGAAGGAATCTTACCTGTAGAATGAATTGGAGTTTCTCTTTCTCCTCTTGATTGGGTCAGGCTTGATGCTCCACTTTCTTGAGGGTAGAACTTTTCATAGAGAGGAGTCATTAATTTGCGCCAGCTTGACATTTTTTCTTTGAAAATCGTTAATCTATTTTAAATTTTATTTCGGGTTGGTCTCAAGCACTCTAATTCCTGATTAGACTTCCTTATCTTTATACAATTTTCCATAAGACCGTGCGAAAGCTTACCTATCATAACTATCGAATATTTAAGCAAAATGGAAAGGAGTTGAAAATTAAGAATATGGGATAGGGTGGGGTATTTTAATACATGGAAATAAATAGCAAACAAAACGAGTTATACAGGAAATATCTAGTAGACGACCAGAAAAATCGACAAATTATATTGCATCGATTATTCTATACACCATACAGACTTAATGATGAGTGCTGTATTTCTTTAACAAGTTATCATAGGGTGTGAAGATTCTGTCACTCTTAAGCTACTCAAGTTATTTAAGTAAAACTATTATCTACCTTATGCTTGATAGTGGCTAACTTGACTTTTTCAGTCACTCCGGTTTTATCCTCAAAGAAAGAGCTTGAGGACTTGGTTAAAGATTTATTAAGTGGCCCATGTCCAATGGACTCTTTGACAAAGGACATGTTAGAGATGTTAGAAGCATAATAATCATTTTCCTTGTCATGACTTTCTTCTCTTCTGGCAATTGGCTTCTCAATTTTGATGAGATTTTTGGAAGAGTTCTTAGCCATTATGCTTCTATTATCGATGGTTTCAATGTATTGGCTATCAATAGTCCTCATCTAAGGATTCAGAAAGACTCAACTTTGGATTACCTCATTAAAATTGTCAGTCAAGTCAAACTTGATTTCCATATAGTTCTCATAATGGAATCTGACCTCAGCTACAAGTTAAATTTAGAGAATTTATGAGATACCTTCATCATACAATTCATCGGTAACGAGCTTTTCATTTGCAATCTCGAGTCTCTTCAAGGTTTCCTTCTTCTTTCTCAACAATTTTTCTTCTTCTCTAAGTTCAGCAAGACGATCATTGTAGTCCTTTATCTTGGTATTTAGTGCCTTCTTAACAATATCAAGCTTCAATTTCCTAGTCTATTAAATTGGTATTTGGATCATTTTACATAGTGTTTGATGCATTGGGAAGGCTCTTGAGGTGGTTATATTCTTGTTTATATTGGGCTTGCTCTCTCTTTAATTCATCTTGCATTTCTTTTATTTGATTCTTTTTATGGTGAAGGAGCTCATAAATCTTTTCAAGCTTGGCCTTTTCAGAAAGAATGAATCTCTTCCAGTCGATTCTACAAAGTTAAGAGAAACACAGACTTAGATATACGGCTTTGGCTTGGATCTGTGCTCAACTCCTCCGAAAGTGGGAGCATTATGTCTGTAAGTGCTGGTTTCACTCTCTTCCTCAATTCTATTTTCGACACTTTGTTCATAGAATCTGCTTCTGTTCTGCTTCATGTCTGGTTCCAAAATAGTCTTATCAACATAGTTCTCTTCATCACTTTCGTCACCTTCCATGTAGGAGTGCATCCTGCCATGGTCGACTGTCATGTTTTGGAGTATCTTTATAGATCCACTCCTGTTAGGAACAAGTCTTCCTACTGAGGAGGACTTCTTTGGAGCAGATTTCTAACAAAATAAACCTATATGAAGGGAATTCTACCTTGATAGCAATGTAAGTCTTAATTTCTTCGACTTCTCTGAGGATTTTATTGAGATGTGTCATGGAGGCTTGTTTAGAAACATCGATACTTTCATTCAAAGTTCTAAGACTATTTCTCTCGTTGGCAAGAATTTTCTCCTTAAGAGCTTCAATTTCTCTGTCCTTGAGCTCAATTTGTCTGTAAAGCTCATCAACCTTGGAGATAAGGTGAGTCTTATTGGTCATCTAGTGGGTCATAATACTTTAAAATTCACTTACGGCCTGTCTGAGTCTGGAGAATTTAGCGTTGTATTCCTCAAGTTGAGCCTTGAGTGCCTCGTAGTTTTGATTAAGGGGTGCTATTTCTTCTTCCATTTGGGTTATTTTCTTTTCCTTCTCCTTGGTTTCTTTTTGGATATTCTCCATCTCCTTTTGAGCTTTTTGCATTTGAGTAAAGATGCTTTCGCACTCGGTTATCTGATTGTTAATATTCTTAATTTCATTATTAATGGCTTCAATCATCTCAACAAACTCCTTTTCAGCTGCCTATAAATTTATAAAAGCTCCCTACAAAACTTACAGCCTTTTCGATTTCCATCTTCTTGTCTAGCTGAGCTCTGAATTCTTCAAGTCTCTTTTTCCATTGTTGTTCATATAATAGCTTCTCTACTTCCAAAGTGTTATATTTCTTATCAAAATCAGGTTTCAACAAGGCCTCAGCATTTCTCTCAGCTGACTCTTCAAGTTTCTTTCTTTCATTTTCTTGAATTTCCTTAATAGCTTTTTCAGCTTCTTCAAAGAGCTTGGCCTTTTCTTGCTCAAGTTTCTCATTATAAACTTGCTGTAATTCAATCTTTCTGAGCTCAAACTCCTCAGCATAGTTTCTTCGACTGGACTGAAGATAGATCTTCTTCTCTCTTTCGAGTTTGGCTTCAAGCTCTTTCCTGAAACTTTCAATCTCCTTATTCATTCTGTTGATCTCTTCATGTTCAACTTCAATTAACTTTCTTTCGTATTCAGCAACAGTGTCTCTCTTCTTTCTTTCATAATTTTCTTTTTCGATTCTGACCTTTTCTTGAAGCATGTCATCGTCTTGTCTCAATCTCTTATTCTTAGCTTCAACAAGTTCTTGAATCTTCTGGTTCATGTCCTTCTTCTTGCGCTCTAAGTCCTTAGCATATTCATCCTCCAACGCTAATAGGGTCTCTTGGAACTCAATATCGTCATTTTCCTCGAGATCTCTCAAGTTAGCCTCATATTCTGCCTCCAATTTCTCTAATTGAACAGCTAGCTCTTCTTCATTTTCTTGCATTATTTGGTCCTCTAATTCTTTTCTACGGTCTTCCAACCCTATTTCTTCACTCTCATCAGGTGGGAGCTCCTCCATTTGGGCCTTTTCTAATTCTTCTTCATATTCTTTAGCTATTTTTGCAGCCTCTTCTTGGTAAGCAATCTCACATTCTGCAAGGATTTCATCAAATTTCATTGCTAGCTCTTCCTCGTATCTCATAATAGCCCCTTTATATTCATTTTCAATTTCTTCAAGAATCCTGTCTCTTTCCTCTTGATCCCACTTGTTCTCATCTTCAATATTTTCATCCTCAATTTTGAGGTCAGGTGAGAAGCAAATGCTGTCATTCTCCTCCTTGCTTTCGATTTCTTCCTTCTTTTGATCTTCCATAATAGGACTTTCGTTAACAAATTCCAAATTCCCACTGAATTCCCTTTCATGTCTGGTCTTTCTATCACTCACAAATTTAGAATCATGGGAGTGAGAATGAGTGTGATGACTGTAGCTCAAACCACTCAAGTTATTATTTTCTACTACAATATTGCTATTGCTAGGGTTCTTTTGAAGGACTGCAGGCTGAATTCCACTAGTTTGCAACATCTTTTGTTGCTTTTGGAGTTGTTTTTGGAACTTTTGTTCCTCTCTTCTCTCCAAATTCTTGTGGAATAAGGCTTTAGTCTCTTGGAATTTTTTTCTGTAGACCTCGTCCAAAGGATGGTCCCACTGGGACTCTCCGGTCTCGAAATTAAAATAATATAACTCTCCATCATGGGTTTTGCAGGGCTTCCAAGGTTCGGGCAATGGAGCTTTCAAACCTTCTCTAGCGATGTAGAGGAAATCTCTGTCTTCTTCAGGGTCCATACCCAGGAATTTGGCATACTCAATAATTTCTGTAATATTATTGCAAAATTCAAATTTTTTACCTTCTTCGGTGGGTTCATAGTCGGGGTCCACATCTTCTTCAAGAATCACGGCATCTGGGTTACCGAAGTTTTCCTCTTGATGATCTATGGAGTCGTTTTGCATGGGAAAGGAAGGGTCTATTCGTTATTTATTTAAATTTGAGCTTTGTCGATTCAAGATTTAAAATTAGGATCAAGCACGCTAAAATTTGAATTCGTCATATTCAAATTCTCAGTATTTGAGCACTCTCTTATCCCCCAATTCATGATAGCTTCTCAGAAAAAATGTTAAATAGCTTGAAACTTTGTGAGAAGTTCATACTTACACAGCAGAAAATTTTATTTGGGCTGTGAGTTGTTAATTTTTAAAAGGTTGTAACAATATTTAAGAGAGCGAATGAGCTACAGGGCATTATCAAATCAAAGAAATTCTAATGGAGGGCCTTACTATAAGGTTCGAGACAGAAGTACCTTTTTATATCCTTCACCTAATTCCATCAGGAAGAGTCGATGACTTATCTTCAGAAGGATATTCGACTCCCAGCATGGTACATCAATCCCAGGTGTATGATAGCAAGACTCCAACAAGATACTCAAACTACTCGACAAAAGACACAACTCCTAGAGCGGTATTTTGAATAAGATACAAATCTAATCTTTCGAAGAGAGGAGGTGCACCAACTAATTTTGAGACAAACTCAGAGCTGCATCAGAAAATGTATAGACAGTTCATGGATCAACTGCTTGAGAAGAATGCTTCGAAGGCACTAAGGAAATATGAACCAAAAGAAGAAAGAGACAGATCTACTCAAAGGGTTCCAACAGAAGTAGAATACTAAGAAGAACTGCTTATTTTTAGGGAATAGAAGAGAATTACAGGAGCAATTCACCTATAAGAGTTGCTATAAGCCCTAGAGTAATAGAATAGTCTACAAGTAATTATTGTTTAGACTAGAGTAAATCCTGAGTACAGAGGCCCATACACAGGAGAGGAATTCATCCAAGCTGTAAACAATCTGAGAGAAACTTTTAAAGAATTTAGATATCTCCAAGATATCAAATAGACGGGATATTTTCACACAATTACCTCGCAAAGAAATCCCCTCAGAAACGTCCATCGCAAGAAAGATCAGCTAGTAAAGCTCATAATACAAGCCATTCTGGTAGCACATCAGGATATCTTTCCGCTAAGAGAAATACTGTTTTTGACAGATTGTACCAGTCAAATAGTCTAGTCAAATATTATTCTAAAGATGGCCAAAGTTCAGAGCTAATAGGAATTAACGACATTATTCATCATGCTCAAGAAGTTGTTAACAGACCAAGTCATAACAGTAACACTAGTACCCAAAACGCAGGATACATTTCTGCTAGAGCTACAACACCCAGAAATCACTCTCAAAATACAGCAAGAAATATAAGAACTCAGTCTTCAGGTAGAAAATCAAGTGCTCAAAAAGTTGCCACAATAAGAAAGCAAAAATTGCCTCAGGAGATTTACCAAAACCCTATAACTCCCATCAACCCTGTTCTTGCTGGTCCCCTAAAGGCATATTATGACTCCAAGCCAAATCCTCAAGCATATAGCACTAACAGGTCTCCTCAGTCTGTTATGAGTGTACGAGGTAACCACCTCGATCAAGTACCAGACTATGTTTCTGCGATCAGAGAAGGCGATTTTAGCCATTATTTTAACTCCAGAGACGAACTTGCTGATCCCTACTCTCAGTATTCGCCATATACAGGCTATGAAGACAATGGAAAATTCAATGAAAGAGTATATGCAATTCATGCTATCCCCAGCTCAGATAATTTCCACTCCAATAGGAGATCGCAAAGTCCTATCAAAAGGTCAAGTCCTCAGAAGAGACCGACAACTTTTGAAGATGCTTTGAGAAATATTGTGCTTCAGAAATACAGTAATTATCTTAGTGATTCTTCTAACATTTGTAGATTACTAAGCTGGAAGTGCAAATATAACAATTTTGTGTATATAAAGAATTTTTATTAAACCGATTTAGTTTTTTGTTGCGTCTAGGTTGTTGTAGCTCTCAATCTGTCTATAGCTAAATTCGGTTTATATGGATACCATAAAATTAAGCTTTTCTATGTTTTATTTTGGGCCTGTAGGGTAAGAGGATAATAAGATAGACATTGCACAGGGTAAACCATACAGAGTATTACTACTAATTCTGCGAGTAAGTTATGAAGTGAATAGTCGTCCCTCATCTGCTAAGACAGGGGAGTTAGCTTATTGCACGACCTCCTTAAATTGTTTCACAATCTGGGGATCCTGTTCATTATCCCATTGTGCCAGGTCAATTCTCTGTTGCATCTTATCCAAGGTATCTTTAAGCATTTTAGCGAACTCTGAGGACATGTCTGTAATTTTCCTCTTAAGCTCTTGAATCTCTTCATCTTTCTTCATGAGTTCAAGCTCCTTCTGCTTCTCTAGGTCTAATATTTTTTCATTTTTTCTCTCTATAATCTCCTCTTGCTCTTTGACTTTTCTTTTCAGCTCATTATTTTCATTCTGCAGCTGCTCCTGCATTGATTTATATTGCCGAGTCATATTCGTTATAATATCGAATCGAGTTTTTTCCTCTTCCTGGAAATGCTTTTCAAGTTCAAAAAGTTTGGCTCTTATTTCGTTTTCAGAAGCTTTTGCGTTATCAGCCCTTTCTTTTTCACTTACAAGCTTTGATTGCAAAATCTCGACTTGTAGGGTCATCATACGGGCCTCGTCCTTAGCCTTTTCCAATTCATCATCTCCTCCTTTGCCCTTTCCCTTCTTTCCTCCCTTTTTCTTCGACATATTTGATAACTGAAATAATAGAAACTTATTTAATTAATTTATAGAGAATCTCATTCAAAGAAGTATCAATAATTTGAGAAATATCCAAACTCATACTTTACTCAAGCCATACAAACACCTCAGATAGTTAAGATTAAAATACACTCATACCAAAAATTCACTGATTCCTTTCATTCTCAGCAATTAACTTCATGATTAGTCTCTGAACATCCTCAACCAAGTGGATAAAATCAACTTGGTTATAACGGTTTTTAGGACTACATTTAAGGTTGATAGCCACCAGGCCAATATTCTTAACCCCATTCAAAATCTCATTCAGCTTCTCTGGGTTTCTTTTTTTATTTTTGCCTGGATCTTTCGCTTCTCTTTCATAATTCTTGACCAAAAAGGTTAGCTTTTGATAAAGTTTTTCATCAAATAACTCTAGTAGTAGATGTGACTTTGAGTCTATCATAATCCTATAGAAGTTAGATATGGAGAGATAGCACTTACGAGAGAATTTCTCTGAAATTGAAAAGCATCCAATTTTTGACTTCATTGCGATTCTTAGGATTATGCGTGTAATCAATACCATAATTCACGATTTCTAATTGATCCACTTTAAATCGAATATATTACCTTCTAGATATCTGTCGAGGTTTACTTTAAGATTTCCTATGAAATTCTTATTGGAGTCCTCTTCTAGAAGAGTATAATGCTCTTCAAACTCACTGTGGTAGAGAGAGACGCCTACCAATTAACAAAAGAAGGGCTCATGACTTACAAAGTATGAATTGGAGATAAGATGAGTTGACATTTTGAGCAAAGAGACTATGGATGTTTCCTTCAATCTGTTGGAATATCTCACAATATGTGTGTAATTTATCCTTGATTTTGCAGAAGGTCTCTTCAAGTTTAAAAGGAACCTGATTGCTGTAGTAGAGATCAAAGTAAAAGAGAAGATCATAAAAGTCATTGATCACAAGGAGTTTTTTGATGTCTATAGTCTCTTGGATGTTGATACTCATAAGCCGTTCTCCTCTTTTATACTCTTTTTTACAACTTTCTAGTCCGTGTACAATCATCAAAATGTTGAAGTAGGATAGATATATGATTGCCACTGCGAAATTCACTAAAAAATTTTTTGTAGCTGAATCAAGAGTTGAATCATCTGAGTCCAAATTAAAGTCCAACTGATTGAGGGGCTGATCTATGAGAATATTTTTTTGGCATACATTCAGAAAGCTTAATAATTCCTGTGCCAATGCATAGAATCCGTATCCATTTCTAAAACCCAATTGTATATTATAAGTTTTGGTTGACTTATCTTTTGTGAAGATCCGACGGAATGTTGTCTTTTCTAATGAAGGATTTGTTGAGGAAGCAAGCTGTTCAAATGTGAATTGTGATTTGATTGGTTGTCCTCTTTCATCCATAAGGATTAAATTCTGCGCTTTTACAATTTTGTTTTCTGCATTTTGCTCCTTCTGAGGATCTAAGCACTGCTGCTCTTCTGGTATTTCTACAGATAACAAATTATGGAACTCACATATTAACTCATATCCCTTCCGAACGTTGTCTATGAAGTGCTTGAAGTCCTTGTCTCTTGCAATTTCCATCCTATTTAAATTTATTGCAACTACTTTTAATATTCCTTGAAATAAATTCCAAGTAAAAAACAGCAAAACTTCAGAAAGAGATATTTTACAGAATGAGTGTTACTAGTGATGTTTCATACCAAAAGCCCAATTACCGTCAAGCAGGAAAAGAAAAGCCAGGCAAGCTTGTGAAAGGATTCATTCATGATGGCTTAAATAAATCTAATTCTGCATCAATTCCCTACAAATTCGAGACAATCCTCTATGAAAATACCAATCCTCGTGGATTCGGTCAATCAGCACAAAGATTCTTCTATGCTGACGATATGGCCCCTGGACCAGGATCCTACAACGTCAATGTGCAGAGTCTTAAACTAGATGGCCCATCATTCTCCAAGAAAGGCTTGGGAAATGGATTCGTTTCTAAGTCCAGTCGTATGCTGTATAGAGGCTATATCAATGCAGGTCCAGGACCTGGCTCATATGACCCTGTTGATAAGCCCTTCAAAGTAACACATATTAATCCTGATACCAGTACAATGTCAGGTACTTCTAGAACAACCACAACAAGTTATAAGCCTCCTGTAAGTGACTTACCTGGCCCCGGCCAATACCATAATGAGAATGTAATAACATCAACTTACTCAAACCCCAAGCAAATAAGGTCCGTTTTCAGATCCACTTCAGAAAGAGGACTCAAATTAACTAATAATACCAATCCACCTCCTGGAGCATACAATATTGATAGATCAATGATTAAAAAACTCCCATTTAAGCACTTCTTTGGTAGTGCTACTTTCCAGCTTCCTACAAAGAAAAAAATTAGCGAAGAGCGAGCCAAGAGGCAATTAGCATATCAACTCCTCGAGATTCCTATTCCAGAACAAAAGAGTGAAGGTTCTCCCGGTCCTGGAGCTTACTTCAATAAAAATGTAGATGAGGCTACTCTGTTCAATGAAAGAATTCATGATAAACCCACTTCTAATTTCATTGTAGGAAATCAAACCAGGTTCGGAGAAGTTATTCAGAAGAAGGCAAAAAGAACTGAGCTTCCTGGGCCCGGTGCCTATGAGAGCATGTCTAGATTTAATTCGGAAAAGTCTTTGGTTTCTGGCTCTGTGTTCATGTCGGAAACGGCAAGGAAACCCTTCATAGAGAATAAACACTTCATTGGCCCTACCAAATATAATCCAGAACTTATCTCTAAGAAGTCATATCACTTGAATATTAACAAGAAATGGGTATAATCACTTGTTGAAGCGTTATGTAAGTTGTGATTTTAATTTTGCTATGTTCTATGATTAATAATTAGCTACTAGGCTAACTTATTCATCTTTAGTACATTTCTTAACCTTCACACCCTCTATTACTGAGAACCCTCTAACCCTTTCACTTTCTCTCATTATAATTATGAACTAACTTCTTTTATTGTAAATAAAACTTATTTAATGCTCATGGATGACGAACTCATACCAAATGCCCTGGCAATAGACGAAACTGACCGCACAGCCAACACTGACGAATCACACATAGCAACAGGGCATATTAGCCAACCAATTCTCAATTTTAACTATCCTCCCCACAAACCTGAGAGCACATCAAAGTTAGCAGGTCAAGAATATGAGGTTTCTGTACAGTCAGAAATTACCGAATCTCCTGGGCATCAGAAGAAGCTCTCAAAGGTCCCATTACAATTGGTAGTTCACCCAAGGAGCAAAAAGTGGGTTTTTGAAAAGGCTCAAGAACATAAAATTGTGAATAGGCAGCTCAAATTTCGATATAAAATGCATAAAAGCCAGGATAGGACCCAAGAGACTCAGACTTCAGAGTCTCATTTAGCAACCCTTATCACCAATGCACAAACTAGAACTGAAGCCAATAATGTAAATTACCTACAATCGATATTAGAGCATACTCCTGTATTTAAAGAAGAAAGCAACCTTAAGACAAGGTACAAAAAAATGTACAACAAATCATCTTCTAAATTCCGATCTTTTGCCAAAGCTTATATTCATACAACCGAAGAAAGCCCAGAAAGGCCCAAACTTGTCCTCCGAGAAAAATCAACACCAAATGTCCCAAAGGCTCTTAATCTAACAAGAAGTCCCTCAAATCCTTCAAAAAGCCCTTTTCACGGAAGACTAGAGCCAATTACAACAATTCAAGCTCGGCCTAAGTTCATACCCAAAGCACCTGAGCTTGCTATCGTCAAAGAACCGCATGGACAATTGCGTGTTACTACAACAAGTACCTTTGGAATGTCCACAACCACAGGGTCAATCAAGCCTACATTCTTTGTTAATATGAATAAAGTGGTCTTGGCCGACTCTGAAGGACCAGACAATAACAGAAGCTTTGAGAAAAGAGGGAGAGGTTCTAGAAGAATCGCTCCTGTAAAGTATAAGCAATCTAAGACTCGTCAGAATACCGACAGAGACTCTTCACCTATTCATAATTTGTCTGGGATTATTACAGAGAATACCCCGGCGAAGAATAAGAATAACTCATATACAAAATTGAAAAAGAATCCAAATTTGAACATGGATCTTCTTGGCATGTTGTATAAGGTCGATAATATTAGTCTTATTCCGAGATCTAACCTAAACAACCTGGCAGGAAGGAAGGCCATGTTTTATAAGAATGGATAATCCATATTATTTGAATTTGTAGATTCATAGTATTAGTTCTTCTTTTAACATTCTTTAGTTTTACCTTCCTTATGCCTTCTAATTCGAGACTTTATTCTCAAGTCTCTAGAAAAATATCTTATTTTGCAATGAAACCTGCGAGAGAATTTGTGGAAAAAAGGTAATAAATTGTGTATAAAGTAACAGAG
>Ga0065720_1002957_pt1 | contig 32397 bp, 28 predicted proteins | sample Thericmetagenome_FD_59107 | JGI IMG/M metagenome (GOLD analysis project Ga0065720, IMG submission 59107) | Thermophilic microbial communities from the Joint Bioenergy Institute, California, USA of rice/straw/compost enrichment - eDNA_2 v2... | ecosystem: Engineered > Solid waste > Grass >... | reverse complement strand
CTGCTCGAGCACGGCATCCGGGTCCGCTACCTGCACTCCGAGGTGGACACGTTGCGCCGGGTGGAGCTGCTGCGGGAGCTGCGTCGCGGCGACTACGACGTGCTGGTCGGCATCAACCTGCTGCGTGAGGGTCTCGACCTGCCGGAGGTGTCGCTGGTCAGCATCCTGGACGCCGACAAGGAGGGCTTCCTGCGGTCGGAGACGTCGCTGATCCAGACCATCGGCCGGGCCGCCCGTAACGTCTCCGGTCAGGTCCACATGTACGCCGACAAGATCACGCCGTCCATGAAGCGGGCGATCGACGAGACCAACCGGCGTCGGGCCAAGCAGATCGCCTACAACGAGGCCAACGGCATCGACCCGACTCCACTGCGGAAGAGGATCGGCGACATCCTCGACGACATCTACGGCGAGGCCGACGACTCCGAGGCGATGCTCGGGGCGCTGGGCGGGCACGGTCCCGGTGGGGCGGTGCGGCGTACGACCACCGAGGTGGGCGGCAGCGGCCGGCAGATGACGCGGGGCAAGGCGCCGGTGAAGGAGACCCGCAGCCGCGTGTCGAAGACCATCAGTGCCCCGACCGAGGGGATGGCGCGCGCCGAGCTGGCGAAGCTGGTGTCCGAGCTGACCGAGCAGATGCTCGCCGCCGCGCGGGAGCTGCAGTTTGAGCTGGCCGCCCGCATCCGCGACGAGATCGCCGAACTGAAGAAGGAGATCCGCCAGATGGACGCGGCGGGGGCCCGTTGACTCCGCCTGGCCGACGGATGGAGCATCACAGCCGTGGTCCTGCCTTTCGCCGAGTACCTCGCCGCGATCCGGCGCGAGGGTGACCGGTTCGCGGCGGCCGTGGCCGCGGGCGACCTGGATGCAACCGTCCCCACGTGTCCAGAGTGGACACTACGGGAGCTGGCCCACCACCTGGGGCGTACGCACATCTGGGCGGCGGTGCACGTCGAGCAGGCCCGCGACACCCCGCTCTCCAAGGATGAGGAGCAGGTGGTCTGGGGCGCGATGCCCAGCGACGCCGAGGTGGTCGCGTGGTACCGGGGGACGCGGGACCGGCTGGTGGCGGCGCTCGAGGCGGCCCCACCCGACCTGGCGTGCTGGACGTTCCTGCCGAATTCGCCCCCGCCGCGGGCGTTCTGGGCGCGCCGGCAGGCGCACGAGCTGACGATCCACCGGGTCGACGCGCAGTACGTCGCCGGTCCGGTCGAGCCGGTGTCGGTCGAGTTCGCCCTCGACGGGATTGACGAGCTGCTCGTTGGCTTCTACGGCCGGCCCCGGTCGCGGCTGCGCAGCGACCCGCCGTGCACGCTCTCGGTTCGCGTCGACGAGGCGAGCTGGTTGGTCCACATAGGACTCGAAGGTGCCCGGGCCGAGCACAGTGAAGCGCCGGGGGACTGCACCGTCCGCGGCGGCGCGAGCGAGGTCTACTACGCGCTGTGGAACCGGCGCCCGCTGGCCGCGCTGCACGTCGACGGAGACCCGGCCGTGCTCGACGTGTGGACGGGCAAGGCCCACGTGCGCTGGGTGTGATCGCCGAAACACTGACCGTGGCCGTACTGGCTGAGCGGTGTCGTGGTGGCCGGTCCGTGTCACGGACAGTAACGCCCTGTCGCACCCACCGCCTGTGTTGGTTGCGCTGCTTTGCTCTGCTGCCCTAGACGCAACACTGGTTGACCAGGTTGTACTCGTGCATGAAAGATCAGTGATGTTTGGAATGTCGTGGCGGATAGTGACGTCGTACGCGGGCAGGGGAGTCGTTGTTGTCTTGTCGTCGGGCCCGCGTCAGCGGGGGCGGAGCGGCGCTCGGTAAGGGGCGTGGGGCGCCCGGTCGGAGTGATGTGTCCGTTGGGGGCGTGAGGTGCCTGGGTCAGGGGCGTGAGGTGATCCAAGCCCCGATCCGGTGTAGCAGCTCTGGGGTGGCGGCGTTCTCGGCGTGTCCGAAGCCCGGCTCCACCCACAGCTCCTTGGGCTCGGCGGCCGCGGCGTAGAGCTGCTCGGCGTGCTCGACCGGGAAGTAGTGGTCGGCGTCGCCGTGCACGACGAGGAAGGGCACCGGCGCGATGCGCGCGGCCACCTCGTGCGGCGCCTCCGGCACCGGCTTCCACCCGTCGGCGGCGATGCGCGTGCGGAGCGCGACCCGCCCGACGAGCCGGCCCACCGGATGCTCGATGACCCAGTGAGCTCGACGCATGGCCCGGGTGCCGCGGTAGTACCAGCGGGCCGGCCCGCTCACGGCCACCACCGCCGCCGGCACCGGATCGTCGGCCGAGCGCAGGCCCGCGTGTCGCACCACGACGGAGGCGCCCATGCTGAACCCGATGGTGGCGATCCGTTCGTAGCCGAGTTCGGCCGCCCAGGCGACCGCCGCCGCCACGTCGAGGATCTCCCGGTCGCCGACCGTGCTCAGCCCACCCGACCGGCCGTGGCCCCGGAAGTCGAAGCTGATGACGCCCGCGTGCTCTCGCAGCGCGGCGACCACGCGGCGGACGGCCGGCCGGCGCCACGATCCGGTGAAGCCGTGCGCGACCACGATGGCGAGCCGGGTCGATGGCCCCGGATCGTGACAGGCGTCGATCGGAGTTCCGTCGGTGGCGTACCGGGTCGCGGTCGTGCTGCCCCGGCTGAGATCGAGAGTCGTCACGGCGTGCTACTCGTCGATGGTCGATGTATCGCCGGGCGGGGCGGCGCCGCCAACGGAATCGACATCGGCAAAATGCTCGACGTTTGGTGGTGCCGCGAAGTACGGGCCGATGTGGCCGCGCCAGGTGGTGAAGCGGTCGGTGGCCCGGAAGTTCTGCTCGTGTGCCTCGACGGAGTCCCATTCGACGAGCAGGACGAACCGGGACGGTGATTCGATGCCCCGTGTCATCCGGACGCTCCGGCAGCCGGGTGTCGTCACCAGCACCTCACGGGCAGTCCGGTAGGCGGCGATGAACTGCTCCTCTTCGCCAGGGCGGATGTCGAACTGCGCGACCTCTAGCACCATGTCGGGCAGCGTATAGGCCGGCGTGCTGTGGCCGGAAGAACGGTTCGGTCGGTCTGCTCGTTACACCCTTTGGGGGCCGCGCGGCGATCTCGGGCCGGCTCTGGGATGCGCCCCGCCTCCGGCCGCCCGGTCCGTCACTGCCGACAGCCCGAACGGCCACAAAGCCCTGATGCCGGGAAGCTCCAACGCCACCATGCCCTGACGCCGGTTGTCCTGGCGCCGGGAGGCTTCGAGCGCCGCGAAGCCCCGAGGCTGAGAGGTTTCTGAGCCGCCCGGACGCCCGTTCCGCGAGGCCCAGAGTGCCAAGTCCTGAATGCCGTGAAGCCCTGAATGCCGTGAGCATCAGGATTCAGCCGCTCACGGACGGCTGAACACCACGAGCGCCGATCCCACGACAGTCCGCGCTTCGGCCGATGTGACGCTGCGTCGCGGATCCGTCGCCCCTCGCACCAGCTCCGGGTGGGCGGCTCGGGGTTCCCGGGTGGACCGCTCGGCGGTTTCGGGGTGCCGGGGCGGTTTCCGGGTGACGGGGCGGTTTCGCGGTGCCGGGGCGGTTCCGGGTGGGGCGGCTGGGTCGGGTGGGGGCTGTGACGAGTCTCTACGGCGTGGCGCAGCCCCCCTCCTAGGCGGGGGCGAACCCGGTCAGGCAGAATGGCGGAGCACCAGGAGGGGAGTATTCCCTAAAGCCGCCGCGTCGTCAGCACGGCCTTCCCGCGGGCATACGCCCGTGGCAGACCCGGCGCGGCGGGCCGTTGGGCCGACCAGCCAGGTCGGTCGGCGGCGGGAGAGACCTCCGCACGAACACCGGCTTGCTGGCGCACGTCGGTCGCGTTCGCGCGTCCACTATGGACGAGCTCGGGTAGCCTGTCCTGAGCGGACGGGCTCGGTTGCGGCCAGGTAGCGCCGGCACGTGTCTGCGGAGGAGTGGACGCATGGGCGTCGGAACCCAGGTCTGGGTCATCACCCTGATCGGCCTTGTCGGCATCCTGCTGGTCGACCTGCTGATCATCGGCCGCCGGCCCCATGAGCCGTCCGTGAAAGAGTCGGCCATCTGGGTCAGCATCTACCTGACGCTCGCCGTCGTCTTCGGTCTCGGCATCTGGTTTCTCGTGGGCGGCGCGTACGCCGGCCAGTTCTTCGCCGGCTGGTTGACCGAGTACAGCCTCTCCGTGGACAACCTTTTCGTCTTCGTCATCATCATGGCACGATTCGCCGTGCCCCGGCACCTGCAACAGAAGGTGCTGATGATCGGCATCGTGATGGCCCTGGTGATGCGGGGCATCTTCATCGCGGCCGGCGCGGCGCTGATCAGCAGATTTGACTGGGTTTTCTTTATCTTCGGTGCCTTCCTTCTCTACACGGCCTTCAAGATGGTTCGCCACGGCACCGAGGACGAGAGTGAGCTCAAGGAGAACACGCTCATCAAGGTGGCCCGGCGATGGCTGCGTACGTCCCCGGACTACGACGAAAAGGGTCACTTCATCACGACGTTGCCCGATGGTCGCCGGATTCTCACTCCGCTGATCATCGTGATCATCGCGATCGGCACGACGGATCTCATCTTCGCGCTCGATTCGATTCCGGCGATCTTCGGTCTCACCCACGAGGCGTACATCGTCTTCACCGCGAATGTCTTCGCCCTCATGGGTTTGCGGCAGCTCTACTTCCTTCTCGGTGGGCTGCTCGACCGCCTCAAGTACCTGTCGCACGGTCTGGCCGTCGTGCTCGGGTTCATCGGCGTGAAGCTGATTCTCGAGGCGCTCGCCGGCAACAACCTGCCGTTCATCAACAATGGCGAGCCGGTCGCCTGGGCTCCGCACGTGCCGATCTGGCTCTCGTTGGGAGTCATCGGCGTCACGTTGGCGATCACCACGGTCGCGAGCCTGATCAGCACCCGCAACGATCGCCGCCGGGCCGCCGAGGCCGCCCGGCGCACGCGCCCGCCCCGCAAGCGCTCGGCCTCCGCCAACCGGCGCCAGGCGACCCGCCGGCGGTAGACCACGCCGGCCCCGGGGCCCGGTGGGGTCAGCCGCCGCTGGACGGCGGGGCAGGCCCGGACGGCTCCGGTGCGGCCAGTGTCAGATGCGGACCCGCCCGGCCCCGAGGAGCGTGGCGGCGCGGGCCGGTGGCATGTCCTCCAGCACGACCTTCCCGGAGATGTCGTCGGCGTGCAGGATCGGCCGGTTGGACGCCTCCTCCGAGGGCGCGGCCACGAACGCCACGTGGTTGACCACGCCGCCCTCGCCGAAGAAGTACAGGTCGCCGGGGCGCTCCTCCCCGGGCGACAGCGGCGTCACCGCCTGCGCCAGATCGTGGGGATCGCGGGGCAGGGTCACGCCGAACCGGCGCCAGACCAGGTGGACGAGGCCGCCGGCGTCGACGCCGAACGCCGAGCCGCCGCCCCACAGGTGGGGTACGTCCCGCAGCCGGTCGGCCCACGGCAGCACCTCGGCGTGGTCGTTCGGCGGGGCGAGCGGAATGGCCGCCACGTCGTCCTCGATCGCCCAGGCCGGCTCGAACCGGCCCGGCACGGCCACCGGCAGCCACCCGTCGAACGGGGCACCCACGGCGAGCAGCCGGGTGCCGAAGGTGACGCCCGGGACGGCGAGAGCCGCGTCCGGGTCGTCCCGCAACGCCGTCGCGGTTGCCGTCACCACATGCCACACGCCCGAGCGGTCCTCGACGTCCTCACCCCGGTCGCGGTGCCGCGCGGCGACCCGGACGCCAGCCGCGTGGAAGCCCTCCACCGGCGCGAGCTGGTCCAGCGGCACCCACCCTGGGTAGCCCTGCGGGTCGAGCGAGCTTGGCTGGCCCAACGCGACGATCTGCGCCCAGTCGCCCTTGACCTCGCGGATCAGGACCTTCTCGCCGAGCAGCAGCTGGGTCAGCACCCGCCCGCGCAGGTCGGCCCGGTCCTCGGCGCTCATCGCCTCGACCCAGTCACGGGGTCGGGCCGGAACCCACACCGCCGGCTGGTCCACCGCCCGCACCCGATCGGGGGCCGCCCAGATGGTGGCCACCCCGACGCTGACCACAGCCTCCGCACCCGGCTGCAGTTGCGCATCGAGGCTGGCGAGCAGGGAACCAAGGCTCACGGCAGTCCTTTCCTCGTGGTGCTTGTGTGGTGCTGTGGTGTGCAGCAGCCTACGCGGCGCCTGAGGCGGTCGCAGCGTCAGCCAGCGGGAGTCACAGCGTCAGCCAGCGGGGGTCGGGGTGTCAGCCAGCGGGGGTCACGGCGTCAGCCAGCGGGGGTCGGGGTGTCGGCCAGTTGGGCGTCGCCGTGCCGGCCAGAGGCGCGGCCGGGGCCGATCCGGCGGCGCGGGTAGCATGCGGGCGTGGGCCGTGGGGCGGCATCGGGCCGGTACGCGTCGCGGGAGCGGGCTGCCCTCGCGGACCTGTTGGCGCAGGTCGGGCCGGATGCCCCGACGCTGTGCGAGGGCTGGACCACGCGCGACCTGGCCGCCCACCTCGTCGTCCGGGCCACCCGGCTGGACGTGGCCGGGGGCGTGGTCATCCGAGCGTTGTCGGCCCGCCTGGCGCGGGTGCAGGACCGGGTGGCCGCCCGTCCCTGGGAGACGCTGGTGGCCCAGGTCCGGCGCCGGCCCTGGTGGTCGTTCGGGCCGCTCGATGACCTCGCCAACCGGACCGAGTACTTCGTCCACCACGAGGACGTGCGCCGGGCGCAGCCGGGCTGGGAACCCCGGTCCCTGCCGGCGGACATGGCCGCCGCGTTGTGGCCGGACGTACGGCTGCGCGCCCGGCTGGCCCTGCGCCGGACGCCGGCCTCCGTCATGGTCACCGCACCCGGGCTTCCGCCGTACCGGGCCGGCCGCGGCGGTCCTGAGGTGGTGCTGGCGGGCGCGCCGGCAGAGCTGCTGCTGTTCCTCTTCGGCCGTCAGGCGCACGCCCGCGTCGACCTGACCGGCCCCGAGGGCATCACCGCGCGCATGCGCACCGCCCGCTACGGCTTCTGATCCTGGTCATATCTGAGATCACGGATGTTCGCGCCGCCCGCCGGTCATTGGCCGGCGCGAGCGCGTGGCCCCGTGTCACCGACCAGGAGCCAGGGCCGGAGGTCGACACCTGTCCAGGCCGAGCGACCCGGCGGCACCGTGGCCCGTCCAGCCCGCCTAGAGTGGGCGCGTGCGGGTACTCGTCCTCGGTTCAGGCGGCCGGGAGCACGCGCTGGTGGCGGCCCTGGCGGCGGATCCCCAGGTGACGCAGGTGGTGGCGGCTCCGGGCAACCCCGGCATGGCCTCCGCGGCGGTCCTGCGCCCGGTCGATGCGCTCGACCCGGCCGCGGTGGCGGCGCTGGCGACGCAGGAGGGGGTGGATCTCGTCGTCGTCGGGCCGGAGGCCCCGCTGGCGGCGGGAGTGGCCGACGCCGTGCGGGCGGCCGGGGTGGCCTGCTTCGGCCCGTCGGCGCAGGCCGCCCGCCTGGAGAGCTCCAAGGCGTTCGCCAAGGAGGTGATGGCGGCCGCCGGGGCTCCGACCGCGGCGTCGCGGCTGTGCACGAGCCCGGCCGAGGCCGAGGCGGCGCTCAAGGCGTTCGGGCCGCCGTACGTGGTGAAGAACGACGGGCTCGCCGCCGGCAAGGGCGTGGTGGTGACCGACGACTACGACGCCGCGCTGGCCCACGCGGTCGCCTGTGGGCGGGTCGTGATCGAGGAGTACCTCGACGGTCCCGAGGTGTCGCTGTTCGTGGTGACCGACGGAGAGGCGGCCGTCCCGCTGCTGCCCGCCCGGGACTACAAGCGTCTGGGCGACGGCGACACCGGGCCGAACACCGGGGGCATGGGCGCGTACGCCCCGCTGCCCTGGGCCCCGCCGGACCTCACCGAGATCGTACTGTCCACTGTGGTCCATCCCGTGCTGGCCGAGATGCGTCGGCGGGGCACGCCGTTCGCCGGTCTGCTCTACTGTGGACTTGCGCTGACCGCCAAGGGCCCGAAGGTGGTGGAGTTCAACGCCCGCTTCGGCGACCCGGAGACGCAGGTCGTGCTGCCGTTGCTGGAGACCGGCCTCGCTGCGGTGCTGCACGCCGCTGCCACCGGCACGCTGGGCGCGCTGCCGCCGCTGGTCTGGCGGGACGCCGCCGCGGTGACCGTGGTCATCGCGTCGCACGGCTACCCGGCCGGCGCGCGGACGGGGGACGTGATCACGGGAGCCGAGGGGGAGGGCTACGTGCACGCCGGCACCCGCCGGCTCGACGACGGTCGGCTGGTCACCGCCGGCGGGCGGGTGCTGTGCTGCACCGGGGTGGCGCCCACGCTCGCCGAGGCGCGGGCCCGCGCGTACGAGCTGGTGCACCGGGTCCACATCGACGGGGCGACGTTCCGGACGGACATCGCCGCCCTGTGACGATCGCACCGCCCTGCGGCGACCGGTCGATGCCGCGACGGAGCCATCGGTCGATCCCGCGACTGGCCTTTCCCAGGGCCGCTGGTTAGCGTCTTACCAGCATCGAGAAAGGGACGCACATGGCCGGGTATGTCTTCATCAGCCACGCCCGCGAGGACCGCGAGTACGTCCGGCGGCTGGCGATGCTCCTCGACTCGCACGCGATCCCGTACTGGTACGACGACCAGACCGATCCCGGCACGCGGTTCGACACGACCATTCTGGAGAAGATCGCGCAGTGTGCCGCGTTTGTCGTGATCATGACGCCGGCGGGGGCCGAGTCGCCCTGGGTGATGGATGAGATCGACTATGCGCGACGCCACGGCCGCGAGATCGTGCCGATCCTGCTCGAGGGCGACAAGTTCTTCGGCATCGGCCATATCCAGGTCGAGATCCTGCTCGATCGAGAGATGCCCTCCGATCGGTTCATCAAGACGCTGAAGCGGCTCATCGGCGAGGGCGACCTGCTGTTCGAGATGAAGGCGCACGACGGCCACGTCCTGTCGGTGGCGTACCCGGCCGGGGAGTCGTCGATGGTGGCCAGCGCGGGCCCGGAGATGTGCGTGCGGATCTGGAATCCCACCACGGGCGACCTCCTGCGCGAGATTCGCGGGGCGACCTGGCCGGTCGCGTTCACCCGGTTCGGCGACAAGATCGCCACCGGCGGGCCGGAGCACACGGTCTACCTGTGGGACACCGCGACCGGTCAGCTGATCAAGCAGGTGGGCAAGCACCGCGACAAGCTGGTGTCGATCGCGATCACGCCGGACGGGCGCACCCTCGTCACCGGGGCCGGCGGCCGGGACAAGACGGAGTGCGTGTGGGACCTCGAGACGGGCGAGCTGCGGCACACGCTGGGCGGGCGGCGGACTGAGCCGGCCTCACCCCTGGTCATCTCGCCCGACGGGACGTGGCTCGTCGCGCCCACCGAGAACTCGAACCGGGCGAGCGTGTGGAAGGTCGATACAGGTAAGTTCGTCGGGTCGCTGAGCGGGCACTACAAGCCGGTGCGCGACGTCACCATCTCCTGGGACGGCCGGTACGTGGCGACCGGCAGCGACGACAACACGGCCAAGATCTGGGACGCGAAGACCGGGGACGAGCTGCACACCCTGGGCCTGCACCGGATGCCGGTGCGCGCGGTTGCCTTCTCCCGCACCGGATACCGCCTGGCGACCGGCAGCACGGACCAGACCATCCGGTTGTGGGACACCGCCAACGGCGCGCACATCCGGTGCATCACCCAGCGGGCCGGTGGCATCTACGACCTGGCCTACTCGCCGGACGGCAAGACGCTGGCCTCCGGCCACGGTGACGGCGCCATCCGCATCTGGACGGCGTAGCGCCGGCCTCGGGGTTGTATGTCAGGAAGGACGCCTTGTTGTGCACCAGCCGTGAAGAGGGCGTCCTTCCTGACAAGACAGCGGGTGCGCTAGGCGGAGGCAGCGCCGGCCAGGCGGGGGTACAGGCGGATCGCCGTGCCGTGCAGGATGTGCGCCCTCGCCTCGGCCGGCACGCGGGCGAGCACGGTCCGGGCGGTGGCGATCAGCTCGTCGAGGGGTTCGGTCGCGGCCGGGAAGTTGGAGCCCCAGGCGATGCGAGACGAGCCGAACGCGACGAGCAGCGGCTCGAGGAACCGCTCGGGCGCGGTCACCGTCGCGAGCAGTGACGTGTTGCGGATGGTGAGCTTCAGGAACAGGTTCGGGTAGGTCGCGAGCGAGCACAGCGTCCGCGCCGCCTCGGCCTCCTGCCCGTCGGCGATCGGCGGGTACGCCATGTGGTCGAGCACGACGCGGGTGTCCGGGAACCGCTCCAGCACCGCACGCAGGTCATCGGCGGCCGGCAGGCGCATCTGCACGCAGACGGGCACGTTCAACTCGGCCGCCGCCTTCCAAAAGGGGAACGTCGCCGGGCTGCTCAGCCAGTCGGCCTGGTCCGGCATCGTGCTGCCGGTCGTGAACAGTCGGGCGCCGACAAGGCCGCGCTCCTGGACCCAGTACGCCAGTTGGTCCGGGGCATTGGCGGCGAGCGGGTCGAAGCAGCCGACGGCGAGCAGACGGTCCGGGTAGGCGGCGCTGCTGTCGGCGACGTAGCTGTTGTCGTAGCCGTAGGCGGTGGAGGCCTGCACGAGCACGGCCTTGTCGATGCCGTTCGCGTCCATCAGCGCCAGAAACTGCTCGGTGGTCACCGGGCGGCTCGCCGCCCAGCCCGAGACGGTGCCACCCAGCGGGGCGAGGGGATACCGGGCGGTGTCCGCGGCGATCACATGTGGATGAATATCAATTATCGACATGCGTAGTCACTTCCTCAGCACAGTGGATAGTCGCCGGGCGCGAAGAGGTCCTCGACGGCGCCGGGCGGTGCCGACAGCAGGTGCTGGTTGTGGGCGAACCGCACCAGCGCCTCCAGCGACAGGCGGTTCGCGTCTACGCCGTACGGCAGGCCGTCCCGGCCCACGACCGTGGCCTGGCTGGCCAGCCGTCGAGAGGTCGCGTCCTCCGGCAACGCCGCCGCCTCCGCCTTTGCCGTGGCGAAGGCCTCATACAGCCGGGTCGGCAGGTCGGGCTCGGTCTTGACGAGCTCCTCGCGGAGCACGATCACGCTGTGCAGGGGGTAGATCCCCGTGCGCTCGAACCAGTCCCGCGCCAGCACGTCGGGCGCCGCGAACAGGGGATACGGCTGTTCCTCGGGGTCGGCTGGTTCGCTGGCCTCGACCGCCGTCCAGCCCTCGCGTGGCTTGCCGGCCCGGCCGGTGCCGGCGTTGCCGCCGAGGGCGGCCGCGAGGTGCCCGGCGCGAAACGCGCTGACCAGACTCTCGCCGTCCGCGACGGGCACGACGTTCGTCGGTGGCGTGTAGCCGGGGACGTGCTCCTCGTCGTCGGTCACCCAGGTGATCCGGTCGAGGTCGACCCCGAAGTCCTCGGCCAGCAGCCCGCGGACCCACACCCCGGTCGTCACCGAGTACGCCCGCACGCCCACGCGTTTGCCCACGAGGTCCGTCGGCACGCGGATGCCCGAGCGCGGATGGCAGCGCAGGTCGTCGTGGTGGAAGCGGCGATTCAGGAAGACCGGAATCGCGATGATGGGAATGCCGGCCTCGCGGGCCAAGAGGTACGTCGTCGGCGCCAGCTCGGCCACATCGAACTCGAGGTCGCGCACCATCCGGCGGTAGGCGGCGATGATGGGCTCGACGTGCACGGGGCGCAGGGTGAACCCGGCCACGGTGGGTGCGTCGGTGACCAGGGCCGTCGCATGGCGATAACGACCAATAGCGATAGTTAACTCAGGCACGCTTAATGACCGCCTTGCTGAATCGAAGTGCATCCCTGCCTTGAGTTGGTGACCTGATCATGCCCGCCCGGGTCGCCGGGAGTCAACAGTTGGCAGACATTATTGGCTGACAAGCGCGGCACAGAGCCCTACAAGACGGCATAAAACGGGCGCTATGAAGCGGATTGTCTGCAAGGATTGACTGCCGATAGGCTTGACATGCCGGAAACAATCGGCCGAGAATCCCAGCCATGATCACGGGAGCCCTCGCCCGAGAAGAGCGCCCAGTCGCTCCCAACCCCTCCGCCCCCACGCGCCGCACCGCTCGCTGGCGGCACCTGTCGATCGACCTGCGGCGTCACGCGGTGCCGGTGTCGCTACTGCTGGTGCTCTGCCTGGCGATTGCGGCGCCCCTGGCCGGCGTGGTGATGCAGAGCTTCCGCATTCCCGAGACCCTGTTGACCGACACCTGGTCGCTGGCCAACTACCGGCGGCTGCTGGAGTCGGACATTCTCGCGTCGGCCCGGGCGAGCCTGATCATCGCGTTCGGCAGCACCATCATCGCCACGGTGGTCGGCGTGACGCTGGCCTGGATCGTCGCGCGCACCGACGTCCCGTTCCGGCGTGGCCTCGAGGCGTTGAGCGTCATGCCGTTCTTCCTGTCGCCCCTGATCGGATCGGTCGCCTGGACCTACCTCGGTGACCCACGGATGGGTCTGCTCAACAAGGCCCTGATCTCGACCGGTTTGATACGGGAGCCGCTGATCAATATTCACTCATACGCCGGCATCATCTTTGTGCTTGGCCTGTTCCTGGTGCCGTTCGTCGTTGTCCTGTCGACCTCGAGCCTGCGTCAGATGGACTCGTCGCTGGAGACGGCGGCACGGGTCTGCGGGGCCAGCACGGCACGCACGATGCTGCGGGTCACGGTGCCCCTGGCCGCGCCCGCCGTGCTCTCCGCTGCGCTGCTCGCGTTCGTGTTCGCGATCGAGGACCTGTCCGTCCCGCTGCTGTTGGGCTACCCGCAGGGGATCCAGACCCTGTCGACCCGGATCTACGACTCAGTGCAGATATTTCCGCCCAAGTACGGAGTCGGCGCCGTGGTCGGCGTGTTCCTGATGTGCATCACGGCCCTGTGCCTGTGGCTGCAGCGGTGGACGTTGCGCCGGCGGTCGTTCTTCACGGTCACCGGTCGCAGCGGGGGCGAGCAGGACCTGGTCCGCCTCGGGCGTGGTCGGTGGCCGGTGTTCGTGCTGGTGCTCGGGTACGTCTTCGTCTCCGCCGTGCTGCCGCTGGGTGTGCTGGCCATCGTGGCGTTGTCCGCGCGCTGGACCGGTGACGTCCGACTCGACGAGCTGACGCTGGCGAACTTCCGCGCCCTGTTCGCGCACGGCTCCAATGTCCCGTCGGCCCTGCTGAACAGCCTGGTGCTCGCCACGATCTGCGCCACGGTGGCGATCCTGCTCGCCGTCGTCGCCGTCTACGCCATCGAACGCACCCAGGTGCCGGGCCGACGCCTCTTCGAGGCCGTGCTGACGTTCCCGGTCGCGGTCCCCGGCCTCGTCCTGGCCGTGGGCCTGCTCGCCCTGTTCATTCACACGTGGCTGTTCGCGACGCTGGTCATCATCGGCATCGGTTACGTCATCCGCGACTTCCCCCTGGGCCAGCGCAACGTGGCCGCGTCCTTCGCCGCCATCCACCCCGAGCTGGAGGAGGCCGCTCGCGTCGGTGGGGCGCGCTGGCTGCGTTACGTCCGGCGGGTCCTGCTGCCGTTGCTGCGCCCCGGCCTGATCGGCGGCTGGTTGCTGTTGTTCCTCGCGTTCATGCGAGAGGTTCCGATGTCCGCGATGCTCAGCAGCAGCAGTACCCGCACGCTGGCCGTGGAGCTGCTGAACAACGTGGCGTTCGCCCCGCCCGGCGTCGTCGCTGCATTCACGTTGATGCAGGTCTCGATCCTGCTTTTCGCCGCCTGCCTGCTCTGGCTCGCCACCGCGGGCGGTGGTCGCAACCGCACGCGTGCCCTGGAGGTATAGCCATGTACCGATCGAATCGCGCCATCGCGACCGGTGGTACCGTACCGTCGACCGACGTCGCGTCGGGCGAGTCGGGGTCGGCCCCGTTCCTGGCGGTCACCAAGCTCAGCCGCCAGTTCCGCGGCGTGGGCGGCGTCCGGGAAGTGAGCTTCACGGCCGAGCGGGGCGAGCTCGTCACCCTGCTCGGGCCGTCGGGGTGTGGCAAGACGACGACTCTGCGCTGCCTGGCCGGGATCGAGGTTCCCGAGAGCGGCAGCGTCCGGGTCGGCGACCACGTCGTCACCGACATCGACCGGGGCATCCATCTGGCCCCGGAGAACCGCAACGTCGGCATGGTCTTCCAGTCGTTCGCCCTGTGGCCCCACATGACTGTCTTCGAGAACGTCGCGTTTCCGTTGCGGTCGCGGAAGACCCCGGCCGCGACGATTCGCGCGAAGGTGACCGGGATGCTCGAGCTCGTCGGTCTCGGCGACCTGCTCGACCGGACTCCGGCGCAGCTCTCCGGCGGACAGCAGCAGCGGGTCGCCCTGGCCCGGGCGCTGGTCTACGAACCCGAGCTGCTGCTGCTTGACGAGCCGTTGAGCAACCTGGACGCCGAGCGGCGCGAGGCGACCCGGCGGGACATCCGGCGATTGCAGCGGGAGCTGGGCATCACCTCGGTGTACGTGACGCACGACCAGGAAGAGGCCATGACGCTGTCCAACCGCGTCGTGGTCATGCGAGACGGCCTCGTGGTGCAGTCCGGCTCGCCGGAGGAGTTGCTGCAGAATCCCAACTCCCGGTTCGTCGCGTCGCTGCTCGGTCCGGCGAACTTCATTGATGGCACGGTTGTCGATGCGTTGGCGGCGTCGTCGACCGTGACCGTCGCGCTGCACACGGGCGGTGGCTCGGTCCACGTCCCGGCCCGAAGCGTGGCGACGGTACGCCCGGGCGACCAGGTCACCCTGCTGTGGCGGCCCGGGCATCTGCAGCTGCACCGGCCGACCGACCCCGGTATCCCGAGCGGCGCGGTCGAGGCGAGGCTGGCCGACGTCCGCCTCGGCGCGGTCATGACCGAGTACGTGGTCGACATCGACGGGCTGGCCGTCCGCGGCTTCGCGCTACGCGACCTGCCCGCGGCCGTCGGCGACCGGGTGCTGGTCTCCTGCCCGCTGGCCAACTCGGTCTGCCTGACGAGCTGACCTCATCGGAGACCGACCCCACCTCCGACGACGTGAAGAACCTGATGACCCGACTCAACTCGACAGCCTGACGCACCTGACGACCCGACCCCACCCACCTGGTGAGGCCACCGTTCAGCAAGGAGAAGAAAGTGCTCGATGACTCTGTGTCCCGGTCCGCCGCCACCTTCGGGCCGATGCAGGTGGACTGGGAACCGCGCGTCAACATGGACCGTCTGCGGACCCAGCGACTGGCGCGCACCAAGGAGGCGATGGCCAGGTTCGAGGTCGACTTCCTCATCCAGTTGCGGGCCGAGAACGCCCGTTACAGCACCGGAATCAAGCGCCTGTACTGGCCGACGCTCCAGCTGGGCGGCGGGCCGTTGGTGACGCTGGCGGCTAACGCCGACCCGGCCGTGTGGATCATCGACCCGGAGTTTGCATCGACCACATTGGACTGGATTCCGGCCGACCGCTTCCACACGCCTTACCAGATGGACATCCGGCGCGACGTGGAGAGTTTCGTCAGCGACCTGTACGAGTACTTCGGCTCCGCCATCGAGACCGCCCGCATCGCGGTGGACATCTGGTCACCGGCCATGTTCGACGTCTTCCGCGAGCGTCTGCCCCGGGCCACCTTCGTCAACGGCCAGGAACTCATGATCTCCGCTCGGCAGATCAAGACCGAGGAGGAGATCAAGTGCATGAAGCTGGCGTACGCGATCTCCGAGGCGGGCATGCAGGCGGCCAAGGATCTGCTCCGGCCCGGAATTCGGGAGTGCGAGCTCGTCGGTGAGTGCTTCCGCAAGATGTGGGAGCTCGGGACCGAGACGACCCAGTGCTCCGAGGTGGTCAACTCCGGCCCCGGCACGCATCCGTACCGGCGCTTCCACAGCGACCGCATCGTTCAGCACGGCGACATCGTGAACATGGACTTCGGTGGCTGCTTCAACGGCTACTTCGGTGACTTCTGCCGGGCCTTCGTTTGCGGCGGCAAGCCGACCCCGGCTCAGCTCGATCTGCTCAAGCGAGCGGTGGACCTCCAGTTCGAGGCGCTCAACGCGCTCGGGCCCGGCGTAAATCCGTCCGAGCTGTGCCGCAAGCTGGGCCGGCGCACCCTGGGCCACGGCATCGGCATCGCTGCGTTCGAGGGGCCGCACCTGCGGGCCACCGACGACTACGAGCTCCAGCCCGGCATGACGTTCTCCATCACCACGCCGCCCCTGGGCGCGGACGGGGTCGGCGGCGTCCACCTCGAGGACGAGATCGTCATTACCGAGACCGGCATCGACCTCTACTCCACCTACCCGTACACATTGGACTGAGCATGTCGCAACGATCCGAGGGCCACGTGGGCTGGGGGCTGGTCGGGACGGGTCGGCACGCCGACCAGTACGTCGCGCCAGCCATCCAGTCCGCGACCGGGGCGTACCTCGCCGCCGTCTGCGGCACGGACACGACCCGGACCGAGGCGTTCGCACACCGCCACGGCGTCGCCGCTGCGTACACCAGCCTCGAGCGGATGCTCGACGACGCCTCGGTGACCCACGTGTTCGTGTGCTCACCGAACGACCTGCACGAGGAGCACGTCCGGCTGTGCGCGCAGCGTGGTCGCGCGGTGCTGTGCGAGAAGCCGCTGGCGCACACGCCGGAGTCGGCCGCCCGCATGGTGGAGGTCTGCCGGTCCCACGGGATACCGCTCGGGGTCGGGTACCACCTGCGTCACAACCGGGCCCATGTCCGCGCGCGGGAGGCGATCGCGGCCGGGGCGGTCGGTGAGGTGCTCAGCGTCGAGGTCCAGTACGTGCACCGCACCGGGACGGCCCCCGCGGCGCCGCTGCCGGCGTGGCGGCGCGACCCGGGCCGGGTCGGCGGCGGGCAGTTCGCCGGCACCGGCACCCACGCCGCCGACCTGGCCGGCTGGCTGGTTGCCGACACGCTGGCCAGCGTCTATGCGACGCAGTACCGGCACGCCACCGACGACGGTGGTGAGCACATCGTCCAGACGGTGGTCGGCCGGCTCGCTGGCGGGGTCCTGGTCAGCCTCTCGGCCGGCCGGATGCCCCACGCTCTCAACGCCGTCACCGTCACCGGAACGAAGGGTGTTGTGCGCCTGACCGGATCGGTCGGCAACCGTGGTGGCGGACGGATGGAGATCCTCCGGCCGGACAGCACGACAACCGTCGAGGTCGTCGAGCATGACGTCTACCGCGAGCAGATCGAGGCATTCGAACGGGCCGTCAGACTCGGCTACCGCCCGAGCGCCGACGGCGTGGACGGCCTCAACGGCGTCAACGTCGCGGTCGCCGTCGAGCGGTCGCTGCAGAACGGAGCTGAGGTCGTCGTCGGCGAACTGGCCACGGCCGGCAAGGAGTGACATGACCACGTTGATCACGAAGAGGTTGCCGTACCTCGCCACCACCGAGCGGATGCTCAGCCCGCTCGGACCGGTCGTCTACGCCGAGGACATCTCGGCCGCCACGCTCCGGGCCGCGGCCCGGGACGCCACGATCGTGATCGCGACCAAGGGGGCGGTGATCGACGACGACCTGCTTGACGCCGCGCCCAAGATCCGGGTCATTGCCGCCCCGACTGCGGGATACGAATGGATCGATGTCGCGGCGGCCACGCGGCGGGGCATCCCGGTCATCGCCAACACCGGGGCCGCCGCCGAGAGCGTGGCGACCTTCGCCGTCGGGGTCGTGCTCGCCTACAGCCGCCGGATCGTCGCCGCGGACCGGGCGCTGCGCTCGGGCCAGCCGTGGAGCGAGGTCCGCACACGGTACGCCACGGTCGGCCAGGCTATCGGCACGGACCTGACCAACGCCACGATCGGCATCGTCGGCCTCGGCCACATTGGACGGAAGGTCGCCGAGAAGCTGGCCATCATCCGCCCGCGCCGGATCGTCGGGTGTGACCCGTACGTCACGGCTGAGGACGCGCAGCGGCTCGGAGTGGAGTTCGGCTCCGACCTGCTCACGATCGCCCGGGAGTCCGACGTGCTGCTCGTGCACGTCCCCCTTGTCCCCGCGACCCGCCACCTCATCAACCGCGAGGTCATCGCCGCGCTGGGCGCCGACGCGCTGTTGGTCAACTGCTCGCGCGGGGAGGTCGTCGACGAGCCAGCCCTGATCGAGGCGCTCCGCACCGGCCAGCTCGGTGGGGCCGCGCTCGACGTCTTCACCGAGGAGCCGCTGCCGGCCGACTCGCCGCTGCTCGGCCTCGACAACGTCATCCTCACCCCGCACATCGCGGGAGTCACCCGCGAGTCCGATGAGGTGCGCGCCCGGGAGATCGCCGAGCGCATCCTCACCTGCCTCGACGGCACCCGGCCCGTCGGGTTGGTCAACCCCGAGGTATGGCCCCCATCCGTCGCCTGGCACCGCGACCAGGCCCCGGCTTCCTGAGGACTATCGATGAAATTCGCTTTCTTCGACGACGATGTGCTCGGCCTCGTCAGCGGGGCCGACGTCGTGCCCATCCCCGCGTTGCTCATTCCCGGGACGGACCCGCATGGTCGGCTGCTCGAGCTCATCGACCGCTATGAGCGCATTCGGGAAGCGTTGACGGCGCTGGCGGCCGACGGAACCGGCCGACGGCCGCTCGCGGAGGTGACGCTCCGACCGCCGGTGCCGCGGCCGACGCAGCTGCTCTGCGCGGTGAAGAACTACGCGGACGACCGACAGGGGGTCGAGGCGGACTTCTTCCTGAAGTCGCCGCTGTCCCTCGTCGGCTCCGGCGCGACGATTCACCTCCCGCCGGACGGAGCCCGCGTCTTCCACCACGAACCGGAGCTCGCCGTCGTCATCGGCACGGCCGGCACGGACATCGCGGCAGACCGGGCGATGTCCCACATCTTCGGCTACACCGGATTCCTCGACGTCTCGGCCCGCGATCTGGGCAGCACGTACTACTACAAGAAGTCCTTCCGCACCTTCGGCCCCATGGGACCGGTGCTGGTCACCGCGGACGAGATCGGCGATCCGCACCAGCTGCGGGTGCAGTTGCGCGTCAACGGCCAGCTCCGGCAGGACTTCAGCACCGGCCAGATGGCCAACCGGATCGACCGTCTCATCGAGGTCGCCTCGCACGTCGGCGGCCTCGTGGCGGGTGACGTCATTGCCACCGGCACCTACCACATCGGCATGGGTCCGCTCCAGGACGGCGACTCGGTAGAGATGTCGATAGAGCACATCGGCGATCTGCACGCGCGGGTGGTCGACCCGCAGCAGCGCCGCTGGGACGCGTCCGGCGTCCGGCTCGAGCCGGCCACGCCGTCGCTGCGGGCATGACGACGGGCTAAGGAGCACAATCATGCGGATCGTTCTCGGCGCCCAGAGCCTCGCCCAATGCCTGCGCGACCACACGTTCGCCGACGGAACGTCGCCGGAACTGGTGGACGTACGCCCGACCCATCGCGCGTTCGCGCCGATGGTGAACGCGCAGGCGTACGACCTGAGCGAGCTGGCCATCGTGACCTTCCTGCAGGCCTTCGCCGCCGGCCGGCCGATCCTCCTGCTTCCGGTGACCGCGCTGGCCCGATTCCAGCACCACTGCCTGGTGAGCATCGCGGGGGCGGTGGCCTCGCCGGCCGACCTGCCCGGCCGCACCGTCGGCGTGCGCTCGTGGAGCCAGACCACGGGCGTCTGGGTGCGGGCACTGATCAGCGATGACCATGGCATCGACCTGCGCACGATCCGCTGGCGGGTGTACGAGGGCTCGCACGTCTCCGGCGTCGAGGATCCCGACTTCGTGGTCCGGGCCCCGGAGGGCGCGAAGCTCGTCGATGACTTCCGGTCCGGGGCGGTGGATGCCGCGATCCTGGGCAACGAACTGCCCGACGACCCGCGGGTCACCTGCCTCATTGACGACCCGCCCCGGGCGGCCGCGGCCTGGTACGCCCGGACCGGGGCCGTGCCGATCAACCACGTGGTCGTGGCGAGCAGCCAGTACGCGCGGAAGCAGCCGGAGCGGGTCCACGAGGCGTTCCAGGCGATGCTGGCGGCCAAGCCGGCCCCGCGCCCCACGTCCAACCCGGACTTCGCCCCGTGCGGGTTCGACGCCATGCGGCCGTCCCTGGAACTCGCCAGCCGGTACGCGCACGAGCAGGGCCTGCTGGCCCGACCGGTCTCGGTGGACGAGGTCATCGCCGCCACGGTGGACGTGCTGGGCTCGCACCCCGCGTTGTTCCATGGACGACCGGACGTGATGTAGCTATGATTATCGATGTTCATGGCCACTACACGATGGCGCCGCCGCAGCTGGACGCCTATCGGGGTCGGCAACTGTCGTCCCTGAACCGGCCCCACCGGCGGGCGCTCGCGGTCAGCCGGGACACCGTGGCCGAATCGCTGCAGGAGCCGCTTCGCCAGATGGACGAGCGGGGCATCGATGTCGTTCTCATGAGCCCACGTGCGGCCGGCATGGGGCACGACATCGGGGACGGGCGGCTCAGCCGGTACTGGACCGAGGTCAACAACGACCTGATCCGGCTGGTGGCCGACCTCGCCCCGGGCCGGTTCGTGCCGGTGTGCCAACTGCCTCAGTCACCCGACACCACGCCGGTCGCCTGGATCGACGAGCTGCGGCGCTGCGCTGACATGGGTTTCGTGGGCTGCTTGGTGAACCCCGACATCTCCGGTGGTTTACCGCCGTTTACGCCGCCGCTCGGCGACCGGTGGTGGTACCCCCTGTGGGAGGCGGTGGTGGAGCTCGGCTTCACCGTGATGATCCACGCCAGCGCCACCCGCAACCCGTCGTTCCACCTCAACGGGTCGCACTACATCGCGCAACACTACGCGGCCACGGTCGAGCTGTGCTCCAGCCGCATATTCAAGGACTTCCCAACTCTGCGAATCGTCGTGCCCCACGGCGGCGGGGGCATCGTGTTCAACCTGAACCGGCACCGCTCGCTGCACCGGCTGGACGGACTCGACGACTTCGACGAGGCGTTGTCCCGGCTGTACCTCGATACGGCCGTGTACGACCAGGACTCGCTGGCCATGATGCTCACCAAGCTGGACCGTTCGCGGATCCTGTACGCCGCCGAGATGTTCGGAACGGCGAAGGCGATCAACCCTGAGACCGGTCGGTCCTACGACGACAACCTGCCGCTGCTGCGGGCCGCCGCCCGGGAAGCGGACCTGTCGGACGTGCTCTGGCGCAACGCGCTCGCCGCGTTCCCCCTGCTCGCACGTCATCTGCCGCCCGGTCGGACGTCGGGGGAGGACCACGATGACGGCTGACCACTCCCGGCCCGCCCCCGGCGCCCCGGCCGTGTACACCCGGGTGCCCCGGCCCGACGCCGCGGTCGTGCAGGCGCTGTCGCCGTTCGGCGTCGCCACCGTGCACGAGGCGTACCACCGGCGCGGCCTCATGCACGGTCTGTCCCCGCTCGACCCGGAGTGGCGGATCTGTGGACCGGCGGTGACGGTGCTCATCCACGCGGGCGACAACCTGATGGTGCACGCAGCGATCGAACAATGCCGACCTAGAGATGTGTTGGTGGTGGCGACGCTGTCGCCGTCGTCGCACGGCATCTTCGGTGAGCTGTTGGCGACCCTGTGCGCGGCGCGGGGAATCGCCGGCCTCGTCAACGACGCCGGGGTCCGGGATTCGCAACTGATCCGCCGCATGGGCTTTCCGGTCTGGGCCCGCGCGGTGAGCGCGGCCGGTAGCACCAAGCACACACCCGGCTGGGTGAACGTGCCCGTGGTCTGCGGCGGGGTCCTCGTCCGTCCCGGGGACCTCGTCGTCGCCGACGCCGATGGCGTCGTGGTCGTCAAGGCCGAGGACGGAGCGGAGGTCGCGCGCCGGGCGCGGGAGCGCGAGGAACGCGAGGAAGCCATACGCACGGCCTACCGGGCCGGCACACCGAAGGACGTACGCCAGCTGTTGCTGGACGGGGGCGTCGCCTTCATCGACAGCACTGAACGGTAGCGCGGCTAGCAGCGCTGCAGGGCGCGAGAACGCGCCTTCGTCCCCCGTAGTTCGCCAACCAGTGTCCACGAAGGAGACCCAGTTGAAGCTCCATCGTTTCGGCCGGAGATCCCGGCACCTCAGCCTCGCTGTCGGTGCGTCGCTGCTGCTCGTCCTGACCGCCGCCTGCGGTGGGTCGAGCGAGCCGTCCGGGAACACCGACACCGACGGCATCACCGCCCCGGTCCTGGAGGGACTCGACCAGGCGGAGCGCGACCGCGTCGCGGGCCTGATCGCCGAGGCCAAGAACCAGAGCCTGACGTGGATCGACTCGGTGGTGGCCCCCGAGTCGGCCACCGCCATGTTCAACGAGTTCAAGACCCTCTACAACCTGCCCGACGTCAGCCTCACCTACGAGCGCCTGACCTCGGGCGAGCTGAGCTCGCGGCTGCAGCAGGAGGTGATGGCGCGCCGGGTCAACACCGACTTCTTCGGCGTGGCGTCGCCGCGGTTGCTCGCCGAACTGGACAAGGCCGGTGCGCTGCTCGACTACGAGTCGCCCCAGTCGGTGCACTACGCCGACTCGAGTAAGTACGTGACCCAGAAGCCCGGTCGCTGGATCGCCCCGGTCGCGTACTCGTTCGCGGTCGTCGTGAATCCGGCCATCTACCCGAAGGAGATCACGAGCTGGGCCGACCTGGCCGACCCCGAGCTGCGGGGCAACTGGGACGTGCCCAATGTGGCGGCGAACGAGGGATCGCTGTACTGGTACGTCGGTCTCCGGTCGGTGCTGCCCCTGTCGACCTTCGAGGCGTGGGCCGCGAACGAACCCATGACGTCGACGGGTAGCTCCGTGCAGGAGGCGCAGAAGGTCGCGCAGGGGCAGATCGCCATCTCCATCACCGCCGGGTTCCGGGTTTCGCAGACCGTGGCCCAGACCCAGGTGCCGCTGAGGGTCTTCCATCCCAAGGAGGGGGCGGTGCTTTCCGGCCAGTCGTACGCCATCGTCAACGGGACTCGCAACGAGGCGCTGGCCAAGCTGTTCATGGACTTCCTGCTCAGCAAGCGGGGCCAGGAGATGTACACCCAGCTGGAGGGCATCCCGTCGTTCTACCCGGGCGTGGAACTGTCGGCCGAGCAGCGGCAGTACCAGCCGGTGCTGGCGGACCTGAACCTGATCCCGCTGGACACCAGCGCCCTGACCGACGAGGACCTCGATAAGTACCGGTCAGAGTGGACATCGACCTTCAACCGGTGACGGAGTCCTTCAACCGGTAACGGGACCCTCAGCCGGAAATAGGAACCTCGACCGGTAACGGGAACCGTTGATCGGAAATGAGAAAGGCGCGGTCTGATCGATCCCGCGGCTGCCCTTCGGGCACCGGCTCGACCGGGCAGTCGCGGGCGCCGGGATCGGGTCCGACGCCGGGTTATTGCACAATGGTTCATCGATCGGTGCGGACCGTTCCGTCGGGAACGCGGCGCCGCAGCGGCTGATTGCGGAGGTCAGCGGTGAGCAAGGACGTGTCGGTCGTGAGACAACCGAGCGGTCCGAACGGGACTCGCGCGTCCGACGACAGCACCGTCGCCAAGGCGTACCAGGCTCTGGCCACGGCGATTCGCGACGGTGAGTTTCACCCCAATCAACGGCTGGTGGAGAACGAGCTGACCGAGCGGTTGGGGGTCTCCCGCGCGACCCTGCGGGCCGTGTTCACGCGGCTGCACCAGGAGGACTACATCGTCGTCGAGCACAACAAGGGCGCCCGTGTGCGGGCCTTCACCGTGGACGAGGCGCTAGAGATCCTCCAGACCCGGGAAATCCTCGAGGGAGCGGCTGCCGGGCTCGCGGCCGGGCGGATCACCGACGACGAACTGCGCCATCTTGAAGAGATCCTGACCGATATGAGGGTCGCGGCCAGCGACCGGGACGGGGCGCGCTACTCCAAGCTCAACCGCCGCTTCCACGAGGTGGTGGTACAGGCGTCGCGCCAGCCCACCCTCATCAAGTTCATCAAGATCACCCCGTATCCCCTGGTCATGCGGCAGTTCCGCAACGCGCAGACCGTGCACCCGCGGACCGGCTCGCTGGAGGAGCACCAGGCGATCTTCTCGGCGCTGGTGGTGCGCAACGCGGTCGCGGCCGAGGCCACGATGCGATTCCACGTGTCGTCGGCCCGCCGAGCCCTGACGCTCGCGGGCGCCGACACCGCCGCCTTCGCCGAGTAGCCCGGGGTCTGGGCCGCCGCCTCACGTGTGTCAGGAAGGACGCCTTCTTGGGCAAAACCGTCAAGAGGGCGTCCTTCCTGACACACGGGGCGATCAGGACCGGAGGTCAGGCGGCGTACTTCTCGACCAGGGCGCCGACGGACGGCAGGGCGGCCTGGATGTGCTCGGCGGCGCTGCCCCGGACCGCGGCGTAGGCCTTCTTGATGACGCTCCGGTTGGACCGCTCGGCCATCGCGTCGGTGACGCTGAGCATCGCCTCGGCCACCTCGGCCCCGCGGCCGGCCAGGAACTCGCCGAAGTTGCCGCCGCCGGCCTCGTTGAACTGCGTCCAGTACGGCTGCAGCTTCTCCATGAGCTTGGGGACGATCCGCGCGATCATCGTCTCGTAGTAGCCGGGCGCGAAGGTCGTCACCACCTTGTAGCTGGCCTTGAGCACGGTCGCGGAGACGCCCGACTTCGCGGCGACCTCCTGGTCAACGAGCGCCCGGCAGTCTTCGGTGATGCGCTGCAGAGCCCCGTCCGACTGCAAAATGTCCGAAAGGGTAGCGTACGTAGGCAATGTAACTCCTTGACTGTCTCAGGGGCCGCCGCCACGCGGCGAGCGCGCCAGCCGAACGGTCAGGCAACTTATACCCAACTCGCAAGTGCTATGGCCGTAATGGACCGGGGCGCGTCTGTCGGAAAGCCGCTGCGCGCCGACGACCGGCGCGGAGTTCGGGCGGGAGTGGCGGGCACGGAGTGCATCTCCAGCACCGGAGATCCTCAGCTCTGATGCTTGCGGCGGGCCGCCTCCCGAGCCCGGGTGGCCTGGTCGAGCGTGACCTTGCGCAGCCGGATCGCGGTCGGCGTGACCTCGACACACTCGTCGTCGCGGCAGAACTCGAGCGCCTGCTCCAGCGACAGCCGCCGGGGCGGAATGAGCTTCTCGGTCTCCTCGGCCGTGGACGAGCGGATGTTGGTGAGCTTCTTCTCCTTGGTGATGTTGACGTCCATGTCGTCGGCCCGGGAGTTCTCGCCGACGATCATCCCCTCGTAGACCTCCGTGCCCGGCTCGACGAACAGCGTGCCCCGCTCCTGCAGGTTCAGCATGGCGTAGGCGGTGGCCACGCCGGCCCGGTCGGCCACGAGCGAGCCGGTGGGCCGCGTGCGCAACTCGCCGAACCACGGCTCGTACGACTCGAAGACGTGGTGCATGATCCCGGTGCCGCGGGTGTCGGTGAGGAACTCGGTGCGGAAGCCGATGAGCCCGCGGGCCGGGACGAGCCACTCCATCCGGATCCAGCCGGTGCCGTGGTTGGTCAGCTGCTCCATGCGCCCCTTGCGGGTGGCCAGCAACTGGGTGATCGTGCCGAGGTACTCCTCGGGCGCGTCGATGGTCAGCCGCTCCACCGGCTCGCACAGGCGTCCGTCGATGGTTTTCGTCACCACCTGCGGCTTGCCCACGGTCAGCTCGTAGCCCTCCCGCCGCATCTGCTCGACCAGCACCGCCAGCGCCAGCTCGCCGCGTCCCTGCACCTCCCAGGTGTCGGGCCGCGTCGTGGGCAGCACCCGCAGCGACACGTTGCCGATCAGCTCGCGGTCCAGGCGCTCCTTCACCAGGCGAGCGGTGACCTTCGATCCCTTGACCCGGCCCACCATGGGCGAGGTGTTGGTGCCGATGGTCATGGCGATGGCCGGCTCGTCGACGGTGATGCGGGGCAGCGGACGCGGGTCGTCGGCGTCGGCGAGCGTGTCACCGATCATGATGTCGGGGATGCCGGCGACGGCGACGATGTCGCCCGCCCCGGCGGACTCGGCGCTGCGCCGCTCCAGGCCCTCGGTCACCAGCAGCTCCGAGACGCGTACCCGATCGATCGTGCCGTCGGCTCGGCACCACGCCACCGTCTGTCCCTTGCGGAGGGTGCCCTGGTGGATACGGCACAGCGCGAGCCGGCCGAGGAACGGGGAGGCGTCGAGGTTGGTGACGTGCGCCTGCAGTGGGGCACCCTCCACATAGGTCGGTGGTGGGATGGTGTCCAGGATGGTGCGGAACAACGGCTCCAGCGAGTCCGAGTCGGTCGGCACCGTGCCGTCGGCGGGCTGGGTCAGCGAGGCCACGCCGGCCCGGGCGCAGGCGTAGACGATCGGGAAATCGATCTGGGTGTCGTCCGCGTCGAGGTCGAGGAACAGCTCGTACGTCTCGTCGAGCACGGTCTTGATGCGCGCGTCCGGCCGGTCCACCTTGTTGACGACCAGCACGATCGGCAGCCGGGCCTGCAACGCCTTGCGCAGCACGAACCGGGTCTGCGGCAGCGGCCCCTCGCTGGCGTCGACGAGCAGCAGCACGCCGTCCACCATGGTCAGCCCGCGCTCGACCTCGCCGCCGAAGTCCGCGTGCCCGGGCGTGTCGATGATGTTGATCGTGACGGGATCGCCTGACTCCGGCTGGTAGCGCACCGCCGTGTTCTTGGCCAGGATCGTGATGCCCTTCTCCCGTTCCAGGTCCATCGAGTCCAGGACCCGGTCGGTGAGCTCGGCCTTCGTGTGCACCGCCGCGGCCTGGCGCAGCATGGCATCGACCAGGGTCGTTTTGCCGTGGTCGACGTGAGCGATGATCGCGACGTTGCGCAGGTCGGCGCGCACGTTGCGGCCAGCGCTGGTGGTGTCGGGCATGAGCCCATTCTTCCTGACGGCCCGGCGAGCGACCCGGCCGCGTCACTCCTGCTCGAGCCCGGGCCGTACCTGTGACCAGGATGAGCCGGCCGGCAATCGGCGTTGGTGGGGTAGCACGGGTTTGGGATGATTCCTCCGGGAGGAACGACGGTGCTGGATGTCGTGGCGTGGCTGGGCCAGTTGCCGCCGGCGCTGGTCTACGTCGTCGCGGCCGCGCTCGTGCTGGCGGAGACCGGACTCATCATCGGGCTGGCGCTGCCCGGGGAAGTCACGCTGATCGCGGTCGGGTTCCTCGCCTCGCTCGGCACGGTCGACCCGCACGTCGCGGTGGTCCTGCTGGTCGCGGCCGGCCTGGGCGGTGACGCGCTGGCCTTCGCCGAGGGCGTCCGGTACGGGCCGCGGCTGCGTGCCTCCCGTGCCGGCCAGCGGGTCGGGAACGAGCGGTGGGGCAAGGCCGAGGCGCTGCTGCGGCGCCACGGGGGCCGGGCCGTCGTCCTCGGCCGGTACGTTCCCTTCGGGCGGACCCTGCTGCCGCGCCTGTGCGCCATCGGCGGGATGCCGTACCAGCAGTTCGTCGGCTGGGACGCGGTCGGCGTGGTCACCCAGGTCAGCTCCGGGGTCCTCATCGGCTACCTCGCCGGCGGCTCGTACCAGCTCGCGTCGCAGCTGCTCGGCCGGGCGACCGGGGCGGTCCTGCTCCTGATCCTGGTGCTGGTCGGGCTGGTCGTGTTCGGCCGGTACCTGGGCCGCCACCCCGACCCGGTGACCGCGTTCGGCGACCGGCTGCGCCGCTGGGGGCCGCTGCGCTGGCTGGACGAGGCGTACGACGCGGCGTTCCGGTGGTTCACCCACCGGCTCGGGGTCGGCGGCGCGGTGGGCGCGACCATCGTGCTCGGCGTCGGCCTGCTGCTGGCGGCGGGGGTGCTGCTCAGCCTGCTCATCGACGTGGCCGTGCGCAGCAGCGGTTTCCCCCTCGTCGATCCCCTCGTGTCGTCCTGGCTGGCCGAGCAGCGCGAGCCGGAGACCGAACAGGCTGCCCGGGTAACGTTGTCGGTGCTGCGTGGCTCGTTCCTGGTGATCGCGGCCGGCGTGGTCGGGCTCGTGCTCAACCGCCACCCGGCGCGGTGGCGGGCCGACGTGCTCGGTGTCCTCGGCACCGTGGGGGCCTTCATCCCGCTGCTGATCCTGGCGGCGGCGACCGAGCTGGTCGGCGACGGCCGGCCGAGCCTGGTCGTCGCCGACGGTGAGGTGCACGACGGCGAGATCCTGTACGCCAATCAGGTCACCCTCGTGACCGCGAGCGCCGGCCTGGTCGCCTGGCTGGTCACCCGGCGGTTCCGGCGGTGGGGCGTCGGCGTGGCGTGCTGGACGGCCGCGGTCGGCACCGTGCTGCTGGTCAGCGCGGCCCGGCTCTACCTCGGTTGGAACTGGCCGAGCGAGGTGGTCGCGTCGGTGCTGCTGGGCGGCTGCTGGGTGACGGTGTTCGTGGTGGCGTGGCGGACGCGCGACCGGCTGCGGGCCGACGACCCCGAGGCCGCGGCGACCCTCGTGGGCATTCCGGGGGCGCGGTGATGCCGGGCGGGTCGTCGGGCTCGGACCCGCGGGCGGTCCGGGGGCTGTCGGTCGCGGGGCGCTGAGACGTTCCGGCGTTGGGGTCTTACGGGGGAGGCGTACGTGAGGCGACTGGAGATCGTGCTGCTGGCCGCGAATGTCGTGGCCTTCGTCCTGCTGGTGGTTCCGTTGCGCGGACGCGCGGCCTGGGCGCGGGCGGCGGTCCTGGCCCTGCCGGTGGTCGCAGCCGGGCAGGCCCTCGTCGAGGGGCCGCGGTGGCAACTCATCCCCGCCTACGCCCTGGCCGCCGTGTTCAGCCTGACGGCGCTGGTCCGGCTGGCTACGCAGCTCGGTTGGCCCGGGTTCCGGCGGCTGGTCCGCCCGCCGGGGCAGCGCGGTCACGGCCGCCGTGTCCTCGCCGGAGTGGGCGTCGGCGCCGCGGTGCTGGGCCTGGCGGTCGCGGCGTTCCTGCCCGTGGCGCTGCCGGTGTTCCAGCTGCCGCCGCCCACCGGTCCGTACGGCATCGGCACCCTGACGTACCACTGGGTCGACGCGTCCCGCGCCGAGGTCATCACGGCCGACCCGGATGATCGACGTGAATTGATGGTTCAGGTCTGGTACCCGGCGACGCCGGACTCGTCGGCCCCGCGAGCACGCTACGTCGAGGACGCCGAGGCGGTCGGACCGGCGGCGGCCGGCCTGCTGGGGCTGCCCGGGTTCGTCCTCGGACACCTCAAGTACGTGCGCAGCCACGCGGTCGCGTCGGCCCCGGTGGCGGACGGCGAACCGGCGTACCCCGTGCTGATCTTCCTGGCCGGCAAGGGCGGCTACCGCCAGGTGAACACGTTCCAGGTCGAGGAGCTCGTATCGCACGGGTACGTGGTGGCGGGCATCGACCAGCCCTACACCGCGTCCATGGTGGTCTATCCAGACGGGCGCCGGGCCGAGTACGACCGGCGGTTGGAGCCGCCCCACCGCCAGCCGGGGTACGACCCGCGCACCGCGCCGCCACACAATCCGCTCGCCGACAGCTTCGTTCCGCATCTGGCCCAGGACGTGTCGTTCGTGCTCGACCGGTTGGCCGACGTGAACCGGGCCGACCCGAACGGGCTTCTGACCGGCCGGCTGGACCTCTCGCGCGCCGGCCTGTTCGGTCAGTCGTTGGGCGGCATTGTCGGCGGCACCGCCTGCCTGCGCGAGCCACGGTTGCGGGCGTGCCTGCTCGAAGACGCCTACCTGACCACCGAGGTGGTCGCGGCGGGCCTGACCCAGCCGACGATGATGATGACGCGCGACGCGGAGACCATGCGGTTGGAGCGCCAGCGATCCGGCGGCTGGAGCGACGCGAANATTGAAGAAACACTATCGACGATGCGCGCGGTCTATGACCGCCTGCCCGGCCCGGGCTACTACGTCGAGGTGCCGGGCATGTTCCACATCGAGATGACCGACGCCCCGCTGTTCTCGCCGCTGGTGCAACTGCGCATGGGTGGCCCGCTGGGGATCAGACGGGTTCATGAGATCATCAATGCCTACTCGGTGGCGTTCTTCGATCGGCACCTGCGGGGCCGGCCGGCACCGCTGCTCGACGGCCCGTCGCCGCGGTACCCCGAGGTGCGGATCGAGTCGCATAGATGATTTGGTCGACCCGGTCGGCCAGCCTCGGTGGCCGGAGCGTGCGGTCGCCACCGGTCGGCCGGGGGTTCGCCACGCGGTCGGCCGGGTCGGGTGCGGTGACGGCGGCGGAGTATGGTTCCATCCCGTGCATACGGGGGAGGAACCACCAACCTATCGATTCGACCGTCGGCGCGACGTCTACCCGCCGACGGTTCGTCTCTCGTCCAGCGCCGGCCACGACGACGCACGGTGGTGGCGCCGTGTCGCGGTGGTGGCGGTAGCGGCATCGCTACTCGTCGTGGTCCTGGCGGGCGTCGGGGTTGCCCTGGCCCTGCGCTTGGGCTCACCGGGCGGGGCGGCCGAGCCGCCTCCCCAGCAGAGAGTCGGGTCGGTCGAGCCGACGCGGACGGCGGAGGGCGCCCCGTCCGCGCCGTCCGGGGCCGCCACTGCGTCACCCTCGTCAACCCCGTCGCCGTCACCTGACCAGAGCAGCGACCCGGTGCCCACCCCGTCTCGATCGGCCGGGAACCCGCCGGCGGTCTCGCCGCCGCCGCCCGGGCTGCCGGACTGCCCGAGCTACAAGGGCGCGTCGTTGGTGGGGGCGGAGGCGCCGGTTGCCGCCGGCCGGCCCTACCGGCCCGGCCAGCACTTCGGGCAGGGAATCGTCGAGCAGCGGGCGTCCACCGGCGACGGAGCACAGGTCGCGGTGCCTCTCACCGTCGTCACGGCCGCCGCCCACTGGAGGGGATGTCCGCAACCATCGATACCCCCACTGCCGGTTCAGGGCTGAGCCGCCGTGGCGGGCGGCGCGTCGCGGGTCGGAGACGACCGCCGTTGCGGAGTATGGTCGAACGCATGCCTTCGGGGGAGCAGTCGCCCATGCACAAAGATGACCGTTCTCACGGCGTCGACGAGCCGACGGTCTATCTTCCTCCCGTCGCCACCCACCACGACGACAGCGCTCCGTGGTGGCGTCGTCGCGCGGTGATGGCCGTCGCCGCGTCGTTCCTCGCCGTGGTGATGGTCGGCATCGGGGTGTTCCTGGCCCTGCGCCCCGACAAACCGGCCCAGTCGGCCAATCCGGCCCCGGTCACGTCGACCTCGGCATCGGCCAGTGCCACGCCCTCACCGACGCCGTCCGCGTCACCGTCACCCTCGCCGACCCCTTCCGCGTCGCCGACTGGCACCAGCAACCCGGTGCCGACCGCGCCGCCGACCGTGGCGCCTCCGCCAGCCGAGAAGCCGCCAGCGCCTCCGCCGCCGCCCCCGCCGATGCCGGATTGCCCGACCTACGACGGCGAGAACGCGCCGTTTGCCGAGGTCCGGGCGGCGCTGCAGGCCGCGGCCAGCAAGCACTACTGGGTGGGGGTCCGCAAGCCACCGGAGTACACCGGCGACGGCACGGACATCGAGATTCCATTTAACTTCGTTAAGGCAGTGGCCTGGCAGGAGAGCGGGTGGCAGTCGGCCATCCGGGCCTGTGACGGTGGCATGGGCACGATGCAGCTGATGCCCGGGACCATCGACCACCTCAACCAGCGGTTCGGCGCGAACTACAGCATCCCACTGGACCTGCGCGAGAACACCGAGGCGGGCGTCAACTACCTCCAGTGGCTGCTCATGTACTTCGGGCTGTACTACTACGGGCACAACTTCGACCCGTTCCTCGAGGCCAATGTCGGCCCTGGCGGGGAGAAACTGATGCTGATCGACGTGGTCGTCGCCGCCTACAACGTCGGGCCCGGGGCCCTGGAACGGCAGGCCGACGGCACCTTCTATCTCCAGATCTCCAACTGGGACTACGTCAACGCCGTCTGGCGGTTCGCCATGCAGGACTGCCCCTGCGACAACCTGTAGCCCGACGCGGCGTTGGCCGCGGTCGCCCATCTGCCGCCGAACCGGCGGGCGTGGGGCGAGGCCGTGCTGGCGGAATGGGCGGCGCTCCCCCCGGAGGCGCAGCGGCTGGGTTGGGCCCTGGGTGGTCTGTGGTTCATTCTCGGGAATCGAAGAATGAAAATCTTGCAGCCAATCGCTGTCTGGCTGCGGGTGGCGGCGATCCTCGGAGCGGTCTCCGTCGCGCCGCTCGCGTACGCCCAGGTGCTCATCCTGCGGGACGACGCGCCGGACGCGACCTTCCGGTCCAGCGTCCTCATGCTCGCGGCGCAGGTGCTGGTGGCCGTGGCCTTCCTGGCCAGCCTGCGACGGTGGTCGCTGCGCGCCTGGACCCTGGTCGTCGCGATCGTGGCCTGTGCCGGGGCGGCCGCCTTCGCCGGTTGGGACAACGGCGGTTGGCCGATCGTGGCCGCGATCGTGTTCCCGGCGGCGCCGGCCCTGCTCGCGACGCCCATCGTCATCGTCGACCTGGTGGCCCGCTGCCGGCCCGAGCCGGCCAACCCGTAGGTCCGGCGCTGCCGACATCGGTGAATGTATCGATGTTCGGCCGCTCGCCGGCCAGAGCCCGGGAGTCCTGGGGGAGCTCTGGCCGGTGAGCGTCCTGATCGGACAGATCCCGATCGGCCACGGACCGCGGAGAGCAGGAGGCCCGCTACCGGCAAGCGGATGCCGCTACAGGTAGAGG
>Ga0065720_1019219_pt1 | contig 32403 bp, 36 predicted proteins | sample Thericmetagenome_FD_59107 | JGI IMG/M metagenome (GOLD analysis project Ga0065720, IMG submission 59107) | Thermophilic microbial communities from the Joint Bioenergy Institute, California, USA of rice/straw/compost enrichment - eDNA_2 v2... | ecosystem: Engineered > Solid waste > Grass >... | reverse complement strand
CGTTTCATGTTTTTTTTTTTTTTTGGAGTGTTCTCTTCATGTCCTATGGGAGAGATTTTCATTGTTTAGAATCTTTTCCTCTTTCTCTTCCACACCATCACCATCCCATCCCTAAATTGTTTTTTTCTGATGTCCACCTGTACATCAAATAAGGTATTACAAAAGTAGTATATAAGGAGAACTAGTAAACCAACACGCAAAAAAAGGGGGGTTGATTGTCGGTAATTGATGAGAGGGGTTGAATGAAGATAGCTGATGGATACGAGCCTGCATGACTCATCCACATCCGGACCTAAAATCAAAAAGTCATCTTGGGAGATAGCGGTCGATACTAATCCGTTGCGGCCTTGAAAGAAGTGAGATGGTCGATATCTGCAAGGTCGAGCCGATATCAAACTGATCGAACTCCTCGATTGCAGGACCGGGGGGGAGGGGGAGATATGCCGATACTTCCAGTCATCTGCATCGCGAGATCAAGAGAGCTCGAGTCGAAGGGGGCGCTGCAAGGTCTTTGTCATGAAGTTGCGAATGAAACAGTCATGAGCCCTGGTGGCGACCGATTCCCAAACAAATGAGTTTTGGAAGTCCCATCGTATTGCTCCTTAAGCCTCATACTCCGTCGGCTTTGCTCATCCAAACCCCGATACATTTATCCCTAAAGCACCTGGCCAGCAGAATCCGACAAACCAAACCCCAAAGCAGATAAAGCCTCTCCCAAAGTAAACCATATCAGCGGCCCAAGGTAGTATGGTTGTATGAATGCGTTCATTATGTGCCAAACCGTCCCAAAGTTCCTTCCTGCAATAACCCAAATTCCCGCCCACCCAACCAACCAATCCACATCCGACAATGAAAGTGCGTTTGTTTTCAGCGATAAAAAGTGGCGCTAAGTGTCAATCAACCAATGTTCCGACCGACCGCAACCCCTTGTTGAAAAGAGCAGAAAACGCCGAGCCATGCAGAGAGGAAGTGGAGAGTAGCCGTTCAAAACCCGAGAGAAGAACACGAATTACATTGACCTGAGGCGGAGAAGCGCATCAACCGCCTCGCGTTCCTGCGCCTCCGAAGCGGTCATGGCAGACAGAGGCGAGTTGTTGCGCATGGTAGTGTTGTTGAAGGCAGCAAGATTGACACCGCTAGGCAGCTCTGGCGGGCGAGCCATGCCTGTCGAGAAGGAGCGGATGCCGGAGGGGTGCAAACCGTCGCTGTAGAGCGTGCTGAAGGGGGATTGACCCATGGAACGGGCGTTGTACGACTCGGCACGCAATGCGGCCGCGCCGATGGCAGCCCAATCCTCCTCATCCGTGGCATCCTCCGGGTCATCGTTGCGGCGGCAACGCGGGTCATCACAGTCATCAGGAGCCTCAGAACACGAGGCCGAGCCAGATTCATCGTCATCGTCGAGCGACATCTTGTCAGCCTCGTAGTCCATGGGGTCCATGAAGCGGTCCCGCTCGTCGTGAGAAAAAGCGACTGACGAGCGACCGCCCACGCTCGATCCCAGAGTCGCACCCAGTCGTGATCGGTAATCATTAAGATTCGAACCGGATGCCCGGATGATGGGAATGCTTGCAGGATGGCCGACACCAGGAGATGTCCGGCTAGCCGAGGGAGAGTCGCCGCGTGCCGGCTGACCCCGGCGCTTCGCATCCCAGCGGCCCCAGCCAACCTTGATAAATTCCACATCACCATCCACTCCACCGCCTTCGCCATTGCTTCCTTTACCCTCCAACGCCGCCACAACCAACCTGCGCGCCTTTGCTGGCGGAATGCTAGCGAATCCAGGTACCGAAGTTGTTAGGTAACCCATAAGATGCCGGATGGGGAGGGGCCCATGATTCAGCAAAATCTCGGAAAGATGGTACTTGGCGAGCATGGCGGGGGTGATGGCGCCAGCAGGATCACAGGGGGGAGAGTCATGGCGGTCATCGGGAGCATCATGGAGATCAAGGTCCGAATCTATCGAACCCAGACGCGCGCGCTGCAGTTGGGCCTTCAGCCCGTGAGGAGGGAGAGAGGGCGAGATGGAGTTCGGCGGGGTCGGCAGAGTCGACGGGCTGTGGTTTGTTGTCACAGGGACGCTCCTAGCGGCCGCTACAGCAGTTAAGTTGTCTCGGCCGGCACTGGAGGTCGCCGCGATATCGCGAACAGCAGATGCCACAGTTGCCATATTGACAGTTGGGGGAGTTGACCTGCTTCGAGACGGATCTGTGGAAGAACGCGACCGTGTGTTAGCTCCAGTCGATGTTGTTGCCGTCGCGGATCGAGAGGAAGAGCAGGACACGGCACAGAGTGCCAAGGCTGACGAGGAACAGCGCTGGACGCGAGAGCTGCGCAAAGCTCCCATATTTGATGCCGCCTAGAGGGGAACGACACAGCCGACTGGCCAGCAAGTCGCAAGCAGGCCAGATTTCGGGGGAGGAGGCCGCTGAGAGAAAGCAGGCCGCCGATTCGCAGAAGCGGACAGACGAGGGGCTAGCTGCTGAAGTGCTCCTCGTCTGCTGGGAGGAAGGACAGGGCAGAAAGGCAGAAGGGCAAAGAGAAAAAAAAAAAAATAAGCAGAGCCGAGCAACACACTCACTATGTAGCTTAGTGTTCAAAGGCAACGAGAGGTTCTCGAATGTCCAAGCAGAGGATCAACTACTTAAAACACCGCTTCTGGCCGAGGGAGCAGGGTCGGGGGTGCTGCTGGGTCGGGCAAAAGCTGCGGTCAAGGCAGGCAAAATGGCAGAGCTGTTGCGATGATCCGCTGTGACAGGTCTACAAGAGAAGAAACTCTCGTTGTAGGAAGACGTGTGGAAAGAAAAGTGGTCGTGTGGGATTTGCTTTGAGGAATCAAAAAGAAGGAGAAGGAGGGCAGGTGGAAGGCCGGCAGCCGGGCCCTGGATGGTAATAAACTCCCGGTCCGCCGCCCTTCCATCCTCCATTGTGAGTGATGGGTGTGTGAGATTGTGAGTCCAAGTCCATCCAGGTCCAGTCACCTCTCAGCCCAGCCCCGGCTCTGGCGCCAGTGCGTGTGCCTGGCCCTGTAGCCTAGACACCGTCATGGCCTTCAGTGGCCCGCCATCCACCAGCATGGCCCCCCAAATGGCTCCAGCGCCTACAATGATTCCAGCAACCCGCATCCGGGGAAAGTGTGCCTTTGCTCGGTCTGCCAATGTACCGGGTCCAGCGAGGTACACGTTGATACCGCCCCGCACAGGGCAGGTACCTAGCCTGCAACCGGACTCACCGCGGTTGCACAATTCCCCACTTGTGCTGGCCACATTCCGATGCGGTCAGCCCTTCCTGCCGGTACATCTTTGACACGCCAGCAACTGTCGCCCAAAAGGGCCAAAGGCATGACAAGGATGAGCACAGGGGTTGAAAAAGGATCGAAAATTCGGCCAGTGTTCGCTATCCTTCGCTGTGTGTCCGGTGCCAGCAGCAGCCGGCCAGACTGCCATACCACACAAAGAATGGTGTGGGCCTCTGCAGGCACAGAAAGCAGAAATCCGCCGTTTTGCCCAAAGTGCTTCCTTCTCCCAGGCCACTCTTCTCTCAGCTTCTTTGTTGTTGTTGTTGGGTTTCAGGTTGTGGCCATTGCCATTCCCAAGTCTTAGTGTCAGCGCTGCCATCAGCACCAGCGGCGTTGTGCTGACAGGTAGCTTGGTTTTCTGGAAGGATCGCTGATCCCTTTGCTTCCCTCCACCAACTACCTAATGAAAATGATCAATTAGCACAAAAACATTTCGCCCACAAAACCTAAATGTCATTAGGGTTTGGGCAAAAACGAAGCACAAAAGCGCTCATCGATCCGTGATTTTTCAATCGATGTGTGCGGATCCCCTGATGACGATGAACTGTGGAGCTCTGAATCCTGGGCACAGTGCAAGGTTCCATCGCCATTGGATCACTCAACATGCTGTCACCATCCCGCACCTTTCAATCCCCCAACACCCCGGAAAGGTTCCATGGATATCATGTGCCTCAGCAGTTATTCATTTGCTGCCATCATGAATTCCCTCAAACGTGGTATTTGCTGAGCATGCTGCTATATCACTGTTAATGATAACTGGAGTGTCACCATTTCGACTTCTGTTGTCCTGCGGGCGCTAGCTGCTAGAAAGAAGCAGATATTCCCAGAAAAGTATGATACTACACTATGCCATGCGCCATGATACAGTTAATGGCCCGATTCAGCAATCGTTGTGTCTCCGTCTGTACTTGCATCTGATAAGATACGGGTCCCCCAAAGCACACATTTCCGCCGCTTCCATAACGGACAGAGAGACAGGAACAGTGATAACGGGCCCTTTCGCTCGTCAGTGTCTGTGCCATCGTATCACCCCGCTCCTCCCTGGCCATTCTGATCTGGAAGGCCGGGAACTGGGGAACCTAGGGACCAGACTTGACTCGCACACAGCTTGCCTTGTCGTGCTCTGCCCTGCAAAGTCCCAACAGGCTATTGAAAAACGTAAAGTGTGGCCGTTGGTCTCATCTAGTCATACCTGTCGCTATCATTCATCGAGGGTGCCGAATATTCCCGCAGAACAAGCACACGGGGGCTCTAGCAAGTTTTGAGGCCTTAGCATCTCTCCGTGGGATGATCCGATTGGGTTACTTACATTTCTTAGCAAAGAGTTCAGCTGACCTTTTAACCCCTCTGAGATCTCTCTTTTCGAAACTACAAGTTACGAAATCAGACCTTTTATTTCCCCAAAATTATGAGCATTAAGAGGGCTTAGCCCACATGGGGTCCAAACTTGCGTTGTCGCTCTAATCATTGCCACTACCAGTCCACCAAAAGGGCCAAAAGGGATCGAGAGCTTTCCCCACGTCTTTGGGAAGATCTGCAACGCGGTCAATTTCCCAACCTTCAACTTGGAACAGCCTCGGAGAGTCATCAGGAAGGACTGGATCCCATGATCAGAGAATCCACTCCACCAGAGCCCCGAGGCAGATCCGGCCCCGACTCCAAATCCGTGAACCTACCGCTGTAACAGTGGAGCCTTCGTCACTCGACTTCCCACAAGTTCAGAGCTCCCGATTCTCCACACTGGGAGCGGCGGGAGGGCGGGCGGTGGCTTGTTTTATCTCTCGCCGTGCGGGGAAGTCCCCTCCCACAACGCAAGCCCCGTTGTCGCCCGAAGCCACAGAAGGGACCAGCATAACTGCCTTCTCCTCCGACGCTCACTACCCCGAGCTTGTTCCGTCCACAGCAGCAGGCTCTTGCATCACGGTCCCAAACGAGTGGTTGGAAATATGCTGCCGCTGCACGCTCTGCAACTGCTGCAGCTTCCTCGTCCTGCCCTCCGCTGCACCACGATTCGCAGCTTTTGGTGGCCAAGGAGACAGTGCATCCGGTTCTCGGAAAGGAGATAGCAGCCACTATGCAGTGCGTTACAGTAGGGATACCCCTCACAGGGCTGTGGCAGTCCACATGCACCGCCAACTGAATGATAATCCCGCTCTGCCGCGGGGATTGCCAGCCCTTTTTTATCCTTTTTGTCAATTGCGTTTTGTCTCGGCAGTGGGGGCCTTCTTCAACAAGTAGGTACAGCAAGCACTTACGCGAAACATGGTGTTGACGCGTTTCGTTTCACGTGTCTCGCCGCATGACGCTCAAGTTAACCGGCAGATGCAGGGCACGAGAGGTGAGTCAAACCCTGAGTTGCGACCTGTTTGTATGGTCGCAAGTCGCTTGCTTTCACTGGTGATGGAAGACGTATTCTCTGCATGCCTATCATTCCCTTTAGCATGATATTTAAGCGGACAAAAAAAAGGACAGCCGATTGAATGAGACGTTTAGATCACGTACCGATTTGAGAGTACCGAGTTCCTCTTGCGACTGGTTATAGACCTGTCGGTACTGCGAAACGCTTTCTTGCAATACTTCTTGTTTTGTGACTCGACCATCGCAGATTGCCTTCATTTTGAGCTCCATCTCTTTCCGTAAAAACGGCTTCCCGAGACTTGTGTCAAAGTGCATCCGATCAAACCCTTCTATCAAAGCGACCCCGAGGCTGGTTGGGATAAACTCACGAATTGCCCCTCGTGAACCCCGGCCGGAACCTCCCCCACGCCCACCCCGGCCGCCCCCACGACTACCTCGTCTCCGCTGTCCTCCTCGACCACCTCTTGTCGCGGGAGACCCATCGTCCTCATCATCTTCTGCCTGAGTTGCGCCGCGATTACCACGTTCCACGGTCCTAGCATACTGGCGTTCCTGGATCTTTTCAATATGCTCAGCCATGGTTGCGTCGGTGCCGATTCCGTTGGCGTCCATGAGGGCGATGAGGTCTGCTTCTGTAAGGTAGTTGGGAGGACTCGTCTTTCCTTCCGTAATCATTGCTTCTGTGGGCTCGAACCGTTCCCCTTCAGTGAATTTCGGCAGTTGAACCGTGCCAGTCCAGTTTTCGTAAGGGTAAACATCGAGGTAATTGCGTTCCTTAACAATGACGCCATGGGCGGTAAATGTCTCCTCCCCATAGAGAATTTCGATGTCAGTTGCTGCTCCTTTAGCGTCTTCGGAGCAACAAGCGAGGAACCGCCGGGTAACGAGCTCGTAGATCCGCTTCTCTTGATCATCCAGGACCGCGGGCGAGGCATATGTAATGGGGTGAATGGGCGGATGGGCCTTGTCGTCGTGCTTGCCTTGACGGGGTTGCTGGAAACCACCATCAAGAAGATGCTGTGCGAACTGTCCCCATCTCTGGTCCTGCGTCTGCTTCCTGACAAGCGCTTTGAGATCCATTCCCTTATCAAAGCGGTCGGTTTCGGTACGAGGGTAGCTGATGAAGCCCTTGTTGTATAACTTTTCTGCTACCGTCATGGCCTGCTGACCTGTCATGCCCAGGAACCTAGTAGCCATTTTTTGCAGCTCAACTGTCGTGAGTGGTAAAGGCTTCCACTTTTTCGTTTCTTTTTCCTTAACCTTCATGACCTTGGCGAACTTCGCGGTTAGACATCGTTCATAGAAGATAATCACCGTCATGCGGTCGAATAACCGATGTCTAGCCCAATTAAAGTTAACCTTGATACCATCCCTTTCATGCATCACCTTGATGCTCCAAAAGGGCTCTGGTATGAAGTTCTTGACCCGGAAGTAACGGTCGACAACAAAACCCAGGGTTGGGAATTGACACGACCCTTTTCCCGTGTTAGAAAGCAACGAGTAAGGGGGGGAAAAATGAGATACAGGAGCCTACCGTAACTGATGGTGAGTTGGGACATAGGTCCCCCTAAAGTACGGAGGTTCAAAGTCAAAAACCGAGTGAAGGCATATCCGATTCTTAGGTCCAATTCTATGCGGGCAGCTACTGCGTCAACCTGCCTCTCATCCAGACAAACCAGTCGCCGGGCAGCTTGTAAGATGTGGCTAGCCAGGTGTTAGCGTGTCCAGAATGGAAATTCCAGTCAACTTACGCTCTTTCGACGTTGCTAAACCGAGCTCTCTTGACCTCGATGTGCCGGTTGCCTTTCTTGGCCGCATCGCGAATTTCGCTACCGATGTGCTCTCCTTCGCGATCACAATCGGTCCAGATGATGAGAAGATTGGAGGACCTAGCTAGATCCTCAATGTTTTTGGCGATGTTTTTGTTATCCTTTCCGATAGGACGATCAGCAAACAGTAACATGTGGAGCTAATGCTGGTATCGCATAGGTAGGTACCTTTGGGATGACCGTATACACTGGCGCATCGAAGAGACGCTCGGGGGGAGGATATTCCCATCTGTTGTAGTCTGAGGGAAACTCAAGAGTAGTGAGATGGCCTTTCACAGCCGTCATCGTAACCGAGCATCGGCCCCATGGGGGGCCAAAGTCAAAGTCGAACGAATAGTTCTTGATATGGGCATCCCGAGTGCTTGCCTGACCGGAAGTCAGCTAGCTGTTATGCACCTTGACGGTGGTCGGGAGAGCTAGAAAAGAGCACCCACTGATTGGTACCGTCCGCCCGACAGATGCGTTGCAACCGCTTTAGCGATGGACGGCTTTTCAGCCACACAGAGAACACGCGTCATGTCTCCAAATAGGCTCCCTCAAGCAAGTTTCAGAAAAGCAAAATACGGATTAACTATCCACGGTGAACTTTCAGATCGGCCGTCAAAAAGGAAACAGCCTGAAAATTGAAGATGCGGTGACTGGGCAGCTTGCTGGCGTTGTTTCGGTCAGACTTGGATGTTTTGTAAGTGTTTCTGCTTCCTGGGGCTCGCAAACATTCAATTTACCTCAATTGCTTGTTGATTTCGGAAAGAAAAAAAATAAAGGAGCAGTCGAGAGATTCCATGTCAGAAGAGTCCCGGGATGGCGAGGCGCGTTAAGAGGCAAACTCGAAGTACAAATTCAGCGGGCAAAACTGCTTGCTTGTTTGCCTGCGCCTTCCTGAATCGGAAATCTACAGATGTGCACTGATTTTTAGTGTGATGAGTGACACGCCATCATGAAGCACACAAATAATGATGAAAGCCTCACTCCCCATCACAGCCGTTGTTGATAGCTACAGACGCGTGGTAGTCGCTGATGACACCGCGTTCTGGGTGGACGTTTTGTCTTGAGAAAGGTTCAATTTGGGATTATCGAGTAAACACACTGCACAATTACCGAGGGCTTCACCTCAATGCTGATATTTGCATAAGTATGCAATTAAAAACATTGGTTCTTGCGTGCCAAGACTCTCTTTGATGAGTTTGCCTTAACTGCAACCATCAACGGACAGAAGACCCACGAGCTCATGACGCCATGAGCATTAAAAGCGTCAACAGGTCCAACACACTTCGCTTTCTTAGCAATTGATGTGGAAATCGACTTCCATCTAGTAACATCGCGTATACCTAGCAAATATGGCACTCCCAGTCCTCGACGCGTTGGAGGATTGTGCCGATTTCTCCAAAACCGTGACCCCTTACATTCATCAGCTCTATGCACTCCCGGGCAGACTTCTTGGAGCTATCACAGGCAATGATAGCCTCTTGAAAGCTTACACAGAAACGAACCCTCTTGTGTCTGGATTCGCTCTATCTCTCGCACTCGGCGTCGTGTTCCTTGTGGTGTCGGAGATAAACCGCAACTACTCGCAAGTAGACCGCTGCTGGAGCATCTTGCCGACACTGTATATTGCCCATTTTAGGCTCTGGGCGGGTTTATTTGGTCTGCCTACTGGGCGTATTGATTTGGCTCTTCTTTTCAGTGCCATTTGGAGTGTGAGTTGTACCCAGCTACATGCGTATTCACATGGTATTGTGATGAGGTACAGGTACATTGCTAACGAGCTTCTCTCACTTTGCAGATACGCTTGACATATAACTACTGGAGAAAGGGCGGTTACAGTGTGGGACATGAAGACTACAGATGGTAACACTGCCCCCCTCTGCATGAACTCTTAGCCCTTCTCTGAATTGTGCTGACTTCTTACAAGGGCGATCATTCGGGGCAAGATCTCGAAGCTTGCGTTTCACATCTTTAACCTGACATTCATTTCGTTCATGCAAAGCATTCTTCTCTTCCTGATCTCATCTCCTGTTTATGTGCTTTTGTTGGCCTCTACAATCGAGCCTGAGGTCAGCACCGCTGACGTCGCAGCCCTTATCATCGAGCTCGTCTTGATTCTCATCGAAAGCATCGCAGACCAGCAGCAATGGAGTAAGAATTGACGCTTACTGAATGTGTGGGGCTATGTTCTGCTGACAAACTTGTTAAACAGACTACCAGTCAGCAAAGAAGAAATATAAGGACTCTGGTGAAGTTCCACGTGGCTTCCGGAAGACCGACTTGGACCGGGGATTCATCACCTCTGGACTGTGGGGTTACAGCCGTCACCCCAACTTCGCTGCTGAGCAGACAATTTGGTTTGTTCTCTATCAGTGGAGTTGTTGGGCAGCTAGGACGCTGTTCAGTTGGGCCGGTGCAGGAGCAACCTTCCTCATTATGCTTTTCCAGGGCTCGACGTGGTTTACGGAGTATATCACGTCGGGCAAGTATCCGGAGTATTACGATTACCAACAAGCAGTTGGAATGTTTGTGCCAAAGAGCATCTTTTCGTATGAAAAGCCAGTCCGGAGGCCCAAGATTATCCGCACCAGTGAGCTGGCACAAAAGAAAAGCCAAGTCCAGAAGCAGAAACAGAAATGAAGATGGTGAGCGTTGGCAGAGACCGAGAGGATTGTTTGGAACTCTGAATGTGTTCTCATTTTGCAGGCTCGCGGTGAAGGTAGGGGAAAGGGGGGGGTGTAGGAAGACCCAACTGTAACCTCAGACCGAGGTCTGACAGACAAGTACAGTTGGCGAAGAGACTGAGTGAGCGGTGGGACTGGGCAGCCATGACTTGAATGCCTAGCAGGTAGTTCAGTCTGTATGGATTGTCCGAACGTGGCTAGTTGAGTATGAGTACGTACATCCACGATCATCACGAGTGGTATTGTTGCCTCGGTGTTGAATCCCGGAAGCCAAAATACCAACTTCAACGGAGCAGGGTAAACATTGGTGACCGCTTTAAGTTGCAACATCGCTACAATGTCTTACCGGTGCCAAGAGTGAAAACAGATTAAGCTCTGCGGCAGATCCTTGTTGGCACGTTTGTGTTACAGCATGGAACACCGCCCGCGTATGCCGTTCTGTAAGAGCATGATCTTCACTGGGATGTTGATACAGTTGCGTCAGCTGACCGCCGATTTTAGGATGGAAAAAAAACAATCACTTAATAGGCTTCATATGTACCAACAGCTTGAGTAGACAGCAAAATCTTGAGGGCGGTACGAAAGAAGACGGAAGAAAATTCGCTGCAATTATCAACAGCTGCCTGACCCTCAGGTAGTTTACCCCTGACCTTTCTACCCTGGACACGTCACATGCGGATGGGTCCGTATCACAGACTGGTTGCAGGGATCTGCAGTACGGTAATTTACGCATCTGCAGCCCAACAGCAGCCGAAGATTGATTGACGGAGCCTCTCCGCACCCGCGCGCCTGGATTCGGCGCTTCGCTTTCAGCCGCGACAGGGTGTCCCCCACGACGCTAATGGTTTCCAGAATGACACACTACCGTCAGGTGACCCGATCTGCGAAATTACACCTGTTGCCCAAAGAATTGGGCGCCGGTCTCTACGGTTTCAAACGGCCCAGTGTGCCCAACAAGGCGCGAATTTCTGGGAGGATTGGCCAGGGGAAGGAGAAAAACGGAAGGAGTGCTGTCGTTGGATGAAACGTAGAACGGTTGGGGGCCAGCTTGGATCGAACCGTTATGGGAATTCTGAGGAGAACGCGGCTGAACGGCCAGCGCCGGTCAGCGGCAGCGGCAGCATCCAGTAAATAATCGGTAAGGAGCTCACCGAATTATTTCTCGGAAGCAACAAGAGATTGTATCCTTGAGATCCATATGCACTGGTTGAAGAATAACAAAGCGCGATCTTTGTGGGAAAATAAAAATCTGGGGATTGGCCCTCTTTTTCCCCTGGAATGCCGGACCGCGGGTCCACGGGAAATGGCCCCGGACCCGTAGCTGGACCACTTGGCGGGTTCATCAAAGGACGACAGGGTCAGCGGCCGTGATGAGCTCGTTCAAAGGGCCCACCTCCCTTATTATTGCTGGGACCGTTTGAGATGTGATATATATATATATAGCCTCAAGCAACAACGCCTCGTCATTACGGCTGTTTTGGCTGTTGTGTTTCTGCTCCGTTGCCTTCTGTGTGATAATCTCAGCTTGGTGACCTGAATTCAAACCTCGCACGTCGGTCTCGCAGCCTAGCAATCGCCGGCACACCATCCAACCTCGTCATCGTGTGTCCCCGGCCTGCATCTGCTCCACTCCTCCGTTTGCTTGTGCTTTTTACGTACTGAACTGCCGTCGACTCCCAACCGTGACGCTGCTCGCATTGACATTGTACACCCTCGTTCCTGAACTTCATCGCAGCCTTCAGCCAACCCGCACGACCATCGATCAGCTGGGTTAAGTGAAGTGGATACCAGGCAACAGACAGAGCAGAGACTCGTGGGGGTCCACTGGTAGACGCGGCGCTGCCCAAGCTAAGTGTGCAGCCAGACGCAGCGCCGGGTGTTCCTGGGGGACGGCACCTGACTCCTTGAGGATCGCGGGGAAGATCCCAGCAAGTCCAGTTCGGCAATATAAATTTGGGGTTCGAGCTTGTTCTGCCCACCAGACGTGACCAGACCTCCGTGGCTTTGGGACCTGGACTTGCCTGCCATTCTGTCAGTCCTTTGACTCCTCTCTCGTCCTCTCTGAAGTTCAGTCGTAAAAGAGCAAGAGTGAACCAGCAGTACCCTTGCTTTCATCCGAACCCGCTCCTGCCAGAGCGATCACCGTCCGGGATCATACTGAATAAAACTCAAAACTCGAACTCCGCTGCGACCGAATTTGGTCTCTTTTTTTTTTTTCCACGATGGCCTTCTTTGAAGCACTCTTCTCATTCTTTTCCCCGCCGGCCTCGCGCGCCTCGTCGCCGCAGCCTCAGCAACAACGAAACTCTACCTCATTTTTCTCTGTCTTTTCTCCCACTCACTACCAACAACGGCAAGCCCAAGAACAATCCGACCTTCCTCTTCCTCCCACATCAGCGCACGAGGTATCAGCAACCATGAGCACCTCTCAGGTCGAACTCAATGCTTCGGCCGTCTCCCTTACTGAGGCGCGCGATGCCCAGCCGACGGGTCTGGCCCCTCATCGGAGCGACTCCGTTTCCTCATCTGCGACTAGCATCACCACAGTTTCCAACAACCAGGCGCAGCAACCTTCCACTGTTCAAAACACTACCAACAACAATACCATTACTGCTACTAATACCCTTCCTGTCACTAACTACCGGCCTGACCCCCCTCGTCGTTCTGCTACCGACATTGCCGGCCCCCGCGATCCGCTGTCGCGCCAATTCCCCGTTCCCGCTCAAGAGCCGAGCCTTGATGAGCTTCTTGCTCGTTCTCCTCCAAAGTATTCGCTGGGTCGGTGGGTCAAGAACGCGCGCACTGCGAAGCCTCGCGACGATAGCACAGCGGAAGAAGCAGCGGCGCGCCGCGCCCGCGAACTCGAGGCCGCCAAGGCCGAACTGCGTCGGGCAAAGGAGGAGATGGAGCGCCTGCGGGCCTGAACTCTTCGATTAACCCTATTATTTGGGACTGTCCTTTCCGGTCAAGTCCTCTCTTTTCTCCTTCCGATGATTCCCCTGTTTGATCTTTTTCAGTATTGGGTGGTTATTAGACGGGATTGCTTCCTATCTCCTCTGTGGTCAAGGGAGATAAAAACATTCCCTGTTCTGCATTGCTTTACGTCTTTTTCAGCAGAGCAAGTAGCATCTTTTAGAGGGCGAGGCGTCTTGGGGTTCGGAGGTTCGAGTCCTTTTTTTCTTTTCCTTCGGAGGTTTTCTGCATCGGGATAAAAAGCATCTCTGGTTGCGAAACCGCCATCTCTTTCGGAGAGAGAGGCGGAAAAGGGGAGAAATTGAAGAACATGTGGGCACTACAGAACCGGGTCGCTTGGAAGTTCTTTCGTCGGTCGCGAAGATAAGAGTTCGAAAATGTCTCGGGGACATGGTCGCTTTTGTCTTCGGTGGTCGCGAAGTCGCGACGTAAAGCTATGGGAGGAAAAAAAAATTAAGTGTTTCATGGACATGATGGCCCTTTTCAGTCACGAAGAAGGGCTAGGTAGTGTCACATAATGAACATGTTTACATCACCTGTATTCTCGTCCTGTCGGTTGACATGTGATATGTCTGAAGTGAAGGCAAAAGTTGTGTCCCGGTCTCTACCTTTGTGCTGACGCCCAACCCAAGCTACTGTGATTTTTTCGGCTCACGACAGCCGCAACGAAAGGGTATATCCATACGCAACAGCTGACAAAAATGTGCCCAGGTTCAACAGCGAGGATATCCCATGAAGCATGGAGAACTGCTTATTGAGAGCCTGCATCGCCGGTGAGTGCGGTCCCGGATCATACGACTTCTTGCCGTCTTTCTTTTCTATCAAGCTATCAGCATGTATTGCCCAGCTCTACTTTCCTTGTAACGAATAAAATGATACCTACCTTGCTCCTTCCTCTCCCTCATGACCCTTGTTGTCGCCGGTCCGACAACGACCAAGTTAGCCAGCGCAGTCAAGAAAGCACCTGAAAGCGGTGTGGCCACGCTCCATCGGTTGGTCGGGTCCAGCACGCCTGTCACTCCGCTCAGGGTAGGGAAAGATGCGGGCGCCGGATAGGTCAGCACCATGATAAGCGGCAGGGTCGTCTGCATGGCAAAGTAGACCGGGAAAACTTTAGCCATGAGAGCGGAAAACTGCGGACGGGGAAGGACCCGGAAAGCGATGATGCCTCCTATAAAGCTCTGGGGAATATGTGAGTGGATGGTTAAGACATAAAGTCATACAAGTAATCAGACCGGAGGAGCTTACATGGAAGAAGGTTGTGCCCAAAAGGATGCCATAGCTGGTTTTCCCGAGTAAGATATCTGCTGCGGGGTTCGGGTGCGGAGAGTTCTCGCTCACCTCAGGATATGGTATGGAGCAGGGGACAAGAAGCCCATGGTGTTCGCTATGTGTCAGTGCTAACGAAAGCAAGTCTATTGGTAGTTTATTGAGACGCGGAGCTTAGCACATAGTAGAGGTGGAAGCGTTCATCCCCTCCGCAGTGATAAGAAATCTGGTAAGGGATAGAGTTTGGAGTTAAAGAGATGCCGCTCCTGGATGCAACGTCATGGCCTCAAGAAGGGTACCGGTACGTACCTCTCTTGGCAGCCTCGGCAGTCTTGGCGCTCTGGGGAAGTGTGGATCCTGACACGCGACCATGTGCCGACGCGAGGCAGCAGCACTCAAAGTCATCGACGCGATGTTGGTTCATTGGCGGCTTTGACCTTCGCCGGCTGATGCTGCCTGAAATCGGCCTGATCCTTGTGAGATGCCATTCATGACAGCCCTTAGCAATAATAAATTCAAATAGCGCCTGTACAGCGCGTCTTCGCCCCCTTAGCATTTTGACTCCGTTACTGCCACCACCGTCAATTGAACTGTAAAAGCCCCGGGAACAGCATCAATTATTAGCGACGCTCTTTTGGTGAGACCATGGCAGACAAGGAGGCAACCGTCTATGTCATCGACCTGGGCGAGTCGATGAGTGACTGCCACAATGGCCGCGAGGAGTCCGACCTCGATTTCGCAATGCGTTATGTATGGGATAAAATCTCGACCACTGTTTCAGCCAACCGCAAGACCTGGACGGTTGGGGTAGTCGGCTTTAATACTGATGGCACCGACAATCCTCAGGACCGCGAGGGTCTGGAAGGGTATGAAAATATTTCCGTACTTCAGGAGATAGGCTCGATGACAATGAGCTCGTTGCGACGGTTACGCTCCTTAATCAAGCCGTCGCACTCCTCTTCTGGGGATGCTATCTCAGCCGTGGTCGTTGCCCTGGACATGATCGAAAAGTTCACAAAAAAGCTGAAGTACAAGCGAAAGATTATCCTCGTCACAAATGGGCACACACCTATAGACGATGATTCTACCGAAGATGTCGCCCTGCGCCTCAATCAATCCAGCATCGAACTAGTGGTTGTGTAAGCACGGAGTGGTCGACGCCAATGTTGTGTATTCCAACTAACACTGGTCAGCGGTGTGGACTTTGATGACCCTGAGTACGGGTTCAAGGAAGAGAATAAGAGCGCATTAAAGGCAAGTCGGCACTGGCGTTTCCATGTATCAAAAAACACACCACTGACCCAAAACAGAAATTCAATGAAAAGATTCTGCGAGATCTGGTTGATAGGTGCACAGAGGGAGTGTTTGGTACAATGGCAGAAGCTATTGAGGAGCTGGCCATTCCACGCATTAAGCCCATACGGCCCTACAGGTCGTATGAAGGCTTACTCACCCTTGGGGACCCTGATCAATATGAGAGTGCCATCAGCTTCCATGTCGAGCGCTGGACGAAAACCAAGGTTGCCATAGTTCCCTCCGCAAGCACGGTAACAGTCACGCATGGTCCTGGGGGATCTTCGCAAACACAAACACTCGACGGCGAAGATGTCGAGATGGCAGGCACAGAACTCTCCAACATCAAGAATACGCGCACCTATTTCGTCAAGGATCCCAATGCCCCTGGTGGCAAACGTGATGTTCCCGCCGACGAAGTCGAAAGGGGGTACCTATACGGTGAAACGGCGGTACCTTTTAGCGAATCTGACTACACAGTCATCAAGTTTGATGCCAAAAAGTCGTTCACCATTCTTGGTTTTATTCCGTTTAGCAGTGTAGGTCACATCTTTTTGGCAGCCGGGTCTTGGACGAGCACTAATAACCGTGCATAGTACCAACCTTTCCTCAACATGGGCGAAGCTGGCTGCGTTGTAGCACAGAGAAATAATCCAGAAGCCGAGATAGCTCTGTCCTCGTTCATTCACACCCTCTACGAGCTCGAGTCTTATGCCGTGGCACGATTCGTGCAGAAAGACGGAGCCCAACCACAGATTCTGCTGCTGAAGCCTAATCCAGGAATCGAGGACGAGTTCGAATGCCTATACGACGTCCCGCTACCGTTTGCCGAGGACGTGCGTAATTTCCAATTTCCACCGCTAGACAAGGTTTTGACTGTCACCGGCAACGTCCTCAACGAACATCGGCTTCTGCCCTCGAATGACCTTAGGAAGGCAATGAGTGATTTCGTTGATGCTATGGATCTGTCTAAATGTGATGTTAATGAGGAGGGGTATGAGCTTGAACCCGTGATCTAGAGTAGCCAAGTGCTGACTGTATGGCAGAAACCCGGCGGAATATGCCACTCTGGACGATATGTATAATCCAACCATCCACCGTATCTACCAGGCTCTTCGTGCCCGTGCAGTCGATCCAGATGCGCCCGTTGGGCCACCTCCCGAGATCTTGCTTCGCTACTCTAACCCCCCTGGAAAACTTCTGGAGCAGGCAAAGCCGCAGATCGAGGCTCTGATTGAAGCCGCCGAGGTCAAGAAAGGCACGTGCTTTTCCTTCTGATTGTTAGTTTATGGTTGTGGCCCAACTAACCTAATACAGTCCCTCCTAAAGCCCAAGGCCGCCGTGGCAAGAAGGAAACTGTCAAGCCGCTGTCAGGTTTGGATGTGGACGCTCTCCTAAGCGATACTGGACGGTCCAAACGGGTACCCACTATTTCAGCAGAGAACGCGATTCCCGAATTCAAGCAGGCGCTTGCGACAGCAGCAGATGATGCGACTATTCAGAGTGCCGCTCACCAGATGGGCGAAATAATACGCAAATTGATCGCAGACAGTTTTGCCAACCTGACATACGCACGTGCTGCTGAGTGTCTAAGAGTGATGCGCGAGGAGCTGGTAGCCCTTGAAGAGCCAAGATTATACAACAAGTTTATTCGAGGGTTGAAGAAAAGCATACTCAGCGGAGAATTGAACGGAGATAGGAGGGAAATGTGGGCTGAGCACATTGCCCAGGCGGGGTTAGGGCTGATTACGAACGACGAGTCGGAGGTATCGGATGTAACTCTTCAACAAGCAAGTGAGGTAAGTGTTTTCCTATCAAGCAAGGTTCAAAATTGCTGCTAACTGAATGCTAGTTTCTGAGGCCCTGCAACACATAACTGGCACCTGTGTGGAGGAACTGTCAAGCTTAATTGTAATGGCATCTCGGATGGAGGGAGGTGTTCAAGTTAACCTGATATGGTCCGGGTGTGTATCAGTACCAACCTGTATTCGGCTGTAATTTACAAGTGGGGGATGGGTATGGCATAGACCTCTTGCTCAATCGCCAACGTAAAAACATCTCTCTGGTGCCTTGTACGAGATGATATTTCTCTATGATACAGATATGGTCTCATTTTTGTTTGGTATCGTAGAAACCTGGACTGAGTATTATCGTCACAGACCAGATCCCACCACTACCGTGGCTACAGTTGCTGGTGTAAAGTGGGAGTAGAGGTTGCAATCTGCCTGTAAGATTCTGTCCTTGGCGGGTCCGAACTTTCGGGCCCAAGAAATGCTACAACAAAAACCTTGTGATGTCTGGCCAAAGATCAGGGCCGTCAGGACATATGCCTACCCACCTTGGGTGGGTAGAAACCGATGGAAACTGTTTTGATTTAAGACACGGCTTCTAAGTGTACCTATGTATGTCTTTCATTCCTGTTTTGATCTGTCAAAGGCCCAGACAGCTAGCGTGTGTAAATACTTTTCACTGATGAAACTGGGCTTTCGTTAAAGTTTTACCCCATGGTATCTCCTTTTCCTCAATCTGCCTTTTGGTAGCACTTCAAATGAAACAGCAGATAAGTATTAAACAGGTCGCCCAAGCCAATCACCTCACATCATTCACATCCAATACTCCCACATCACACCAGCTGACTGCCTGTTTTTTGAGAGAGTAAATTCTTGGCAGGTCTCTAGTTCAAGGCCTTTGCACTTGAAGGTGCAAAGCGAACTAGGCCACAAGTCAATTGGGCACTGCTGCCTTAGAGGATTGCTTGACCCAGCAACACAGGGACGAACTGCAGTCTGATTCACGTCTACAACATCCCATACCCCTGCACATGCTAGTCTGCTGCTCACAGATCCTGGGAGCAGAAGACAGCAATCCAAGGACAATAGTGAGCTTGCTTTCCGCTGCGAAAGACCCTGAAATGCTCTTCTTCAGTTTGGAATGAGTTCTCCGTCCTACTACGAGGTTTTCTTTCGCTGAGCCAGAACCGTTTCCCCACTCCATTCAGCTTTAAACACAGATCAAGATCGATCCTGCGCACTGCTACAATTGTGCTGCGACCTTGAAAGCATTCCTGCCAAGATCTCTTTCTCAACACCCCTTACAAGTTGCATCCCGTGGAGTTTCCTCTACTGATTCAAATGGAGGATCAGATCTTGCAGTGTCTGAAGAATTTGTCAGGCAACAGTAATATCTGGGATGGTCTAGACACATCCGGATGGAATACAGCAAACAATGACGGCTGGGGAGTTGCTGACGACGATATGAACTCTCACCTATCAGAAGGACCCCCATCAGAATCCAGGGATGAGGACATGATCACTCCTGGTACGAATGCAGAGTGGGATTCTGATGACTCGGCTGGCTTGTTGTTTAATGTGAACAAGCTCACCAAGGTGGAAAGAGTCCAGGCAGAAGCCCGTGGCTATAAGCTGAGCAAGGCTCGGGCTTTTGCATCTGATGAGCCTGTTGTGCCAAAGAAAGACCCCAGGGAGCTAGAGAAGGTTGACTGGAAGGAGACTGGCTTGACTATGGGTGATTTGTCTCCAGAGACTGAAGAGTTCGTCCCTTGGCCATTGGTCCAAGGGTATGTCGAGAGGTTTGTTGGGAAGCGCAATTCTAGCAGAGTGAGTGTACTCCTATGAGACATAGGACAAAAGCTGATAACTGTCTACAGGCTGCACCATACTTCACGCTCGAGGCTCTGCACGAGAACAGAGTCTGGGACCTGTATGTTACTCTGTAGCATGGTGTAAGATTGAGGCTGATCTGAGATACTAGTTACTACCTTCACTCTCCTCCTCCTAAGATCCGGCCAATGCTCTTTGTGCCGACATACCAGTTTGAGCATCTCTTGGAGGTCATCAACGCAGAGCTGGAAGTGAGCTTCACTATCCCTCCTGGGAAGAACCAGTGGGCTTTCCGCCTTCGTTTTGGCTTTGGGGGCACACCACGTCCTCGTTTCCTAGGCCGCTCAACCAGCGCAGATACATTCAGAGACTTGCGAAACCAAATTCCTCCATTTAACTTTGACGATGACTTGAACAAGGCTACCAAAGAGGGACAACAATACCAGCACAACATTTTTTACACCATCAACTCACTCATCCACATGAAGAAAGGAAGCAAGTCAGACAAGAACCGTCTGAAGTGGACCTATGCGCATCGTTCTTGGGGCAGATCCATCAAGCGAGTCCAACGCTATCTTGGACTGCGCTGCAAGGTCTCTGGTGATGACGCTCCGCTTTCAGAGATGCCACCATCTCTGAGTTTGGAGAAAGTCATCCCTTACGAACCCGAGGGCTTGCCTGTCTTTATCGCCATCGACCTCGAGGCATGGGAACGAGATAACAACCTCATCACTGAGGTTGGAATCGCCGTATTGGACACCCAACGTATCCGAACAGTTCCTCCCGGTCGGAATGGAAAAAATTGGTTCGATCTCATCAGTGCCCGTCACATTCGTGTCAAGGAGAATGCCTGGGCGAGAAATGAGCGCTTCGTTCTTGGCTGCCCTGACCGTTTCAACTTCGGGTGAGTAAATCGCACGTGAAAGCTGGATTAAAGGATCTGAAACTGACGAGTGTAACCACCGATGTAGTTTGAGTGAGTTGATCAAGAGGGATGATATCCCTCTCCTGCTCCGCAGCATGATCGATGAGAACTTGTCAAAAAAGGATAAAGACATGGTTTCTGAAGGGGATGACACTCCGAAGCCTCGCTCAGTCGTCCTCGTTTTCCACGAGGCGAGCTCTGATCTCAAGTTGCTCTTAAAGATTGGGTATAACGCCTATACTGCGGAAAACGTCATTGACGTCGTTGACACCCGCGAGATGTACCAGTACTTGACGCGGAGCAACGACTCGTCAAGCCTGGCGTCGATCTTGACCGACTGCAACATCGATTACTGCTGGCTACACAATGCCGGAAACGACGCAGTCTACACGCTCCAGGCCATGATCGCACTTTCTGTCAAGGCACGAACTGCTAGCCTTGAGCGTGTGGGAAAGCCGAAGGCAACTCATGTTCCCTTTGCTGAGTTCCAGGAAAAGGAGGGATGGACAAGTGGAGGGGAAGATTCCGATGGCGGAGACCCTGTCAAACCGATGCCGCCTCTCAGCACGAGCCCGGTGTGATGGTAAGCAAGAAACATGCGCCTCTACAACAGACATCGTGAGGTTTTAGAAGTCTGTCAGGTACTATGGACGATAGACGCCAACTCAGGGTGATTGTTTGGCAGCACCGGTAGTGTTGGTTGCGAGCTGCGTCGCTCTGTGTGACTGGATATCGCTTCATCAGATGCTTTGATTTGCCTGTCAGACTGATCGTCCATGGCTCAAAACACCTCCACATCAAGCACGTAACGACTCAAAACGTTGCTGTTCTCGTCGTGTAATATAAGTAGCTTAGTAGAAAGTTTTACCGGTAGAGCATCAATCACTAGCGATGAATAACCATATGATATTAGACAATGAAGTCACTGAATTCCTTTGATGTCTGGGAAATTGAGATCTAAAGGTCAACATAGTAATACATTTGTGTTATATCAGCCCCGAGACACGTTTTGTTGTATACATATACTAGTGGCATGACCAAGCCAACCGCCTCCCTTTTTGTTTTGTAAGACGAAAACCAGCCAAACTTGTTCCCTTTCCTAACGCCAATGCTATGATGTATGTTGTACAGATCTGCCGATGTAGTTATCGACAATGTAATTTAGGTCAAATATCGTATGAGAAGAAGTGGAGAGTGGAACATGACTCTAGGCGCAAATTGAGGGGGCGTTCGGGTGAGACACGGGCGTCTCCTCTACTTCCCCATTATATCCCATTACATTGCCGCTGATGACCCACGATCATGGGCTAGTTAGTGACTTTACCCATGTTCATATCTCCTGCCTCATAGAAACCTGGCTCATCGAGCCCACACACTCCGAGATACTGGTCTCTAGTCCACCCTGTCGAAGAATGCTGTTGCAATCCTGAGAATTCGGCGCAGAGGTGATTCATAACGTCCCCAAGAGCCGAAAATCAAGACGAGGGTCCGTCAATGAAGGATAGTAATGAAGAATTACTGGAAATACCGTGCTCATTGGGACACTGTCTTGTCGAGAAGCTCCTTTGCCTCGTTTATCTTGCTCGCCAGGTACGGGCTGCCACCACGATCCGGGTGATTGAGAAGCATCAATGTGCGGTGCGCCTTGCGAACCTTCTCCTTAGTCAGGCCAGATTCGCTGTAGTGTACCCTTGGTTAGCATCATGTACTGAAGGCAACAGGATGGAAGTGGGTGAGGGGATATGTACCTCAGAGACAGAATCAACGCCGCTTCCCGCTTGTTCATGCGCGGTTCGAACCCGCCTTTGTAGAAGGCTTGCCCGAGGGCACCAACGCCGCCGCGTGAGCGACGCCAGGCAATGAGACCAGCACGGCCCTGAAAAAAAACATTAGCCCTGTCCAATCTAGCCGTGACTGCGATAGTTGTGTTGCTGGTTGAAAGGGAACACGCACGAGGAAGGCAGCAACAGCGACGCCAGCACCGATAGCGATAGTTGAGGCCATATTTGTTGATGTGTTTTTGCTGGGGAAATCGGGTCTTGAGCTTCGCAGGTGCGCAAGTGACTGCGTGGCGGAGGGTGAACGGCGGTGGTAGCTGTGAGCGGTTACAGCTTAGGATGGAACTTTTCTGCCGGATTCGCAACGACCGAGATTTGCCTCCAAGGCAAGCGGGAGATGTAATATTACCGTAATTACATGTGCTTCATCGGTGATGGGGGATTTCGTCTCCACCAGCTGAGCCCGATGCCCAAAAATCCAGCATCCTCTACCTCTTTCCCATGAGCCCAAGAGACAAAAACTCCTATATCTTGCTGATGACGAGTCGGAAATGTCCGCTGGCTTCAAACATCTCCAGGCTAAACGGTGTTTCACAGCATCAAGTCACTCTTACTGCCTAAGCGCATTCAATTACAGTTCCAGCACTCCTATCTCGCACATTATTTCCACTCATTAACCGGGACTCAAAAGAAGCAGCGATGGCGAAGAAATATTAGTGATTCTTGTCGTGAGCAAAAGTTGAAACGAAGTCCTCCACTAGAAGTCCCCCTCGTCAGTTGAGACTTCTCACAACCTCATTACTTTGACTATTGGGATAGATAAAAAAAACCTGGCTTCTTTATCACGCGTACTTACCTCCTTGGCTTCGCTGCTACCTCCTCTTAGTCTTCCTCATACCCCTGCCCCTGACCAACAGGATGATATGCTCTCGCCGGTTCCGCCAGCCCGACATCGACTTCCTTTAGCACCTGCAGCTCGACTTCTTTCTCCTTTCGCTCCTCTTCCTCGCGCTGTCGCTGCCTCTCTTTCTCTGCATCTGTTCCGTCTCTCCAGTTCCCAGCTCCCCCCCGCCCACTTAGTCCTCCAGCCCGTTGCCGCGCTGCGATGCTTGCTGCTACAGCGGCACGCGTCTCCTCAATTCTGGATGGGGACGGTGGTCTCTGCGCTTCCAGGTCTGGGCTGGGATCGGCGGAGGTTGGAGAGGTCGGGGTTGGAAAGGTGAAGTTACCGGCACCGCCACGGCCGGCGCGAGTGTAGGTCGGAGCGGTGGTTGTCGCGTTAGTGAGGATCTGAGTTAGGGGGCTGTTCTGTGCTTCAAGGTCCTTTGGAGACGACGCAAAGTCAGTGTTGAATAGGTAAGGAGAGCGGACTGAGCAATAGTCTGCCAAGCTATACAGGTAAGTGGCTATGAGAGGCAAGTGCCACACACACCTCCTTGGCTGCCTTCTCAACTTCTTGCTTGCTGTAAAAGTTGCCCGCTCCGCCACGGCCAACGCGCCGAAAGACGTCGGTTGACATGGTGGACTGATAGATGTGGATTTGAGAGACTGTGGTTGTGATGACGTTGATGGAGTAAGAGATGACTCTTCCTGGTTGTATGCTGGTCTCGGATAGTATATGAGATGTTTGTTCACCTCCCCAGGCCTAGAAATTGGTACAGATATGATCGAAGTTGAGATGAATGCTAGTCTGATGATATTCATTGATGCCCCCGGTCCTTATCAGCAATAGCATGCAAGCTTATCAGCTCCGTTCAGTTTGACCTCGGTGATGTCGTAATTCCTCCACGCTTTGCCAAGAGATTCAACTCCTCCCACATTCCCCATTTCTCTTGCCAACCTGTGGTCGACGAAACAGTTCCACGCAAGCCCCCCAACAAGACTCACTAGTGTATAATGAGTACCTGATATATTGAACTTAGTGTAAAGTTGCTTAAGTAAAACTCTGAAGACTGGAGATCCTCTCGACCAACCCTTTTGAAGTCTGGACACGGACTCTACTATAACTTCACCTACACAGCACATTTGATTGCGTGACTGGTAAGGTCAGTTGTCAGCAATCCCTTTGTTCTATGTAGCCTAGGCACGTGGCATGCCGGAGTTATTGACGCCAATCACGCGGACGAGCCTACTCAATTCTTCATGGGTGGCAACATGTGTGACACTTCACCAGCCACATCATGCAAGTTTCTGAAATAAGTTTTCTGATGTCCACCATTTCCTTACACATTACATCCAACCAGACAGTTTCGTGTGCATGTTGCCTCGCAGCGAAGTTAAAAAAAAATTAGCATCCTCCCCTTCAGAGCACCAGATAATGGTTTCAATAAGCTTGCAGTCCTTTAACCACTCATATATGGAACCTCAACACTAATAATGTTTGGTAATGTTCGGAGCCTCGGCCCAGGTTTCTTAGAATTCCTCAATGGCTTTGGCATGTTGCAAGTCCTCACGTACCAGTTCAGCCTTTTAATAGAAATATAATTTAACATCAACTCACAATACACACATTACGCTAGTTACAAGTTCCTCTGAAAATAGAGAGGCCAAATAATGACTTATCCTTTGCCTGTTTGTACACTAGTTAGTTAGTTCCGGCCACGTACGTGGCACAACTCTCTTCTGGAAGACATGATGTCCGTACACGCCAGTAATTTATTCTCCGTAATTACCCTGTTGGACCCCACGACACAGGCCCGGGTCAATCACCGATCTTATGGGAAAAGGAAAGTACACCCTGCCACCCGTGCCAGCACCACCAAAGCATTTGCTGCGATAGCGCCGTGATCGATTCACGAGATAGGTGAACATCCAGCATCCATTACCTGATCAATGGCCCGGTCTGTCTTTCAAAGCCCAACACATTTGCATGGCTTGCCCTGGCAATTAACCGTCCTTTCTTGTTTCCCCCCCTTGACCGCGATCCTCTGCCTTGTTCTCAGTCATTATGTGGGTCCTCGGTCAATGTCATCTGTCTACATGTGTTCTTGTCTGTCCTGTTCAGGACTTGGTATCCTTCTCAGAAAACTTGGCTGATCATGAGTTTTCACAGTTGCCTCCATGCAATGCTCTAAAACAACCTGTAATGGATTTCTGGTGAAGAGGTCTTTTGCTCGTGGCACATACCTCGCTTTTGACAGTACGATGAAGAGACATAGAGCCTTGTCGAGGGCCATTTGGGAATACACTTTGCTGAACAGATCTACACTGTTATAGGTATGCTTTGGGAGCTTAATGTGAGCCTTGGCTATATCTCCAGGATCACGTGTGCGTAGCTCATCGCTAACAAATATCACCTTCCAGGGCGCGGCAAAGCCCAGCCGCTAACCACGAGTTCCCAGTAGAGAGATTAACGTAGGCTAAATGAGGGTGTTATGGAATCGTAGTAAGCACATGGTGGAGTGTTGTCGAAAGCCCTCGATAATGCTGGTCTGCAAGATTCGCTCCCTGGGTTCTCTCTCTCGACGGCAAAGGCCATATCCTTGTACTCTCCTAAAAGTCTTGGAAATCTTGATGTAGCATGCACAAAGGGTCCTTACCCATTGGATGGTCTGGTGATCTCGAAGCTCCCTTCTCATTGGGCTGTACCGGACGGCACCTCTCGAGCGGGGCTTTTTCGAAGGTCCGGCCTGCCCAAGAACACAGAGATCGGGCGAGGGGTTTCAAACTTTGGCATCATTGATTGGTGGGTACTTCAGGTAAGAACCTTCGGACCTTCCTATCCACAGTATTAGAGTGGACTGTGTCAGGTGGGTGCAAGTCGCGGGGCAAGACACTCTGGTCTTCATTGGCTCTCTGCTGTCTCGAACAGCGAGTAGGTTAGCCGACCTTTTTTTTTCCCTTTTGCTCTTTGACCACCTTCAAAACCAGATTGCGGATCTGTATCCTCTTTGGTTTCCTCAATTGAGACTCTTGCATTCAAACATAGGCTCGCTATCATTCAGAGAGCCGCCTTCGAATACTTGGCGACTCCACGCAAGTCTCCATGGTTTGTTCTGGATCACGAAGTGAAGGTGGAGACAACTTCTAAAGCAGAGAGGGGTGTATAGCCTCGGAAACCAGGTTACCAGTGTGCACAGTGCGTAAACACTAGCTGGACAAGTTTTCCACTGAGTGTGGAGCACGGAGCTTAGGCCTCAGTTCTGAGCCTGTTGAACACCAGTAAAAAACCAAAAGAAACCATAACTCCGGACACTGCAGATGTTGCACAGCAAGATAATTGGAAACCATGAGGGTTAACATGTCGTGTTTCCCACAAGTTTATATGTGGAACGATTCATTTGGACAACGTTTTTGTGTGTATGAGTTTTCATGATGATGTACACATATCGCCAAGTTGTCTGCAATGGGCAAAAAAAATTTTGAGGTGTGAAAGTGGAGTTGGGCTTGAAGTTAAGGTTCGACTTTTACCCAAAGACAGTCAATCCTTTCAAAACCAACAAAAACTCTCCGAAAGATAGCAGGGGCAACTGCACTGGTTTTACGGTAGGCATGTCGAATCTGTAAATATCTAAGGGGTTTGGATTATGGACTCACTCCAAGATTCTACTTAGCGAATTTTGCCGCTAAAGAAGTGCATAAACTGACTTAAATCCGGGGTTCAAAGGTCAAACCAACCCAACAACACTCATTACAATGTCGATTCTCTAGATATCGACATGTCAAAGAAGGAATGCTCCACCGCGCTAAGCAATTCGTACGAACAACAAGTAGCTACCTCTACTCTGTGTCTCCAATGACTCCTCGTTCAGGGAGACACAACGTATCACAATAGCGGGGTAGGTAGGGACGGCGATGACGGCGGCGTTTGCCCGTCTTAACGATTCAACACAAGTACGGACTAGTTGGAGAGGAGGCCACGAACTCTCGACACAAGGAAATGATAAGAATACTTACTTTTCAGCATTATGTCCTGTTGGAACCGGAGTAGCCTGAGATTTTAAATACGTAACCTTTCCGGCTTTTGCTCCGGAAGCTTCCATCCATCGATTGAGTCGGCTTAAACATGTGGAGACGATGCCTTTGATTATGCTTCGAGCTTTTCAACAAGCAGAATAGAGCCAAGGTCCCTATGTATGGCAAAAAACAGTTTGCCACCTTGATGAGGGCTAGCAATACAGCTGGCTATGCAGGTACACTACTCCTCGCTAGACAGTTCGACCCCTGGGACCCCCTTAGTGCCGGTCTACTCGCCAGCTCAGCATTTCAGCCTGACTCAGCTTCAGGCAGCCTCGCATCGAACATAAATTTGCAGGGCCAAGACAGCGCTTACAATGTACGGATTTGTGGTGTACCTGTTCGACTACCGTTCAGATGGCCTGCGTTGGCACGGCGAATGTGTACTTGACAGCTTCTATATGGACTCAACTCACACAGCTGGCTTTGTGTAATGCTTCTTATCTATCCACAGGGAATCCTCTTGATAGGCTTAAATCTACCGACCTACCTTACGGTATGTACTCCCAAACAACATCTTGAGAGCTCTCCCGCGATGGGCGTTTGCAAAATCATTCAGCTGCTGCCTGTCTTTTTACGTACTCATATTTCGCAGGTGTTTTGAGAAGCCTGGTATGTTTGTAGAGCCTTGCGTCCCCAGAAGAGCAAAAGATGGGTACCGTGCAGACAACTGTCCGCAGCCGACCACTGGACTGGAAGAGGGAAGCTACGGATACCTTTTGGCCTGGGCACGCCAAGAGTGCGGTGTATCTGGTACAGCCTGCCGCCGGTACAGATGCTTTCGCACTGTGTGAGCCCAGGTACCTCGCCCCAAGGAGAGAGCGCAAGTTGGATAGGCGGGGTGATCAGGGGGTACTTGCCAGGGGCACATGCAGGCTCCGCCAAAGCGACCACCCCTTGTAGTGCCAACATTCCCACTTATCCCAGCTGGAAATCCGAGGCCCAGATCTCCTGTCATCCACCGCTGCCAGCCCAGTCCACGGTGTCCACGGGTGTCATGAAAGAAGTGGAAGCTTCCCGCCATTGCATGCGACCTCCACGGTCCCAAGTCAGCAGCAGCCAACGGCAGGCGTTCCTGAAATCTTTTGGAACTTTTTTTTTTCCCTTTTCCTTTTGCTTTTAGGTTTCCAGACGGTCGATTGAATGCCTTTCAGCTTCATTTCATGCCGCGTGTCCACCACTCCGAGCCCTTCTCTGCATTCCAAGCACGCCGCTGACCTGAGCTGACTGACCCGCAAGCCATTCCTCTCGTCACGGGTCGGGTCATTCTTTCAGATCTCGTCCCGAGAGAAGGCACAGCCACTCAGCTTTTACCTTGCTGCTCATCATTTTTTTTCTGCTTCATGCCATTGCTCAACAGCACTGCGCTGATCTCCTAATCCAATTGCCTGCCAACCGTTTCGAAACCTGCGTCCAAAAGCTTGACTGGCCGAGCGCAGAGAGTCGCGCACACCCCCCGGTTGGATTGTACAAACCCTAGCAGGACCGAAATTATTATTGTTCCTCCCCGCGCTCCCAAGGACGTGCTGCTGCAGCGAGCTGTCCCAAGTAGCGACGAGACCGTCCTACCGACAACGTGGCTCGCTCCCAAGCAAGCGGCACAGAAATTCCAACCGGCCAGTCTGCTGTGTATCACCACCCGACAACACAGGGTTTTTTTTTTTGGTCACTTCAGATTTTGGATAGAAACCAATCTGAGGAAACCGCTGAGAACATTTAACTTCCAGTAGCGGTTTCGCAATGGCGTCTTTCAAGGTACCTCTCTATTATCCAGCTACGGATACCGCCATATCTGTCCTGTCCCATGGCAGTTCCGGCCAGACATGTGTTCCTGCAACATAGCTGCACGAAACCGAAGCAGTGCTAACCACATGGTTAATTACCTTCAGGACATACAAACCTCGCGGCCCCTTACTCACCGGCCTGCCCTTTCGTCGAGTCCGGCCCCTGGGGGCGGTCTGTCGATTACTCGGCAGGCACACACGCGCAACAGCTCGCACTCGCTGCTTAGCAGCACTCTCAATGGCACTCATCGCATTACACGCCGCAAAAGCATGACCAACACCGGCGCAAACGTCGCAGCATTAGCCGCAGCTCTCCAGGAATCTGGCGAGATGTCTGGACCTCTGCCCATCGCTTCTGGTTCGCGTCGCAACACCATGTCGAAGCAGGGCCTCTCGCGCCAGGCCATCGTTGGAAGCCTTCCGTCCCCACCGGGGAGTCTACCCAATCGCCAATTCGTGACCGACGATAGCGGGAACGGCAACGTACAGGACAGCGCGATCGAGGACGAGCCAAACGACGTGTCTGGAGAAGATGCTGCGGCGGCTTTCAAGAAGGCACGCATGAGGAGAGCCAGCGATGGTCAGCCCTTGGTAAAGGAAGGCGGCCGAAGGTTTAACCGCCCAGAACTCCGCTGCGAGACATGTGGGAAGGGATACAAGCATAGCAGCTGCTTGAATAAGCATTTGTTTGTGCCCACTTTCCTCCCCCTATCCTCTCCCACCTGGTCCCTGAGTGCGAAGCTGGCAGCCACACTCCGGCCTTGGACCCAGGGTTGTGCCGTCTGAAGCACTTGTGTTGACTTGTTGTCTACCCGCCAGGTGGGAGCACACTCCCGAGTGGTCATACACGTCCAAGCTCTTGATCTCCAAGCACCAGCAAGTTCAGCTGTTAGAAGCTGCTTCGGTCCTGGTTGCTATGAACGGCAATCCCCCAAGGCGTCCCACCGCCGCAGCCGTTCCCGCCGCCTCCGCGTCGGTTCCGACGACTACGACGACACCTCCAGACTTAGGAAGGCACTTCAGCAGCGACCGAGATTCCTCCTCTCCACCCGCGAGTGGATATTCGGAACAGCAAGACCGCAGCTCAGCCGATACAACTCCGCCGCCACATCTGGATGACATCTCGGCACCCCACGGATCGTATACTTCTAGCTTCGGTTGGAGAAATGGGTATGGCCCAGGGGCTGGCCTCTCCCAGTCATATCAACCCGGTGTGTATGGTTCCTCGGTTGCCGAGAGTGTCACCAGTGTATCTGGCTTCGGGCACCTTGGACACTTCCGTCAGCCTAGTCAGGACCAGCGACCGACATCATCGGGCAGGAATGCCACGGGGAAGGATGATCGAGAGCTGGCGGCGGCTGTTGAGGCTCTGAGCTGCAGCTACAACAGCAATACCGGATCCCGACGCGGCCCTTTCCCGACGGACGTGCCCCCAGTACCTCCGCTCCCACAGTATCTTGGCGATGACGTGTTGTCGGGCACGAGCTTCATTGGAAGCTACCCTAGCAGGGCACCCGAGAGCTTCGAGCGTGGCGCAGGACGCCGATACGATATCGATACCAAGATGGCGGAAGATAGTGACGACGATGATGTTCGGTCTCGGGCACGCAGCGACGAAGATGACGACGGCGTCTTTGGGAAAATGGAGGAGTGAGCGTTATCAGGTGCAACACAGTGACTGATTGATATTCTATGAGAACGAGGTTATTCTTGGGTCGACCAACCTCAATGACCTAGTTACTTTATGGTTGGATGGATGATGGATATTTCTTTTTTTTTTCTTTTGTATACCAATAGCTGCACGACAATGTGTAAATGAAATAGCTCTGCTAATAGTCCTCGGTTCCGTAAGTGAAAGGATGCTTTGACGGCTTGATCAAGGTCGATGATAAGGTTTTAGGGCATTGAAACCACAAGGTTAAAGTGAGGGCTGTGTGCAAACATAAAGTCTAGAGGTCTCTTGTGGTTAGGACTGAATAGCCCGGGACTCGCCTCGCCTTACATCGAATAAATAAAAAAGATAAACCACCACTGACAACCAACTATACGACGCATTGCGAAACATCATTACAAAGGCAACAACCACACCCTTAGGCAGAGTAGCAGCCGCGGGGTCTGAGTCGTAGCGATGTCCTCAACTGTTTATTCTCGTGTCTTGACGATGCTGTGGGTTAGTCGTGACCTTCCGATGGTGCACTGAGCGCTTCCCTCTATACTTGATTTGACTTCAGTTCCAGGGCAAGCGTACATTGCAGCAACGTAAACCTGTGTTTTTCGTGTTCTGTGGCGGTCGCGTTGTACTTCGGATGTAGATAAGTCATCAGGAAGGTAGGCGGAGCGAAGGGCGTGAAGGGCATGTAAGGCAACCCTCTTGAGGGGGTTCGACTAACCAGACCCAACGACAGGCCGAATGCAAAGCAGGAAGATGGAAAACACCACATGGGTCGTTTTCATCAACCGCGGGGCAAAAGATACCTGACGGTCCGCCGATTACCTGATGGACTGCGTTCCTGGACCGCTGCGAGTTTGGAAAGACGTCACTGATCCACAGCGTGCCCACATTACCCCAGCGGCACTAATCCCTAATGAGGATGGCACAACTGTCGCTGGTCATCGTCGCGTGCAACAGACCTACAGGCTGTTTTGCTGTCCAATTTCACCTCGACTTACGCCGCAGTTGACCCCGTTGTTTGGATTACTCAGTCCTCTTACTCCGACCGCTTGCAGAACCCTACAAGCGTCTTTTGATTGGAGGTGTTGAAGCAACTGCGTTGCTCTGTTATCGTTGTCAATTCCATTTTCATTTTGATTGACCCTAACTCCATATCCGTTGTCCCGTGCAACCTGACGAAAACAGCTCCACAGCTTCTGACAGTTTACTTCTGGCTTGACGAGACACGCGCGCGTCCGCACACACTACCGCGTCAAGCTCTCCCTGCCTTTCCACCTCATTCGCATTTCGCCCCAGCAGTTGCGCCGACTCTGCACGCCAGTTGTACTTCAGACTGAATAGCTACAATGGGTCGAACACCACAGGAAACGCAGGCTGAGTCAGAGGCTCCTACCAAGGACGCCGTACCACAGCCTGGCAATACTGCCGATGCCGACGTGCTCGAGGAAGCCGTGAGCAGCCGCACCAAGCTCTCAAGCCCAGTACGCTTTTTTCTGGCAGTCGTTTTGAGTTTTGCGCTTGGATCACTCGGTCAAGTTGGCCTTCACTATGCGACTAAGGACGAACTAGCAAGTGTTGCGAAGGACTTGGGGAAGTGGGAGGTTGGATTGCTGGCAGCGTGGAGGCTGTATGTTTGCTCCCTTGTTCGGTCTTCTCCGTGAACGGTTTTTTCCTTGCCGTCATACCTAGGTGATGTTGCGATCTGCTTTCGTTCTCGGCTCGCCCTGTGTTGGGGAAGAGCTGAAAATAAGGCTGAATCAGCTCCTAACTTGCTCAACTGTGTTATTTTGCAGCACGCTAACACCGAAAATGACAGAGTCATGCTGGCTCTTTGCTGGCTTGGTGACTATGATGGATATGATTCTGCTGCCCTTGCGTTGCTCTCGCATGGCCCGACTGTAAGTGAGGCTGCTCATCACGCCCCGCAATGCAGACACTGGCTACGACGCCATATGCGGCCCGTGTTGCCCCCCCCCCCC